>Ga0210402_10002330_pt1 | contig 18552 bp, 25 predicted proteins | sample IncBWC7MmetaG_FD_161055 | JGI IMG/M metagenome (GOLD analysis project Ga0210402, IMG submission 161055) | Forest soil microbial communities from Barre Woods Harvard Forest LTER site, Petersham, Massachusetts, United States - Inc-BW-C-7-M | ecosystem: Environmental > Terrestrial > Soil >... | reverse complement strand
GTCAGGTCCCAGAACTGCCGCTCCGTGATGCCGAGACCATAGGGAGACGTGGCGAACGCCACCAGATCGAGCCAATGCTGGTCGCGGTCTACTGCGTGATCGTCGGAGCCGCCGGTTCGCGCAGCGCCGTTTCCGCCGGCGGCTGCACTTTTCCCATCGCTTCCACCACCGCTTCACTGGCGGCCTTCGGATCGATCAACTCTGCGAGCTTCTCGCCCGTAAAGCCGTTGCCGATGCAGGCGGCCAACAAGTCGTAGATGAGCGAGAACGCGCACGTGCCGGTCGAGAGCCGATCCTTGACGGTGCGGATGTCGATACCGGCGCGGTCGAGCCGATAGAAAGCTACGTTGCTGAATTTGACCGGGTAGCGAACGCCCTGGACGGTGAGCACCGGGTAACTTACTGCTGTGGGTTCATCCATGCCGCATAGCGTACCACAGAAACAAAAAGGGCACCCGGCCTGTTGCGAAGAACCGAGCGCCCTTTTTGCCCTACCAGCTCAGCGGCAGATCGTTACGCCATATTAATCGGGTTGTCGGTGCCTGTGAACGTAATGTCCATCCCCAACACGCCCGCAATAGGTGCGGTCTTGTTCACCTTCGAGATGTAGGCGAAGAAAGCATCAGTGGTCAGGTCCGGGTGCAGGATGCGCACCGGAACCTTGACGCGGTTGATGAAGATGTACATCAGACCACCCACGAAGGCGCTTGGGTTATTGCTGTGCGACGGGTCAGTCGGGTTCCAGAAAATCTTCACGACGGTCTGGCCGACCTCGATCAGCGTCACGATCTTCTGGCGCCAGGGAATCGTTACCGACGTGTGAGACGTGATGTCCACTTCGGTGGCACCCATCTGCGGCCCAGTGATGTCCGACACGTTGGCGATGCTCTGCCACGCCTCCGGGCTGGCGAGGTTGCCGATCTGAAGTAAAGTCCCTGCTGCTGCTTCTGCTGGAAGGGTGGCCATGGTTACAAGTCCTCTCTATTGAAAATTCGCGCCTCTAAGATTCCAAGGAACAGCGGAGGCTGGGTCTGTGGGTAAAGCGACAGACGCTCGTTTAGCACCATATTCGGGAACTGCGTCGGTGTGGTCGGCGGCGAAGTGAACAACGCCGTAGAAGTCGCGCAGAACGTGTTCAAGAAGGCCGTCAGTGCGTTCAAGACCGCGAGAGCGTCGGTCGCCGAGTCCGCGCCCTTGCACCACGCCGTGAACTGCATCCGCACCGCCGAGAGCGTTATATTCGCACCGTCGTGGGTGTAGTACCGGAGAGTCGAGACCCGCTGATACACCAACGCTCTGAGTGGCGGGTTTCCGCTGGGGTTGGCCGACAGGAACCCGCTGGGCAACTGAACCGGAAAGATACTCGTACCGACCAGCGGAGACAACCCCGCGTCGATCAGCATTTCCTGACGTAACTTCTGCTCCAAAGGAGTGTAGCTCACAACGCACCTGCAACCTCCTGCGCGATGGCGTCGAACACGTCGCCGCGACGCGTATCGAGCGGCGGCCGCATGTACGGCTGGGCGGCCATGCCGGGCCAGTGCGGGCTGTACGGCCCCTCGCCGGCCCCGGCAGACGCCGCCCCTCTTTCGCCCGTGCCGTATTCGACGTAGGCGGCATAGTGCTCGCCTGCGATGATTTCTGCCGTCACCTGGTTGCCTTCCGTGACCGGTTCCTGAGCCTGAATGGAAGCCTGAAGCGCCCCAGTGTCAACCGGGCAAATAGACTTGGCTTCCTCCTCGATGATCTTTGCGCCGATGGCCACACCAGCCACTACTGCGGCCAAGATGGTGCCAGCATCCACGGCTCCGGGTGTAAACGTTGCAGTGGCGCCGATCATACTGCCACCTGTCGGCATTGCAGTCGCGTCTGATTGCCGGTCGCCAACTGGCTCGACTTCTCGACAGCCAGGATTTCATGCTGCACGCCGTCGATGATGGCCCGCAGTTCCGCGCGCCCCTGCATTGGCTCGGGGATCTGCGGGAAGTAGCCGTCAAGCAAGACGTGGAACAGGTTGAAGGCTTCCATGTCGGCCGCGGTGTCGGTTTGGCCGCTCACGATGCGCGCCGCGCTCGCCGGCGCCCTCATGCACGGAACGTTGACCACCCCAGCGATGTTGGCAAAGCCGGTGTTGGTGTAGTCCACCTGACCGAGTGCGTCAACCGTGTTCGTAGCTTGCTGCACCGTGATGAGCGAATCGAACAGGTAGTCCGCCGCTACCACTTTCGTGGGAAGCGCGAGTACCTCTGCGAGCGATGCTTTGACGCTGTACATTACTGGTTCAGCCTCAAGAGCTGCTTCCACACACGCTCGTAGGCGGCATAGTTGTTCGGCACCATCTCGACAATCGCGAACGCGCCCGAATGGTCCTCGATGTCCCTGTACTCTTTGGCGGTCGCGCGCAGCTCCCGCGCCGCGTCGGTGACGTTCAACTCGATATCGAGCACCTTCAACTGCGCCGCGAGCCGCGACTTCATCCCGGCCAGAGCATCGAGCAGAATGGCCGCCACCCGGTAGTAACTGACAGCCGTGAAGTTGCCCCCGGCCGCTTGCCCGTTGCCCGCGTTCGGGGTGATGAAGAACGTCGGGATGATGTTGTAGGCCGCGAGTATCTCCGAGTCCTGGAATACCTGATTGGTCGAATCTGTGTCGCCAATCAGCAACCGCGGATAGTCGATTTGCGGATTCGCGCCGAACTGATAGGTAAAGGCCATTCATGTTACGAAAACGAAGTGATGGTCAGCGTTGCTCCTGTTGGGACGTAGGCGTAAATACTGTTCATCGGGAAGTACTCCGTCACGTCTCCACCATCTAGCTCAAGGTCCAGGACTGGAGAAGCGATTCCGGCCGCTGGATTGGAAATCAGAGCTACGCCTTGCGTGGCCGACACCGAAGAATCTCCAATCCTCACCACCACGGAACCGGCCGACACTACCGCGAGTTTGAGAAATCGCGCGTTGGCCTTTGAGCCAGGCGCAATCTGGACCGTGGCGTTCGCCCCGACCACATCCGCGAAACTGGTGGGCTGCATACAGCCTCCTTAGGTGGCCGCAACGCCGGTGCCGTTGCTGTAGACGGCCATGATCGGGTCAATGGTCACGCCGCCGAACACGTTGCGGATCTTGTAATGGATGGCGTCGGTTTCGAAGTCGCCTTCCATCGGGTTGCCGCTATTGGCGCCACCCATGGTGCCAGGGAAGCCAGTGCCGCCAGGCCCCATGTTGCCCTCACCGATCGCTACCGAGTTCGGGAGCTTCATGAACAACTCCGGCGTGGTGTGGCCGCGGAGCTTGCCGAACACAACCGCGGGTCGGTAGTTCGGATCGGAGAAGAGATACCAGCCGGTTGAACCGTTGGTGGTATCGACAATCGGGAGTTGGTAGTTAACCACCAGCTTGACGCGACCCTTCATCCAGTTCGTCGTGTACAGCCGCTCGGCGTTGTAGTTGGTCGCCGTCGCGCCAGCACCGGCCGCGGTGAGCGTTCCGCCCTGCTCATTAAGCCCGAGCTGCGTGGCGTTCATGATGTTGTTCGCCCAGACTTCGAGAGCCGGAGGAACCATCAGAATCATTGCGTCCAGCGAAATCGGCTGATTGGTCAAGTCGCGCTGGTAGCTGAACACCAGCATGGCCTGTTGGAGCGCCGCAATCGAGAGCGGCGGCATGTGGAAGGTGGTCGGCTGAGGCGGCGTCGCCAGATTCGAGATACCAGAATCCACCACATTGTTATTCGCCTTCTTGAAGAAGTTCGTGTTGTTGGCGATCAGCGAAGTAGCAAAGAACTCTTCCATGCGGCGCATCGCCATACCGAACCGCGCCGGCGTGTCCTTCAACGCGTTCAGATCGTCGTTGATCATTGTTTCCCAGAAGAACGGCATCCGGCGACCAAACTTCATCAGATTGTAGGTGTACGAATTGTCGGACAGCTTGTCTTCGATGTAGGGCCCGCCAATCTCGATGGGGGTCAAGCTCTGGGAATTGGGGTTCGCCTGCCCGGTCGCGCTGGCGTTGGCGGCTTGCAGCGTACCAATGCCGGTGCCCAAGTCCACACGGATGCGGCGCGCGGTCCGGAAATCGTTGATTTGCTCAACGTGGCACCACATTGGGTACGTGTACGGCGTTTCCTTGTAGTTGGCCAGCACGGAACGGTCGATGATGTCGCCAAACAGGTTTGGAAAGTCGCTGATGCCCAGCGCTTCACGGACCTGCCGGTCATTTTTCATCGCGCGCTTGAAGAAATAGCCCGCGAGTTCGTCGCCCGCGAGAGTCTTGCGGAAGAGGCTCATGGCCTCTTTCAGTTGCCGCTGGTACTCGCGCTGCTGTTGCTTTTCGGTGAACTTACGGACGCCAACCTGTCGCGTCCCGCGTTCAAATTCACCGTAGCCGGCCGCGTCGCTTCCTTCCGAAAAGGAGCCGCCCCTCGTGAACGAAGGGTCGAAAAGGTTCATTGCGATTTCTTTGAAGTCAACCATGGTTTCTCCCTTACGGAACATCCTGGAACAGCATCACGGTCACGACGCCGGAAGTGCCTCCGGTGAGCGAGCCCAGCACCACGCGCCCAAACGGGATGCCGCTGGGGTTCTTGTCCAGCGTGAACCCGTAGAACAGACCGCTCGTGGCCTCGTAGGTGCCGGTGTTGATGTTGGCGAAAACGACGTCGCCCGGCTGCACGGCGCTGTTGACCGCCGGCGACTCGCCGGTTTCGGCCAGCACCGTCAGGTCGAACGCGCCACAGTGATCAAAGCTCTGGAAGTTGTCGAAGCTCCCGGTGGGCGACACGGCGCTGTTGTTTGCCACGAGAGCCATGCCGTTCGGGAAGCCGTTGTAGCTGGCGCTGTTTTTCAGTCCACGGAGACAGGCGGGCGCGCCGCTTAGAATCGCTGAGACTGGCGGCGTGCCGGTGATGAGCGCAGCGACATTGAGCTGAATCGGGCTTGAATACTCAAGCCGCTTGTTCGTTGCCATTACGCAGCCCTCCCTTCCATGAAGTTCTTGCGCCGCTGCTTCCGCGCTTCCTTGTCATCGCCGGTTTGCGGAACAACGAAGATGTCGGCCATTTCCTTCATCGTTTCCTCAAACTCTTCGTCTTCCTTGTCGGCCCGCTCCTTGATGACCTTCGGGTCAACCGTCGCCGCGGTGGTGCCCATCCCGACCACGAAGCGGCCGCCGGACAACTCAGCCAGGAAGGCGCCTTCCTTCTTGACCTGAGCCTCGACCACTTTCTTAAACTCTGCTTCGTCTAGCTTGCCGTCCTTCAGCGGGATGCTGGCCAAGCAAACTTCGCTCACCCGCTTCGCGCTGGCGGCCGGAAGGTTTACGCCATCCAAGCATTCCTTGAGCACTCGCGGAGCTTCGGTCACAATCGTGAGCCGCTCCAGGAGCGCTTTATTCTCGGCCTGGATCGGAGCGAGCGCCTTTTGTACGCCCGCCTCGATGAGGCGCTGGACCGTCGCTTCGTCCATGTCGGTTTCTCCTTGTTGGTGTGCGGCCCGCGCCGCCTCGAATAACTGCAAAACCTTGCCGCCCGCGCCTGGCTCAGTAACGTAGTCCACGCTCTGGGCGCGCGTCAGCTTCTCGATGATGGTGCCCTTCTTGCCGTCCGCAGTGCCTTCCTTGGCTTGCCCCATCGCGCGAATGCTCATCCCGATGTGCTTGGCCAGCGAGTCAACGTGCTCGCGGTAGTGCGGCATAACCTGAGCCTTGGCGTACAGGCCAGCGCCGGCTGGCCCGTTCTCTTCGTAGTGGGCGTCTTCGGACAGCACACTGACGACGTCGCGCAAGTCGCCTTCAGGTCTGGCGGACTCTTCCGCGGCGGTCGGATGGTTCCAGTAGTTCTTCAGGCCAGCCTTGAAAATGGTCGGCCCGTCGCGCTTTAGAAGTTCCTTGGAGTAGTGGCCGCTCGAACCCCAGCCAGGAGCGATGAGCTTCAGGTACGCGGTTCCGTCCTGCCCGACAGCGCCTTCCCGCAACGCCACGTACTCACCGTCGATCGGAATCTCGCGTGCCGCGGCCGCTACTTTGTTGTCGGAATCTTTCCAGGCGTCAGGAATAGGAAACCCTTTGCGCTTGGCGATCGACTTGATGTTTTTCTTGATGACGTCGGCACTGTAGTTGGAAGAACCCGCGCGCCCGATGGCTCGTACAGCCGCCATCACGTCGCCTGGTTTCTTGATCGGAAAACTGGTTCCTTTTCCGGCGAAGTCGGCCTTGTCCATCGAAGCACGTTCGTCCTTCGAGATGAACCGCTCGAACAGCCCCAACGCGAATCGCCGGCCGTTCTCCAGCACGTCAGCGACGGACTCCATAGCGGTCATGTGGTCGTCGTCGTCGGGCTTTTCCTGGTAAACCGTCTGCGGCCAAACCTCGACCGCGCTGTCCATGTCGATGTTGCAGGCTGGCTTACCGCTAACCGAGCCCATCGAGTACGGGGCTTTGTACAGGCAGCCGTCGCAGCTATACACCACGTCTCCGGAGTCGTCGTCGCCGAACACGTCGCAGATGTAGCAGTAGCTACCGCCTGTGTTTTGTTCGCGTAAGGTGTCGGAAAGGCGGCGCCGGATGTCATCCGCGCTGAGGGTTGTAGCGGCTTCCTTGAAACGCTTGGTTAGAGCCTCAATGACCAGGTCCACGGCGCAAGTGTTTCATACGCCTAGCCGGATGCCCTACTGTTCTTACGTCGGATTCTGATATGCTCGTGTAATGTTTCACGGACCGCATCAGAGCATTTTGACGCCAATAGCCCGCCGGACGCCGCCGCGACGCAGCCGTTTTCGTGGGCCGCTGGAAGGCTGTCCGATTAAGGAAAAGCACGCCTGGAGCCATTGTACACACTGCCTTAGGATTTACCAGTCGTGGTTCCGTGACGGAATCAGAATGCGAAAACCTGACTATTAACATGAAGCTGTGCGGAAAGTGCGGGCTTCGCCCAAGCCTGCGAGAACGCGGCGGCCCGTGCCAGGAGTGTGAGGCGGCGTACCAGCGGCAGTATAAGAAGCTGGCGGCCAAGAAGCGGGAGCGTGCGGCCTACTTCCGCGGCTTCGAGGAATGCCGCGCGATGGCTATTTCACGATTTGAAGGGGCGCTTTTCCAGGGATGGGAGGCGGCTCAGACGATGCGGAATCTTCGAGCGCCGATGTGAGATCGTCAGAATTACATTCCTGCCCTCTGTCGATATTCGCTGATGTGATGGTGACTTTCGGCCTTACCTTAGCGGGGATATCGGCAGGACAGACAGGGCTTGTCATTTCCCAATACTTAAACTCGGTGACCTCGCCGGTCTTCTGGCTCTGGCGGCACCCGCACGCGAAGAAGATCCACCCTTCGTCGACGCCAAGCCGCCGCGTGCGGTGGTGATGCTCGGCAGGCGCATGGACGGGACAGAACTCCGGTAGCGTGGCGGCTGGGTTGAAGTCAATTATCGTCGGCATGGCGGTAAAAAGTGAGAGGCCGTCGAATCGTGCTCGACGTCCAGTCCGTACTACCTGGATCGATGACGAGGAAGGTCTCTCACAGCTTCATTCTATCACGACAATAGCTGTCCCACTCGGGCACGCGGGTATAGTTTTCGCCCACAAGGATACCTGGCACCATCGACGGGCTGGAGTTGCCGCCGTGGATTTCGGCGATCATGCGCGGCTCGTAGCCGGATTGCTTTTCCGCTGACTGTTCGCTCACGCATCGCACTTCCCGAACCCAACGGTTATCTTCGCCGCCCCGTTCTGCACAGCCCGGCTCGCGCGTGTCGATGAACTTGTGCCGCTCCCAGGCGCGCCGCCAGTACAGCAGCGACGTCCCTAGCGCGTAGCGGCCAGCATCGCGGGACGGGCTGTAGCGGTAGAGATGGGCCTCTGGAGATGGATAACCGAACTGATCTGCCGTTTCGTTCGGCCATAGACTTCCTACGCGAGGCTCGGCGTCCCAACCCGCACAAGTCTCATCACATAACAATGTGTCTACAGGAGCAGACCTGCCGCGCGGCTTTTTAGTTCCTCCACAGACAGAACAACGAATAGCCTTTCCGACTTCATGAGAGCATAACCACATCAGCATATCGTGATACCCGACCGCGTCAGCCTGCGACGCCTGCAACAGATTTACCTGCTCGGCAAGCCGGTACGGATGCGACCAATCGTCGCTGTCCCAGTGCGCGATGATGTCGGTGCCGGCACACAGCTCGTTGGCGGCGTTGCGGAGAGCGCCGATCGAGGAGCCGCGGAATCGCTGGGCGTCGGTATAGATTATGCTCTCCCCTGGAGATTGGCCCTCATCGTAAACTAGCGCCGCTCCCCGCCTGGGAGGAAGGCCATCCACGCCACTATCGAAAATGAGTAGCGCCTTGCGCTCGTAGGTCTGCGAAAGGAAGCACCGCACCGAGCGGTTTGTCATCGCTGGGCGGTCGGCGGTGAGAAGGACACAGGTTACGAGTGGGTCGCTCACGGCTCAATCCTCAACACTGTAGCAGTGCCGCCATCAGGATGAAGCGAAAGTACAAGACTCGGCTCGTCCATCAATTCAGTAATCTCTGCTCCACCATCTTCGTAACGAATCGGCCACACGAAAACGTCAAGGTCTCCGCGTTCAGCCTGAACGCTGTAAAGTTGCTTTAGAAGTTCACTGATCTTCACGCTTCTAATTTTCAGCCCTACATCGCCCGCTGCGCAATAGTAGATTGGTCCTAGTACGTGAGCTTCTGATGCTGGATCAGGCTAGCAACCCATTTTCGCATCCGCTCCCAGCGCGCTTCGGGTGTATGATCCCCCCATTCGTCGTTCATGTAAGCGATCTCTTGAGCAAGCTGCGGAGCGATATCGAAGACCGCTGCGACGGCCTCTGGTTCTTCCGGGTCCAGCGTGTTCATATCAATACCACGCGCCTTTCCGAGCGCACCGAGAGCGCATACCTCGCCGTCTTGTTCCAGTTCTCCCACGATCAAGGATTTGTCCGGCATCGCATCAAGAGCTACCAGCAAGTCAGTAAGTAACTTCTGTCCGCGCTTTCCTTTGATCGCGCTCGCTACTTGGCCGCGCCATCGGATTAAATCCCACTGATCCAAGTCTTCGCTGTATCCAGAACGGCTCATATCTTACCTTCCGCTTTTGATTTTCCGCCCTACATCGCCCGTTGTGCAATAGAACTTTGGTCCTGGTACGTGAGCCTCTGATGCTTCAGCACAACCGGCGCGAACGCCAGCACCAGCGCTTCCGCCCTGTCCGGAGAACTCTGCCCGCGCTTCTTGGCTTCATCCTTCGGCTCAATCTGAATCTGGCCGGTGCTGGTTGGCTTGAACTGCACCCCGATCAACTGACCTTGCGTGTCCAGGTCCAGCACGCCGTAAATGCCGCGCTTCATCCATTCGGCCAACACCCAGTATATTTGAGCTTTCAGATTCAGAAACGCCGGGTCAGTCGGACGATCCGAGAAGTTCGTTCCGTAAACCTCAAACTGCTGGTCGGCCAACCACTTTCCAAAGAAGTAGCCGACTCCGCCTTCGTCCACCATCACCACGATGCGCGCCTTCTGGTAGTCGCGCTTCAGGCGCGTCAGGAACAAGGAACACGGGCCACGCGCGTCTGCGTCGCCCCAGGCGTCCGCCGCGATGACAAGCTGGCCGATGCGCGCGCAGCAAGCCGTCTCGTCGTCGCCAGCGCCGGCCACGTCGATGCCGACCTGGATGATTCCTTCCCACTTCTTAACGTCGATCCAGTGTTGCTCCGTCAGCTCGCGGCTAGCGCGCGTCACCCACTCGGCATCGAAGACAGCAAACTTGGATTGCGATGGAAACTGGCCAAGCACACGCGATTGGTAGCTCGGGTGCGACGGTCCCCACTTGGCGTGCATTTCCTTTACCCAGCGGCGCCGCACGAGATATGGCGATACGACCATATCGAGTTCGGCGTCCGGCATCGTGAGAAGTTGCTCTATGCTGGTGCCTTGCAGGTTCGGCGTGTCGAACGCCGAGATGGTGATGCACTCCACAACCTGCTTACCGCGACCGAAGTCCTCAAAGAACGGGCCGCCTGGGATAACTGGGTTGCCGAGCTTCAGCAGTTTGACATTTCCGCCAGACCGGATTCCTTCGAGCGCATCCCAGACGTCGCCTTGGATGCCTGGCGCTTCGTCGGTGATGATGAGCACGTTGGGCGCATGCGGGCCTTGGGCGTTCACCGACTTGGCGGCTGAAAATCCTTGGATGAAGTTTCCTTCGTCGCGCCGCATCGCGGCGGTCGTCACCATTGGAAAGCGATGCTGCGCCTGTTTCACCGCCAAAGCGATTTCATCGAAGCCCATCTTGACTTGTCGCAACGTCGGTGCCAGCCAATACACGCGGGCGTCCGGGTGCTTGTGATACCACCACAGCGCAATCCCGGCCGCCACGAAGGTCTTACCGCTAGCGTGGCAGGACTTGACGGAAACCAACGGCTTGCGCTCGATGGCGTCGCAGATGGCCTTCTGTTGACTCCAGAGCGAACGTCGCAGGACTAACCGCTGATACTCAGCCGCCGTCAGGTGGGGCATTCTCTTCTAAGAGTTTACGCACTTGCGCATCACTCAGAAGCGGGCCACCGCCTGGTCCGCTGAGTTGTCCATCCCAGCGCTCCCTGTACTTCTCTGGCATTTCAGACTTGAGACGGAATATCAGAAGCACGTCTCGATCGTCCATCGCGCGCTCTGTCGCTCGATCTTCGAGTGCTTCGGCTCCCATCCTGTGAGCGACCTTGTACGCTTCAGCGTAAGCCGCATCTGTCTTGAGCCAGTGGTAATGCAGCGAACGGTCGATGTCAGCCGCCTTCGCTGCACGAGCGCGGTTGGTGTCGATCGCGACACCGAGCAAGAAGGCTCTTTTCTTTGGATGTCGAATTTGTTGAAACGGTTTTTCTGGCACTACTAGAACTAACGTACCATTGCGGCGGCGGAAGCGCGACCGCTAGAATTGACCTGGCTCATGCGCAACGAGTTAAACATCTGTCTGCTTGGCCCGTCAGAGAGAAGCCCTCGCAAGGCATGCGGACTCGGAGCAGTCAACGGGCCTAAGGAAAATAAGTGCCTGACAAACTGAAAGTCGCGGTGCTCGGCTGTGGCGGCATCATCGGCCAGCATATGCTCATCAGCGTGCCGGAAAGCGTCGAGCCGCTGTTCGTCCGCAAGCATCCCTTCCCGCTGTCGCACGCGCTCGACCTGGAAGACTGGGACACCACGAAAGAATGGCTCGACCGTGAACAGCCGCACGTGATCGTGAACCTTGCGGGCGAGAGCAGGCCGGATGTGGTCGAGCGCGACATGGGCGCATACCAAGCGATTAACGCGATGCTGCCGGAGCGTCTCGCCGAGTGGTGTGACGTCAGCGACTCGCATCTTATCCAAGTAAGCTCACAGGCTGTGTTCGATGGTAACAGCGGCCCGTATGAACCGCATCGACTTGCCTCTCATACACACGTTAACTGCTACGGTGTTCAGAAAGCCGCTGCCGAATACGCGATTCGAACAGCTAGCTTTCTAAACTGGACCATCGTGCGTCCGACCTTTGTGCTCGGCATTCGGCCATTTCCCGCGCTCGGCCGCGAGAATCCAGCGGAGTCGATCCTGAGCGGAACCCAGAAGTGGCAAGTTGATAACCGCTGGTTCTCCGTGAGCTTCGCCTGGGACGTCGCGGAGATGCTGTGGAAGATGGCGCAGCTTCGGCCGAAGGGCCGCATCCTCCATTGCGGCAATCCTGAACGGCTCTCGCGGTACGAGCTGGCGCGAAAGCTGAATCCTGATGCGTGGTTTGAAGCAATCACCCATGAAGACTTTGTGGCTGAGTATGGACCTCTTGTCGCCGAGCGCCCGCTCGACACGACGTACAAGGACGCGTTCTTTGAGACGCCACTGGATGAAGGGCTGGAGTTGCTTCGCGATTGCTGGAAACAGCGAGCAACCGACGGCATGAGCTACCGCGCCGCCGAACTGTCGGCTTTCCTTCACTTGCCGGTAAGGACGTGCGTACAGAAATTGGCCGTTGGCTTCGGCCCACTCCATAACGCCGTGACGGAAGATTTCCGCGCCTTCATGGGTGACCCTCTCGACAATGGACGTATAGGCTCACCGCTCGACCTTCTGGATTGGTATCGCAACACCGAAGCGTACCTGTGGGAGTTGACCGCGTACCACTGTGACGCCGGCTTCAACTACGCGGGCACGTGCGAAGGCGTCATCACGCGGCTGAAAGGCGATCGACAACAGAAGATCGACAGTGGCCCGGTTCTCTGCGTTGGCGACATTCCGATAGCGCCAATCATTGAGTTGACTCCCTACCGCGTGCTCTGCCTGGGCGACGGCGTTGGCACGCTGACCATCAAGATGAAGGAAGCGGGCTTTCAAGCGATGTACCACGATTTGATGGATTCGCGCACGGCGGCTTTCGCGCTGGCTCGCTTTGCAATGCGGTTCAAAGACGATACGTTGGCCTGCCTTACCGCTGGCTTTGATCCAGGAGGCCCGCACATCACACCGTTCGATGCCATCGTATCTCTCGACTACCTAGAGCACGTGCCGAACGTCGAAGACTGGGTACGTGCCATCTTCGCCGCGCTCAAGCCAGGCGGCCTGTTTTGCGCCCAGAACGCCTTCGCGATTGGGAGCGGCCCAGAAGGCGACATGCCGATGCACCTTTCCGTTAACGATCACTGGGAGCAGGACTGGGACCCGATGCTTGCGCGCGTCGGGTTCGTGCAGGAAGCGCCGCAATGGTACAGGAAGCCGCTATGAGAATTAACAGAATGATCACATGCGGGATACTAGGCGCGGCTGTCGGAGCTATTGCGGAACACACCCATAGCGCTTGGGTCGCCCCACTTGTGGCAGCCGGATTATGGTTTCTACTTGAAGAGCTCAAACCACTATGAACCACTGGCTCAACAAAACTTTCGAGACGAAGGACCGCGCCGGTCGCCCCAACGGGCGCATCATCCGCGTGTGGGAGGAAGGCGAGGTCGTGCTGGGCTACGGGCCGAAGCAGGTATACATCACCACCTTGCTGCCGGGAGCCACGAAAGGGCCGCATCTGCACCGCAAGCGGGATTCGCTGTTCTGCTGCATCAAGGGACGCGTCTGGATTCGCTTCGCGAACGGAAACGATATCCAATCTGGCGGCGAGATTGGTCCGGTTTCAGTGTACGTGCGTGCTGGAACAGCCTGCAAACTTATCAACCCAGCTCTCAGTGAAAGCGCTTACGTGGTAAACGTGTCCAGCGGCCGCTACGACCCCGCCGACGATGAGGAGGTACCCGACTTTGCTTGACGATATTGCAGAAATGATCGGTATCGGATTGGTGTGTTTTGTGGCCGGCACGGTGATCCTGTGGGTGCTCGATGCACTGATGAGGCCGCGCCGATGAAGCCATTTTGTCATCCGTGGGAATTGATAGACGCGGCTGAGGATGCCAGAAAGCGTGGCGACGTTGCTCTTGCTACAGAGTTAATCAAAATGACTGAGGATTTAAAGCAGAGGAACCGCTACGCCAAAGCGGTTGCTCCCCTTGCTGGACCAACTAACAAGCCGCTTACCATAGGCATGAAATACAGGTACGAATGACTCTCGATATCGGCATCGCGTCCTACAAGAGCGCTGAGAAGCTCCAGCGCACCGTAGACAGCATCGCGGCCAACACGGTGCAGCCTTACCGCCTGATGGTCTGGCATAACCACACCGAAGGCGACGATGACGTGTTGCGGGTGCTCGAGCGCTTGAAGTGCGAGCGCGTCGTTCACGATAACGTCGGCTACGCTGGAGCCGTCAACGGTCTGCTGGCTCGTTCGACCGCTCCGTACTTCCTGTACTGCGACAACGACATCGAGGTGCGGACACGCGGGTGGGACCAGATGTTGATGGAAGTGCTGGAGCAGAACCCAGAGTGCGCACAGGTGTTCCCAGGTGCCGGGCACTACGGGTTCAACAATGGGAAGTATTTCGAGTGCCTGTGGAACGCCGGGTACTGCTGGATGCTGCGAACGTCAACACTAGACGCTTTTCGCCTATACGGACGATGCAATTCTATTTCAGAAGGCAACCCACTTGACATAAGTCTCGGCCACCACGAGGAAGTGGACCTAATGATTCGCCTGCGGCTCGCCGGGTTCACGATTGGGTGCCGCCCTGACGTAAACGTGTTCCACCACGAGACGGCGACGAGTTCGCCGGACAGCGAGAAGCGCATCCGCGCCGGCGTGATTCGCTGGATGAATAAGTGGAATCGGTACTTCTGTGGCGACATCCTGAAGTACCCGGACCCTGACGACCCGGCGAGCGCCTACGACCCGCGTGCGCTGCGCTACACCGATTGGCCACCATGCGCGCTGTACCTGGAGCGGTGGACGCTGGCGCAATTTCCTGACTGGAACAAGTACGACCGCGCATCTACGAACTGGAAAGGTGGTCAAGGATTCCACGAAGTCAAGACCACCGCTGGCGAGATGGACGCCGTCGAGATTCTCAAACCGAAGGGGTGCTACCGTGGCAGAGCTATCTGATCCCGCTCGCGAAGCACAAGAAGTGGTAGACAGACGTGGTTACTTAGTGCTCGCGTCGAAGACGCCATTTGTAGTAGGAGAAATCATTGAAGACGATATCAAGAGAAATGGCCTTCCTTTTGAAACAAAAGTCAAGGTCATCGCTGTCACTGACGCCGATGATTTCAAGGCCCAACAGGACGCCTTCCTTGAACCGTACGGAGACATCAGTAAATACTGCTTCTTTGGAAGAGTTATAGCCGAATGACCACCTACGACCAGATCGTCACGCCCGCCGATTGGCTCTGCGCTTCCTGTGGACAGCCGCGCGGCGCGCACGCCTGCCTGGGTGGGTTCCAGCGCCGCAAGATCCGCTTTGCCGCAATGCTGCGTATCAGGAACGAGGCCCGCTGGATCGCGGAAGTGCTCGAAAGCATCCGGCCCCTGTGCCAGCGCATCTTCATCATGGACGATCACTCGACCGACGACACCGCTACGATTTGCGAGAGCTTCCGGCTGGGCGCAGACCAGCACGAGCAGGTTACGGTGTTGCCGTCACCGTTCGACGGTCTAAACGAATCGCGGGACAAGAATTGGCTGTACGACCAGATCATGCGGGAGTGCGAGCCGGAGTGGATTCTCTGCATTGACGGCGACGAAGTGCTGGAGGCGCGCGGCCCAGAAATCATCCAAGACGCCTGTATTGCTCGTGCCGCTGGCAACTTCTATCATGACCGTATTGATTCCTACAAACTCAAAATCGCCTATCTGTGGAACAGCCGCCACGTCGTGCGGGTAGACCGCATCTACGACGACTTCTGGCGCCCGTCGCTCTTTCGCCCATTCGTGCCTGACCCGGACAAGCCCGACGATATGTTGGTCGCTCAAGAGTTCCGGTTCAAAAGCACGCCCTGGGGTCACGGGGTTAACGGCGTGAATCCGAACTTCCACTGTAGCTCCGTCCCACAGCGGCGCATCCACGGCGCCAAGATGCTGCCGGCGCGGTTGAAGCACTACGGCTATATGTGGCGCGAGGATCGGGTCAAGAAGCTGGATTACTTGACCTCGGTGGACTGGAAGAACGACGCCGAAGATTGGTATCGGCACGTCTGTCAGGGGGACTATGTCGTTTACACTGAGTTGCCGCGCGTCCAGGAAATGCTCAAGAACGGGGTATTGACGCACGCCGATACTGAACGCCTTCGTAACGTATCTGCCAGCGACGTGCTGGTTCACGCCGGGCCGCTCCGGTTGGAGCCGTGGGACGAATCGAAGCCGTGGGAGATGAGCGCTTGGGCAAGGAGTCAATAAGGATGGGTCACGCTTTTAGATCGTGTTGTATCGCAATCGCTTTTGAAGCTCTCACATTGATGAGCTTTCCAATAATGCAGGCTGGCTTTTACGTGATGCTAATGGGTCTCGTTTTCAATCTAGCCTGCGCCTCCGCTGCAATCCTCGAACTGAAAGGAACCCACCGCCTGTGAACCTTAATTTGGGCTGCTCAGATTCCATCCATCCAGACTTCTTGAACGTCGATATCCACGAGCCGCCCAGTGCGGTGCCGTTCGAGAAGACGGATGAATGGCGCGGCAAGTTCGAGCGCGTTGACCTCCGCAAGAAGTTTCCATGGGAGGACTCGGTTATTGATATCGTCCGCGCGCATGACATCCTTGAGCATCTCCCGAGCAAGGTGCGGACTATGAACGAAATTCACCGCGTTCTGAAGCCGGGAGGAAAACTTGAGCTTTTCATTCCTACGACTGACGGCCGCGGAGCATGGCAAGATCCAACGCACGTTAGCTTTTGGACGCCTAACGATCTGTTTTACTTCTGCGATTTCGCAGAATGGAAACGCTTTCACGAGTCCAATGGAACTACAGCGCTGTTTCGCACAGAGGATCCAGCAGCCTCCGTACGCGGACCGGACGGAAAGATGGGCTGGGACAAACCGCCTTACCACACAGAATTTGCGGACAAAGTGTGGAAACTTAAAATCGTGCTGGTGGCTGTAAAATGAGCTTCTCAATCATCATTCCCAGCAAGTCCCGCGAGAACCTGCTCGCTTGCGTGGCCTGCATCCGCGCCGCCAAGGAGCTCTCACGCATCATCATCGTGGACGACTTCCGAGACCGCGACGAAGCGCGGTGGTTGCGCGAGGAAGGGCCGGAGAACGTCCGCGCCGGTGTCGATGGCGGCTGCACCTGGGTGAACGGTATCACGCCGTTTGTGTTCGCGCGCAACATCAACCGCGGCATCGTGGCGGCGGGCGACGACGACGTGCTGCTGCTGAACGACGATGCGTTGCTCAAGACGCACCTTGGCTTTTCGTGGCTCGCCAGCGAGGCGAACAGCAAGCAGGAGTACGGCATCATGGCGGCGGCGGTCGATGGCGCGTGTGGGTGCGTGGAACAGAACGCCCAGCCGGGCACGCGGGTGCGACCAGTGAAGCATCACACTATTGTGTTCATCGCGGTGTACTTGCGGCGTGCTGTGTTGAACGGCTTACTTAACATCAGCGTGCTAATAGATGACGGTCCTTTCGAGCCGGAAGGTGACATTATAACTAAACACTGGCTCGATGAAACTTTCGTCAGCTACGGCTATGACGACGACGATATGTGCGAGCGCGTGCGCCAGCTCGGGCTGAAGCTCGGCGTCTTCGATGGCTGCGTGGTCGATCACGGGACGCTCAAGAGTTCGTACCGGCACGACCAGGCGGCCAGCGTTGCCGACCTTGCGCCGAACCGCCAGCGCTTCGAGGAAAAGTGGGGATTCGCGCCCGGCCAAGGGCCGTCGATGCGGGCGAAAGTTAACCCAGCGGAGCCGATCCGATGGTAAAAATTTACGTCGCTAGTAGTTGGAGAAACGAATTTCAGAACGACGTGGTGAAAGCCTTACGCAAAGACGGCCACGAGGTCTACGATTTCAGAGAGGACGGCGACGGTTGGGGTCGCGGTGATCACGGCCCTGGTGGATTCGGCTGGCACGAAGTTGGCGGTCCAAATTGGAAAAACTGGGTGAATGACATTCCCAGTTACCTCACCGCCCTTGAACATCCACGAGCCGAAGAAGGATTCCGCCGCGACATGGATGCCCTTGAACAATCGGATATTTGCGTAATGGTGCATCCTTGCGGCGTAAGCGCGGCGATGGAGACCGGCTGGGCCTGCGGAGCGAAGAAGGATGTTTACGTCTACGTTCCATGACTACGAGAGCCCGACCTTATGGTTAAAATGGCGGCTCTGGTAACAAATGATCTCGAACTAATTCGCTCCGTGATCTATGCGACGAATGGGTGATTGCCTAAAATGCTAACTTTTCTGCTCGCTCTCTTCCTGTTCTGGCAGCCGCCCTTCGACGCCACGTTTCCGCCGCTCGTGAACGAATTGGCGTTCGCGTGCCAAAACGGTCTGCTGTCGGCCTACTCGATGCAGATCACGTACCGGCCAGACGGCACGTATTCCTGGAGCGTAACACTGTGGCCCCGGAGCGGCGAGAAGTGGCCAGACCAGGTGTGGCCGAATCTCAGTACCGCCAACGTGCCGTGCTACCCGGACGCGTGCGCGGCGGATTGGTTCCTGGGGCAACTGGTCGATCCGGGGCAGCCGTGCGTGTTGAACGTGTATGGAAAGTAAAAACTTCTCTTCTCAAGCTAGCTACGACGACTACCTATTACTATACAAAGCCGTAACTACTCTGTTCCCTAAGCCAACGGAAGACGTGCTCACAGCTCTAACTGCTTTGACAATCCACGCCTGGGACGGACTTAAGAAACCGCATGACGAGCAAGTGTTCGGTGAAGCCATGGCCCTTTGCTATAATGGCATCCCGCACAAGTAGTACACTTGCTCCATGAACCGAGCCCAGCGTTTCCTTGTCTCAACCGTCGCCCGCCTCGTTCCTGACTTCCGCCGTGCCATCGAGGTCAAAGACCGCGAGGCCCGCACCGCCAACACCGTTATCCGCGCCATGGAAGCGCTGCAAGCCGACCAGCGCACCGAGTGGGAGCGCCGCAAAGCGGAGATGCGCGACGCCTACGACCTGATGGGGAGCGGGCCAGAGATGTGCG
>Ga0210402_10002329_pt1 | contig 18555 bp, 24 predicted proteins | sample IncBWC7MmetaG_FD_161055 | JGI IMG/M metagenome (GOLD analysis project Ga0210402, IMG submission 161055) | Forest soil microbial communities from Barre Woods Harvard Forest LTER site, Petersham, Massachusetts, United States - Inc-BW-C-7-M | ecosystem: Environmental > Terrestrial > Soil >... | reverse complement strand
GTAGCGGCTGCCCCTGGCCGTGGAGCGGCGGGATCGACGACCACGGCCGCGTCAATGCGTTTCGTGAGAAAGCGAATCCGCGAATCGATCTGGCCTAACCGCCGCTTGCCGTAGAGGTAGTCGGCGTTTTCACTGCGGTCCGCGTTACTAGCAGCCCACGCTACGACCTCCACTACCGCGGGCCGCTCGCGCCTCAGTAGGAACACATGCTCGTCTTTCAACCGCTGCAATCCGGCGGGCGTGATGTGTTCTTGAGCGTCGGCCCCGCTGGCTCCACCCCGTCCATCTCGCTGTAGTCGATCCCTTTTCTGCCATCGTAGTAAGCCTTGGTATCTGGGTGATCTACCGTGACGTCGTTGACGACCTGATCGAAAAGACCCAGCTCCCGGTGTTTGAGCCCAAGCGCATTGTCCTCCAACTCTTCGTCCGTATATTCCCGCATCGATTCCCTCCTCACCTGAATACTCACTCGCCCACGGTTTCTTTCTCCAGGTTCGGTCGATTGTCGAAGCACTTGATCCAAAGCTTGCCTCCGGGCTTCAGCACTCCGAACTCAATCCACGCCAGTCTCGCGATTTGGTCACCGTAAATGGGCCGGCTAAAGCAGAGCATCCCTGCGTTGATTTCGCAGAAGCGTTCCACTTTTCGATAGCGCTTTCCCTGCTTTGACCACCCGCGATTCAAGTCCCGCCGTTGAGAAACGCATTCACTTCCACTCGGTCTTCCGCACCCCCGATCGAGTGACCGATGTAATGACCTTTGTCCCATTCACTCCCGAACATGCTTCTCTCGCCTCAGCAGTTTCGAAACTGGTCCGACTCACAAAAGGAAAACGAAGCGCTGCACGTCCTGCCAACGCCTTCGGCCACAAGCCTCGCAAGGTTGCGGCGCCAGTATTCCCCTTGCTCCAGGATCGCGTGCCGATCTTCTTCCAGGTGCTTTTTTGGACAGCCACCCCAGCAGACGGGCAGGAAAGAACAACGCGAGCATGTAGGCAGCGTCGTCGGGTCGAAATTCTTCCACCACACTTCATCCGAACTCTTCGTGCTGGACGTCTGGCCGAGAATCGGCAAGAGCACAGAACTTGGTGCGTCGAGTTTGCCGACGGCACGTGCTGTTTCACCGACCTGCAAGCCGCACCGGTAGGTCCTTCCGTCCGCTCCCACGACAACGGAGTCCGCAGCCAGGGCGGCGCAAACACTTGTTCGCGGATATGGAAACTTGTCGGGTACTTCGGCTTCCTCGACCGCAATGATCGCGGTCGTCTCCTGCCGTACCCGAGCTCGGATTTCCTCATACTCTGCAATACTCAATTCGACTTTCCGCATGAACGCCGAGTGCCCCGTGTAAGAGGACAATCGAGCGGGCTGGAACACGACACGCTTCGGTGCGTTGAACCACCCTCTTTCTCTCGCAAACCGGAAAAACGGCAGAATATCGTCCTGGTTCCCTCGATCGATGTTGAATCGCACGTCCACTCGAACGTGGCGAACAAGTTCGTCGACTAGGCCCACCGCTGACTTGTATGAAGAAACTCCGCCAGATGGTTGATATCCCTTCCGGTATCTGCGTCTCCTGTTGTGATTGGCCTCCAGCCCGTCGAAGGAAATCTGCACTTGCCGGATTCTGTTGCGTTTGACAAAATCCGCGACGTCCGAAGGCCAGCAAGTTCCATTCGAGATGACCGAAGCGGAATAGGCGACACCTGATTCACAGCACAAATCCTGAAGGGCGCGGGAGGCTTTTTCGAGGAACTCTAAGTTCATCAACGGCTCGCCGCCATACCAGTCCACGTGCAGGCTGTCTTTCCCTCGCGTTGCCAGAAGGTTTCTTGCCAGCTCGACCACCTGCGCTACGTGTCGTACCTCAAGCCTCTCCGCTGACCGCTCCTCGTAGCAGTAGTAGCAGCCCAGGTTACAGTCCATGGTGGTGGTCAGCGTCAAAACGATAGGAGTTCCGGAAACTGCCTCGCGAAAACGTTCCTGGATTGTTGCGACCTCGTCTTCCAAGGTCGACACCAAGAATCCTCCTTCGAGTAGCTGCCTCAAGAGCGCAGCATCGAAACTTTCGACCGACACTGAATGTGGATGGCCCGCCAGTTCCCTGATTATTCCTGCTTGGTCAGGTCCCGAGATTTCCAGGACATTGCCGCTTGCGGAGTTGTAGAGAAGAAATCCTGCTCCAACGGGAATGGCAAAGGTGTAGCGGGAACTTGAATAGACTTCAGTGACACACGCCGTCATGGCGCCATACCTCCGCACCAGAGTGGGAAGCTTTGCGAAGGACGAACCTGCTGTCAGGGAGCTGGATCGCCGCGGTCGATATCCAGAAGGGCCAAGCAAGTGCTTGTTCCGCCGCAGAGCCTCGCACCGAGACGAGGCTTCAACGACGAACCTTTTCCGGGCGTGAGCGTCACCGCAACCACTTCGAACTTTTGACCCGGCTTCACAGCTCCGAGTGGTTTCTTGTCATTCGATACGACCAGATTCACTTTTCGCTTCGCCACGGGGACCTCCTCTGCGGTTGGATCTGCGAACAACAATCGGGCCGACAAGCTTACTGCGCGTTACGTAACGCATCAGCTATTTAATCGCGCATTATGACTCGGGATGCGGAGATGTCAAGGACAAATCTGATTGACGCGAAAGAACTTCTTTGGCGCTGCCGTTCATCATAAAATCACTTGCCTTCCGCGCACCTGTCGGATACCTTGGCGGCAATTTCGCGGAGGCCCGCATGAGTTCCCCAGCCTTTTCCGCTCTCCTCGTCAGAATCCCTGCCGGCAAAGCCGCCTCCCTCAGGGAGTCGCCGGACAAGCTCTCGCTTGCAGGTGGTGTCCGCTTTGAACTTGAGCCTCTCTTCCGCGTTCCTGCGGGGGCACCTGGGGAATTGGGTCTCACGCAGCCAGGAGGCTGGGAATGGCATCTGGCCCGCCTCGTTGACAGGATCGATGGCGCCCATCCCTGGGAGCTCGCCCATGCTTCCGTTCGACAACAGCTCTCGATGGCGGAAGCAAATGATCTCTACATCGAACCGGACCTCGTGCAAGTCTGGGAGTGTCAAACTCTCCCCGCCACGGCAGAGCAGCTCACTGCGGCCGCGGCCGAAAACGCCTGCACTTTCCATGACCAGATGTCGTCTCTTCCCTCAGTCGCGGGCCACTTTGCGTTAGGATCATTCCAGATCCACGCCGGCGGTGTCCAGTGTTGGTGTTGGACGGTGTTGTCCGCCGCCCTTGCCGCCAACAAGTCTCTCAGGGGCTCCTCGAGGTGGGGCTATTTTTCGAGAAGACTAAGAGCGGATTTTATGCGCTCCTTGAACGCGGGCGAGTACTCTGGCTGCCAGTCCCGAAAGGTTTCATCCGCTATCCGTTGAAACTCCTCAACCTCAACGGCCGTCAATCTACCCTTCTCGACTTTCTGCAGAAACGCCTCGATTTGCTGTGCGTTGGGTGGCCACGCATCCTTGATGTCGAAGTGAGCTTCAATAAACTCCTGAATTGCATCTTCCATGTCAAACCACGACTCCCAATTCGTTGTTCCATATTCCGCTTTCGCTTGCGCTTCTAAAGCCCGCAGCAATAGCGGGTCGTTCTCATCGACGCGGGCTGCTTTTGCCCATTCGCGCAACGGTGCCGCCTTGAAACTATTGGACTCAGCGGGCATCATAATTGGAAGAGATTCTCCTCGGCTAATCGCGTCACGCATGATCTTGCGACGATTCCTCATCTCCTCCATAAGCGTTTTCTTCGTCATTTTGTTTCCCTTCACCGAAGAAATTGCGGGAGAGCATGTCACGGGGAAGAATTGCGCGGCGTCCAATTGCCAAGTGTGGCGTCCATCTGGCGTCCAAAACCGTCCATTTTACGGGGTATTTTCAGCGACTCGGCCGCATAAAGGCAATCGAATCATCGGGATTTATGGAGCGGGCGATGGGAATCGAACCCACGTCCGAAGCTTGGGAAGCTTCTATACTGCCATTGTACGACGCCCGCTCATTCCTCTACTCTGTTGATTATACACAACTAACCGGCTGCTGATACAGTGCCCCGTTTCTGGATAATTTCCTGTTTGCCGACAAGGCAGAAATCGTAACGGCGGAAAGTCTTCGCTCAAACTCCTTCGCCTATTGAAGCATATCGGTCTTTGGCGGTTCGAATTCACGACCTTGCTTGCGGTCTCTTGTGAGCTTCTCCTTTTCTTGTGTTTGCTGCTGGCAGCGTGCCGGCCCAATTGGCAATGACGTCGGCAACCTGATCCTCTTGCGCGGCATACAGGTGATCGGCATCTTGGATCATGACTGTGTTTACGCGAATCGGGCCCGTGTGCTGACGCTCGACTGAAGATTTAAGTAGTTCCAGGTCCTCCTCGTTTCCAACATCCCCGTTTGTCCCAAAAAAGGCGAGAAGCGGACAGTGGATGCGGGTGACACCGGGATTTGTTGTCTGAATGCCAAAGAAATCTTTGAATTCAGGAGTAGTGTTGACGAGATCCAAGAATGTAGCGGCACTGACAAAGGGGCCTTGCAACAGGTCATCTGGTCGACCACCAGCAATCAACTGTTTCGCCTGCGCGAGCCATTCCGGAGGCGGAACCCCGGTATCAGGGCGCACGTTCCTGAAGCAAGCACCACTCCCACAACGCGAGTGTCTTGCGTTTGAGCCTGATAGGTGCGAACTGCTGTCGCGCCGGCGCTGTGACCGACCAGAACAACCTGTTTGAATCCCAGCCCTTCCGCGAAGTCGATCCATGCGGCTAGGTCCCGCACCTCTTCGCTGGCTACTCCCCAATATCCGCCGCCGCGGACGCGCTTATCATCTCGCCACGCCTCTACGTTTCCAAGATCGTGCATCCGCGTATTTCCCGCGATAGAGGTATATCCACGTTTTGCTAGTGCGCGACAGATGGCTACATACGTCGGCGAATAGAAATTCGCGCCCCATCCATGGATCCAGATTACCGCGATGGGCTTGGCAACGTCCTTCGGCGGAGCGAAAAGCGCTCCGGTATCAACGATGTCATCTTTGGAGTGGACCTGAACGAGCCGCTCTGTGAATTCTCCAGTCCTATGGTTAGAGGATTGCTTTCTTCCCATCGGAAGAGCAGCACTTAACACAGTGAAGACTCCCGCAATAGCCGCAACTTGACGCCGCGTTATCAAATTAAATGGTGGCACGTCTCCACCTCCTTGCTAACTACTTTTGTTGCGTACTCAGCGTGTTAAAAGTTCATCCGATGGGTGGAAGTTCGCACGGCAGTCTTCGTCCGTCGAACTGCCTATTCTTATTGGCTACTTGGAATACGAGCCTACGACGGACCAACCGGAAATTACTTTGGTTCAAGTCCGGTTTTAGGAAGATCCGCCTCTCCTGAACTGGGTCCTGTGGCCTGTCGCTACTTCTTCCTCCATGCTTCCGCTTACTCCACGTGTGTCCTCACCTCGCCCGTGCTATAAAGTCCTCCAGGTAGTATCCGTTCATGCGCATCCTCGCTATCAGAGAGCACCTTCACTGGCGTGGCCCGTGGATTGTCTTTCTGCTCTCTCTCCGCGAACTCCTCAGGCCGCTCCTCTATTGGCATATCTGGCGTATCTACCAGACCGACCTCATCCGCGAGTTCCCTCAGCCGTATTCCCGCTCAATCCTTGACGTCGTGATTTACGCTTCCCAAGACGATCTCCCATTTATCACATCTCGCCTTGTCGCAATGGGTGAACTCTCTGCCCTCGAAATCGAAACCCGTTTTCATCGTGGTGATGTTGTAGCCTTCGCTTCCACCTCCGGAGAGCTCGTCGGTTACATGTGGTTGGCGTTTTCAAGTGGTATCGAACTAAAGTTTGATACCCATTGGATTATTCGCACCGGCGAAGCCCTGCGCTACGGCGCGTTTGTGGTTCCAGCCCTTCGTGGACGCGGCATTTACAGTGTCCTCAACTCGGCTCTCAACACATATGCTCTCGAACGCGGTGTCACTAGCACCCTTGCGTCCATCAGCATTTTAAATCCGCAGTCCTTAAGCCTTCCCAAACACTATAATCGACGAATTTCCATGACTGTTTTCCTAGCACGCACCCGCCTCCTCTCTTTCACTCTTCGCAAATCCTTCCGCGCCCCCTTGCATTCCCGTTTTTCCTGGCCAGGCCACCCTCCTCCACCTGCGGGGCCACGGCAGAGCAACGGCTAACTCCCGATAAGCCCTGACTGCGTCTTCGACGCGCCGCTATGCCAAACTTGTCTGCGACGATTTCTTGATTTGAAAGGACTTATCAAACAAGTTCCTGGAGAGTCGCATTACCGGACCAGTACCAACGTCTCCGGTGGCCGCGAAACAAAATCGTTGTACAATACGCACACGATGTATGCCACCTTGCGCCATCGCGCCCGGAAACTCAGATTCCGAGTTTGCACTCAGAATCGAGTCGTTCCGAAGAAAGGACCACCTATGAGAAAAAGATTGGTTATGCTTGCAGTCTGTTTGACGATAGCTTCCCCTCTATTTGCTCAGAAAAAGGAAGAGGAGCGTCTCTCAAATGCGGCCACAGCTATGCAGACGATCCTTGGCGAGAACAATGGCCTTCCCAAGAGCATCCTTGATCAGGCCGAGTGCGTTCTGATCTTCCCAAGCGTCAAAAAAGTAGCCATCGGAATCGGCGGAAGTTACGGCCGAGGCGCGCTGGTTTGCCGTACGGGCGCAAAGATGAATGGTGGATGGGGCGCGCCGGCTATGTACAAGCTCGATCAGGGCAGCATCGGCGTGCAACTCGGTTCCACGGCAACAGATTTTGTACTGGTTGTTATGAACCAAAAGGGTGCGGACCAAATCCTGAATGGAAAGACGAAGCTTGGTGGCAATGCCGCTGCGGCTGCCGGCCCCACGGGCGCTCAGGCAACTGGTTACAACGCCGATGCTATGAAGGCGGACGTTCTGACGTACTCGCGGTCAAAAGGACTGTTTGCCGGCATCTCGCTGGAAGGTGCGTCGATGGAAACGGACGACGATGCCAACAAAGATTTGTATGGCAAGCAGATGAGTGCGAAGGAAACCATCTCGGGCGGCCAGGCAGTTATTCCAGCAGCCAAGCCGCTTGTTGACGCGCTCGACAAGGCATCACCCGTACACAAATAAGTCCCCCCAAAGGAAATTCAATTTGGCTTGAAACGAATCCGTAACTCCCGGTCGATTACCGGACATTGAGACTATTGAGTCCCGCCACCACCGGCCGCGAAAAATGCACTTCAAACTCGAACTGCGACTGGTTACACTCTGTCATTAGAGAGGCCGCCCTTCTCTTGGCATTTACTTCGACTAGGCAACGCAGTTATGCCTGAGATGACGGCCTTTTTCTACTTCGAATTAATCCTCTTTGCTCAATCCTGGTGAGAAATCCGGGCTAACCGCCATGCGCGGCCGTTCGTCTGGACCGCCACAGCGGATTCAATCTTCGCTAAAGTCGAACGACTATGCCAACGTATTTACGGGACAGCACACTAGTACGGTCTTGAGCTGCTACTTCCATGCTGTGATGTGAAGGCCGACGGACTTGTCGGAGAGATAGACACGAACGTCGTGTTTGTTGCCTGGCTCGACGGCATGCCACGCCGTGAGGTTTGCGCCGGTCGGCTCATCCAATTCGTTTTCCTGGCGAGTCAACCAATTCGACGGTACAAGGATCTGAAGGCGAGAGACCAGATCGCGGAATCGGACCTCAGCAGCGGACGCGGAAACCTCCTGCCAATAGCAAACGAACTGCGTTCCTGAGTCGACAGACGGAGAGACTTTAACTGCATTGACCATACAATCCTTCGCTCCACCAAGTTTCAACATGCCCGCTGAGGTGTCCGCATTCGAGTTGGCGGTATGGATGTCTTCAAAAAAACTCGTGCGCGCCTCAAACGCTTTCTTCAGGTTTTGGCAGAATTCATCGCAACCCCCTCCCACGGCGGCAGGGGCGGATGGAGTCGGCTTGGAAGGAGAGGACGATATGTGATGCATCAAAAACGGAGAGGAAAGCGAGTTCATCATCAGGTAAAGTTTCGCGGATCCGTCACTCTGCTTCGCCACTTGCAGATGGAGCGGGCATTGGCCGATATAAGGTCCCTCCGTAGGAGTAATTTCACAATCGGGTGGACCTGCGTCGACATAGTGGTCGACACCCGGGGAATTCACAGTGAAGTGCCAAGACGGGTTGAGGCTCTTGAGCGCATCCATTGTTCTCGTGTACCAGCTCGCGACGTTTGCAAAGGGGACTTGTGCGTAGCAGATACACATCAGCACGTTGTTAGCCCACGTCGTCATTTGGCACGGGACTTTTGTATTTTCCGTCGAGACGTCGGGAGGGGTGGATGTATGCGACTTGTATCCTCTGAAGTCGATCTCGGCAGCTTCGAGTATATTCTGCACACTCGAACAGAGCTGGTCTTTGCACTGCGCAGATGCAGGAATTGGGTGAAGAGCAAAGAGCATGCCATAAATGAGATAAGCGGTTTTCCTGTTCATTTCATCCTGTCTGATGAAAGGTGGCGGGCGACCTAGCGTCGGGGCAGAGTGGCAATTGTCCGTTCAGCAAAAGACTGCACCCGGCCGAGTTTGCTGTCAACCGTATGACCGATGCGCGGATGTCCTGCGAGGCAACAGTCAGATCTTATTCGACTACTCGAGACAACTGGTAAGTTACCGGTAAAGTCGGTACTAACCCAGGCCGCGGATCCCTGGGTCTCGCAGGCTCTCTGGCAGGCACGGTCTATTTCGCGGCAAAGAGCTTCTCGAACAATTCCTCCGAGAGCTTGGCTCCCTTTTCTGATAACCACACGGACTTGGTTTTCGTTGCTGGATCGGAGATGTAGCCCTTTTCGTGGAGCTCATCCATCAGACTCCAGGGAAACCCCTTCCATGCCCGCTTTCCTCCAGACTTGTCGCCGTCAAACGAATTGAAGTAGAGAAGCGCGAGGACCGTTTGTTCCAGCCCATCATTTTCCAATTGTGGCTTACTTCACTACTACTAAGTGCCGCCAGCTCAGCGTGCTAGGCTTTGTTAGAGGAAGCTTGGGACACTTCTACAATTTATCAACGGCAAGCTAGGTTGCGCCAGTTCGCGGTAGCGGAAGCAGCTGAGTAGGTGGTCGTTGACCAGGCCGGTGGCCTGCATCAGGGCGTACACAATCGTGGGCCCCACGAAACGGAAGCCGCGCTTCTTCAGATCCGTGCTCAAGGCTATAGCCAGCGGCGTTACGGCCGGCACTTGCTGGTGTTTTTTCCATTTGTTTTGAATCGGGGAGCCGCCGACGAATTCCCAGATGTACTTGTCGAACTTCCCAAATTGTTCCTGCACTTTCAGGAAGGCTCGTGCGTTGGTCACCGCGGCGGCAATTTTCAGGCGGTTGCGGATGATGCCCGGGTCGGTCTGGAGTTCGCGGGACTTCTTCGCGTCAAAGCGGGCCACTTTCCCCGGGTCAAATCCCGCGTAGACTTTCTGGTAGCGTGGGCGCTTCTGCAGAATCGTGTCCCAACTCAAACCCGCCTGGACGCCCTCGAGAATTAAGAACTCGAACCACCGGTCATCGTCGTGGACCGGCACGCCCCACTCTTGATCGTGGTAAGGAATGTTCAACGCATTGCTGGCCCAGTGGCACCGCACGACTTCGCGTTTCGACTCTGCCATCTCGTCCCCCGCGACAATTTCGCTGCTCACAGAATCCGCATAGGGGGGACGGTTGCCCGTCCTCCCCTGCCACACCACCGTACAGGCGGGTGAGTTGAGCCCTGACGGCCGTGAGGTTCGAGTCGTCGTTCGCCACAAGGGCTTCGCCGCTCTGCAGGTTTCCGTTTCGGCTTCACCGTCTTCTGAACCTGCAAAACTCAGCCGAAGCTGCTGCCGAACATGCGCGGCGTACAACAGCAACGGCCCGCTCTGAAAGCGGGCCGCAATTTCACTCTAATTTTTCTCCAAACTAGCGCTCGATTATCCGAGATGCCGGTCAAGCGCCTTGGTGATCTGATCCTTCGGCACCGCGCCGACGATCTGCTCCACTACCTGTCCATCCTTGAAAACCAGCAAAGTGGGAATGCCTCGAATGCCGTAGCGCGTGGAAGAATTCATCGCTTCATCCACGTTCAGCTTGGTCACCTTGAGCTTGCCCGCATAGTCCTGAGCAATTTCCGCAACCGTTGGCGCCAGCATGTGGCATGGGCGGCACCATTCGGCCCAGAAATCGACCATGACGGGCTGCGACTTGCTTGCAGTCAGAACTTCCGTATCGAAGTTTCCGTCATTCACCGTAAGAATATTTTCAGCCATAACCTTAGTATCCTCTTTGGGCTGCAACCAAGCAGCCACTTTCCTGATTAGTTAGATGCGGGAACTGTCGTTTGGTTTCTTACCGCCCTGGCAGCCTCATATAGTTTCGCATATTCCGCCGCCGAGGTGTTCCACGAAAAATCTTTCGCCATCCCGTTCATTTGAATCCGCTTCCAGATGCCGTCGTCGGAGTAATAGTGCAACGCCTGGCGGATCGCATGCAAGAGCGCGGCGCCGGAATATTCGTAAAACTTAAATCCGGTGCCGGCGCCATGTTCGAGGTCGAACATTTCGATTGTGTCGTCAAGGCCGCCAGTGGCGCGCACGATCGGCACCGTGCCATAGCGCAGGCTGTATATCTGGTTCAAGCCGCATGGTTCATAGCGCGACGGCATCATGAACATGTCCGAGCCTGCTTCCACCAAGTGTGCGAGCGTGTTGTCGTAAGCTATTTTCACGCCAACGCGTCCGGGAAAATCCGTTGCCAGCGCGCGAAACAAATCTTCATAACGGCGGTCGCCCGTTCCTAGCACCGCGAGCAAAAGATCTTCGTGCATCAGGTCGCGGGCGATGGCGGCGATCAGGTCGAAGCCTTTCTGGTCGGCGAAGCGCGAAACGATTCCGAGGATCGGCCGGTTCAGATTGTCGCCCAGGAGGTGGAACTCTTCGGCGAGTTTGGCTTTGCAGGCTTTCTTCCCTTCTAGATTTTTGGCGGAATATTTCGCGGGAATCAGCGTGTCGCGCTCGGGACTCCACGCCATGTAGTCCACTCCATTTAAGATTCCCACGAGCTGGCTGGCTCTGGAGCGAATTACACCGTCCAAGCCGAAGCCGAATTCGGGCGTTTGAATTTCCTGCGCATATTTGCGGCTGACCGTCGTCAAGTAATCCGAATAGATCAGTCCGCCCTTCAGAAAATTTGCATTGCCGAAAAATTCGATGCCGCCGGGGTGAAACAGTCCCTGCGGAATTCCCGCGCGCGCCAGAGCGTCCGGTGGGAACACGCCGTGGTAGCCGATATTGTGGATCGTGAACACAACTGGGATACCCTTCACCACCGGATCGTCCGAGTATGATGAGCGCAGTAGCGCCGGAACCATCGCCGTCTGCCAGTCGTTACAGTGAAAAACGTCGGGCGTCCAGATGTGCTTGGCCAGTTCGATCGTGGCGCGGGAAAATTCGGTGAAGCGCTCGGCATTGTCGGGAAACTCGCGAGTCTTGTCCCCGTAAATGCCGTCGCGGTCAAAATAAAAAGGGTCATCCAGGAAAAAATAACGCACGCCGCGCAGGACCGAGCCGTTCTTGATTGCCGGGAATCGGAGCCGCGTGCCTTGTGGAATCGTCATGCTCGGCATGACGACCGACGCGGATTTCACGCCACGATACAGCGGCAGAAACACGGCGACTTCGTAGCCCAACTTCACCAATGCGCGAGGCAAAGCTTCCACCACGTCGGCGAGGCCGCCCGTCTTCGCATAAGGCAAAGCTTCGGAAGCTGCAAAGAGAATGCGCATGGTTGGGGTGCGAAATTCCTACGCTATCGGAGGCCTCGCCCAACGTCAACCTCATTCGTCGCTCAGTTTTTGCCGGGTTTCCTTTTCCTGCGTGACGCGCTTAGGAAGCGAGTCGCTTTGGCAGCATGTTCAAATCAGCTGTCGCGCCACTGGACTGTGAGTACAGCCTCATCGGCTCCAGGCATGCAACCGCGGAATCCAGCGCGGTACGGTCCTGCAGTATTCCTCATAATCCGAGCCGAACATTTTCCGCAGCGTTGGCTCTTCGTAGAATTTCACAAACAAACCAACGGCGAGTGTGGCCACGAGCACTATCACCAGCGCCGCGCGGTTCGCCCGACCGAACACAACCCACAAGCCGATCCAGCCGGCGAAGAAGCCCACATACATGGGGTTTCTTACATAGCGATAAAAACCCACGACCACCAGCCGCTGGGGAGGAACAAACGGCGCCGGCGTTCCGCGCCCCGTTCTTCCAAAATCCCAGATGCATCGCAACGCCACGGAAAAGCCCAAGACTGAGGGGACGGCTCCGATCCAGCGCCATTTCGCCGCACCAACCGCCGCGACATCAAATTCCAGCCAGCCAGGCAGCAACCAGAACCACAACGCAAAGAAACAGGCGCCCACGGCCAACGAGGCGATGGTTGTGAGCCAAGGCGTCTCTTTGGATTGAACGACAGGCCCATCGGTCATGACCTGTAACCTCTCGCTCGAGTATGTAACTTTTGAAAATCACCGGCAACAATAATACCGGCAAGGAAGTTGTGAACACGGGAGCGGAACGGCCGAATCGAGTCGTTCTGCTCTTCGATCAATTCCCGTCGAGGATTTCGCGCACTTTTCGGCCGAGGGCTTCAACGGTGAATGGTTTTGGCAGAAAATTGATCGCGAAGTCCAATTGATCATCCAGGATGAGCGCGTTTTCCGTGTACCCGGAAACGAACAATACTTTCGTCTCTGGCCGAATCTTCAGAAGTTGCTCTGCGAGCGCCCGTCCATTCATGCCCGGCAGAATTACGTCAGAGATCAAAAGTTCAATTGCTACGGGATGCGCCCGCGCGGCCTCCAGCCCTTTCTCGGGAGATTCGACCGCCAGCACCTTGTACCCGCTACTACGCAGCATCACTCCGGCGACCCTGCGCAGCAACGGCTGGTCTTCCACAAGAAGAACGGCCAATGGATTCCAGTCGCCAGCGGTTTACCTCTTCCAGTTGGCGCTCCCGCTCGAAGACAACCGCGGCCATATGCTCGGCGCTCGTTCGCAGTTCATCGGCAAGCTGCTGCTGCTCGGTGCCAAGTTTTTTCAGGCGCATGAACTCGGTGACGTCTTCCACGCAATGAATGATGTAGGCCAATTCTCCTTTGCTGCCAAGCACGGGCGAATTGACGGGGCTCCAGTAGCGTTCCTCGAAATCCCCGCCTTCGGAATCGGGACGGCGGATGTCATATTTCTGCGCGGGCATGGGATTGGAGACGCGGCCTTCCAAGACAAGGTTCAGGGAAGCGCGGAGATTTTTGACACCGTCGGCATGCGGATCATCGGGATTGTCCGGAAAAACTTCAAAAATTCCACGGCCCAGGACTCTGTCCCGAGTCGTCATGGTGGCTTTCAAGTAGGAATCGCTGGCAGCCGCGACTGTGAATTCCGTGGTCAAAACTAAATAGAGGCCGGGGGCCGATTCGAAAAGAGCGCGAAAATCTGGAACTTGAACATTCTTATCTGAGCCCGACACGATTGTGGTCGAACCTCCCTTTGTTCGGTTCTCTTCGGCCGCAAGAACAATCGACCTGTACTGGCCAACGGCACGTACGGCTAGTGGTACGTTTCCGCTACAAACTTAAGATGCCCTCCAATATGTTTACAATCCTATCGTAATTTTGATTCTTACCTGAAGCCTGGCGTTATTTCGGTAACCCCCGGGTGCAAGGGAGTCCCGATAATCTGCCGGTCCTCGAACTGCTGCTAGACTGTCAGCACCCTCACTTATGGCCAGACAAAAACTGGGACAGCATTTCCTGAGCGATGCCGGGTGGCGCGAGAAAATCGCCCGCGCGATTCGCGTTTCGTCACATGGCATGGAAATTCCCGCAAATTCCGGTGGTCAAGATTATTGCTGGATCGAAATTGGCGCCGGCCACGGGGAGATGACCGAATATCTGGTTCGAAGCGGCGCTCCCGTTTACGCGGTCGAGATCGATCCGGCGCTGATCAAACGTCTGAAGCATCTCGCAGATCAACACGCGAATCTCACGGTCGTTCCAGGAGACGTACTGGAAATCAACCTCCCTGCACTTGCCGCCGGCCGGCGGATCCGCCTCTACGGCAATCTGCCCTACTACATCACGTCCCCGATCCTGCATCGATTTTTTTCGTTTGCGGATCAAATCGACGAAATCAATATTGTCATTCAGCTGGAAGTGGCGCTGCGCCTGGCCGCGGAGCCCGGAGACACGGATTATGGTTATCTTTCCGTGGCCACGCAGTTTTACACGCGGCCGGAATTCGTGCTCAAGTTGCCGCCCGGTGCGTTTAACCCGCCGCCGGAAGTAGCGTCGGCGCTGGTCACGCTTCGCCTTCCCGGGCTCGGCGCACAATCTGGTGTCGGCAACGTGGAGAATTTTCTGGATTTTGTGAAGTCGTGTTTCGGGCAGAAACGAAAAACACTGGCGAACAATCTGCGCGGGGTCGCGCAACCGCAGCACGTTCGTGAATTGTTGAACGAATTGAAACTGAGGGAAGATGCGCGCGCCGAGCAGCTTAATGTGGCGCAGTTTGCCGCCGTCTACCGAGCTATTTCTTCAGCGAATCCAAAAGCCGGTCCGGATAGTCGGACATGATCCCGTCCACTCCCGCGGCTTCCAGCAATCGCATGTGCGCGGGCGAATTGATCGTCCAGCAGACCACCTGCAGGTCGCGCTTGTGCGCTTCTTTCAGGAAATTCGGCGTCATCAGGTCGCCGCGAACCGCCAGTTGCCGCGCGCCGATTTCAAGAGCTTTCTCGAAGGGATTCTCAATTTGCCCGTCGTGCAACAGGCCGGTCATCAGCGTAGGCTCCAGCTTGCGCAAGCCAGCCAGAATTCCCGGGTCAAATGAAATAATCACCACGCGCGGAATCTCGCCAGATTCCCGCAGGTTGCTGATCAGCGCGTGCTCACCTCCCCAGAAGCCGTTGGGTTTCAACTCCAGATAGAAGACCACGTCATGCTTGCGCGCGAACTCCAGAACTTCCACCAGCGTGGGCACCCGCTCGCCAATGAACTCGCTTGCGAACCAGGAACCCGCATCCAGCTTGCGGATTTCCGCCAGCGTCATCTGGTGTACTTCGCCGCGGCCGGTGGTCGTGCGTTCCAAGGTTTGGTCGTGAATGGCCACAAAATAAGCGTCCCGCGTGAGGTGCAGGTCGGTTTCGATGAACGTTACGCCTTGCGAGATCGCACGGCGAAACGCTGCGAGCGTATTTTCCGGAGCGTACCCTGAAGCACCGCGATGCGCGATGGCCAACACTGAAAAGCGTCCTCCGGGGGCAATCGGGCAAAAAACTGGGAGAAGGAGAGCGCGATTCCCTGTCGTATGCTAACACTGACTGTTCGTTCAGAGGGAACATACGGCCGTTGGTGGTGCGCGAATCGAAACAATCTGCCGAACTGCGCACTGCGTTTGATAATCTTGAATTCATGCACCGGGCATTCCACCGAAGGTTCGCGAGCTTCCTTGTTCTTGGGCTGCTACTGACTGCATCGTCTTTGGATGCGCAACACCAGCGGGCGGCAAAACCCGCCACTGCCGCGCCGAAACCGGAGGAACCCCAACTTCCGCGCGAAATCCGACATCAACTGCGGGTGCTTCCTTATTACTCGGTGTTCGACTATATCGCGTTTACCCTCGAGGGCGGCAAAGTTACCCTCACCGGGTATGTTCTCCGCCCCACGCTGCGGGCCGATTCCGAAGCGGCTGTAAAAAGCCTTGAGGGCGTTTCTTCCGTCAAGAACCTGATCGAAGTACTTCCCAAGTCCTCCACCGACGACGATTCGCGCCGCGCCGTTTACCGTGCCATTTTCGAGGATTCCACCCTGCAGCGCTACGCTGTTTCGGATGTCCCCGTGATCCACATCCTGCTCCGAAACGGAGAAGTCACGCTTGAAGGCGTGGTTTCGTCCGAAGCCGAGAAAAACCTGGCATCGACACGCGCATCAGCGTTTCTGGCATTACCGGCGTAATAAATCACATTTCCATTCACCCCAGGAATGCTCCTGCGAACTAGCCAGCAGTTCGAAACTGTCGCAAAATAGTCAGGGAGCAATAACCTTGGCTCAACCGAGAGATCCGTACACAAATCAAGGAGACGGGCGCGACACGCCGGCCCGGCAGAAACTTGTCGCTTTGCGGCAGGCGCTGCTGCGATTGCACAAAACCCTGCTCGACATGGAGCGGCGCGATTACGAGAAAGCTCACGGCGTTGTCACCACCGGCGAACTATTTCGCCTGGTTGTGGACGACGCACAGTTCGCGTGGCTGCACAATATTTCCGAATTTGTTGTCCGCATTGACGAAGCACTTTCGAGCGACGAAGGCGTGACGGAACAGGGCGCCCACGCCTCCATCTCGCTGGCGCGAAAACTTTTCGCTCCTACGGAAACGGGCGACGGTTTCCAGAAGCAATATTTCGACGCGATACAGCGTGACCCGGCCGTGGTGATGGAGCACGCCGAACTCGTTCGCCTGTTCAACAACGAACCGCCCGATGCCGAGGGTTAGCCGTATTTATTCCGCTGAGGCAATTTCCCCGGACTGCGTTTCACATCTCGCCAAAGGCCCTCGGATTGGCCTAAACTAGCCGAATCTGGCGGATTACGTTTGACGCTTTTGCGGGCCAAGGAGTCTCATGACGGACAAAAACCCGGTCTGGCGCGACCTTTGTGCCGCGATTCGCTTCTTGTTCGCGATTTTGGCTCTTCTCTCTGGTTTCGCACGCCCTGTCTCCGCAAAAACCACCATTGATTTTGATCCCAGTATCGATTTTTCCAGATTCAAAACCTTCGCGTACATCGGCGGGGTGGAAAACCTCGTTGCGATCCAGATGAATCCCGACCTGATCAATATCCGCTTTCACCACATGGTGGTGCACGAATTGGAGAAAAAAGGACTGCACGAAGTGAACCTCGGGCAGAATCCCGACTTGATTGTGCGTTACTGGGCCAACCCGGAGACGCAGGTGGATGTCGCGGTCATGGGCAATTGGGGGCCATACGGTCCCTACATCGGCAATGATTGGGCCCCTACCTACAACGCGGTGGCATCCAGCAGCCACCACTTGGGAACGCTGATCCTCGACCTGCTCGACCCGAAAGCCAAAGCGCTGGTCTGGCGCGTCTATCTGGTGCGGAAGATGAGCGACCCGGATAAGGATCCCAAAAAGGCCGAAGACGAGTTCACGGACAGCTTTAAGAGTTTCCCGCCTTCGGATAAAGAAAAGGAAGAAAAGCGGCAGGAGCGTGCGCGAGTGTCTCAATCAAGGAAGCCCGCTTGATCACCTTGAGGATCGATGGCTTCGTGCAATTTTCCGCGGTACCGTGTAACTTCCCGCTGGGATGCGTATCTTATTTGGTTGGCGCAACGAAAACAGGAGACCCATCATGGCTACACCCGCGCTGAATAAAGAGGAAGCCGTTCGCGAGCGCTACGAGGAAGGGGCCAGGAAAAGCGAAGCCGCGCTCTGCTGCCCGACCAGCTATGACCCCGCTCTGCTGAAAGCAATTCCGGAAGAAGTTCTCTCCATTGATTACGGCTGTGGCGACCCCACGAAATACGTTCAGGCGGGGGACACGGTTCTTGACCTCGGCTCCGGCTCCGGCAAAAACTGCTTTCTGGCCTGTCAAATTGCAGGGCCCACTGGCCGCGTCATTGGCGTGGATATGACCGATGCGATGCTTGAGGTTGCGCAGCGGAATGCTCCGGAGGTAGCGCGACGCGTGGGCTACGCTAATGTGGAATTTCGCAAAGGTAAGATTCAAGATCTGCGTCTGAACATGGCGGAAGTGGACGCATGGCTTGCCACTAATCCCGTGCGCACCGCGGAAGATCTCGTGAAACTCGAATCCATGATGAACGAGTTGCGCACCGCTCGGCCGCTGGTTCCTGATGATTCCGTGGATGTGGTCGTTTCGAACTGCGTCTTGAATCTCGTGCGTCCCGAAGATAAGAAACAATTGTTCACGGAAATCTTCCGCGTCCTCAAGCGCGGCGGCCGAGCCGTTATTTCGGACATCGTTTCTGACGAAGATGTTCCTCTTCATCTCCAACAAAACGCCGAACTCTGGAGCGGCTGCATCTCTGGCGCTTTCCGCGAGGATCTTTTCCTGGACGCGTTCGAAAACGCCGGCTTTTACGGGATCGAGATCCTTGAGCGGCAGCAGGATCCGTGGCGCACCGTCGAAGGCATCGAATTCCGCAGCATGACCGCCGCCGCTTACAAGGGCAAGCAAGGCGAATGCTGGGAGTACAAGCAGGCTGTCATTTATAAGGGGCCATTCCGGCAGGTGGTTGACGATGACGGGCACGTGCTGCGCCGAGGCATGCGCGTCGCTGTTTGCGAAAAAACGTTCAATCTTTATTCGAAGGCTCCTTATCGCGATTCCTTCGCGCTTGTTCCGCCGCTTGTGCCGGTAGCCAAAGAGGGCGCAAAGCCCTTTCCGTGCACCAGCGGGACACTGATGAGAAATCCGCTCGAGACGAAGGGTGAAGAGT
>Ga0210402_10002328_pt1 | contig 18559 bp, 15 predicted proteins | sample IncBWC7MmetaG_FD_161055 | JGI IMG/M metagenome (GOLD analysis project Ga0210402, IMG submission 161055) | Forest soil microbial communities from Barre Woods Harvard Forest LTER site, Petersham, Massachusetts, United States - Inc-BW-C-7-M | ecosystem: Environmental > Terrestrial > Soil >... | reverse complement strand
ACGGCGCTGGGCTTGCCATTGTAGCGCCCGGCAATGCTGTAGTCCTGCGACCCCAGCTCGATGCGAGCCACATCACGCACACGAACAGTGCCGCCATCAGGCCTTTCGCGCACCACGATCTGTCCAAATTCTTCAGGCGACACAAGCCGACTTTGCGCCAGAACTGCATAGGTAAATTCCGTGCCCTTGGGAGCAGGCTCGCCCCCCACTTTTCCGGCCGGGTTGACGGTGTTTTGCGCTTGAACGGCGCTGATAATTTCGGGAACGGTAACGCCGAGCTTTGCCAACTGGTCGGGCTTTACCCACATACGCATCGCGTATTGCCCGGCCCCGAAGACATTGACGATACCGATACCGTACGATCGGAGCAGCGGATCGACAAGATTGATGTAGGCGTAGTTGGCCAGAAACGTGGCGTCATAGGTTCCGTGGGGAGAGTAGAGGTCGAACAATATCAAAGGTGCGGTGGGGGACTTGCGCACAGTGATCCCATAATTGTTAACGTCCACTGGAAGCTGAGAGGCGGCTTGCGTCTCGCGAGATTGCGCGAGAATGAAGTCGTTGTTGGGGTCGGTCTTCGCGTCGAAGTCGACGATTAAGGTGGTCGACGAGTTTCCGGTGGTATTCAGCGAATACATGTAGTTCATGTTATCTACGCCGCTCATTTGCTGCTCGAGAGGCGTGGCCACAGCTTGTTCCAGGGTTTGCGCATCGGCACCGACGTAGGTGGCGAGAATTTGAATTTCCGGCGGCGCAATGTTGGGGAACTGTGCGATCGGAAGACTAAGGACCGTCAAAGTGCCAACGAGCACCAGGACGATGGAAATCACCATAGCGACAATCGGACGATTGATGAAGAATTTCGACATGGGGTTATTTATCCTTTGCTTGCATGCCAAAAGGCTTGGGGTTCACTTGCACGCCGGGTCGCACCTTCTGAATGCCTTCGGCAACAACTCTTTCGCCTGGATTCAGCCCCTCCGTAATAACCCAGTCGGTCCCAACACGGTCACCGACCGAGACGGTTCGAATACTGACTTTGTCGTCGGCACCTACAACGGCAACTTGGTAACCGCCTTGTAGCTCAGACACCGCGCGCTGCGGAATAATCAGCGCACCCTGCTGAAGCCGGATGACAGCGCGAACTTTGCCGTAACCTCCGGGCCGCAGAATATTGCCCGGATTGGGAAACAAGCCGGCGATGCGAATCGCACCGGTACCGACATCGACTTGGCGGTCGGCAAAGTAGAACGAGCCCTCGTGGGGATAAGTTGAGCCGTCCGCCAAAATGAGTTGCAGGCGCAAATTTTTGTCGGCCGCGAGGCGGCTGGATTCTGTGGGGAAGCGTTTTCGCCATGCGAGATACTGCGGCTCGCCGACGGTGAAATAGACTTTGATGGGGTCAACGGTGGAGACGGAAGTCACAGGGCCGCTGCTCAGATTAACGAGGGCGCCAACCTGAAGTTGAGCTTGTCCAGCGATGCCGTCGATGGGAGCAATGAGGCGGGTAAAATCGAGATTGATTCTTGCGGTTTCGACGGCGGCCTCGTCGGTTTTGATTTGGGCCTCGGCCGTGGCCACGCTGGCTTTGGCAGCCAAATTATTCTGGACGGCGTTGTCGAGATCCTGCTGGCTCGCAGCTTGTTCTTTAGCCAGGGGGATGTAACGATCTACGTCAAGCTGGGTTCTGCCCTGTACGGCTTGGGTATTGGCGAGCAACGCCTTGGCTTGAGCCAATTGTCCTTCGGCTTGGTCCAGGGCTGCCTTGAAGGGCCGGGGATCAATCTCAAAGAGCAGCTGGCCTTTATTGACGAAAGCGCCTTCCTGATAGCCCTGCCGCAGGAGGTAGCCAGTGACCTGGGCTCTGACATCGGCGTTCGTGAGGCCGTCGAGTGTGCCGATCCAGTCGCCGTAGATCGGAACATCCTTTTGCTCGACTTGCACGACCAACACATCTGCGGGAGCTGTGGGGCCTGCACCAGAAGTGCCCTTGGGGCGCACCGCGGCAATGATAAGCGCGACCACAATTATAAAAATCACTCCCGCCAGGAAGAGATTGCGTTTTGGAAGGCTACTCATGCTGACCTCCGGTTGGTCCGACAAACGCCAGCAACATGACAACTCTTTTCGCGAAAAGCAAGAGCACCCATGTTTGCGATATCGTCGCAGAACATCAGGCTTCGTGGGAAGCAGCGAAGCCCGCCGATCTCACGTCGAAAGTTACGTGACGGTGCGGCTTTTCGAATCTGCAATCAGCGTTTTGCTTAGATGTAAAGGAGATGTTGCGGGATACAGGGAAAAATGGGATGAGAAGAATGGGCGCGAAGGTGACGTATACTCGGCGAGATAGCAGCGCTCTTCCCGACTATGGTTATTCATATTGCCCTTTCTGTCTGTGAACGCCGCGGAAGTGCGGGGAATCATTCGGTGAAAGGTCAGTTTGGAAGACTGGTGAGAGCGATTGCATGAGTCGAAACGAAATCCTGCGGTTAGGCAGTATTCGCGATGTCGCTCACTTTAAGAAGCACCTCGAATCCCTGCGTCTAGACATCCCTTGCGACGATGTCATCCTCCGAAGTGAGGAATCACCACTCAGGCAGCCCATCATCCGCGATGGGATAAACCTCGGTAATCGTTTTGCCGTTCAACCCATGGAAGGATGGGACGGAACAAGCGACGGCAATCCCAGCGAGCATACGCTTCGCCGGTGGCAGCGTTTTGGACGCAGCGGGGCGAAACTGATTTGGGGAGGCGAAGCGGTCGCCGTCTGCCATGACGGGCGTGCCAATCCGAATCAATTATTGGCGGCTCCGCACACGCGAGCAGGCTTAGAACGGCTCAAGTTGGCGCTTATTCGGGAGCACCGTGATGTTGCAGGGTCGGCCGACGGACTCCTGATCGGATTGCAGTTGACGCATTCCGGCCGGTATAGCTGTCCTAATCAGAAGGGCCGTCCTGAACCTCGCATTCTCTACCGTCACCCGATCTTGGATCGCCGGTTGAATTTACCTCCCGACTATCCGGTACTCAGAGATGCGGAAATCGAGCATATCATCGAAGAGTTCCATCGCGGTGCCGTGCTGGCCAGCGAGCTAGGGTTTCACTTCGTCGACATCAAGCAATGCCATGGATATCTCGGACACGAATTTCTAAGCGCGCACACGAGGAAAGGAAAGTACGGCGGTAGCTTCGAAAATCGCACGCGATTTTTGCGAGAAGTCGTACAAGGCATACGCGCGGTAGCTCCTGGCTTGCAAATAGGCGTGCGGCTTTCGATGTTTGACTTGATTCCTCACCGGCCCGATCCAGCGCTCTCTTTGCCGGGAAAGCCGGGGCCGGGGATTCCAGAGAACTTTCGGGATTTAATTCCGTACCGCTGGGGATTTGGAGTCAGCGAGAGCGATCCAAGAGAAACGGACCTCACGGAACCGCGGCGCTTCTTAGCTTTGCTGGAAGAGTTGGGCATTCAACTCGTGAATCTTACGGCGGGCAGTCCTTATTACACGCCGCATATTCAGAGGCCAGCGCTTTATCCGCCGTCGGATGGTTATCAGCCCCCGCGGGATCCTTTGGTCGACGTAGCGAGGCAGATGGACGTGGTTCACCAGCTGAAACAAAGCTTTCCTGGGTTAGTCATTGTCGGGACGGCGTACAGTTACTTGCAGGATTTTCTGCCGCACGTGGCGCAGGCTGCGGTGCGTCTGGGATGGGTCGATTCGATCGGATTGGGACGAATGGTGCTCAGCTATCCCGAGATACTCTCGGATGTCGTGGAAGGCCGCGCATTCCAGCACAAACTGGTTTGCAGAACGTTTAGCGATTGCACGACTGCGCCGCGTAACGGATTGCCATCCGGATGCTATCCCCTGGATAGTTATTACAAAAAATCGACTATGGCGGAACTTCTGAAGGCCGCCAAAGCGCGCAAGTAATGGCACAGGACGGCACGGCAAGTTAGGAAGAGTTTAGGATGACCACGGAAACATTGTTGGAGCGGCGAAAACTCTATCGCAAAGTGGAAGGCATTGCCGCCGCGCTGCTGCCGTATGAGGCTGACGGCCGAGTGGCGGTCGCGGCATTCCAGCAACATCTCGTGGCCACGCTCCGCGCCGGGTTGATGAACGCGGTCAATATGGATACCGGGTACGTAAACTTTCTAAGCGTTGCGGAAAAACGAGATGTGCTTGTGTGGACGCGCGAGGCTTTGGGTAAGGATGCGCCGTTCGTTGCAGGCGCGTACATAGAAGGCTGCGAAGGCGACATTGTTGCGCTCTATCGGGAAGAGATGGACGCCATCGTCAAGATGGGCGGCATACCTATTTTGTTTCAAACCGCGCGGCTGCACGGAAAGGTCTCGAAAGAAAAACTGGCGATCTATCGAGCAGCGTGCCACGGATATCCACATGTGTTGGGATTTGAGCTGGGCCGCATGTTTGCGCCGAACGGCGAGATTTTCGATGCCGACACGGTGCTCGGATTGATGGATATCCCCGAACTCAAAGGAATGAAACATTCTTCGCTGGACCGCCTCGTCGAACTCGAACGGCTGGCGCATCGCGACGCGCGTCGCCCTGACTTTCGCATTTATACAGGGAACGATCTGGGCATCAACATGATTGAATACGGCTCCGACTATTTGCTGGGCTTGGCAACCTTTGCACCCGAGATGTTTGCCGAACGCGATCGTCTCTGGGCGGCAGGACATCCCGGATATTACGCGCTATCCGATGCGCTGCAATACTTGGGGAATGTAGCCTTTCGTGAGCCCATCCCTGCTTACAAACATTCGGCGGCGGCTTTTTTGCATTTGACTGGGCGCATCCCCACCATGCGGACACACCCCAAGAGCCCGGAGCGCCCACCCTGGGACGCGGAAATTCTGCGCTCTTGCGCGCAGCGTTTAGGGCTTGCTTGATTGCGCCTTCGAACGGGACACAGAGCCTGTGTTGACTTGGATTTCTCACTTAGGAACTACAATTGAGAAAAAGATCAGGGGAAATCTGGCGGAGAGGGGGGGATTCGAACCCCCGGTAGGAGTTTTGGCCCCTACAACGGTTTAGCAAACCGCCGCATTCAGCCGCTCTGCCACCTCTCCGCAACTTCCGAGCAGACTTTCTCCTGACCGAAGGCTTCTTCGGAGAAGCCTACCCGACGAACAGCGAAAGTATAGCATCAAACTAAGCAGGACAAACTGCGAAAATCCTCCGAATACCCGGACATTTCGTTAACAAATGACGCATTAGCACGTCTTAAGGGGGTGGGTCGGTTGTCGCGAGGGTATTCGGCTGGTTGCGAGAGGAGTTCTTCCCTTTAGCCTGTTTTGAATCTACAATATAGGGGAGAATTGCACCTGACTTGCCGAAGTTGGGTCGAATTGCCCCTCGTTGGGCCAGAGCGCTTACGGTGGGGTCCAGACCGGCGTAGTATGCAGCAACCTCTCGCGAAACATTTCGACTCATACGGGCGTATGTAATGTAGCGGACGGGCTAGAGAACATCGCAATCGTGTCCCAACCCAGGTTGTCTGGGGCACGCTTAGGGTGACCCCTAGAGGGTGGAGTAAAGAGGAATCACATGAAGACGTGGAAAAAGGTAGTCATTGGGGTGGTCGTGGCCGCGGTGCTGATAGGCATCGTGGTGTTCAGCGTCAACCAGGCTAACAAAGGTGTGGTGACGGTTCAGACGGCAAAGGTCGCGACTCAAGACGATTTGGTTTCAATCGTAACGGCTTCCGGCGAGATCAAGCCAACCACTTATACCAACGTCACCGCCCAGGGATTCGGCAGAATCACCGATATCCTCGTGAAGGAAGGCGATCATATCAAGAAGGGCGACCGGCTCTTGCTCCAGGAAAACGTGCAGGCCAGCGCGGATGTGCAAGCCCAGTCAGCGGCCATTCATTCCGCGGAATCTGGCGTCCAGGCCGCGGACGCGAGTTTCAACGCCGCGAAAGCAGACCTGGTTTCCCAGCAAGCGAACATGGAAAAGGCCAAGCTGGATTGGGAACGCGGACAGGGGCTCTTCAAGGATGGGTTGATAGCGAAGCAGGATTTCGACCAGCGCAAAAGCACTTATGACGGCGCCGTAGCCGCGGTGGATTCTGCCAGGGCGAAGGTGCAATCGCTGAAAGCGCAACTGGATCAAACGCGGTCGCAAGTAAATCAGAACGAAGCGATGCTGGTCCGGACAAAGGACGTGTTGTCGAAAACGACGTACACCTCACCCATCAATGGAATCGTCAGCTACCTGCCGGAACGCGTCGGCGACTACGTCGTGCCTGGCATTCAGAATTCCAATGGCAGCTTTTTGATGACCCTGTCGGATATGTCCGTAGTCACCGCAGAAGTCAAAGTTGACGAGACGGACATCGTTAATGTGAGGCTCGGACAAGATGCCGATGTGACGATTGATGCCGTCCCGGGAAAAGTGTTCAAGGGCAAAGTGACGGAAATCGGTTCGCAGGCAACTCTGCGAAGCTCGGGTCTGGCCACAACGCAGTCCACTACCAGCACACAAGAAGCGAAAGATTTCAAAGTGGTTGTGCGGCTCGACAGCCCGCCGGACAATTTGCGCCCCGGTCTTTCCACCACCGCGAAGATCAAAACCGCGGAGAAGAAGAGCGTGATTGCCATTCCGATTCAGGCGCTCGCCGTCCGCACGCGCAAAGACCTCGAAGAAGCCGCCAAGAACTCCAAGGGTCAAGGCAGCTCCGGAGTGACACTAGCGGCGCCGCCACCGCCCGCGCCTGGCGATCCCAAGAAAGATGAAGTTCAGGGCGTCTTTGTGGTGAACGGAAAGAAGGCTATCTTCCGTCCCGTAGAGACAGGAATCACCGGCGTTACCGACATCGAAGTCACCAAGGGATTGCAGGTCGGCGACGAAATCGTTGTAGGCAGTTACAAAGCGTTGCGAACGCTCAAACCGGAAGCGAGCGTAAAGATCGATAACACCGCTCCCAAAAAACAACAGGACGATCAACAGAGCTAAAGCCTGCCGAGCTGGAGTAGCGAGGGAAACGCGAATGCCCGTGGAGACAACAGCAACGGATTCGTACCGCGAGGATTTGGTCAGCTCCGGTATTGTGATCAAGACGGAAGCCCTGACAAAAGTTTATGAGATGGGCTCGGAACAAGTGCACGCCCTCAGCGGTATAGATTTGCAGATTCGCAAGGGCGAGTACGTTGCCATCATGGGGCCTTCGGGTTCGGGCAAGTCCACACTGATGAACCTCATCGGGTGCCTGGATTCTCCTAGCGCGGGAAAATACTGGCTTGCCGGGCGTCTCGTGAGCGATCTGGACGACGATGAGCTCGCGTACATCCGAAATAAAGAGATTGGCTTCGTTTTTCAGACGTTTAATTTGCTTCCGCGTGCGACGGCGCTGCACAACGTCGAATTGCCATTAATCTATAACGGGACACCTGCGGAAGAGCGCATTGAAAAAGCAAAGAAAGCTCTGCAGCGCGTGGATCTGGTGGACCGGATGAGCCACAAGCCGAACGAACTCTCAGGCGGCCAGAGGCAACGCGTGGCCATAGCGAGAGCCCTGGTCAATTCCCCATCCATTGTCCTGGCGGATGAGCCCACCGGCAACCTCGACTCGAAGACAGGCGAAGAGATCATGGCCCTGTTCGAGAATCTCTACCAGCAGGGCAACACTATCATTCTCGTCACGCATGAAAACGATATCGCGCAGCACGCTCATCGCATCATCTTTATCCGTGATGGAAAGATCGCTTCCGACGAAGTCGTCATAAAGAAGTAGCCAAGAAGCAGACAATTCGGCTCTTTTCTTCCTTTTTCAATACGCTAATCTGCAAAGCTAGGAGTACCGCGCCGTATCTGGCTGCGTGTATTTTCCTTTGAACGCGACAGCCTTGAAAGGTCCAAATGACGATGCAATCCGTTTTGAATGAATTGTCCAATCGAGACGAGCTTTTGCGGCAGGCGGCGGAAATCGCCCGCTCCTACGCCCGCGGAAGCTGCGAACGAAGAGTTGCGCCAGCCCCAAATGATTTGGACAATCTAGCAAAATTTCGTGAGCCCTTCCCATCTGCTCCGACTGACCCGATGCAAGTCCTCGCGAAGCTCGATGAAACTGGCTCTCCAGCAACGATGGCGACAACGGGCGGCCGTTACTTTGGCTTCGTAAACGGCGGAACTCTTCCAGCATCGCTCGCTGCAAATTGGCTGGCAGGCGCATGGGACCAAAATGCGGGGCTCCGCGTGATGTCTCCGGTCGCGGCAGAGCTGGAAGAAGTCGTGCTGCGATGGGTTTGCGAAGCACTCGGCCTGCCAGCGAACTGTGAAGGCGGATTGGTAACTTGCGCGACGATGGCGAATTTTACGGCACTCGTCGCAGCGCGTCAGGCGTTGCTCGCCCGCGCTGGCTGGAATGTCTCGGACGACGGAATGTTTGGGGCGCCGCCCATCGACGTTGTTGTCGGCAACGAAGTTCACGCTTCCATTCTCAAAGCATTAACTCTCGCAGGGTTTGGCAAAAAGCGCCTCATCCGCGTCGAAGTGGACGATCAGGGAAGAATGCGTGCCGATAAATTGCCCGCGCTTAACGAAAGCACAATCTTGTGCATCCAGGCCGGCAACGTGAATACCGGAGCGTTCGATCCAGCTGCCGAGCTCTGTGCCCGCGCGCACGAACAAGGCGCCTGGGTCCACGTCGACGGTGCATTTGGTTTATGGGCCGCTGCCTCGCCGAAATACCGCCACCATACCAAGGGATTCGATCAAGCCGATTCCTGGGCCACTGACGCGCACAAATGGCCCAACGTAAATTACGACAGCGGGATCGTGCTCTTGAAAGATGGAATGGCATTGCGGGCAGCTATGACGATGACGGCTGCCTATCTCGAAGCCGGCGCTCTGCGCGAGCCGATGTATCACACTCCCGAAGCGTCGCGAAGGGCGCGCGGCGTGGAATTGTGGGCCGCGCTCAAGTCCCTGGGGCGCAAGGGCCTCAGCTCCTTGATCGAACGTACTTGCTCACATGCGCAACGGTTCGCGGAAGGATTTCGCCAAGCAGGTTTCGACGTATTAAACGACGTGGTCATCAACCAAGTGCTCGTTTCCTTCGGCAGCTCCGAGGTCACCCAAAAGGTGATTCTCGCCGTTCAGGAGAACGGCACATGCTGGTGTGGCGGAACGGTGTGGCATGGCAAATCCGCAATGAGAGTCAGCGTTTCTTCGTGGGCCACAACGGAAGCCGACGTGGATCTTAGCCTGAAAACAATCTCGCGCCTCGCCCAAGAATGCCGCGGTTAAACATACACTCGCGCTCCTGGATTTTGAATTCGCGCCTGCGCTTCAACGGCTATGGGCGATGTGCGAGGCCTCTATGTCCGCAAGTGTTGGCGCCGGGGAGAGATAGGTGTGTGACAGGCGATCGTGCCAGGTCAGCGCGTCTTCATCCCAAAGAGACCACAAAAATCCCATAAAAAAAGTGCCGGCGGAAAGCATGTATCCGGCGCTGCGCCAGAGCATTTGCCGCGGGGTCGGTTCTTCTCCCGAAAAACTGACGACATGCAACCCGCGCAGCATCATCCCGGGTGTTGTCCCGCCAAAAATTGTAAACATCGCAAAGTACTGGAGGTAGACAATGACGAAGGTCGCGATGCACACGGCAGCACTCAACTTGCTGAACGTAAATTGTCCGCCGAGGGAGCCGAAGAGTGTCAGGAATCCGCCGTAAGCAAAGAGCAAGCAGCCCGTGTCGATTAATCCCGCAATTCGCCGCTCGTCGATGGAAGCGACCGGATACAAACCGCTCTGCTCCGAGTGCACCTCGGGTACGGGGATTCCCTCAAAACTGCCCTCCTCGGACGGGGGCTGCGATACGTCAATAACCATTCGCGCGTCTTCACAAGTCGCGGCATTTCGCCCGATGGCAATGGTAAAGGAAAAATCGTCATCGGCCACTGGCGATGCTTCCGCAATTCCTACCGAAGACTCCGCCCTTTGACTTGGCACCTCGTGCCTGGGCTCGTCAAATGGCAATTTCGACTGAGCTACATTTGGCGCTATTTTCCGCTTTCGCGTTCGGTAGGTTTGGAGACGCTTTGTAAGCTCGCCACGCCACGCTGGATCTGATTCCATGCCAGCTGAACTGCGCGCTTGGCCCTCGCTCACCTGTAAGCGCTGGATAGGCTGAGCCTCAGGCAGCGAAAACTCCGCCTCAGAAGAAAGATCTAGCGTTAAGGTTGAATCGCAAAAATTGCAGACGCGCATGCTCGAGGGCAATACGGCGCCGCACTGCAGACATGTTTTTGTCACCGGTCGTTTTTGCGCTGCGGACGCTTCCACTCCGGTGAGGAGGGAACTCGTTCAGGATAGCATGGCCTTGAAAAAGTCAAGCCTGGAATGAATCGAGAATGTGGCTAATCAGCTAGCGGCTGAGGATGCAAAAGCGTACGCAGGGGGGAGATTCATCAGGTTTCCAGTTGCTGGGCGAACATATCTCTGCTGAAGGCGATGCGACGCTCAAGTGTAACCGCCGCAAAGTACGTACATTGCCCGCGTTCCGTTTCCGTCCAGGCCTGCAACGAAGGAATGATCCGCGCGACGCTGGAGCGCATAAAACCCAGTAGCCCGAAGTAGGCGCCGATGGCTTGAATGCTGTTGCGATCTTCCGGACGGTCCGGGCAAAGCTGCAACAGTTGAACGACTCGGTCAAAGTCCTCACCAGTAGCCGAGTTCTTGATTCCCGTAACGTCTTGCACTTCCGCAGAAAGCGGATGCTTGATCGATGCCGCAATCAGCGAGCGGCAGTAAGAGACAAAGAACTGCAGCAGGAAAACCAGCGAGCAAACGAGAATGATTGCGGCCATCATCGGGGGATCACCGCAAGGCGCGCAGGCGCCAGCCTCGCCTCTTCAGGCAGTCGCCAGAAGGCGTAGGCCCAAGCCAGGGGGAGGAATATCCCACAAAGCTGGACGAGCGGTATGAAGACGGTGCTCAGAGACGGATACAGGTTCCGAACAGCGTAGTTGGCGGCAAGGAAGCTGAAATAAAGACCGAGAGAAAGCACGAGCTGAATGAGCCGGGTCCGCGTCTCCCTTAATTTCAGGATTGCGCCCCACAGAACGTAGGTCAAGATAAGTCCGACGAAATAAAGGTTCTGGGAGAGCTCGACGACGAAATGAGTCACGAGCTTGGCGGTCGATTGCTGAACTACGGCGTAGGTGAAAAGCGCCGTCCCCGCAAGAAGCAGCAATGCGCCCAGTTTCACGTAGCGCTCCGCTTTCATCTCACTGAAAACGTGTGAATAAAGGGTGCACAGCGCGAAATAGAGAAAGATGGTCAGTATTGCGTCAGAATAGAAATAAAAATACACAAACTGCGTGGACTTCAAGCCGTATTCGCTAACGATTTTATAGCGGGCAAGTTCCACACACAGCAGACCAGCCATGTACAAGTTTAGGAGGAGATAGCGACGGAATGCGCCTTTCTTGAGCGCGCACACCACCACGGCTGCTTCAGCTAAAATGCCTACGAGCCAGAGCAAATTTACCAATGGACCAGGCACGTTACCGCCAATCTACGCCCCTGATCGCTAGTCTAGCGTCTGCGGTCTTCTTCTGCGATCAATAGGGCGTTATCGGTGCCGGCCCTGCGCCGTTTTTCCACGGCGTTATCGGTGCCGGCCCTGCGCCGTTTTTCCACGGCGTTATTGGTGCCGGCCCTGCGCCGTTGGCCATGATTGCCGAGCCGTCGCCGTGAGCCGTTACAACTGTTTTCAAGCCCATAGCTCCCACCAAAACGAGCATGGCGAGAAATACCACTGCGAGTTTCCTGGACATGTTGCCTCCGGGGATGGAAAGACACCCAGAGACACTCTATCCCTATCTACAGGGATGTCAAGTAGCTCGCACTACGGACTTGTACCGAATCGGTACACACTTGCCCGACCCGTCCCTTCGCCACGCTTTCGCCTGGCAAGTTAGGGCCGCTGTTTCACTACTCGGCGAGAATAGGTTTTAGGACGTATAGGGTCAACGGTACAGTAGTACTAAGCCCCTTGGGACTCTAGGACAGGTAGCGTCCTCATCTATTTCACCAAGCGGTAACCAATGATTAGAGCTCTCTCACCGGAGAACCTGGGCTCCCGTGACATAAGGGCCGTGGTCGTGAGAGATTCTGTTACAGATACTTAATGACAGAACTCTTCCATCCGCATCTCGCGAATATCGTTGGGATCCTGGCCTTAGGGATTTGGCTGCATCTGTTTTTTGGACGCGGCTGGTTTTGGCGAGTCCGAAAAATAGACGCGGACCGCGTTGCATGCGAGCCACTTCAAGGCTGGCCGAGCGTTGTCGCGATTGTGCCGGCACGGAATGAGGCAGAAACAATCGGCAAAGTGGTGCCGGGCCTGGTGCAGCAGAACTATTCGGGCGCCTTCTCCATCATCGTCGTCGACGATCACAGCGAGGATGCAACGGGGGACATCGCGAGCCGGATCGCCAGGGAAACTTCGACAGAGGGCCGCGTGAGAATCGTTCGCGCTTCCGATCTGCCCCAGGGGTGGACCGGTAAGCTCTGGGCGTTAAACGAAGGAGTAACTAGTCCAGGGGCTACCGGTACCGCAGAAGAGCTTCCTACGTATTATTGGTTTACGGACGCGGATGTCCGCCATGGACCTGACACATTGCAACGGCTAGTGGTACGAGCGGAAAGAGATGGGCTCGACCTTGCTTCGCTCATGGTTCTACTCCAGGCAACGACTTTTCCCGAGCGTGCGCTGATTCCCGCTTTTCTCTACTTCTTCCTTATGCTCTATCCACCTCGGTGGATTGCAGATGACGACCTCGCCACCGCTGGAGCGGCCGGTGGATGCATCTTGCTGAAACGCGAGGCCCTTGCGCGAATCGGCGGATTCGCCGCGATCCGGGGCGAGGTGATCGACGATTGCGCGTTGGCGAAAGCGGTTAAGGCCAGCGGCGGCAAAGTATGGATGGGTCTTACTCGCAAAAGCGAGAGCTTGCGTACCTATAAATCATTCGGCGAAATCCGGGATCTCATTGCTCGCACGGCCTTTACGCAGCTCCGTTACTCTGCGCTGATATTGGCTGGAGCCCTCGCGGGAATGGTTTTGACCTACCTTGCACCCGTGCTCCTGCTCTTCTCACACGATTCAACGGCACGCATCCTTGGGCTTACAGCCTGGCTTTTGATGTCAGTCTCCTTCCTCCCCACGGTGCGCTTTTACCGGCTTTCCCCTCTCTGGGTGCCTCTATTGCCGTTGACCGCTCTCTTTTACACCTTTGCGACATGGCTATCCGCCATCCGCTATTGGATGGGCAAGGGCGGTTCGTGGAAAGGGCGCGCCCAAGCCCCGAAAGGTGCCTAGCACTGCAAGAAAAGCAACTCACCACCGCGGGCACGCCCTGTCTTCAGCCGCTAGCCGAGGAATTTTGCGAGCGGCTGCCAATAGTTCCCGTTCCAGCCTTCGAGCAAATGGTCGGCGTCGCCTTTGGGGAAGCCCGTGTGGTCGAAAACCAGCTTGGTCTCAGAACCTTGCTCCACGAGAACGAACTTGACGAGCGACCACGTCCCTTCGGGCCAATACGCAACCCGCCACGCTTGAATGATGCGCTCGTTGGGCACGAGTTCGAGGTTTCTCCCTACAATAAATCCGTTGAAGAGTTTGAACGCGCCGCCGGGTTCCGCTGTGATTTCCGCCGGGATGTTGCCTTTCGCCATCCCAGACTGCACCGCCGCGCTGAGCTGGATCACTTTTTCGAATTGCTTGGCGTTCGTGAGCGCTTCATACACGCGTTTGCGGCTGGCTTTGAATACCCGCTCCTGATGGATGGCGTCTTCGGAATGTGAAATCTCCTGCCCGGCTTGCGCAAACGCGTTGGTTGAACTCAAACCAAGGCTGCTAAATGCGCACGTCACTCCTGCAATCAGTTGCCGCCGGGTGGGGGTATTCGCTAGAAGCGAATGCATCGACTTTCTGTCGTTCATTTTTATTCTCCGTCTGCTGCAGAAATCTATGCCCTTGAAGCGTCAAGGCATGGGACCACGCGGCCAAAATATGTTCAAGATAATGTTTTACTGGAGAGCCCCCTGCTCTTTGAGCGATACTTCCTCCCAGCAACGCGAAGAGGCTGACATGCCCTATCCCGCAGGACACCGCCATGAAGTTAGAAAGAATATCGTCCACAGCGCTCGGAGGCTCTTCAACCGCCACGGCTTTGACCGCGTGTCTCTGAAACAAATCATGGCTGGCGCTGGCCTCACGCACGGCGGCTTCTACAACTACTTTGAGAGCAAAAGCGATCTCTATGTGGAAGTCCTGGGCTGCTTTTTCACGGACCCCGAATGGAAAAATTGCTGGGAAGGGGTCGAAGTGAATTTGAGTTCCGGCGAAGTCGGCCCGCAAGTAGTCCGCGCTTATCTCTCACGGCAACATTTTGAAGACGTCGAAAATTCCTGCCCCATGACCGCCTTGCCCACAGACGTAGCCCGCGGCAGCGCCAGCACGAAGCGCGCTTTCGAAACTGTCTTCCGCGCCATGGTCAGCGTTCTCGAGCGCAGCACTGCCCAAAACGCCAGCCCGCGCCGCGACCAAGCCCAGGCCATGGCCGCTCTCTGCGTTGGAGGAATGGTCGTGGCCCGCGCCCTGGCTGATCGCGCCTACGCCGACGAATTGCGCGACGCCTGTATGGGCATCGCCCTCGAGCTGGGCGGATGGACAAATGGAAGAAAATCGAAAAGTCGCCAGCACAGAAGTACGCAACGCGCGCGGGCAGCAACCGCGTCGTAATCTCTGCATGCTAACAAGAAGAAACCGTGCAGATTGCCTGCTGCGGCGGTCCAGCGTATATTGACGTGCGACTGGCAACGATTCGTATATTCCTGCAGCGCATAGGTTGGGGGGAACCGTGGCGAAATTGTGTGCATGTCTGCTTTGTCTTTTACTCTTGCTGGCGATTCCGGTGACCGCGCAAGCTCCCGGACTTTCCCAAATGTATTCACTCATCCGGGCGGAAGAGACGAACAATTCGAAAATCATGTGGATCATCCATGAAATCGCCGACGTGTACGGTCCTCGCGTCACAGGCACGCCGAATTTGAAGGCCGCTGACGATTGGGCGGTCATGACAATGACCTCGTGGGGTTTGGCAAACGCCCATCTCGAGCCCTGGACCTTTCAACCTCCAAGCGCCGCGACTCCCGTTCCAGGTTGGGAAAACATGGAGCTTTCCGCCGATGCGGTGACGCCATTCCACGGACAGCTCATGGTCATGCCGCTGGCATGGACGCCTGGCACCAAAGGAGTAGTCACTGCGCAAGTGGTGATACTCCAGCCGCCCGGGCTTGCTCCGCCAACCGGCGCCGGATTCAATTTTTTCGGAGGCGCGCCTCCACCGCCCGAACCAAAGTGGGCCGCTCCGCCGATGCACGTCCCGGCAAAGCCTGAGGAACCCAAGCAGCCCACGCAAGCCGAACTCGACACCTACTTGAACGCCATGAAAGATAAAGTTCACGGCGCGATCGTCTTCGTCGGCCGCCATGTGGAAGTAGCCGAGGAAATGAACCCCTCTCCGATGCGCCGTCCCGAAGACGAGTGGAAATCGCGCTTCGATGCAAAGAACCCTCGGCCCTTTCGCTTTCCTGAGCAACCGAAGTTGCCCGAGGGTCAGTTGACCCGGCAAGAAGTTTCCCGCCAGGTGGATCAATTCTTGGTAGACAACGGTGCGCTCGTTCGCATCAACGACGCCGGCCGCGCTCACGGCATCATCATCGCCCAGCAAAACGGTACTTACGATTGGAACCGCGCCGTTCCCACCCTCGTCATGCGTAACGAAGACTATGGCCGCATCTCCCGCTTCATCGCCGACGGAACCCCCGTCACCCTCCGCGTAAATATTCAGAACAAGGAGTATCCCGAAGGCACCACCGCCAATAACGCCATCGGAGAAATTCCCGGTACGGACAAGAAAGATGAAATCGTCATGCTCGGCGGCCACTACGACTCCTGGCACGACGCCACCGGCGCAACCGACAATGGCATCGGCTCCTCTATGATGCTCGAGGCGGTGCGTATTCTCTCCGCCCTGCACGTGAAGCCACGCCGAACCATTCGCATTGCCCTATGGAGCGGCGAAGAAGAAGGCTTGCTCGGTTCGCTGGCTTACGTGAAAGAGCATTTCGGGAGCTTCGAAAGCCAGAAACCCGAATACGCGAAACTCGACGCCTATTTCAACATCGATTCGGGCACAGGCAAACCGCGTGGCGCAGGAGTGTTTGGCCCGGCCGGCGCGGCGGATATGGTTCGCGAAGCCATGATGCCTTTTGAAGACTGGGGTTTCATGGGCGCCATCGCTTCCGACAGCCGCAGGACCGGCGGCACGGACAGCACATCCTTTAATAACGCCGGCCTGCCCGGAATTGGCCTCTCTCAGGATGCCTTCGACTACGGCTCGTTTACTCACCACACGAATCTGGACACGTATGAGCGGATCTATGAAGAAGACGTAAGGGAAGGCGCGGTGGAGATTGCATCAGCAGTCTACGCACTGGCGATGGCCGATGATATGGTTCCGCGATTTAAAGACGCGGACATGCCCAAGCCCGTGCCCGAGCCTGGACCGGGCTCGCAAGCCACTCCGCTGCGCCACGTCCCGGCAAACTAACCCGCATCTTCCAAGTCGAGAACCGAAAAGCGCGCGATGCGATAAACGTGTCGCGCGCTTTTCTTTTTGCTGCGCCCTTTTGCTCTACTTCGCGATCAAAAATGATCTTTCATGCGAGTATGTGCGAACATCGGTAGGGCCTACGATTTAATCTCAATCGGCGGGTAGAATGCGGGCGGAGGAAACATGACAAACACGCGGCGCGATTTTTTGACGCTGACATCGTTTGGCCTAGTCGGCGCGGCGGTCGCAGGAACACAGCAACAGAAACCAGGCGAGCCGCCAGCGGGCACGCCGCCTGCGTTTGGAACAGGTCCAGCGGTGGGTCCTGAGGTTTCGCCAACCACTTTCGCCGAAGCAGAGAAGCTTGTCCAGGTAGAGCTGACCTCTGCGGATCGCGAGATGGTTGCGACGAGTTGGCGCGGCAACATGGCCGCGCTCTACGAACGCCGTGTTGGCCATCACAAAGCAGCAATCGAGGACAGCGTTGCCCCGTATTCGAAGTGGGATCCTATTTTGCCCGGGCAAAAGCACGGGCCGGAGCGCGACCGCTTCGTCCGCAGTTCGAACGACCCTGGCCCGTTGCCCGCGCGCGACGAGGACATTGCGTTCGCTCCGGTGTGGAAACTTTCCCGGTGGATTGAGACCAAGAAAATCACGTCAGCGCGTTTGACCAGGATCTATTTGGAAAGGTTGGAGCGATTCAACGGAACGTTGCGCTGCGTGATCACTCTGACGCGTGATTTGGCTTTGGCGCAGGCGAAGAAAGCCGACGCGGAGATTGCTGCTGGAAAATATCGTGGCCCGTTGCACGGCATTCCGTGGGGCGCAAAGGACTTGCTCGACACCGCGGGCATTCCCACAACGTGGGGAGCGGAGCCGTTCCGAGATCGTGTGCCCCCCAAAGATGCTGCCATAGTAAAAAGGCTCCACGACACGGGAGCGGTCCTTGTTGCAAAGCTGAGTCTCGGCGCGTTGGCGCTGAATGATATCTGGTTCGGCGGCCAGACCATGAATCCATGGCTACTGGAAGAAGGATCATCGGGCTCGAGTGCAGGCCCGGGCGCGGCCACGGCAGCGGGCTTAGTCGCGTTTGCGATTGGCAGCGAAACAGGCGGCAGCATCGTAGGTCCGAGCATGCGCTGCGGCTTAACCGGCCTGCGCCCAACCTACGGCCGCGTGGCGCGCACCGGCGCCATGACGCTCTGCTGGTCGCTCGACAAGCTCGGTCCCATGACGCGCAGCGTCGAAGACGCCATCCTCGTTCTTCAAGCGATTTCCGGCCCGGATGCCGGCGATGTTTCCAGCGTGCATAGCCGCTTGGATTTTGACGCCGCCGCTAGCGTCAAAGGCCTACGCGTCGGCTACTTTCCCGCTTGGATGAAAGAAAATCCCGCTACGGACGTGGACCGAGCCGCTCTCGAAACGGTAAAGAAAGTTGGCATGATTCCGGTGGAAGTGAGCATCCCCGACTGGCCGTACGATTCGCTGAACTTGATTTTGTTCGCGGAAGGCGCAGCAGCGTTCGAAGAAATTACGCTGAATCACGCGGTGGATCAGTTAAAAGTGCAGACGTACGACGCCTGGCCGAATATTTTCCGCCAATCGCGTTTTCTTTCGGCGGTAGATTTCGTGCAAACGGATCGCCTCCGGCGAAAAGTAGCCAACGAAATGGCCCGCGTCTTTTCCCAAGTGGATCTGCTGCTCGTTCCGTCTCTGCGCGACGAAATGCTGACCATCACAAATTTCACCGGCCATCCTTCGCTCACAATGCGCGCTGGATTCATCGAAGTCGCCGAAGCCCGCACCGATTGGGCGCCCGATCCAAGCCGCCCTCTTCCCAAATTCTCTCCGCCGCGCCGCGTCCCGCACGGCGTAACTCTCATCGGTCGCCTCTTCGACGAA
>Ga0210402_10002327_pt1 | contig 18570 bp, 18 predicted proteins | sample IncBWC7MmetaG_FD_161055 | JGI IMG/M metagenome (GOLD analysis project Ga0210402, IMG submission 161055) | Forest soil microbial communities from Barre Woods Harvard Forest LTER site, Petersham, Massachusetts, United States - Inc-BW-C-7-M | ecosystem: Environmental > Terrestrial > Soil >... | reverse complement strand
CAGGAATCGGCCGGCGCGCCAGTGACCGGGAAGATCGCCAGCACGCCGTCGCCGATGAACTTCAGCACCTCACCGCCGAAGGCGTGCACCGCGCCGGCGACGCGGTCGAACCAGGCGTCGAGGGCGGCGATCATCGCGGCGGGCTCGGTCGCCTCGGAGAGCGCGGTGAAGCCGCGCAGATCGGCGCAGAACAGCGCGGCGCGGATGGTCTCGCCGGTGCCGCGGCGCAGCGCGCCGGCCTGCACCTGGGCGGCACTGCGCCGGCCGAGATAGGCCTCGAGCAGCGCGGCCAACGCCGCTCGCGCGGCGAGCGCGGCCAGCGGTGCCGCGACGAAGCGCGCGACCTGGCGCAGCCGGCTGGCCTCGGCTGGGCCGAATGGCCGCGTCCCGGCCCAGCCCAGCAGCGGTGCGTCAGGTCCCGGCCCGATCGCGTCCTGATGCACCGGGCCGAGCCCGGCCAGCCAGTCGCGTCCGGCGTGGCTCGGCGGGGCGCCCGCGAATCCCAGCGCCTCGATCACCGCCCCGGTCTCCGCCCGCCACAGCCAGGTGCGGCGGGCGATGATCGGATGCGGCACCGCAAGCGTGAGCGCGCCGCCGGCCAGCTTCAGGCCATCGGGAGCGAATCTGCGAAGACGTGCTAAGCTGGAGAGTCAGCGGTATCGGCCATTGATGTAAGCGCGCGTGGTCTCAGAACATTCCCACGCGCGGTGGCCGCGTTCGTCCGGCCATCGCCGGTCGCGAAGTGGCGGACTGGCACTGAACTTGCGATGGCCGGGATGCACGGCCGCGGCTGAGGTTTCGCGTCACTCCTCCGAGGACAGACGCGCCGCCTGATCTTCCGCGGTCAGCGCATCGATGAACTCGTCGAGCTCACCGGCCATCACGCGGTCGATCTTGTAAAGGGTCAGGTTGATGCGGTGATCGGAGACGCGACCCTGCGGGAAATTGTAGGTGCGGATGCGCTCGGAGCGATCGCCGGTACCCACCTGCGACTTGCGATCAGCGGCACGCGTCGCATGGGCCGCGGCACGCTGCTGCTCATAGAGCCGGGCGCGGAGCACCGTCATTGCCTTCGCGCGGTTCTTGTGCTGGCTCCTCTCCTCCTGCATCGCGACGACGATGCCCGATGGAAGATGCGTGATTCGTACCGCGCTGTCGGTCTTGTTGACATGCTGGCCGCCGGCGCCTGAGGCGCGATACGTGTCGATGCGAAGGTCGCCCTCGTCAACTTGCACATCCACCTCTTCCGCTTCCGGCAGGACGGCGACGGTGACGGTGGAGGTATGAATACGCCCCTGGCTCTCGGTCGTTGGCACGCGCTGCACGCGATGCACGCCGGATTCGTATTTCAGGCGGGCGAACACGCCGCGACCGATGATCTCGGCGATGCCTTCCTTCAGACCGCCCAGCCCGGTGTCGTTGTATTCGAGAATTTCCCAGCGCCAGCCACGGGTTTCCGCATAACGCTGATACATCGCGAACAGCTCGGTCGCGAACAATGCCGCCTCGTCGCCGCCGGCGGCGGGCCGCACCTCCAGGATCGCGGCGCGTTCATCGGCTGAGTCCTTGGGCAGCAGCGCGATGCGTATTTCATGCTGAAGTGCGGGGACCTGCTCCTTCAGCGAGCGCAGTTCGGCCTCCGCCAGCTCGCGCATCTCGGGATCGACGAGCATCGCCTCGGCCTCGGCCTGGGCGCGTTCGGCGGCGCGCAGATCACCGATGCGCGCGACCACCGGCTCGATGTCTGACAGCTCCTTCGACGCCTTGACGTAGGTTTCGCCGGACAGGCCCTGGGTCAGCATGTCGCGCAGTTCCTCGGCGCGCGCGGTGATGCGGTCCAGCTTCGACGCGAGGTTCATGCCAGGCGTGCGGCGAGCTCCGCCAAAGCCACCGCCTCCTGCTCGCCGGTCGCGAGGTCCTTCACCTGCGCCACACTCCGGGAAATGTCGTCGTCGCCGAGAATGACCGCTGCGCGTGCGCCGATGCGGTTGGCCCGCTCCAGTCGCCGCCGCAGATTGCCGCGATAGGCCATCTCGGCGCGGATGCCGGCATGCCGCAGCGTCTGCACCACGGTGAGCGCGACCGCCTCTGCGGCTTCCCCGATCGGTACCACGGCGACGGTTGCGGGCACCGGCGGCGGTGCATCCAGCAGCATTGCCAGCCGCTCGATGCCCGCGGCCCAGCCGACGGCCGGCGTGGGCGGGCCGCCCATCTCTTCGACCAGGCCATCGTAACGGCCGCCCGCCATCACCGTGCCCTGCGCGCCGAGCTTCTTGGTGACAAATTCGAATGCGGTGTGACCGTAGTAGTCGAGGCCGCGGACGATGCGCGGGTTCTCGCGGAACGGCACGCCGAAGCGCTCCAGATGCGTCTTCAGGCGGCCGTAGAATGCGGCGGCCGGCTCGGTCAGGTAGCCAGCGATGGTGGGGGCGTTGGCCACGATGCGCCGATCGGCCTCGTCCTTGGAGTCCAGAATGCGCAGCGGATTGCGATCGAGCCGCGAGAGGCTGTCGGCCGACAGCGCCGCCTGGTGTTCGGTGAAATACGCCACCAGCGCATCGCGATAGGCGACCCGGCTTTCCTTGTCGCCGAGCGTGTTGATCTCCAACACGGTGTCCCCAGCGACACCTAGGGCTTGCAGGATGTCCCAGCCGCAGGCGATCACCTCGGCATCGGCCAGCGGTTCGGGGGGGCCGATCAGCTCGATGCCGATCTGGTGGAACTGCCGGTAGCGGCCCTTCTGCGGCCGTTCGTAGCGGAACATCGGGCCGGCGTAGAACACCTTCTGCGGCAGCGACTGCGTCAGGCCGTTGGTCACCAGCGCGCGGCACACGCCGGCGGTGCCCTCGGGGCGGAGCGTGATGGGATCGCCGCCGCGGTCCTCGAAGCTGTACATCTCCTTCATCACCACGTCGGAGGTTTCCCCGAGCGTGCGGGAGAACACGCGGGTGTCCTCGAAGATCGGCGTGGTCCATTCGTCGAAGCCGTAGGTGGCGGCGACGCGACGGGACGTGTCCACCACGTGGCTGTGGCGGCGCTGGTCCTCGCCGATCATGTCGTGGGTGCCGCGGGCGGGCTGGAGGTCGGTTGCCATGCGCTTTCAACCAGTAGAACACTCGGTAATGATGCGGCGAAACGCCGCCGCACCCGACTTTGTAATATTGAGTGCCAACGCTAATGTCGTGAATGCGCCTTCAGCCAATTCCCAAGCGAAAACAAGATAGTCCCATCGGCTTCACGGTTGGCGGCGCGCAATTCCTCGTAGCGGGCCGCCATGATCTCCACCAGATCGCTGCCTGAGCGTCTGGCCTGCAGGATGTAGGGCAGTGCAAATGGGTCGTACAGCCAGACTTCGTACTCCTCGCGGCTGAGCCCGAGATATTCATGCAGTGGAGGGTACTTCGGCAGTTTGCTGTACGTGTCGTGCCATCGTCCGACGTGCTCATCGATATCGTCAGGCGAGGCCTCCCCTCTGCTGTAGAGGTCGAAAAAGCTGGGCGTCCTTGCGTCGGCCCGTATCTCAGACATCGATCCATCTCCCTGGAACAGAGTCCTTGATCCACCTGCCCGTGATCGCGTCTCTGGTTCCCACATGCGCGCCGCGAGCGGTGAATGCCTCGACCTCGCCGTGCAGACTGTCCCACGTCAGCAAATACTTGCCGTCCAGACTGCGCCAGCGCCGCTCGCCATGAATGTACCCAAGATAGTCGCAGGTGTCCAAGAAACCCGGTCTCGGTATCGGCTTTCGACCCACGCCGGTTACTCCATCCAATCAAGCTCATGATGATCATGATCCGTATGGATGGATTAACGCGCGGCAAACACGCGCCGGGTGTCCGGGCGGGAGTCAGTCAAGATCGTCGAACCGCCCCACCAGATTGGATGGTCGATCGAAGTCCAGGTCAGCAGGCCGCCAGCATCCTGGCGGCCCCGCTGGTCGAACCTCTACGGGCTAAGGCAGCCGCATCACGCCCGCATCCAAGAAGTAGAACCCGATGCCGATCACGATCAGATACACCAGCAGCACCAGTGTCCAGCCGAAGTTATGGCGGATGACCTCGCCCTCGTTGCGCACGAACTTGCTGGTCGAGACGCCGACGCTGGCGGTCTGTGGCGCGATCGGCTTGCCGATCTCGGCGCCAACCGAATTCAGCGTCGGCAGCAACAGCGGCGCGAAGCCAAGCTGGACGCCGACCAGCGCCTGGAACTTGCCGAACATCGCGTTGGTCGAGGTGTTCGACCCCGACAGCGCCACGCCAATGAAGCCGAGGATGGGCGCAACGACGATGAACCACGTCCCCAGGTAGGAGAACCCCTTGGCGAGCGACGAGGCCATGCCCGAGAAGTTGAACACATAGGCGAGGCCGAAGATGAAGATGCCCACCAGCATCGCTCCCCACATCTGGTGGAACGTCTTGCGGAACAGCCCCCCGATGTCGGCGGGCTTCAGCTTACCGGCGAGCGTCAGCAACACGACGACGATCAGCCACGACGCCAGGATCGCGCTGCCGCCGATCCAGGGCGCAAACTTGAACGCTGCCGTGATTGTGGCCTTGGTCTCCGGCGCCAGCGCCTGCACCTGAACGAAATACCAGCCGACCGCCGGCAGGCTGGACCACGGACCGGTCCACAGCGCGACCACCACGACCAGCACGGCGAAAGGCATCCAGGCGAGCGCCACTTCGCTGCCGGTCAGCCCATGCTCGCGGGCCTGCGCCGCGATGACCGACGCTTCGACCGGGTGACCGCCGTGGCCCATGATGCGGGTGGGCTGCCAGACCCTCAGCAGCAGCAGCAAGCCGCAGAAGCAGACGATCGAGCCCACGACGTCCGGCAGGTAGGGGCCGAAGTAGTAAGCCGTCGGCCATTGCCCGAGCACGTATCCAAGCGAGCCCACGACCGCGAGCGGCCAGCCGTCCTTGAACCCGTCCTTTCCGGCCACGAGGTAGATCAGCACCCAAGGCGGCAGCAGCGCCAGGACGGCGACCACCGTGCCAACCGAGCCGGATAGCGCCAGCAACGGATAGCCGGTCACCGCGGCCAACGCGATGATCGGAGCGCCGAGCGCCCCATAGGACACCGGCGCGTTGTTGGCGATGGCCGCGACACGGATGGCATCGAGATCCGACAGCCCGAGCGAGATGAGGATCGGCGCAACCACCGCCCACGGATAGCCGAAGCCGACAAGGCCCTCGAGCAGTGCTCCGAATGCCCAGGCGAACATCATCGTCTGCACCCGGATATCAAGCGTGCCCACCGAGATGAGCCAGCGCCGGAAGTTCTCGAAAACGCCGCTGACCCCGAGCGTGTTGAACAGCATCAGTCCCCAGAACGTGATCCAGTTGACGTTCCAGATGCCGGTCGCCGAGCCGTACACATAGGCTCGGACCCCGTCGCCGAACGGCATCTGCCAGACCAGAAGCGCGAGCACGAAGGTGACGATCGACCCGATCAGCACCGCAAGCCACGCCGAAACGCGGTACACCGCCAACAGCACCAGCAGCAGAACGACGGGAATCAGGGCAATCAGGCAAGTCAGACCGAGATTGCCGACCGGATCGACGATTTGTGTGAACATCAGACCTCCCCATTTCGCGCCCGTTGTGGGCTTGGAACCCGGCGTCAGTATCGTCAGGAAGAAGGCGCGGTGCCGAATTCTGGCTATTCGGCCGCGGAAGGGTGCCTCGGCGCACGCGCCGGGTTAGATCAAGGCGTGGCTGGAGACCCCCTGTCGCGAATCGGGTGACCGCTCCGGCTGCTGGAGCGGGTGAAACGTGACGGTATCGCGTTGGTCGGTAAATTCAAGGTGTGTTTGTGTCAGGCGGGCCATTGCCGGCGCCGCGGCATCACTCCGCGTCGCGGCCAATCGGCAGGGGGATGCAGTCGGCCGCAATACGGGCCCTGAACGCTGGGTCGACGGTCGTGAGGTCGACGATATCGACTCTGTAAGGCAGATCGGATTCCGACAGCGCCTCGGCGATCTGCCCAAGCAGGTCCAACCCAAGCGGCCGGGTCCATTCGAGCGCAAGGTCGAGATCGGAGTACGGCCGGGCCACGCCATGCGCACGGGATCCGAACACGAACGCCCGCGCGCCGGCCGGCAAATACTGCCGCAGAACGTACTGCACGATGGCGGCGTGCTCCTGCCGCATACTAAGAGTGGCCGTCATCCCAGGCGCTGCCGCAACTGGTCCCGCAGATGCGTGGCCTCCGCCAGAAAGCCCGGTATGCAATCCACCACCTGTTTCGCAATGGCCGCGGCATACGTGTGGCTGGTTCTCGCACGCATGTCCCGGTAAAGCCGCCACGCTGGCCAATTGCCCCGCAACAGACCTTGTTCGCTGCCCGAGCGGATCATGTCCTGAAACGGCATTTGGTTGAAGGCGTCTGGTGAGGCCGCAACCTGCCGCAGGTAGCGGCGCAACATCCGATGGCTGAGTTCGTAGGTGAACTCGAATCGCTGGATCAGGCCGTCGCGAAGCTGATCGTCGTCGGGCTCGCGCCGATGGCGCTCCAGCCCCTCCCTCAGGCGTTCCACCGCATTCACAAGCGGGCTAATATCCAGCTGGTCGCGGTCCGGTCTTTTGCCATCCGTCATGCCCGGGCTTGTCCCGGCCATCCATCGTGGCGTCGCTGCCGGCGCAGATGCCCTGGACAAGCCCAGGCATGACGATGAACGCCCACACCCTACTCCGCCGCCAGCTTCTCCGCCTCTTTGGCCGCCTTCAGCTCCTCGGCCTTCGCCTCCACCAGCTCCACAATGTGCTCCACCATATCGGTGCCGGCGATCGTGTGGTCCGTCTTCCCCGCACGGTAGATCATGTGTCGCCCGTTGCCGCCGCCGGTCAGGCCGATATCCGTCATCAGCGCCTCGCCTGGGCCGTTCACCACGCAGCCGATGATCGACAGGGTAATCGGCGTCTCGATATGGGCCAGCCGATCTTCCAACGTTCGCACCGTCTCGATCACGTTGAAGCCCTGCCGCGCGCAGGACGGACACGAAATCACCTTCACCCCGCGATGCCGGATGCCGAGTGTCTTCAGCAGATCCCAGCCGACCCGCACCTCTTCCTCCGGCTCATCGGACAGGGACACCCGCATCGTGTCGCCGATCCCGGCCCATAGCAGCGAGCCTAGCCCCACCGCCGACTTGACCGTGCCCATCCGCCGCCCGCCAGCCTCGGTGATGCCGATATGCAGCGGATGGTCGCACACCTCGGCGAGCTGTTGATAAGCCGCCACCGCCAGGAACACGTCCGACGCCTTCACGCTGATTTTGAAATCATGGAAATCGTGCTGCTGCAGGATGTCCGCGTGGTAGAGCGCACTCTCCACCAGCGCCTCGGGGTTGGGTTCGCCGTATTTCTCCAGCAGGTGCCGCTCCAGTGAGCCCGCGTTCACCCCGATCCGCATTGAGCACCCATGGTCGCGGGCGGCCCTGATGACCTCCTTCACGCGCTCGGAACTGCCGATGTTGCCTGGATTGATCCGCAGGCAGGCCGCGCCGCTGCCGGCCGCTTCGATCGCCCTTTTATAATGGAAATGAATGTCCGCGACGATCGGCACGTTCACCTCGTGCACGATGTCCTTCAGCGCGAGCGCGCTCTCCTGGTCCGGGCACGACACGCGGACAATGTCCACGCCGGCGAGTTCCGCCCGCCTGATCTGCGCGATGGTGCCGGCCACGTCGGTGGTCAGCGTGTTGGTCATGGTCTGCACGGTGATCGGGGCGCCGTCGCCCACCGGCACGCTGCCGACATAGACGCGGCGCGATTTCCGCCGGATGATCTCCTGGTACGGCCGATAGCTCATGAGGTCGGTCTCCGTATGCTGCGGCGCTGGACTAGGCCCGGCCCTAGAATGGGGTGTCTTCGGCCGCGCCGCTACTGGGTATTCGGCCGGACGCCGGGCGGCGGTGTGTTCGCGGACGCCAGCTTGCCGTCCTTTATGAGGTCGGGGTCGAGCGCCAGGTCGCGCCGGACCACTCCGTTGCCGCCCAGTGGCGGGCTGACCACGCCGTCCACCACCAGATCCGTCCCCCCGGCGTTGCCGGTCGTGAGCAGCAGGTTCGGCCGCGCCGGCACGGCCCAGGTCTCGCCGGGGTGCAGGATGCGGCTCAACAGGACCGGCCCGGCCCGGTCGCGCACCTGCACCCATGCATCGGCGTTCGCCCGCAGCAGGATGCGCGACTGATCGGAGGACGCCGGAAGCGGCGTCACCAGCGCCGCAGCGGCCGAACTGGGCGAGATGGTCGGAGCTGCGGGCGCCTCGACCATCTGCACAACAGGGGGCTTGCTCGGCGTGGCGGCAGGGGGAGCCACCCGCGCCTTTGGAGGGATTGCCTGCTCAGCCAGCGAAGCGAGGCGCTTCGGAACCTGAATGCTCGTCTCGGCCGGCAGAGTTCCCTCACCCGACAGACGATACCACCCGGCGTACGCGCCGACGGCCAGCACCACGCCAAGCAGTGCGACCGCTCCGGCCGGCACGCCACGCACGGGAGCCGGCACCGGGAAGGCGAGCCTGGTCCTCCGGCTTACCGTCGCCGCCTCGGCCTTGAAGCGGCGCGCGACCTCGTTGGGATCGAGGCCAAGGGCGCTCGCGTAGGTTCGCACAAACCCAAGCGTGTAGGCATTGCCGGGCAAGTCGCCGATACGCCCCTCTTCGATTGCCTCGAGATGCTGCAACCGGATGCGCAGCGCCGAGGCCATGGCCGGCAACGACCAGCCGATCCGCTCCCGCGCGGCACGCAGGTCTGCGCCCGCCCGGGGCGCCGAGGACAGCGCGCCATTTGGTTCGATATCGGAATGCATCATGCTCCGGCTTTCCGCCAGTTCTGACCTGCGCTCCTGCAGCACGGTGGTCCTGTTCCCGCGAACTGGTTGTCTTGCCTACGCTCCTAGATTGCCTCGGTTCGTCGGCACAGTCGAATCGTCATTGCAGGATTCATCGAAAATAAATCGTTAACTCAAAACGTTAACCCTTGTTCGCGCGCCCACACGCTGATCGGCTCCCGGACACTGGCCGCCCCCGTCGCATTCTTGCGTATCGCCGTCAGCACCGGACGGAATGCGTCAAGGTCGAGTTCCGCCAGCAATGCCTTCACCGGCATAATCCCGGAGGCCGACATAGATAGCGTGCCAAAGCCCAACCCCACGAGCGCCATGGCCTCCAATGGCCGCGACGCCGCCTCACCGCACACCGATACCGGCACGCCGGCGCCACCCTTGGCAGCGCGAGCCGCCTTCAGCAGATACTCCAGCAGGCGCAGCACGGGTTGCGACAGCAGGTCGTAGCGGCTGTACAGTGAGGGCGTGCCGCGATCAGCGGCGAACAGGAACTGCAGCAGGTCGTTGGATCCCACCGAGACGAAGTCGACCTCGCGCAACAATTCATCCAATTGCCACATGAGCGCGGGCACTTCGAGCATGGTGCCGATGGACAGCCGCTCCGGCGACGGGCGCACCCGCTTCGCCTCCGCCAGCAGCAATGCGCGCGCCGCGCGGAACTCCGCCACAGTGGCAACCATCGGGAACATCACCGAAAGCGGCCGGCCGCCTGCGGCCAGCAGCAGCGCACGCAATTGGCGGCGCAGCAGCGCCGGCCGATCCAGGCCGATGCGGAGCGAGCGCCAGCCCATCGCCGGGTTCTCCTCCTCCGGCGCATCGCCCGGCAGCAATTTGTCGGCGCCAAGATCGAGCGTGCGGAACAGTACCGGCCGCCCGGCGGCGGCATCCAGCACCCGAGCGTAACTCGCCGCCTGCTCCGCCACATCGGCAATGGCGCCGCGCGCCAGCATGCCGATCTCGGTCCGATAGAGGCCGATGCCCTCGGCTCCTGTGATGTCAAGCTGCGCAACCTCCATGTGCAGCCCGACATTCAGCATCAGGCTGACCCTGGTACCGTCGGCGGTCGCCGCCGGCCGGTCGCGCAATGCCGCCCATCCCGCTTCCCGGGCACTCCTTGCCGCCAGCGCTCGGACATAGGTCGCCCTCACCTCGACCTCGGGGCGCAGCACAAGCTGGCCTTCGCCGGCGTCCACCACCGCCTCGTCGCCCGCCTCTGCGGCGTCCAATACGCCGCGAGTACCGCCGACCGCCGGTAATCCAAGCGCCCGCGCGAGGATGGCCGCATGACCCGCGGGGCTGGCTTCCTCGATCGCCAGACCGGCGATGCCGGCGGCATGCCAGTCGAGCAGTTCAGCCGGCCCCAATCGGCGCGCGAGCAGGATCGCGCCCGACGGGATCGTCGGGCGAGGGGCATCGCCGCCAAGAGCGGTCAGAAGCCGGCCAGCGAGATCCTCGAGGTCCGCCAGCCGCTCACGCAAATAGGGATCGGTGATGCGTCGCATGCGGTCATGCAGTTCGCCGGCAACCCGCTGCACCGCCGCATCGGCTGAAAGACCGCCGCGGATCACCTCGGAGACGCGCTTCAACCAGCCAGCATCGGCGGCAACCAGACGATAGGCGTCGAGCACGTCGCGCGATGCCGATCCATCGGCGCCGGACACAAATTCGTCGGGCACGCCGGCGATCAACTCGTCGAGGCCCTTCTGCATCCGGTGCGCCGCATCGTGCAGTCGCGCCAGTTCCACCTGCGGGTTGTCTGCCAGCAGGCGGAACGGGCGCCGATGGCTGCCATGCAGCACCACCGGACCGATTGCGATCCCCGCGACCAGCGTTGCACCGGCAAAAACGCGCGGCACCGTTGCGCCGACACCCTCCTGCGACCCGTCGGAGGCCCCGCTTGCCGCCAGCACCTCGGCCAGCAGCATCGCCACGGTCTCCAGTTCCTCCACTTCGTCCGCGGCATAAAGTCGCGGGTTGCGGTTCTGCACGTCCACCACGCCCAATGTCCGACCGGCGCGCCGTACTGGCACAGCCAGCATGGATGCGAACGGCTCCTCGTCGGTTTCCGGACGATAGGCGAAGGCTGGGTGGTTCTGTGCGTCCGGCAGGTTCATCACCTGGGCCGTGGCGGCGCACAGGCCGACGATGCCCTCGCCGACCCGCAATCGTGTGCGACCGACGGCCTGCGGATTGAGGCCCTGGGTTGCCACAAGTTCAAGAATTTCACCCGGCCGCGTGGCGTAAACCGAGCACACCTCGCTCACCAGTTCCGCGGCCACCAGTCGGACAAGGTCCTGAAGCGGCGCAGAGCCATGCGCCATCATTTCACGTAATTTGGACAGGAGCCGCCGCGGACCGACCATACGGCCTATATGGCCCGAATGCGCGCGGCCAGCGCCGCGACAGCCTGCGCGACCAGTTCGGCAATGATGCCTGCCGTGGGCTGCTCGGCCGTGACCATGCCGACCGACTGGCCGGCCATGACCGAGCCGTTCTCCACGTCGCCGTCGATCGCTGCCCGCCGCAGCGCACCGGCCCAGAAATGCTCGATGGCAAGCTGGGCCGCCTCCTTGGACAGCTCCCCGGCCTGAAAGCGGTCACGTGTTTCCGCCTGGAAGCGCAGGAAGCGTTTCACTCCCTCGTTGACCAGTCCGCGCACGGGGATCACCGGGAAGCGTTCGTCCAACTGCACCGACGGCAATGCGTCGCGAGCCGAGGCACGGATGAAGGCCTGCTTGAACCGCGGGTGCGCGATCGATTCGGTTGCGGCGGCGAAGCGGGTTCCCAATTGCGCGCCTGAAGCGCCCATTTCGAGCAGCGCCAGGATCGCCTCACCGTGGCCCAGCCCGCCAGCGACGAATACAGGGACGTCGTGAATATGAGGGAGGATCTCCTGCGCCAGCACCATCAGCGACACGGGCCCGATATGGCCGCCGGCCTCGGAACCTTCGATCACCAGCGCATCGGCGCCCGAACGGATCAGCCGCTTCGCCAGCACCAGCGCCGGAGTAAATGCGATCAGCCTTGCCCCGCCGTCCTTCACGGCGCGCACCGCGGCGCCTGGCGGGATGCCTCCGGCCAGCACAATGTGACCGACGCGAGCTTCAAGACATACACGGATCAGGTCGCTGAGCTGCGGGTGCAGCGTGATCAGGTTCACGCCGAACGGTCTGTCAGTCTGCGCCTGGGTGCCGGCGATCTCGGCCGCCAGCAAGTCCGGCCCCATGGAGCCGCAGGCGATCACGCCGAAGCCACCGGCATTGGAGATGGCGGCGACCAGATGCCGCTCGCTCACCCAACTCATCGCCCCGCCCATGATGGCAACCGGGCAGCCAAGGAACGCGGTGCCACGCGACCAGAGCCGGTCCAGTTTCGCCTGTGCGGCCGTTGTCGAGACATCCGGGGTGGCAATGTCAGGCGGCATCGAGGCCGTAGGCGGTATGCAGGGCGCGAACCGCCAGTTCCGTGTAGTCAGCGGCGATCAGCACGCTCACCTTGATCTCGCTGGTCGAAATCACCTGTATATTGATGGCCTTGTCAGCCAGTGCGCGGAACATCGTGCTGGCGACACCCGCGTGGCTGCGCATGCCGACGCCGACCACGCTGATCTTCGCCACGTTCGGATCGGCCAGCACTTCGGTGAACCCGATCAGCGCCTGTGCACCGGCCAGCGTCGCCTGCGCCCGCGGCAGGTCGGCCTTGCCGACGGTGAAGGTCATGTCGGTCGTGCCATCGGCCGAGATGTTCTGCACGATCATGTCGACGTTGATATTGTGATCGGTCAGGGCGCCGAACACCGCGGCCGCGATCCCCGGCCGGTCGGGCACCCGTCGCAACGTGATCTTCGCGTCGTCGCGCGAATAGGCGATGCCCGATACATTCTGCGTTTCCAAGATCTCGTCCTCATCCACGACCAGCGTGCCAGGCACGTCCTGGAAGCTCGATAATACCTGGACTCTCACCCGCTCGTTCATCGCAAGCGCGACACTGCGGGTCTGGAGAACCTTGGCGCCCACCGAGGCCAGTTCCAGCATCTCCTCGTAGCTGATGCGGGCGAGTTTTTTCGCTTTCGGCACGATGCGCGGATCGGTCGTGTAAACGCCGTCCACGTCCGTGAAGATGTCGCAGCGATCGGCGCGGAGGGCGGCGGCCAGCGCCACAGCCGATGTATCGGAGCCCCCGCGCCCGAGCGTGGTGATGCGGTGGTCTGTTCCCAGGCCCTGGAAGCCGGCCACCACCGCCACCTGGCCCGATTGCATCCGGCGGATCAGCTCCGCGCCGTCGGCGCCGGTGATACGCGCCTTGCCGTGCGCATTGTCGGTCAGGATCGGGACCTGCCAGCCCTGCCAGGAGCGTGCCTCGACGCCGATATCCTGCAACGCGATCGACAGCAGGCCGGTGGTAACCTGCTCGCCGGTTGCCACCACGGTGTCATACTCGCGAGCATCGTGGAGCGGCGACAGCGTCTGGCACCATGCGACGAGTTGGTTGGTGACCCCTGCCATGGCGGAAACCACGACCGCGACCTGGTTCCCGGCTTCGACCTCGCGCTTCACCCGGACCGCTACATTGCGGATGCAGTCAAGGTCGGCAACCGAGGTGCCGCCAAATTTCATCACGATGCGGGGCATTGTCAGTGGTCGGTGGTCAGTGGTCAGTGGTCAGTTGTTGCCGGGTGGGGCAGACATACTGGCGCGGGAGGGGAGGGGCAACCATGGAGCAGCACGCAACCGTCTCAGCCGAGGAGGTCGCGCGGTTCAACGCCCTGGCCGCGGATTGGTGGGATCCCAACGGGCCGATGCGCCCGCTGCACCGAATGAACCCCGCCCGGATCGCCTGGATCGTCGAGCGGATCGGGCGGAAATTTCCTGCCGCGGCGGGCCTTCGGTTGCTGGATGTCGGTTGTGGCGCCGGGCTGGCGGCGGAGGCTTTGGCCCGTCGCGGCTTCGACGTGCTCGGCCTGGATGCCGCCGGCGGGGCGATCGATGCGGCGCGCGTTCATGCGGCGGGACGGGGGCTGCCAGTCGCCTACCGCGGCGGCGTCGCCGAGGATCTTCTGGCCGAGGGGCTGCGGTTTCCTGTCGTGACCGCGCTCGAGGTGATCGAGCATGTGCCCGATCCTTGCGCGTTCCTGACGACGATCGCCGGACTGCTGGAGCCTGGGGGGGTGCTGTTCCTTTCCACCCTCAACCGCACGCCGCAGTCATTCCTGGCAGCCAAGGTCGGGGCGGAGTACCTGCTGCGCTGGCTTCCGGTCGGGACGCATGACTGGCGCAAGTTCATCACTCCCGTCGAACTTGGCGGGATGTTGCGCGAGGCAGGACTGCGGGTGGCGGACACCGCTGGCCTGGTGGCGGACCCGCTCACCGGTCAGTGGCGGATCAGCCGTCGGCTGGCGGTCAACTACATCCTGGCGGCGGACAATTAGCGCGTCCCTTCGCCCGCCATGACGGTATGGTCACCGCTTACGCTGATGGAATGCGCACCGGCAGCGAGACGATGCCGCGCAGGATGTTGGAGTACATCCGCTTCGGTTCGTCCAGCACCTCGATCATCGGGAAGCGCCGCAGGATTTCCTCCCAGAGAATCGTGAGCTGCATTTCCGCCAGACGGTTGCCGACGCAGCGATGAATGCCGAACCCGAACGACAAATGCTGGCGCGGTCTGGCGCGATCGATGATGAACTCGTTGGCTCTCTCGATTGCCTCCTCGTCGCGATTGCCGGATATGTACCACATCGCGACCTTGTCGCCCTTGCGGATACGTTTCCCGCCAAGGTCCGCATCTTCCAGCGCGGTGCGGCGCATATGCATCACTGGGGTCTGCCATCGGATGATTTCCGGCACGAGGCTGGAGACGAGACCGGGATCGGCTATCAACTTGCGATACTGGTCGGGGTACTTGTTGAGCGCCAACAATCCGCCAGACATTGAATTGCGCGTCGTGTCGTTGCCGCCAACCAGCAGCAGCAGCAGATTGCCCATGAATTCATGCGGCCGTGACGGCAGGTCGCGCGTGGCCTCGCCATGTGCCAGCATCGAGATCAGGTCCGGCCGAGGCGCCTGCGCCGCGCGCTCACGCCAGAGCGCGATGAAGTACTCCATCGCCTGCTGCAGCACCGCGTCGCGCTTCTCGTCGGAATCGATTTCGGTGCCGGCACGCGTATTCACGGTCGCGACATTGGACCAGTAGGTGAGCTTCCGCCGCTCCTCGAATGGAAAGTCGAACAGCGTGGCGAGCATCTGCGTGGTCAGCTCGATCGACACACGATCCACCCAATCGAACGCCTCGCCGCGCGGCAGTCCATCGAGCACGCGCTGCGTGCGCTCGCGGATCGTGGCGGAGAGACGCTGCAGGTTCATCGGCGCGACAACCGGCGACACCACCTTGCGCTGCTCGTCGTGCCGTGGCTGATCCATCGAGATAAAGCTGGGCCGGCGGAAGTCCATCGGCGTATCGCGCAGCACGATGCCGCCCATCATCGCGTCCGATGAGTAGGTCTTCTGGCTGGTATCCACCTGCATGATGTCTTTGTATTTGGTCACCGACCAGAACGAGCCGTACATGCCGTTCTCGCACCAGTGCACCGGGTCGTCACGGCGCAGGCGTTCGAAATACGGTTCCCAGATGTCGTCCTGATAGAGCCTCGGCTGGCTCACGTCGATCCTGTCGAGCGGAATCGAGTAGGCCTCTTCGCGCGGATCGACACTGACGGGAGCGTTCATCGCGTTTCATTCCTGGTGGCGCGGACCGGCAGATGCCGGCTGCAACATTACATATTGTCGACTTCGTCCGGCACTTCGTAGAACGTCGGATGGCGGTAGATTTTCGACCCCGTCGGCTCGAACAGCATGGCCTTGTCGGACGGATCGGACGCGGTGATCGCATTCGACGGCACCACCCAGATGGACAATCCTTCGCCACGGCGCGTGTAAACGTCGCGCGCGGACTGCAACGCCAACGTGGCGTCCGCTGCGTGCACCGATCCGACATGCTTGTGTGCAAGCCCGGTGCGCGCGCGGATGAAGACCTCCCAGAGCGGTGTGGCCTGTTCGGTCATGGTCATGCGGCCTGGCGCCGCGGCGCCGCCTTTTGCTTCGCCGCATAGGCGAGCGCGGCCTCGCGCACCCAGGCGCCGTCCTCGTGCGCCTGGCGTCGAGCGGCCAGCCGTTCACGGTTGCATGGTCCGTCGCCGGCCAGCACGCGTCGGAACTCGTCCCAGTCGATCGCGCCGAACTCCCAATGGCCTGTCACCTCATTGTGGCAAAGCTCCGGGTCCGGAAATGTCAGGCCGAGATAGTGGCCTTGCGGAACCGTGGCATCGATGAATTTCTGCCGCAGCGAGTCGTTGGTGAAGCGCTTGATTTTCCACCGCATTGAGGCATCCGAGTGCTGCGACTGCGTATCAGGCGGTCCGAACATCATCAGGCTTGGCCACCACCAGCGGTTCAGTGCGTCCTGCGCCATCGCACGCTGCTCGGGCGCGCCGCGCGCCAGCGTCGTCATGATCTCGAATCCCTGGCGTTGGTGGAAGCTTTCCTCCTTGCAGATGCGGATCATCGCGCGCGCGTAGGGACCGTAGGAACAGCGGCAGAGCGGGATCTGGTTCATGATCGCCGCGCCGTCCACCAGCCAGCCGATCGCGCCGATATCCGCCCAGTTCAGCGTCGGATAGTTGAAAATGGAGGAATACTTCGCGCGGCCAGTCAGGAGTTGCTGCACCAGTTCCTCGCGGGTCACATCCAGCGTCTCGGCCGCGGCGTAGAGATAAAGGCCATGCCCGCCCTCGTCCTGGACCTTGGCCAGCAGCGCCGCCTTCCGTCGTAGCGTCGGGGCCCGCGTGAGCCAGTTCCCCTCCGGCAGCATGCCGACGATCTCCGAGTGCGCGTGCTGGCTGATTTGGCGGACCAACGTGCGGCGATACGCCTCGGGCATCCAGTCGTTCGGCTCGATCCGCTCCTCGGCGTCGACGCGCGTCTGAAAACGTTTGGCCGGCTCGCTGGTGTCGGCCAATACTTCTTGGGTATTCAGCGCCTGGCTGTACATGGATTCCGCCTATATTCGCTTCGACTGCAATCTATGCGGCCCGGGTCGTCTTCAGCGGCAGCGCGATGGTTTCCAATGTTGACAGGTCCAAACGCGTGGATGCCTGGTCAATGTCAAATCCAACCACATCGCCCGCCGCGTCGATATCCACATTCAACCCGTCAGCCACTTCGCGCACATCGGCGCCAGGTTCGGGCTTCAATTCGATGTAGAGGCTGTCCGTCTCAGGGTAATAGTGCAGCTTCACGGCAGGTCCTTCCGATAACCTCGATCAAAGAACGCATTGTGTATCGTTTCGTCATCGTCCTCGGCGTAGATGCGGGCCTGGAAACGTTCGGCCGGTTCGCTCGTGTCGGTCGATACTTCGTCGGTAATCAGCCCCTGACTATACATGATTACTCCGGCCAAAAATCGGGACTCATCGCCTGTTCGAACACGAAGGGACAGCCAGCGGGGAATGTGCTGCGCGCGAGTCCGGTCTCGCGTTCTGCCTCGACGAGTGCAACCCGATAGGCGTCCCGCATCGCCTGCGTAATTTGCGCCCTCAGGCTCGGGTTATCGTTAAGGTGGTCTTCCAATCGATAGCGCTGTTCCTCGATGCTGAGGCGCCAACTGTTGCCACGCAATCCGGGTTGAAACTGCCACTTGAGCAAATGCAGAAGCAGCACGGTCAGCCGGTTGATCAATTCGCGCCTCTCGCTCCGCCCCATGCTCTCGATCTCTTCCGCGATGTTCTCGATATCGGCCTGATCCAGTTTGCCGGCGCGCAGCAATGTGGCCTGCTCGTTGGCCCACGCGTAGAAATCCTGATCGTAAAGACTGGTCGTCATCGCCACCTCCTGGCCGCGCTGTCGCGGGGGTATTCAGCGCCGGGCCATGCATGGGACAAATATGGTCCAGCCAGGCAGCGTCTGAAAGGCCCGCCCATGGACTTCGCCCTGACCGACGAACAGCAGCAGATCCGCGACGAGGTGCTGAAGCTGTGCGCGCGCTTCGACGATGCGTATTGGCTGGAGCGCGACCGGACCGCGACCTTCCCGGACGCCTTCTTCGCCGCGATGGCCGAGGGCAATTGGCTCGGCATCGCTATGCCGGAGGCGTATGGCGGCGCAGGCCTCGGCATCACGGAAGCGACGATCCTGATGCAGGCGGTGGCGGAGTCGGGCGCCTGCATGTCCGGCGCATCGGCGATCCACCTCAACATATTCGGCCTCAACCCAGTGGTCGTGTTCGGGACGGACGCGCAGAAGCGACGCATGCTGCCGCCGGTGATTGCCGGCCACGACAAGGCCTGCTTCGGCGTTACCGAGCCCAATGCCGGGCTCAACACCACCCAGATCACCACTCGGGCGGAGCGTCGCGGCGACCACTACGTGATCAGCGGCACCAAGATCTGGACGTCAACTGCACAGGTCGCCTCCAAGATCCTGCTGCTCGCGCGCACCACCCCGCTCGATCAGGTGAAGCGCCACAGCCATGGGCTGACACTGTTCTACACCACGCTCGATCGTACCCATGCCGAGGTACGCCTGATCCACAAGATGGGCCGACATGCGGTAGACTCGAACATGGTGTTCTTCGACGGCATGGAGGTGCCGGCAGACGATCGCATCGGCGAGGAAGGCGAGGGGTTTCGCACCCTGCTGCACGGCCTCAATCCCGAGCGCGTGCTGGTCGC
>Ga0210402_10002326_pt1 | contig 18570 bp, 14 predicted proteins | sample IncBWC7MmetaG_FD_161055 | JGI IMG/M metagenome (GOLD analysis project Ga0210402, IMG submission 161055) | Forest soil microbial communities from Barre Woods Harvard Forest LTER site, Petersham, Massachusetts, United States - Inc-BW-C-7-M | ecosystem: Environmental > Terrestrial > Soil >... | reverse complement strand
CCAAGGCGTAAGCCGTGGCAACCAACGCGGAACATTGGCCTTGAAGTTCGCGAACTCGTCACCAAATGAGCGCTCGAGCGTGGGTTCCTCGATGACCAGCACCCAAAGGTGAAAAAACAACCAGAGGATTGCTGCATAGACGACGAGCCTGGCATCGCCAAGAATGAGCGCTTCACCGAAGACGATCGTAACAAGGCCGACATAAATCGGATTGCGTACGCGCCGGTAGAAACCGGTCATGACGAGCTTTGTCGGTGGCGCGATCGGTGCGGGCGTTCCAAAGCCCTTCCACACGAAGCGCGCGAAAGACTCGACGAGCAAAATGAGACCAAGGAGCACGAGCGCTGCGCCTGCCAAGCGAAGTGCCTCGAAGCCGAAGAAGGCAGGCCTCAGCTGCCAGTCCGAAATGGACCATGGAACCAGACCCACAATCGTTCCCGGCGCAATCACGAAAAAGAACAAGGAGCCAAGAGCTGCCCAGAACCGTCTCATGCGGTTTCTCCCCAGGAATCTGCGCGCGACACGGCGCGCCGGCCGCTGCTACATTATAGAGGAACATGACCTCGAATCCTCGCTCTTGACCAAGGACGGCTGCGGGTCGATGAGAGACACCGGCCTGGCGTCACAAGAATGTGTACCAAACGAAGCCCTTTGTCCAAGCGATTCTGCCTGACAAATCAGAGTGCCAATAGACCTGTGCGGTCACGTTGGGTATCATGTTCTTATCGACGAATGACAGGATCCTTACACTCGGATCCGATTCACAGCTTCCCGCAGGCTTTAATCCCTCTGCAGTCAATCCCCTGACAAGCGCATTGTCTGCAGTCCCCGGGGGGAATCTACTTGCGAGGCAAGCGTTAAACTCTGGTGACACCGCCAGCGGTGTTGATTCATTTTCAACTCTGCTGCGGATGTTGCGCCCGCAAACAAGAATGCAAGCGTGACGACTGCTTGGCGTCGTGGGCTCATGGTAGGAGCCACTATAGCTGACGGCCGCGAGCGGCTCTAACGCATGGGCGGAGAAAATTCGTGAAACGTGGGAACAAAAAAAGTAGGCTGTTTCACCGTCAGCGCATAGTACGCGGACCAGTTCGAGACACGAGGCTCTTAGGTTTCTTCGCCGACACTTCGGAACGGGTTGAACGACAGCATCAAGCGGTAAAAGTAGCCAGATCGCGCGCCGACGTGGATTATCAGCTCCAGTCGTCGAGGTCGCGCATACTGCGGTATTCGCGCCGTAAATAAAACATTCCGACGATTGCTGCGCCACACAACAAGATTATTGCGACAACTTCCCAATCCAAGATCCATTTCCCCCATGCTGCGCTTAAATAACCTAACTCTCGATCCGAGTTGGGTCTGTACGCTATCTTCGCAAGCAGCTGTAAGTTGATTGCTCACGTCGCAAAATGGGGACGGGAAGGGCCGCAGAAGCTCAGGGTCGACACGAGTCATGGGGCCACTCACGAAGAGCCGGTGCCATGGCCGAGCCCCACAGAAGGGGCGATCGGCTGAACGAACAAAAAGCATTCAACACCCATTGCTTGAGGTGACCCGATGCGTGACGTGAATAAAGTGCTATCGCGGGAACCCCTCGGCAAGTCGACCACCGCGCAAACACCCGGCACAGGGCGCGCTTGGATCGTGGCCGCCACGGTCATTGGGACGACGATCGAATGGTACGACTTCTTCATTTACGGGACGGCCGCGGCCCTCGTCTTCAACAAGGTCTTCTTCCCAAGCTTCGATGCCGCCGCGGGAACGATCGCTGCCTTCGCCACGTTCGCGATCGGCCTTCTAGCTCGGCCTCTCGGCGGCATCGTGTTCGGCCACTTCGGCGACCGCTTCGGACGCAAGTCTACGCTGATGGTCAGTTTGCTCCTCATGGGAATTCCGACGACGCTCATCGGCCTTGTTCCGGCGTATAAATCAATCGGTCTCTGGGCAGCTGCGATCCTCGTGACCTTGCGACTGCTGCAGGGCTTCGCCCTCGGCGGTGAGTGGGGCGGGGCCGTGCTGATGGCTGTAGAGCACGCTCCGAAGGCGCGGCGGGTGCTTTTCGGTGCGTTGCCACAGGCCGGTGCTCCCGCAGGGTTGCTAATCGCCTCTCTGGCCTTTGCCCTCGTTAGCCATTTGCCCGAAGCTTCATTTCTCGCCTGGGGTTGGCGGCTCCCATTCCTGTTGAGCATTGTCCTAGTCGCGGTAGGCGTGCTCGTTCGTTGGAAGGTCGCTGAGTCGCCAGCCTTCATAACGGTCCTGCGTGCAGGTAAGAAGGTCGATCTGCCTGGCGTCGAGGTTGTTAGACGATACTGGCTGACACTCTTGCTCACGATCGGCGCCAAACTAGGCGAGGTTACGCTTTTCTATCTCGTGACGGTATTCACTCTGTCTTACGCTACGACGAAGCTTGGAATCCCGCGCCAGCAGGCGCTAAACGCAATCATGCTTGCGGCTGGTCTCGCCTGTGGGACGATTCCGTTGTTCGGTGTGCTGGGGGACCGGTTTGGACAACGGCGCGTGTTTGCTCTCGGTGGGCTCTATCTCGCGCTGTTCGCCGTCCCAATGTTCTGGATGATTGACAGTCGAGACCCGACTCTCTTTTTCCTAGCCGTGATCGGCGCCTTATCGATCGGTCACCCTTCGATGTACGCGCCGGAGCCGAGCCTCTTTGCGGCTCAGTTTCCCGCCGAAATTCGTTACTCCGGAGTGTCGCTGGGCTTTCAGGTTGCTGCGGCGATCGGCGGTGGTCTCGCGCCGATCTTGGCGACATTGCTTCTGGCGCGTTTCGGGACGAGTCTGCCGATCGCAGCCTACCTCGTTGGTCTCGGTCTGCTTGCTGCGATCTGCGCCGCAGCGATGCAGCCGGCCCAAGGCGGTGCTTCGTAGCGGATCAGGAGTCGATGGCGCGGCCTTCAGGCACGAGGACGATCTGTGCCGAGACGCTTGCAGATCATTGCTCCTGGATCTTTCTTGGTTCCCGGATAGCCGACGGTCATCGAAGACGGCAACGGGTCGATACCGGGAGTAGGGTCAGGCACGAGCGACGGTCGGCCACAACGATTTCAACTAGGGCGTAAGTCTATGAATTTCGAGAACTGATGACCCACGTTGCGCTTTCACTCTCGCGCAGCACGAAGCGCGCGAACTCAGGCTGCGTCATGATCATCGGCTCCCCGCCGTGCTTCGTGATCCAGTCGCGCAGATTCGGCCCGGCGAGCACGCGTCCGACGTTCCTCGATAGCTTGTCAACCACTCCGGGCGGAGTGGCAGATGGGACCCATATTCCATACCAAATCGGGAAGTCGAATCCGGCAACGCCCGCTTCAGCAAACGTCGGCACCTGCGGAAGCAAGATTGAGCGCCGCGCGGTGGTCACACCCAATGGTAGAAGTTTACCGTCGCGGATTTGGGGTAGGGCGATTGAGATAGGTGCAATCACGTACGTGATGTGCCCTTCGATCGTGCCGGCGATAATGTCGACGATCGCATCGGTCGGTCGGGGAGGCACGTCCACGGCTTTTATGCCGGCGCTGAAATTGAACTTTACGATTCCCAAGTGCGTGCCAGTGCCGGGACCAGTGGAGCCAAACTTGAGCTGACCCGGATTCGCCTTCGCGGCGGCGATGAGTTCGCCGACCGTGGCGACGCCCGCCTGCTTGCCAGCGACGAGCACGTAGGGTTGGCTCGTGAGTGCAGCGACCGGGACGAAATCCTCCAACGGGTTATATGGAAGGTTTTTTAAGAACGCCGCACTATATGCCTGAGCGCTGGTGTTGATGAGCAACGTGTAACCGTCGGCCGGTGACTTTGCGACCTGTGCGGGGCCTGCGGTAGCTCCCGCACCGGGGTGGTTCTCCACTGTCACAGGTTGGCCCCACAGCTCAGAAAGCTTCGGCGCGAGGGCACGGGCCAACAGATCAGGCCCGCCGCCCAGCCCGAACGGCTCAATGATGAGTACCGTCTTGGTTGGATAATCTTGTTCCAATGCGGAAGAGTCTGCTCGTTGCGTCACCGCACAACCTACAAGAAGAAGTGAAGGATCATGACAATTCTAGTGCCGGCAAAGTTCGGATTTTTCAGCTCCCGATAGCTGCCCCTCGCGAGCGGCAGGAGAGGCTCGCGAACCATGGGTACTCGGGTGTCCGCGACCATAGCAGAGAGTATGCTGCTTTTTTGGGAGGCTCCGGAGGGAACCGTCGTGCGCACGTCCATATTCAAAACGATCGTCATTGCCGCGGTGTCGCTCGCCGTCTGCCTGTCGACGGCCTGTACGACGATGCGCCCGGTTGCGATCGACTCCGGCGGGCAGCAGTTCCAGCCGGCCATACATGCAGGAGACAAGGTCCGGGTACTGACAAAGAGTGGCGCGACGCATGACTTTCAGGTCACGTCGATCGGTGCAACCTCGCTAAGCGGCACATCGATCGCTACCTGGAGAGCCGGCTCCGATCCCGTCGGGTCGTCCATCGAGCTGCCGTACGTCGACATTGTGCGGTTCGATGTTCGGCGCGTGAGCGGCCTCAAGACGGCTGGCATTATCGCTGCAGCGATTGCCGTCGCGATTGGTATAGCATCCGGCGGCAGCAGTCATCAGGCCGGCTACGGCAACCGCTAGGGGCGATCAAGCAGAGTGGCCTCGATTGATGCGCGCGTTGGTAAACTGAAGCTCAGTCTGTTCGATCATTGCCGTGGGCCTTATGCAGCTCTTGATTGCAAGAAATGTCGAAATGGGCTCGTCTTCCCCGACATAGTCTAGTCGGAGCACCGGTGCTCTACGAAAACGACAGGAGACACAATGAACTATATGATGCTTATCCATCACGATGATGCTCGCCTTGCTGGGGCGAACCAAAAGGAACTCTGGGCCGACTACGCGGCCTTCAATGAGGCGCTCGCGAAGGCCGGAGGCCGTTCCGGCGTGCGGCTTCAGCCAGCTTCGGCGGCAACCAGCGTTCGCGTACGCGACGGCAAGACTGACGTCATTGACGGCCCATATGCCGATACCAAAGAAAAGCTTGCTGGTTACTTTATGATTGACGTTGCCAGCGTCGAAGAGGCTGTAGCCTGGGCTCAACGGTGTCCCAGCGCCCGCTTCGGCACAGTCGAGGCGCGTCCGATCATGGACGTGAAGCAATAGCGACGCCATGAGCGGCGACAAGGCGCGCCGGATTGTCGAGCGCATCGCACGCGAAAGCTACGGGCGCCTTGTCGCACTCCTGGTCGCGAGGACGCGCGACGTTGCCTCCGCGGAAGACATACTGGCAGAAGCATTCACTGCCGCGCTCGAGCAATGGCCGATCGAAGGCGTACCCACCAATCCCGATGGCTGGCTGGTAACCGTTGCCAAGCGCCGTCATGCGGACCTTCTGCGTAGAGGGCAAGTGCAAATGAATGGCGAGCCTCATCTACAAATGCTCGCTGCTGAAATCGAAGACGCCTCGCGCGTGTCAGACGAGCTACCTGATCGGCGTCTAGCGCTGATGTTTGCGTGCACACATCCCTTGATCGAGCGGGGTGCAAGGTCACCCCTCATCCTGCAAACGGTCCTTGGCATATCAGCAAAAGCCATCGCCTCAGCCTTCCTCGTTTCGCCGGCCAGCATGAGCCAACGCCTGGTAAGGGCCAAATCGCACATCAAGGAAAGCGGCATTCCCTTCAGCGTGCCGGATCAAAGCGAAATGCCTGAGCGATTGAACGCGGTGCTCGAAGCGCTATACGCCGCATATTCCACCGGATGGGATGAAGCCTACGAGGGCGCATCGGAACTCGCACCGGAGGCAATCTGGCTGAGTGGCTTGATATCGAAATTGCTGCCCGAAGAGCCGGAAGCCAGGGCACTACTCGCGATGATGTTGTATGCCGAAGCTCGGCGCAACGCTCGCCGCGATCGTGAAGGAAGCTACGTCCCGATTGAGCTTCAGGATGTAGCGCTGTGGGACAGAATCCAGATCTCCAAGGCCGAGAAACTGCTGCACGCCTGCAATCGATCCGGACCGACCGGACGCTACCAGTTGGAAGCAGCTATCCAGTCGGCTCATATCGCGCAAAGGCTTACCGGCGCAAATTGCTGGCCGGCAATCGTGTCGCTTTACGATCATCTGGTATCCATGACGAACTCTCCGGTGGCCGTGCTCAACCGGGCGGCCGCATTGGCCGAGGTTGCGGGGCCGGATGCGGCGTTGGCAGAGCTGTCCGGAATTTCCACGGATAAGCGCATGCTGGGCTATCAGCCCTACTGGGCGACACTGGGCTTATTGAACCTTCGTGCCGGCAACATTGGCGCGGGCTGCGAGGCGTTGAGGGTCGCCATTGGATTATCGACCGACAGTGCCGTACGACAACACTTGCGGCTGCGCCTGCAGTCGACCGATCCAACCGCCGGATAGCGGGTCTGCTACGCCGAGACACCTACTTCGCGCAAACGCGCGATCTCCGACCGCGGCGGGGCGCCGAATAGGCGCCGGTATTCGCGGCTGAACTGCGAGGCACTTTCATAGCCCACGCGGTGCCCCGCGGTAGCACATTCGATGCCCTCGGCAAACATCAGCCGGCGCGCCTCGTGCAGCCTCAAGTGCTTCTGATACTGCAGCGGCGACATTGCGGTGACCGCCTTGAAACGATGATGTAGTGCCGATGCGCTCAGGTGCACAGCATCTGCTAGTTCCTCGATGCGCAACGGCACCGTGTAGTGCTGCTTGAGCCACTCGATGGCGCGAACGATGCGATGATTGCCGCTCTCACTCTGGGCCAGATCGGCCAGGCGATACCCCAGTTCGCCGCGCAGCATCCGATAATAAATTTCACGCTGTACCACTGGCGCGAGCACGTCTATGTCCTCGGGTGTATCGAGCAGCTTCACCATCCTCAATACGGCATCCAGTAGAGGCTCGTCCAAGCGCGCGACAAAAAGGCCGCGATCGGCACTGGTCGGCGAGGGTCCCCGGTCACCCAACTCCAGCACCAAACGCGCGATTTCCTCAAGGTCAAGATTCAGACGCAGTGACAAGTATGGACACTCGGGTGTGGCTTCCAGTATCTGGCCCATCCCTGCCAATGTCACCGACACCACGAGGTAGTTGAGCGCGTCATACTGGAACACTTCGTCGTTGAGTATCGCGCGCTTGCGACCCTGAACGACGATGGCTAAGCAAGGCTGATAGATCGTCGGCATGCACATCGTCGGCACGCTGCCGCGGGCCAAAGCGAGCGCTGGCATCGCCGATTGATGCACCCCATCAAAAGGCGTCAATCGGGCAACCCGTGCCGAGAGCTCCTGCTGCCGCTCGGCAATGCCGGTGATTTGGTGAATTCTCTGCAAACTGCTGTCAAACATGCTGGTTTCTCAACTTTTGGCCATTGGCGCATGGTAGTCGGTCGCCACGCGGCGCGATACCTAGCATCACGCCGTTTGCAGGATTAGGCAAGAAGCAGGCAGTAATGATCTAGCGTGCCGATGGCGCCGCTGTCTAGCATGAACGCCACACACACCACCTGGGAGGCACCATGAAAATTCCACGCCGCAAACTCGGTCCACATGCCCTGGAAGTCTCGGCTATCGGCCTTGGCTGCATGGGAATGTCGGACTTCTATGGCCCGTCCGATGAAGCCACCAATCTGCGTGTGCTCAATGCTGCTCTCGATATCGGCATCAATTTCCTCGACACCTCCGATGCGTACGGTGTTGGTGCCAACGAACGGCTGTTGGCCAAGGTTTTAGAAACGCGCCGCGACGAGATTGTGCTTGCAACGAAGTTCGGCTACGTGCGGTCTCCCCAAGGCGCGTTTCTCGGCATCAACGGAACGCCTGAGTACGTGCGCGCGGCCTGCGAAGCCAGTCTTAAACGATTAGGCGTTGAGCACATCGATTTGTACTACCAACACCGTGTCGATCCAAAGGTCGCCATCGAGGAAACGGTGGGCGCTATGGCGGATCTCGTCAAGGCGGGCAAGGTGCGCCACCTGGGCCTGTCGGAAGCTTCAGCGAACACCATTCGACGCGCCGCGCAGGTGCACCCCATTACTGCGTTGCAGAGCGAATACTCTTTGTGGTCGCGCGATCTGGAGGCGACGATCCTGCCCGCATGCGAGGAGCTCGACATTGGCGTCGTCGCGTACAGCCCGCTTGGCCGGGGCTTTCTGACCGGTGTGTTCAAGAATCCGGAGGACTTCCACGCCGGCGACTTCCGGCGCAACAATCCGCGATTCTCGACTGAGAATTTCGCCGGCAATCTTCAACTCGTTGAGGTCGTAGCGCAAATTGCGCGCGAGGAAGGCTACACACCAGCCCAGGTCGCCCTTGCCTGGTTGCTCGACTGCGCACCCTACATCGTGCCGATCCCGGGCACGCGCAATATCAAGCGCCTCAAGGAAAATGCGCTGTCCGTCATGGTGCGGCTGGGTGATGCGCACCTCGAGCGCCTGTATGGGATCCTGCGTGAAATGCCGGTTATCGGAGCGCGCTATCCCGCATCATCGATGGTGACAATCGACGCCTGAACAATGCGGCGATCTAAAGTGCGCGACCGGCGGTGCTTCGCGATCGTGAGGCATTCATCGGTCTTGCAAGCAGATAGCGATCCCCCAACCACTCGAGCGCTCGGGCGATGGCGAAGCTATAGTTCGCCACAGGCAGCGCTTGCGGCGGGCGATCTCGTTTCTCGGACATATGTGTACTCCTGACCAACAGTAAAAATCTCAGCGCACCGCAAAACGCCCAATGGATTTATCGTCGACCGGACATGGCGTATTCTGACTCGCTAGGGTGCCCGTGCGGCTTGCTTCATCGCTGCCGACGCCTGGTGTTGATATCCACAGTCGACCCGCTTGAGCGCAGCGGTAGCCGTATTGGAACAGCGTTCGCATGGTCGGGGTGCGGAAGTCAAATGGGTCGAGCTGCGGATAGTCGACAGGAATGGCTGCGAACTGGAACTGTGCGCCTTCAAGTTGTGCGTTGGTAGCAGCCAGTTCAAGAGTTGTCCTGAACATGTGATTGAGTCCGGCGGTAACGCTGCGCGATAGAATCGATCGGGTCCGCAAACGGATCGACGCAGGCTGTTCGCCTAGGCGCCCATCGACAATGACATAGACAGCGGCGCCGGGCACGCTTGCCTCTGCGGACGGCTCGACGAAAGCCAGCGGCACGAGAAATGGCACGGTAGTCGTCCCGTCAACGTGAACCTCTTCGTAAACGGCTTGCCCTTCCTGCACGCGAATGACCACCGGCGGGAACAGTCCCGGTACGCTGGCGGAGGCTACCAACACATCGCGAAACAGCGCCCTTGCGCCAGGGCCGCCGTTTATCGCGATCGATCCCAAGTCCCACACGACCGCCTCTCCGGTACTGACATCCGTCGTCGCCACGAGCAGCAGTCGTCCAGTCGATGCCTCTTGTGCCACCGCTTGAATCAACTCATCGGTGGCGTATCGGTCGACCAGATCTCTAAGCGGCTCCCCGCGATAGAGGCTGGAGCCGAAGAACGCCCCGAGCCCGCGGGACTGCAGCAGGTGTTCTGCGCGACCGGATGTGTACACCTCGATAAGCTGCTCATCCCAGGCGGGACCCAGGAAGGCGTAGGGAGCGATCAGCGCACCGGCGCTCACCCCCGTAACCACAGAAAATGGCGGCCGCGTTGCGGAGCGGGTGAGTCCGACCAGCGCACCTGCGCCAAAAGCCCCATCGGCGCCGCCGCCCGAAAGTGCCAGGATGTTGACGGGCTGTCCGGCGTGCTGGCCGCGCAGCCGCCGTGCAACGCTTTGCGAGGATATTGTCGAGAAACGTTGATCAGGCCCAAGAGTGCGGATCGCATTGGGCGCTTCTCCTGGGGCGGATGTCGGCTCGTGGATGGCGATCCGCGCGCATCCTTGCAGGGCGAGCAAGGTCACGCACGTCAGCAGGATTGCAGTTTGGAATCTTACTTGCATGGCAATTCACGCCTTATTGCACAAGGCATGGCCAGCCACTCTCGGCACGGCGTGCGACCGCCGCGCAAAAACCAACCAAAGGCCTCGTGTGTACTTCGTGAGCGCATTGAGAAGCGCAGGCAGACCGCCGATTGCGCCGAGCGCGCTGATCATCGCGATGACATCCAGGAGTTGCACGATGCCATCCCAATAGAGACTCATGGCGATGCCGATTCGCGCCCTCATGGTACTCGCGCCATTTTTATCGGAGCAGCATCTTGCAGCGGCTGCCCGACGCCGCCGAGGGCCTTGTAGATTGCGACCACAGATACATTGACGGCCGTTTGCGCTTGCGCCACGGAGTCCTCGGCATCAAGCTGCGTGCGCTGCGCGTCCAGGAGGATCAGAAAATCCGCGACCCCCTCGCGATACTGCGTATCGGCGAGATCCGCGGCGCGCCGCGAGGCTTGCGCCTGTTCGGTCAGACTCTTCAACTGCGCTTGCTGCGCGCTATAAGCGACAAAACTATTTTCAGTATCCTCGAGCGCGGTCAGCACGACCTTCTCATAGTTGGCCGCGGCGGCGTCCGACTGCGCTTCGCTCGCGCGCAGCCGCGCCTGCACCGAGCCAATATCGAACGCCGCCCAACTCACCGTTGGTGTGATGGACCACGCTCGAGCATTGTTGCCGGAGGCTGTGCCGAAAAGCCGGCCCACGTCCCCCGAAAGAAATCCAACGAAGCCCGTGACATTGACGCGGGGAAAGAGATCGGCGGTTGCCACACCCACGCGCGCCGTCGCGGCGGCGAGCTGGCGTTCGGCGGCCCGAACGTCAGGCCGCCGGCGTAGAAGCTCGGCAGGATCGCCGATGGGCAGTGCCTTGGCGTAGGTTGCGACGGTGGCTGGCTGAAGCTCCTGATCGAGCGCGCCCGGCCGCTCGCCTAGCAGAACTGCCAATCGGTATCCCGATTGCTTCGCTGCCGCCTCGAGGGGTGGAATGGTGGCCTCGGTGGCCTTCAGGCGGGCACGACTGCGTTGCACGTCGAGTTCCGAGCCCCGGCCGGTCTCGTCGAGCAGTTGCGTGAGCTCCAAAGTCTTGAATTCGGTGCTTAGGTTTTCTCGCGCCACCGCAAGACGTGTCTGGGCGCCTCGCAGCTCAAAGTAATTGCGCGCGACTTCGGCAGCCACCGTAACCTGGGTGTCCTGATAGTTTGCGCGCTCGGCGCCCAAGTCGGCGCGCGCGGCCTCAACCGAGCGGCGCACATGACCAAAAAGATCGATCTCCCAGGCAGCATCAAACCCCAAACTGTCGCTTTGCGCATTGACACGGGTCGAGCCAAATCCAGGCTGCTGCTCATCAAAATGCGAGTACGCGCCTTGCAGCTGCACGTGCGGTGCGTAGTCGAGCTTTCTCTCCACGAAGACCGCGCGGGCTGCGCGGACTCGATCGTACGCGGAGCGCAGATCCAAATTGGCGCCAAGCGCGCGCTGCACCAGGCTATCGAGCTCCGTGTCGCCAAACTCCTGCCACCATAGCGCCTCGGGGGATTGCGTGACGAAGCTGCTCGACTGGGCATTTTGCACGACAGCCGGGGCAACCTGCGGCGCGCGGTAGTTGGGCCCGACGGCGCAGGAGGCCAAAAGAAGCGTGGTCAAGAAAATCGCAGGCAAGTTTTTCATGGCGGGACTTTCATTACCTCAAAGTGTCATCAACCGGTTTCATCGCTAAACGATGGGCGCGCAAGAACCGCCGGGGCGGCGCCCGTGTCCTTGGCACGCGCGCGCGCTGACAGCTTGCGAACCAGGACGTAGAACAGCGGCGTCAAGACGAGCCCGAAGACGGTGACTCCCAGCATTCCGGAGAACACGGCGATTCCCATGGCGTGACGCATCTCGGCGCCGGCGCCCGTCGAGACGACCAACGGCACGACGCCCATGATGAAGGCCATTGAAGTCATCAGGATTGGACGCAGCCTTAAGCGCGCTGCATTAAGCGCCGCTTGCAGAGGTGGTACGCCCTCGAGTTCCTGGTCCCTCGCGAACTCCACGATGAGGATCGCGTTCTTGCTTGCGAGCCCCACAAGTACGATCAGTCCGATCTGCGTGAAGATGTTGCTGTCGCCGTGCGTGATCTCGACCCCGGTGATGGCCGACAGCAGCACCATCGGCATGATGAGGATCACCGCGAGCGGCAGGCTCAAGCTCTCATACTGCGCAGCAAGCACCAGGAACACGAGCAACACCACGAGCGGGAAAATGAGCACCGCGGTGTTGCCGGCAATGATCTGCTGGTAGGTGAGCTCGGTCCATTCGAAGTTCATGCCGTTCGGCAGCTCTTGCCGCGCAAGTTGCTCGATCGCTGCCTGCGCCTGACCGGAGCTGAAACCCGGCGCCGGGCCGCCGTTGATCTCGGCGGTGGGGTAGGAGTTGTAGTGCATGACGCGGTCCGGTCCCGAGGAGCGCTTGACGGTCACGAAGGAGCCCAATGGGATCATGTCGCCCGCTGAATTGCGGGTTTTCAGCCTGACGACATCTTCCGCCTGCAGCCGAAAACTGGGCTCTGCTTGGGCAGTTACAGGATAGGTGCGGCCGAACGCGTTGAAGTCATTGACGTAAAGCGAGCCTAAGTACACCTGCATGGTGTCAAATAGTTCCTGCACTGATACGCCTTGGGACTTCGCTTTTTCACGATCTACATCGGCATCAATCTGCGGGACGTTGACCTGATAGCCGGAAAAGAGGCCCTGCAGCGCGGGGCTCTGATTGCCCTTTGCAAGCAAGTTCTGCGTTTGTTTATAGAGTTCCTCGAACCCCAAGCCCGCCCGATCCTCAATCTGCATGCGAAATCCGCCAATGGTGCCCAGACCCATGACGGGAGGCGGCGGGAACACCGCGATAAATGCCTCCTGTATGCCGCCGTACTGTTGATTGAGAGCCGCCGCGATGGCGCCGGCGGACAGATTTTTGGACCTGCGCTCATCGAAGGGCTTTAAGGTCACAAACACGATCCCGGAATTGGGACTGTTGGTGAACCCATTGATGCTCAAGCCCGGGAAGGAAACGGCGTGATCGACGCCGGGTTGTTTGAGCGCGATCTCGTCCATGCGGCGTATCACCGCCTCGGTGCGATCGAGCGTCGCCGCATCAGGCAGCTGCGCGAAACTCACCAGGTACTGCTTGTCTTGAGGAGGAATGAACCCGGTCGGGGTGCGCGCGAATCCTAAGTAAGTCAGCGCGATCAATCCGCCGTAGACAAACAGTGCCACGCCCCCGGCGCGCACGACATGGCCGACGCCGCTCACGTAGCGCGTTGAGAAGCGGGCGAAGAACCGGTTGAAGGGCCCAAAGAAGCCGCCGAGCAGGCGATTCAAGATCCGTGTCAGACGATCGGGCGGCGCACCATGTTCCTTGAGAAGCAGCGCGGAAAGCGCCGGGGAGAGCGTGAGGGAGTTGAACGCCGAAATCACGGTGCTGATGGCGATGGTCAAGGCGAACTGTTTGTAGAACTGGCCGCTGAGCCCGCTGATAAACGCCGTCGGCACGAACACCGCGCACAGCACCAACGCGGTCGCGACGATGGGTCCGGTCACCTCGCGCATCGCCTGGCGGGTCGCGTCGATGGGCTTCAGGCCGTTGGTGATGTTGCGCTCGACGTTCTCGACCACCACGATGGCATCGTCGACCACGATGCCGATGGCGAGAACCAAGCCGAAAAGCGACAGCGCGTTGAGGCTGAAGCCAAAGAGGTGCATGACCGCAAAGGTTCCGACCAGCGACACCGGCACGGCGATCAACGGGATGACCGATGCACGCCAGGTCTGGAGGAAAACGATGACGACCAACACCACCAGCAGAATGGCCTCGAGCAAGGAATGCACCACGGCATGGATCGAACCTCGCACGAACACGGTGGGGTCGTAGACAATCTGATAGTCGACGCCTTGCGGGAATTCGCGCTTCAGTTCCTGCATTTTTGCGCGCACCAGCTCCGAGATTGCGATGGAATTGCTGCCGGGGCGCTGGAAAATCGGGATCGCGGCAGCGGCCTTGTTATCGAGAAGAGCGCGAAGCGCGTAGGTGTCGGCGCCGAGTTCGACGCGTGCGACGTCCTTCAAGCGGGTGACTTGACCGGCGGCGCCGGTCTTGATGATGACGTTGCGAAAATCCTCCTCGGTAGTGAGGCGCCCCTTGGCGTTGATCGCCACCTGGAACTCGGTTGCGCTCGGCAGCGGTGGCGCGCCCAGCTGGCCCGCCGCGACCTGTATGTTCTGTTCGCGAATGGCCCTGACGACATCGTCGGCGGTAAGCCCGCGACTCGCGACTTTCTCAGGATCCAGCCAGATGCGCATCGAGAACTGGCCGGCGCCGAATACCTGCACATCCCCGACGCCCTCCAAGCGGGCGAGCTCGTCTTTGACCCGAAGCAGGGCATAGTTGGACAGATACAGCGTGTCATAACGGTCATCCGGAGAGACCAGATGCACCACCATGGTCAAATCGGGGGAGGCTTTGTTGGTCACCACACCGAGACGCTGCACGACGTCGGGCAGTTTCGGTAGCGCTTGCGAGACGCGGTTCTGCACCTGCACCTGCGCCTTGTCGACATCGGTGCTCAAGGCAAAGGTGATGGTAAGGGTCATCACGCCGTCGGCGGTCGCCTGTGAGGACTGATACAGCATGCCCTCGACGCCATTGATCGCCTGCTCGAGCGGACTCGCGACCGTCTCCGCGATGACTTTGGGGTTCGCGCCGGGGTAGTTGGCCTTCACGATCACTGTCGGTGGCACCACTTCCGGATACTCGCTAATCGGAAGTTGCGGCAAGGCGATGAGGCCGGCCAAGAAGATGAGGGCCGAGAGCACGCCTGCAAAGATCGGGCGGCTGATGAAGAACTGCGAGAGTTTCATGACTTTAACGCGCCACGTGAAGAGCAAGTGCAGCTTGGGCGAGACGAGAAACTGCATCGACCGGACTTGCGGCGACCGCCGCGTTGGTCGGTTCCGCGCTCGATAGCGCCGCCACCTGGGTGAGGCCGCCAGCGGCATCGCTCATCGTTACGCGGGTGGCAGCGACGCTCTGCCCGGGTCGGACATGCTGCAAACCGTTGACGACGATGAGATCGTTCGGGGCCAGTCCTTGCGTCACGACACGCAGTCCATTGATCTCGGGCCCGAGTTCGACGAGGCGGTATTCGATGCGGTTGTCCTTGGTGAGCGTGAGCACGAATTTTTTCGAAAGATCGGTACCCACGGCGCGATCCTCGATGAGAACGGCGTCGTGATCTTCCCCGCCGATGAGCCGCACGCGCGCAAACAGGCCCGGCGTGTAGCGGCCGTCGGGGTTTGGCAGCGCGGCGCGTGCACGGATCGTGCCGGTTGTGGCATCGACCTGGTTGTCGATGAAGTCGACCCTGCCGGCGTGCGGATAGCCGTCCTCATCCACGAGTCCGATAAAAACATCGGAAGTACCGTCATTCGCGCGCACATGGTCATGCCGCGCCTTGGCGTAACGCAGATAGGTCTGCTCGTCGGCGTCGAAATAGACATACACCGGATCATCGGAGACCAGCGTGGTCAAAAGACTGGCGCTCGTCACCAGGTTTCCCGCGGTGATGATCGCGCGCGATACGTGACCGTCGATCGGCGCGCGCACTTCGGTGAACTCGCGATTCAGGCGCGCTTCCTGCAAGGATGCATCGATCGAACCTAAGGCGCCCTGAGCGGAGGCTTCAGCGGCCACTTGCCTCTCGTACTCTTCCCGCGAGATGGCGTGGGCACTGATCAGCCGATCGGCGCGGGCGCGGTTGGCCTTCGCGAGTTCGAGGTCAGATACGGTGCGCGCACGTTCCGCCACCAGCCGCTCGACTTCTGCTTGGAAGGGACGCGGGTCGATCTGGAAGAGCAGCTGGCCCTTCTTGACACGCGCGCCATCGGTGAAGCCAACGCGGTCGACATAGCCGCTCACTCGCGGACGGATATCCACCATATTCACGGCTTGCAGACGGCCGCTGAATTCCTGCCATTCGCGCAGCGGCCGGTGGATTACCTCGGCCACCGTGACCTGGGGGAGTGCGGCGTTCGCCGCGGGCTGCGGCTTGGCGCGCGAGTGCCCTACGCCGGAGAGAAGCAGAAAGGCGGCGAGGGCGGCAAGACCGAAAAGAACTGGTAAAGAGTTCTTGCGGAAGATGAGTTGCTTGAGGGGCACCGACATGAGTTGTTTGAGGGACACGTTCGACTCCGATCAAAATTCGAGTTACTGACCCCGGCAAATTCCGGGCGACTCCGCCGCCGACCTAAGCCCTCCAAGCCCCCAGAAGGAAAACTTGACTTACGGCTGCAACACACCGATGCTATGCCACGTGTGTTACCGGTCAGTAACGGTTAGTGATACGTTAATGACCGGTCAGTCACATGTCAAGCGGAGATCTTTATGAATGGAGCGAAGAAGACGCAAGTAGCTGTACAGGAAGAGATTATTTCTTCCCCGCCGAAGTCTCGCGTGCGCGATCGCATCATGAAAACGGCCAGCGATCTCTTTTATCGCTACGGCATTCATGCCGTGGGCGTCGATACCATTGCCAGTGAGGCTGGTACCAACAAGATGAGCTTCTACCGTAATTTCGCCTCCAAGGACGAACTCGTGGCGGAGTATCTGCGTGCTGAAGAGCGCGAGGGCTTGCTCTGGTGGGATGAGACCCTCGCGGCGCACGCCGGTAATCCACGGTTACAAGTCGAGTCCCTGTTCGATGTGTTGGTGGAAAACAATTGTGAAGAAGATTCACGCGGCTGCGCGCTGGCCAATGCCGCGGTGGAAATCACCGAGCTGGACCACCCGGCGCGCCCCGTCATCGAGAAGTACAAGGCCGATATGCGCCAACGTTTTCGCCGGCTTGCACAAGAAATGCATGCCCGCAATCCGGAGGAGCTTGGCGATGCGCTGATGCTTTTGTGGGAAGGCGCCTATCTGACCCGCGTGACCATGGGCGCGCTTGGCCCGGTGCAAGGTGCCGCGAAAGCCGCGCGGGCGCTGATCGCGGCGTACACCGACTGAAACTGCAGACCGACTGAGCCTGGGCGCAGGCGAGCCTGCTATCGTATCTGGATGATTTCAAGGTGCTGGGCCTGATGTTCCTGGCCCAGCGCACCTTTAGACTCGGCAACCGCGTCCTGAAGCGCCTCGGCTCAAACTCAGCCGTCGGATTCACGGCAATGGAACCAGCACATTGAGCGGAATCAGACTCATCGCAGCCATGGTGCTGGTTCTGGTGGCCTCGCGCACCCTGGCGAAGGAGCATCAGCAGGGGGCTGGCGAGAAGCTGGGATCCGTTCACTTTGCCACATCGTGCAATGGCGCCGCACAAAATGATATTGACCGCGCAGTCGCGCTGTTGCATTCCTTCGATTTCAGCCGCGCCATAGACGGCTTTAGGGCGGCGCTGGCCAAAGACGGGAGGTGCGCCATCGCGTACTGGGGAATTGCACTGAGCGATTGGGGAAATCCTTTCGCGCCGGGAATCATCGACAACAGCCTTTTGCAAATCGGGCGCGAGAACGCTGAACGTGGTGAAAGCCTGGGCGCAAAGACGGAGCGCGAACGCGCCTATCTCGCGGCCGTCAGCAATCTGTACAGGCACCTCGAAAGTGCGCCGCAACAGGCGCGCTGGCTCGCCTATCGCAACGCCATGGGAGAGGTGGCGGCAAAATATCCGAAAGATCGGGAAGCGCAGATTTTCCATGCATTGGCGCTCGCCGCCGCCGCTGATCCCGCGGACAAGACCTACACCGATCAGCTGAAGGCGGGGGCAATTCTCGAGAAATTGTTTGAGGAGCAGCCGACGCATCCCGGCTTGGCCCACTACATTATCCATGCGAACGATGTACCGGCGCTGGCGGGGCGAGCGCTGATCGCGGCGCAACGATATTCGGACATTGCTCCCGATGCACCTCATGCGCTGCATATGCCATCACATACATTTACGCGCTTAGGGTTTTGGCAAGCGTCCATCGATAGCAATGTGGCCGCTGCGGCGGCGGCTCGGCGCCAGGGTCAGACGGCAGAAGAGCTGCATGCCAGCGACTACGAGACCTATGCTTACTTGCAAACGGGGCAGGATGAGGCGGCTGGCCGAATGGTAAGTTCTTTGCCGGAAATGGCATCGCGCTTTGATCCGAAGGCGGTACTGATCGGCGCGGGGCCGCCCGCGGCGGGATATTTCGCGCTCGCGGCGATCCCGGCGCGATACGCATTGGAGCGACGGGACTGGCAGCAGGCGGAGCAGCTCGCACTGCGGGAGACCCCGTTTCCTTTTACCGATGCGATAACGTGGTTTGCCCGAGGGCTGGGCGCAGCGCGACTCGGACACACGGCGGCCGCCGACGAGGCATGCGCGGCGCTGAAGCTGATTCAGGAGCGCCTCTTGAAGGCCAATGAGCGGTACTGGGCACGGCAAGTAGAAATCCAGGCGCTTGCCGTCGCGGCATGGTCAGCGCTCGCAGCGGGTGCCAAAGACGAAGCACTGCGGCAGATGGAGTCAGCCGCAGAAATGGAAGATAGTACGGAAAAAAGTGCGATAACACCCGGGCCGCTGTCGCCGGCGCGGGAGCTGGTCGGAGAGATGTTGCTGGTAATGAATGAGCCTGCTCGGGCGTTACAGCAATTCGAAGCGACCCTT
>Ga0210402_10002325_pt1 | contig 18572 bp, 16 predicted proteins | sample IncBWC7MmetaG_FD_161055 | JGI IMG/M metagenome (GOLD analysis project Ga0210402, IMG submission 161055) | Forest soil microbial communities from Barre Woods Harvard Forest LTER site, Petersham, Massachusetts, United States - Inc-BW-C-7-M | ecosystem: Environmental > Terrestrial > Soil >... | reverse complement strand
CCCAGGTATCGCTGAGATCGACGACCGTCACAATCGCCTGGCCTGCGGTCAATACTTCGCCTTCACGAGCAGCACGGACCAGAACTGTACCGGTTACGGGCGCGTAGATCTTGGTGTATCCAAGCCGTACTTCGGCTTCTTTCAACTGCGCCTGCGCGTTGGCAAGTTCCCCTTGCGTGGATGCCACCGTACTCTGCGCGGCGCCTGCCTGGTTCGTTCGGGCAATCGCGGAGTCGAGGTCCGCCTGCGAGGCGTGCACTTGATCTCTCAATGCCTGCACGCTCGCCTGCTGCGCTTTCAGATTCTGTTCCGCCTGCACCTTTTCCATTTCGGAAGCCACACCGGCCTGCGCTAGTCCAATGGTGCGGCTGCTGTCGCTCTCCACGCGCGTGAGCATCGCTTCGGCTTGTGCCAACTGCGCGCGCGCCGATTGCAACCGCGCCTGTGCGTTCACAACATCGCTGGAGGTCGAACCTTTGGTGGATCGCTGCATGTATTGACTCTCGCCGACCTTCGACCGCAGGCTGGCAATCGTCGCGGCGGCGGCGCGCTCCTGTGCTTCGAGTTCGGCAGGATCGAGTACTGCGATCAGATCCCCCTGCTTCACGGAGGTGCCTTCGTCGACCAGCAGTTTGGCGATGCGCCCGCCGATTTGCGGACTCACGACGATCTGATTCGAATCGACCGTGCCGACGAGGACGAGATCGCTTCCGCCCGGCGTCGAGAGGAAATAGTAAACGGCCGAGATCCCCAATAAAATACTCAGCAGGATCAGAAATTTATTGCGCACACTCATGAACGAACTCCTGGCGTTGGCAGCGGACGCGTAAAGAGCGCGGCCGAGATGAAGTCGAGCACGAACGCCCGCCGCAGCGCGATTTGTTCTGGCGACAGCGGATCAATCTTCATCAGCGTTTTCATTATCGGGGCGGAACTGAAATAAAAAACGACGACCGCAACCATGGATGGAATGAAATGCATGGGATCGATCGGGCGAAACTCTCCGGCTGCAATTCCCTCACGGAGAACGTCCCCTAACTTTTGATAGATGGGGCGGAAATAGGATTGTGCGACGTGCTTCATCTGGCCGATGCGGTTGGAGCCGCTGCGAATCCATTCGCCCTGCACGACTCGCGGGAACCGGGGGTTGGCGGCGATGTAGTCAAAGTAGGCGCCGAGGTAGTTCAGCAGCTTCTCGCGCGGCGGCAGGTCGCTCTCCAGCATCGGAACGACGGTGTCGCGCAGTCCGCTGAAGACATGGTCGAGGACGGCCTGGTAGATGGCTTCCTTGTCTTTGAAGTAGTAGTACAGGAGCGCTTTGTTGACGCGGGCGCTGCGGGCGATGGCGTCGGTGCGGGCTCCGGCGATTCCGTGCTCGGCGAATTCTTCGATGGCGGCGTCGAGAATAGCGGCTCTGCTCTGCGCGGGCTTTCCGCGCGAGCCGAGACGGATTTTAGAAGCGGTTTTCATACTTAATTAACTGGTTAGTTAGATGATAGAGCGCGCCGAGAGTCCCTGTCAAGAACCCATTTCCCCGTCCAAAATCTCATCGTGATGAGGACTAATAATAAATTAACGGGTTGCCGATGAGAACAGAGTGCCGCTCTTAGCCCTCCCCCGCAAATCGCCAGGCGCCGCCCTCTCGGGCGTAGTGCCGGCACCAATGTTGCGCGAGGAACGGATGGTAAACGCGTTACGCGTTGGGCAACTTCACTCCCCGCGCAGGTCGCAGCTCAGCCTCATTGCCGGCATCGCCCTGATTACCGGAGGCCTCATCTTCACGGGACTGAGCCTGCTCGAAAAAGCCGACCACAACTGGCGTGTGGAGGTCCAGGTACGCCAGGTTGAAGCCCATGCAAATCGGGTTAGCAGTCTGGAATGGAAAACCAAGGCACGCCGCGACGTCAACTTCGTCTCGCAGGCCGAGTTCCAGCAAGCCGAAGGCGAGATCGTGCGCATCACGCGAGCGCTCGCCGAAGAAAAGGGACACAGTCGCCATCTGGAGGAATTGCGCGACACCTGCGCCGACTATCTGGCGAATGTCAACCGGGAATTGGCATTGGTGCACAGCGGTCAGTTCGATCGGGCGACCGACCTGGATGTGGAGACTGTCGCTCCCAGTTTTCGCGATGTCCAGCGGATGGTCGATCAGGTCAGCGAGGAGCAGGGCCAGGCCGCGGAACGGACGGTAGCCACGTCACGCATCGGCCTGATTGTTGCGGCACTGTTTTCGACCGCGATGATTCTCCTCTACTTTCAGCGCATGAGCGTGCAGCGGAACCGGGCGGATGTGGCGCTGGCGGAGCGAGCCGCGGCCCTGAGCAACGAAGGCCGCTTCCGCACGCTGACGGAAAACTCGGCGGACGTCATCATGATCACGGACACGCCGGGCACGATCGCGTACATGAGTCCGTCGGTCGAGGCAGTGCTCGGATGGAAGGATGACTCGCTGGTTGGAAGTAACCTGGCCGAGTTGATTCACGGGGAGGACATTGCGCTTGTACAGGCAGCGCTGGCGGCGGTACTTGCGCGCGGTGGATCTTCGACAATCGAATTTCGCATGCGTCATGCCGATGACAGGTGGCTGGACTTCTCCAGTCTTCTTCGCAACCTGGTGAACGACCCCAACATCAAGGGGCTGCTGTTCAATGCCCGCGACATTACGCGTGACAAGCAAGCACAGGAAGTTGTGGACTTCAACGCGTCTCACGACTTGCTCACCCGTTTGCCGAATCGCGCCGTCTTCATGGACCGATTGCAAATGGTCCTCGATCGCAAGAAACGTCATCCCGAAACACATGCCGCGCTCTTGTTTCTCGACCTTGACGATCTAAAGGTCGTCAACGAAACCCTGGGCCACGACTCAGGCGATGTTGTGATCATCGAGTTCGGGCAACGGTTGCGGGCTTGCGTCCGGGAAGTGGACACGGTCGCGCGCCCGCGCGATCTGCGCCTGCTGGACGGGAACCCGGGAACCATCGCGCGACTCGGAGGAGATGAGTTCATCGTATTGCTGGAAGATGTGAGCGATCCGAGCGATGCCATCCGGGTGGCGCAACGCATCCAGGAAATGATGAAACTGCCGTTCCTGGTTCACGGCCAGCAAATCTTCAAGGGAGTCTCGATCGGGATCAGTTTTACGTCGGAAGAAACCGACGTCCGCACCATGCTGGCCAATGCCGATGTTGCCATGTATCGCGCAAAGACGAACGGAAAATCGCGTTTTGAAGTGTATGACGAGGCGATGCACGCCCAGATCACACGCCGGTTGGACATGGAACGAGCCCTCAGAACTGCTCTGGAAAACAACGAGTTCCGTGTGTACTACCAGCCTATCGTTTCCCTGGCGACGGGCCGGATTGCGGGAGTGGAAGCGTTGGTCCGATGGGAAAGGCCGGGCGTGGGATTGGTTTCGCCCGCAGCGTTCATTCCGATTGCGGAAGAAATTGGCCTGATCGTTGAACTCGGGCGGTGGGTGCTGGTGGAGGCCTGCCGCCAGACCGCCAAATGGGTGGGAACCGGATTCGAAACCGGGCCCTACGTGAGCGTCAACGTAAGCGCGCGGCAATTTGCCTATCCGGCATTCGTGGAGCACGTGCGCTCGGCTTTGCGCGAAACCGGTCTTGATCCTCACCGCCTGAAGGTGGAACTCACCGAGGGAACGGCCATGATCGATCCCGAACGCGCGGTGGACGTGATGTTGGAACTCGCGGAAATGGGAGTGACGCTGAGTCTCGACGATTTCGGCACGGGCTATTCGTCGTTGAGCGCGCTTCGCCGATTCCCCGTGAGAACGATCAAGATCGACCGTTCGTTCGTTTCCAGTATCCACGTGAACAGCCAACTAGCGGCTATTGTGACCACCATATGCGGCCTGGCCCGCATTCTCTGCATGGAAGTTGTAGCCGAGGGACTGGAGAACGTGGAGCAGTTGGAAAAACTCAAAGCCATCTCATGCGACTTTGCGCAAGGCTACCTGCTGTCCAGGCCCGTCGTGGCCGAATCCATTACTCCGCTGCTCGGAGCGAACCTCATGGAACGCGTGGAAACCGAGCGCACATTGGCCGCCAATAGCAATGAAGAACAGGCCCGTGCTACGTTTTACAGCCCGCCCGCGATCGAGGGCACGAGCAGTACTTCGTCGCCATCCTGGAAGGCGTAGCTGTTGCCTCCGAGAAAGCGAATGTCCTCTTCGTTCACATACACGTTCAGGAAGCGGCGAGTCTCGCCCGCTTCATCGCGCAGATGCGGCTTCAGGTCCGGGAATTGCGTGTCGAGAGCCGAGAACAGCTCTGACAGATTTGTGGCAGCACATGTAACCTTGGGCGTACCTGCGGTCAGGCGCCGAAGCGCGGTTGGGATTTGTACAGTGACACTCATCTAAACCTCCTGGGGAATGGCCGCAGTCTCGCCGGCAAAATTGGCAATCGTGTTCATCTTGCTTTGCAGAAGAACTTCAAACTCGCGCAGCTTGGGCGCGATGGGCGTTTCGGCTTCGTATTGTCCGGCGAGGACGTCGGTGGTCTTGAGCCCATTGCCGGTGATGCAGAGAACAGTCGTTTCGTCAGGAAGGATTCGGTCCTGCCTGATCAGCTTGCGGGCTGAGCCGACCGTCACGCCGCCGGCGGTTTCTGTAAACACTCCTTCACTCTCGGCCAGCAGTTGGATGTTCGCCACGACTTCGGCGTCGGAAACATCCTCCGACCACCCGCCACTGGCGGTGATGGCCTTAATCGCGTAGTGTCCGTCGGCGGGATTGCCGATGGCCAGCGATCGCGCGATGGTCGACGGGCGCTGCGGTTCGATCTCTTTGCTGTACTGCTTAACGGCGGTTGAAATCGGCGAGCAGCCGGTCGCCTGCGCGCCAAAGAACTTTACATCCTTCGGCTCGACCAGTCCGAGCTGCACCAGTTCGTCAAAGGCTTTCTTGATTTTCGTGATGAGCGATCCTCCGGCCATCGGCACAACGACGTTGTCGGGCAATCGCCATCCGAGTTGTTCGGCAATTTCAAAGCCGACGGTCTTGGATCCTTCTGCGTAGTAGGGACGCAGATTCACGTTGACGAATCCCCAGCGGTGCTCATCGGCAATCTGCGAACAGAGCCGGTTCACCTGATCGTAGTTGCCGTTGATGCGGACAACATGTGCTCCGAACACTTGCGTGCCCAGAACTTTCGCCGGCTCGAGATCGGAGGGAATGAATATCCAGGCTTTGAACCCCTCGCGTGCCGCCTGCGCCGCCACCGAGTTCGCCAGGTTGCCGGTAGAAGAACAGGACACGGTGTCGAATCCGAAGTGGCGGGCGTTGGCCAGTGCCACGGCGACTACGCGATCCTTGAAACTCAAGGTCGGCAGGCAGACGGCGTCATTCTTGAGATAGAGATTTCTCGACCCGATTCGCTCCCCGAGCTGTGGTGCGTGCAGCAGCGGAGTAAATCCAGTGGGCAGCGAAGGCCGGAACTCCGGCGGCAGCGGCAGCAATTCGCGATAGCGCCACAGATTGGGAGCACGTGAAGAAAATAACTGGCGCGAAACGAGTTTCCTGATCGAATCGTAGTCGTAGGTGACTTCGAGAGGCGAGAAGCAATCGTCGCAGATGCTGCGCGGCTGATTACCGAAAGTCTTGCCGCATTCGCGGCAGCGGAGCTCGTACGTGCTCATCCCTGCACTACCTTCTGTGACTGCGGGACGAGCCGGGGAAAAATATCCCTGGAAACACAAAACCCCTTTTCCGAATGGGAAAAGAGGCTCGAAGTGCAAATTGCGCTACGTCAAAAAATGCGCTGCACCCCAAATCTCATGGTCCCCGTTACCGGGCGAGAGTTGGCACCTGCAATGCGGGATAGATGATCCCGATTCGGTTGCCGTGGCGTCTATGGGCTCGTCCCTCAGCCACTCTGCATGAAATTCAGGTCCGCTCCGAAGAGCTGACTTGTTGGAATACTAAAACCGACCGAGCGGTCTGTCAAGAGGGTTTACGGGAGTGCAGGTCGGACACTCTTGTCCGACGCCGTTGCGGTTGGTTTTGGCCAGCGCTGAACACGGTAAATTCCTGCAACTGTATTCTTCTGCGACTGACTTGGTTCCATATTCCGAGGTACCCCCCTCCCCTCGGTCTTTTGGAATCAATGTTTTAGCCTATGACTGTCGCCCAAATCTTTGCGTTCAAAGAACTTATAGGCAAAATCTTGAAAGCAAACGATTTGTGCGGAGTACAATCAAACTCCCATACGAGCTATAGCAATTCTTGAGTGGTTATCTTACAGGATGGTATTGACCAAGGGAAGGCGATTCTTTGTCCGTCGGGCGCCAAAGAGAACGTCCTGTCTGTCCCCGAGCTGGTCCTCGAGTTGGTCCTTTACAAAGGCGTCCTTAGACCGAGGTTGGTCAGCCTTATCTCCATAGCGCGCGAGCTAACCCGATAGCGAAGGGCGAGTTTTTCCACCCCTTCCTGATCAATGCGGCCAAGCTTTTGGATGTCTCGTCCGATAAGTTCCGTCGGCATCAGCAATTCAGCCGCGAAGGCGTTGGCGTCTATCTCCTCGTCGTTCACGGACCCATCACGCAGGTTAATGCGGAAATCTTCATCCACATGCAACTTTATTCCTTTGTGAAGAACGAAGTGTCCGATCTCATGCGCAATCGTAAAACGCTGGCGGTTGGGATGGTGGGCCGAGTTGACCCCGATCACGACACGCCCCTTAGGCTTTCGGATAAGCGCGCCTGAAAGGTCATCTTCCGCATCCTCGAACCTAACGTCGATCCCTAGCTTCTGGGCGATCTTTTCCACCGGCACGGGGGAGCGTACGATCCCGTTCTCTCTGAGTAGTTCGCTTACCCGTTTTCGGATTGTTTGCCGAAGTTGTCGCATTTGTGTCGTCTCCGTGAGGTGTTATCTTCTGCAGCCACTCACTTTGCTTAAGGGTAGTCTCCGACTGTCCTTGCGCCTGGCTATCGGATGTCCCGGGGAGCAACGTAGTTGGTTCTACACCGAGTACATCGGCAATTTTGTAGAGTGTATGCAGTTGGATAGGTTGTCGACCGCGTTCGATGTTGGTTATCGACGTTCTTGATAGACCAAGCGCCATAGCTAGGTCTCCCTGTGAAGGGCGCTCCTTGGCGTTCACTCGCGCATATGCGAGACGCTTGCCAAGCTTCTGATAGAAGCGTTTTTCCTGGATGGTGAGAGCCAACCCTTATTCTGCGCCCGCTTTGCTGGATCTGTCAATGGAGCAAACATGTTTGTATAACAAACAGTCATAGTGTATGGCGTTGACATCGCCCAGGATTTTTCGTAGCCTTTTAGTCGAAGCAGAGTTTGTCGGCTGCTATGGAGACGAAGCATGGAACACAAGAGCGCGGAACAAGCCAGCGAGACAGGCGGGGGCCAATCCGGGGAACACTCTCACCACCACCGCAAGGAAGTCGCGGTCACAGTTGACGGCAAAACGCACCAAGTGCAGGAGGGTGCCTACGTGGTCTCGGAGTTCAAGAAGCTCGTGGGCGTGGATCCTTCGAAAGAGTTGGACGAAGTCGTCCATGGTGAACTCAAACCGCTCGACGACACCCAGAAGATTCACATTAAGGGCGGCGAAGTTTTTATCAGCCACGCGCGCCAAGGAGGGTCGGCCTAAATGCCGAGACCGACGGACGAAATGGATGACCTGAAGCGTATGTGCCCCGGCGTACAGGAAATGATCGAGAGCGGGGTCGAATACATCTTCTTGCCCGAATTAAAGCATCCATGTGCGCCCGGAACGCTCGATGCCCTGCTGTGCCCCCAGCAGCACAGCAGGCGTAGCTACCCAACGCGCCTTTTTTTGTCGGTTCCGATTGGAAAATGGCCCAACTGGTCGACCCACACAATATTGAGCCGTACCTGGCACACATGGTCGTGGAATAACGTACCAGCGAGTCAGCGCCTTGCAGAGATATTGGCGCAACATCTGGGGGCCTTCCGATGAGGGTGGCCTTCAAGATCACTCGAACTCTGCTCGGTCGAGCGTTCGATGACCTATACCGACCACATCCCTTTGCCGCCGAACGAGTGGGCTTCTTGTCCTGCAGAGTCGGTGCGTTGAGGCCGTCAGGTTGGGTTGTTCTCGCGCATGATTTCCACTCCGTGGCCGACGAAGATTACCTGCGCGATCGCGCGGTCGGCGCAATGATGGGGCCAGCGGCGATCAGAAAAGCCATGCAGATCGCCCTCAGCCATGAGGTTTGTATGTTCCACGTGCACATCCATGAGCACCGTGGCCAACCGCGGTTCAGTAAAACAGACCTTCGAGAAACCCCGAAGTTCGTGCCGGACTTCTGGCACGTGCGGCCCCACCTTGTGCACGGCGCAATCGTTCTCAGCCTGGACTCCGCCGCTGGCCTGTGCTGGCACCCGCAATATCCGAAGCCGTTTCGATTTTCCGATATTTCTATTGTCGGAGCGCCGATGGTCGCTGTTCGGAGCGTCAATGAACGAGAGATCTAAGAGACAGAGCTTCCTTGGGAGTCAGAGCGACAGGGTTCTCGGCGATTGCTCCGTGGCCATCGTTGGTCTGGGTGGCGGGGGCTCGCATATCGCACAGCAATTGGCTCACCTCGGAGTTGGGAGCTTCTTCCTCATTGATCCGGACCTGGTTGAGGAATCCAATCTAAATAGGTTGATTGGTGGAACCGTCGAGGACGCTACCAAAAAGACCCTGAAAACTTTGGTGGCTTCGCGCTTGGTGCGCGGCATCAACCCGCTCGCACAGGTCGTTTGTCTCGACGGGAAATGGCAGGAGTTCCACCAAATCCTACGTGGCAGTGACATTATCTTCGGCTGCCTGGACACCTACAGGGACAGGTACGAGCTTGAGATAACTGCTCGACGATACTTACTGCCGTACATTGATATCGGGATGGACGTTCATGAAGTCGAGGGGCGTTTCTCGGTGTCCGGACAGGTCATTCTTTCGATGCCAGGATCACTCTGTATGCGCTGCTTGGGGTTCTTACGAGAGGACTTGCTTGCCAGAGAGGCAGAAAACTATGCTGCCGCAGGGGGTCGGCCGCAAGTTGTTTGGGCAAACGGAGCTTTAGCTTCGGCTGCAGTGGGAGTGTTCACTCAACTATTCACACCATGGCACGAAGGACATGCCGAATGCGTCTATCTGGAATACGATGGCAATAATCAAACGGTAGCAACTAGCAACAGGCTCGCACATATGCGCGGCAAGCAGTGTCCGCACTTCTTGCAGTTTTCCGATCTCGGTGATCCATTTTGGATTCCTGAGAAATCTTGAAGTGTGTCTTACTGCTCGTAAGCGCCAATATCAATATTCGATCCTTGCACCCGCGCATTGCCCGCGAAATCCACCGCGCCGACCATGCCGGAGCCCAGGTTAATCCCTGCGTTCACCGCTCTCGATGATGGCTGCACGTGCAGGTCGGGCGAAGTCGTATTCACAAAAAGAGGGTCGACGTAGTTCGAGTGCGAGTCCTTGCCTGACGCCGACTGATAAGCGGTAAATCCGTTGTAGGTCTTGCCCACCCAAAGCCAGGTTGTGCTGCCGGCACTGGCGGTTGAGTAGTAGAGGTTGTAATCGACATCGGCTGGATTCGCGGTGGAGTTCGTGTAGCTGTTTACAACCAGCCCCTGCGCTCCGGCATAGACGATGTTGTTCTTGAACACGTTGTTGGTTGCGTGAAACTGGATCTGGAATTCTCCGGAGCCGGTGTTCTGCCCGTCGTTCTTGTAGAGCGTGTTGTTGACGACGGTGGCGTGGTCGGTGCCGCCTACGGTTTTGGCATATCCGCCGATCGAGACGCCGGCTGAATTTCCGAAGTAGATGAGGTTGTTGCGCGCGATCACGTAGCTGGCGGTTCTGCCACTGTGTTCGCTGGCAATTTCGATTCCGATGTCGACATCGTGAATCAGGTTGCGCTCGACCGTGATATTCGTTCCGCCATCGACGTAGATTCCGTCGGAGCACCAGCAGTTTTTCGGATAGGAAGGGTTTCCGGTCGACGAGATGTTATAGACGGTGTTCTTGCTGATCGTGCCATTCCGCGCCTGGTCATAGGCCGCGTTGGGCGAGGTGCCCTCGAATCCGATGGCGTCGATCCCAATGTTGTTGTTGTCGTGGATCAGATTATTGGTCACGGTAAACGTGTCGACATTGCCATTGAATGTGAGCGATTCGCTACAGCCAGTTTTCAGATGGTCGAGTTCGTTTCCGCTGAACGTAATGTGGTTGAGCGACGCGGGCGCCTGAGTTCCGTAGAAAGCCACTCCGAGCGCATTGGCATTGCAACCGGTCGCGGACGTGACGATATCGTGCACGTGATTATTGAGAAACTGCAGGTTGCTCCCCGCGCCGCTCACGTAGATGCCGACCGGAACTTTGCTTCGGCTGGTCGACTTGTAGTTGCGGATTTCGAGGCCTTTAATAACGACGTAGCTCTGGCTCGCGATGTTGATCATTCCATACTGGCCGCCGGGGACAGTTAGCCCAGTGCCATCAAGAATGGCGGCCTGCCCGGAATAGTTCTGAATCGTGATCGGACCCGCGACCGCCGATCCTGACGCCGGAATGTTGACAGTTTCGTTGTACACACCGCCGAGCACGTTGAGTGTGTCTCCTGGCTGAAGATGATTCGCTCCGTACTGTACGTTCCGCCACGCCGCGCTGGTGGAGAGGCCGCTATTCGCGTTGTTGCCGGCAGTAGAGACGTAGTAGGTCGCGCCGAATCCGAGCGCATTGCAGAATCCCAGGAAGAGGAGCGAAATCAGATGGCGTGGGCTAGTGCGGCGCATAAGCCCTCCTTACGTATATGGCTGTATTGATTTCGTTTGGTTACGTTTGTGATAGAAAAGCTATACCCGTCCCAGGGTCACGTCAAGAGGAATGCGGAGAGCTCTGAAGGAAATGAACTAAGTATCGATGGCCAGCACGAGGATGCTTACCGGCTGTACTGATTCCTTTTCTTGTCCTCGTGCCGCTCGATGCCCAACTGAATCAGCCGCGAAATCAGGTCGGGATACGACACTCCCGACGCGGCCCACAGCTTGGGATACATGCTGATCGAGGTGAATCCGGGCATGGTGTTGATTTCATTGACGAAAATCTTGCGCGATTTCGGGTCCATCAGGAAATCAACCCGCGCTAGACCAGAGCAATCAACAGCTTGAAAGGCGGCGATGGCAAGCGTCTGCAACTTCTTCATTTCCGCTTTCGAGAGCTTGGCGGGAATCACCAACTGGGAGCCTTCGTCCAGGTACTTGGCGTCGTAGTCGTAGAACTCTTTACTGGGGACGATCTCGCCGGCGATCGAGGCCTTGGGATCATCGTTGCCCAGAACGGAGCACTCGATCTCCCGGGCCTTCCGGCTTTTCCCGCCGACACCTTCTTCGATCACGATTTTGCGATCGAATTTGGCGGCCTCCTCGATGGCAGGGCCGAGTTCTTTGCGGTCATGCGCCTTGGAAATGCCTACCGACGACCCGAGATTCGCAGGCTTCACGAACACGGGATACTTCAGCTTGCTCTCGACCAGTTTCTGGACTTTCTTCGGCTCATTTTCCCAACGGCTGCGCAGTACCGTGACATGCTTCACGATCGGCAGCCCCGCGGCGCGGAACAGGGATTTCATGACGTCCTTGTCCATGCCGGCGGAGGAACCGAGAACGCCCGCGCCGACGTAGGCCAGGTCCGCCAATTCCAGCAGGCCCTGGATGGTGCCGTCTTCGCCGAATGTGCCGTGCAGCACGGGAAAAATCACATCGACATTGATGGCGCGATCGGTGGAGCGGCGCAGCCCTGAGGCTTCGATTCGAAACGGCGCCATGCCTTCATTGCGGCGAACGGGCTCGGGCGGCACGATCACGGCCTCTCCTTGCGCGAGAAGTGCGGCGCCGGGTGTGGCGTCGGGATCTCCGGCTCGCAGAGAGCGGGCTTCCTCGATTGGCTTTCCCTGCAAGAGCCGTTCAGCATTTTCTGAAGTCAGCCAGCGGCCATCTTTGGTGATGCCGATCGGCACCACGTCGTACTTCGTCTTATCGATCGCCTTGAGAACGGACGCCGCCGACAACAGCGACACTTCGTGCTCGCCGCTGCGTCCACCAAAGAGGATGCCCACTCGCAGTTTTGCCATGACATTTTAGTTTGGCGGCAGGCGCGGTCCGCGTCAATCGCAGGAGGGGTACCCGAAAGACTCGGAACGAAGGAGCGTCGAATCGGCTTTTCGGGACCGGCCCGTTCGTTGGGTTGACAACTGTTAGAGGGGCGTTTAGCCTCGCTGGTCAAGGGGAAGGCGCATCCAGGAGTGTGCCTTCCTGACTTCGCAGAAGGCGGAATCTGACATGAAAAAAACACTATTCTCGGCGGTGGTAGTGGCAGTTCTGGCCACGACATGGGTGGGGTCAGCGATGGCGCAGGCCGCTCCGGCGCCCGTGCGCAAGAAACGCGTCGCAGTTTTCGATTTTGACTACGCAACCGTACATAGCAACGTGGCCGCCATCTTCGGACAGGACATCGACATCGGCAAAGGGATCTCCGATCTTCTGGTGAAGTACCTGGTGAAGGACGGCACCTACTCGGTGATCGAGCGCAAGGCGATGGACAAGATTCTCGCCGAGCAAAATTTCTCCAACAGCGACCGCGCGAATCCGACATCGGCTGCCAAACTGGGCAAACTCCTGGGTGTGGACGCGATCATTGTCGGCAGCATCACGCAGTTTGGCAACGATACTAAGAAGACTGGTGTCGGCGGAGCCGGCGGGGGGCTCGGTGGATTCGGGCTCGGCGGATTCAAACACTCGAACACGAAAGCCATCGTTGGCCTCGATGCGCGCATCGTCGATATCGATACCGGCGAAATTCTCGCTGTTGCCGAGGGCAAAGGCGAATCGCAGCGGTCGAGCACGTCGCTGTTGGGCGGCGGCGGCAACTGGCATGGGTTCGGCGGTGGTGCCGTGGATTTCGGCAGCAGCGATTTTCAAAACACGATTATCGGTGAAGCAGTTAAGTCGGCGACTGAGCAGATGAGTACCGAGGTCATCGCTGGCAAAGACAAACTGGTCGCACGCACAATCGTGGTCGAAGGGCTGGTGGCGGCGGTCGACGGCGGACAGGTTATCCTGAACGTTGGCTCCAAGGCGGGCGTAAAGGTTGGCGATGAGTTGAGTGTCGAACGCGTCAGCCGGGAAATCAAAGACCCGGCTACCGGCAAAGTATTGCGCCGCATGAGCACGTCGATTGGTCTGGTGAAAGTAACCGACGTGGATGATGTTTCGTCAGTGTGCTCAGTGGTTTCGGGAGCGGGATTCAAGACTGGCGACGCGGTAAAGACCAAGACTCAGTAAGTCTCAACTGAGATTGCAGCGAACGGCGGAGGTGATTTGCCTCCGCCGTTTTCTTTTGTATGGGGAGAGTCGAGGAAGCTCCTACAGGATTTTCTTGCCGAACGCGGATAGCGAAAGCTCGACTGCCAGGTCGGCAGTCTGATTGTGTTCGTCGATGACCGGATTTACTTCGACAATTTCGAAGCTCAACATGCGTCCGTGATCGGAGATGATTTCCATCGCCAGATGCGCTTCGCGATAAGTCGCCCCACCCCACACCGGAGTGCCCACGCCGGGAGCGTCTTCAGGATCGATCCAGTCCATGTCGAGCGATACGTGATAGCCGGCGGTACCGCGTCCGGCCATGCGGAGGGCTTCTTCCATCACGGACCGCATGCCCCGTTCGTCGATGTCGCGCATGGTGAAGACTTCCACGCCCGCCTTCCGGATATTTTCTTTTTCAAAATTGTCGACGTCGCGAACTCCAACCAGCACACAATTCTCCGGCTGCACTTTGGGAGAGAAATCATAAATCTTGCCGAGTTCATAAGGAGGCAAGCCCATGATCGCCGCGAGCGGCATGCCGTGCACGTTGCCGCTCGGCGAAGACTCGGGACTGTTCATGTCGGTGTGCGCGTCGATCCAGATGAGCCCGATCTTCTGATTCTGACGCCGGTAAAATTCAGCGACGCCGGAAACCGTTCCCGCCGCGATGGAGTGGTCTCCTCCGAGCACCATCGGGACTTTGCCCGCTTCGAGTGTCTTCAAAACCAGTTCGGCGGCTTTAGTGCAGGTAGCGGTAATTTCCTTTAAGTATTTTGCGTTCGCGGCGCCTTCTTTTTTTTGTTCAGGAATCGCGACCGCAATATTGCCCGCGTCTTCGACGTGATGACCGATCGCTTCCAGGCGAGCTTCCAGTCCGGCCACCCGCACGGCGGACGGACCCATATCCACGCCGCGGCGGGATTGACCAAGATCAAGAGGTACGCCAATCACGCGAATCTCGCGCGGCGTGATGCTGGTGAACGATGCTCGTGTATGTCCCATGGGGGTCATTTAACCGCAGAGATCGCGGAGGCCGCAGAGATGGGGAAATCATTCACGATTCTGCGGATTCCGTTCTTTAGCATTGTGCAGTGAAAATTCAAAAGCAATCCGACGCGGCAGTCCAGAAGTCTCAGGTACGACAGCAATTGAGCGTCGTGAACCGTTGTCAACTTCTCGACCGCTTTGATCTCGACGATCACAGACTCGTTGATAACCATGTCCAGGCGATAACCACAATCCAGCCGTACTCCCTTGTAGATTACGGGAAGCGGTTTCTGCTGCTCCACCCGGAAACCGCGCTCACGCAGTTCATGCGCTAGACAGGCTTCGTATGCCGATTCCAACAGACCAGGCCCTATGGTTCGATGGACCTCCATCGCGGCGCCGATGATTTGTTCTGTAACGGCGTTCAACTGCGTGGCTGTCGGCATCACGATGATATTCATGCCTGCCCTTTCTCTGCGAACTCTGCGATCTCCGCGGTTACCTGTACTACGGATAGAGTCGATGTAGCATTCGCGGGAATGGAATCGTTTCCCGCACGTGCTCCAGACCGCAGATCCATGCTACCGCTCGCTCGATTCCCATGCCGAAGCCGCTGTGCGGGACACTGCCGTACTTGCGCAGGTCAAGATACCATTTGAAAGCTTCTTCGGGCAGATTGTGCTCGTGGATGCGCTTGAGCAGCAGTTCATGCGACGCCATACGCTGCGATCCGCCGATGATTTCGCCGTAGCCTTCGGGCGCAAGAACGTCAACGCAGAGCGCGAGTTCCGGCCGCTGCGGATCGGGCTCCATGTAAAACGCTTTCACGCTGGCTGGATAGCGATGCACCATGACCGGCTTGTCGTATTGCGACGACAGGTATGTTTCGTCTGGCGAGCCGAGGTCGCCGCCGTATTCGAATTTGTTTTCGAGAGCGCCTTTGGCGTGGCCTTCCTGCAATATCTGTACAGCTTCGTCGTAGCTGATGCGCGGAAATGCTCCGTCGATTTTTTCCAGCCTGGTCACGTCGCGTCCGATGGTTTGCAGGTCGGGGCGGCGGCGTTCGAGGCAACGCTTTACCAGAAATGTCAGCAGGCCTTCGGCGAGGGACATGATGTCGTCGAGCGTGCCGTAGGCGACTTCGGGCTCGACCATCCAGAACTCAGTGAGGTGGCGTCGAGTTTTCGATTTCTCCGCGCGGAATGTGGGTCCGAACGAATAGACTTTGCCGAGCGCCATGGCTGTGGCTTCGATGTAGAGTTGTCCCGACTGCGTCAGGAACGCTTCTTCGTCGAAGTAGTCCACGGGAAACAGCGTACTCGTGCCTTCGCAGGCGGCAGGAGTGAGAATCGGCGGATCGGTGAGTGTGAATCCGTTGCTGTCGAAGAAATCGCGTGCGGCGCGAATGATTTCTGCCCGAACCCGTAGTATCGCCGCCTGGCGGAGCGAGCGCAGCCAGAGGTGGCGATGCTCCATCAGGAAATCGGTGCCGTGTTCCTTGGGAGTAATGGGATACGGATCGGATTCGGCCACGCGCTGCACGACCTGTACGTTCGAGACGTCGAGTTCGTATCCGCCCGGGGCGCGCTTATCGGCGCGGACTTTGCCCTCGACAATGACGCTTGATTCCTGCGTGAGCCCCTTGATCGCGTCAAACACTTCGGGCGGGACGGCGTTCTTCGGCACGACGCCCTGAATGACGCCGGATCCGTCGCGAAATTGCGGGAACAAGAGTTTCCCACTCTCGCGCAGGTTGTAGAGCCATCCCCGAATAGTAACGGTTTGGCTTTCGTGCTGGCCGATTTCTGCAATCGTACTTATTGGTGCGGACATAAGATCAAAACCTTGAACCGCGGAGCACGCAGAGATCGCAGAGTGTCTGGGGGATTTTTCGATCGAATTTCTCTGCGATCTCTGCGTGCTCCGCGGTTAACTGCTTTCTTCCAGGGTCCGGAACGTCGCCGTCACTTCCGCGCTGGGACTCTTCTTTTCTTCGCCGTCGATTTCAAGCAGCAGGGGCGGGGTCTGCGGAGCCGTGCGCAGCAGTTCCATGGTCTCTTTCCAGTTGATCGTGCCCTGGCCCGGCCACAGGTGCGTGTCTTTATCGGCGTGATTATCGTGCACGTGGGTCGAACAGATGTATTTCTTGAGAGTCTCGAATGCCTGTGGCACGCCGCCCATCATGTGTGCGTGGCCGCAATCGAAACAGACGCCTACATCGTCCATGTGTGACGTCCGGATAAACTCCACCAGACGCTCGGGCGTCGACAGTTCATTCGGAATATTCTCGACCAGAATTCTTACTCCCAGCGGCTTGGCAAAGGCGCGCAGGTGTTCGATCGAGGTCATGGCCGATTCGAATTTCTTCTCGTCGAACTCTTCGTTCTGGTTTCCGATGTGCTGCACCAGGAAGCGGAATGGAATCTGCTCAGCGATTTCGAGGGCGCGCTTGATTTCGTCCATCGCTTCGATGCGCTGCCCACGGTCGGTCGACGCGACATTCACGGGCGGTGAGCCGGTGCGTCCCCACTCGTAATCGGAATAGAGCGGCGCGTGCACGGAGTTCAGCGGAATGCCGGTCGACTTGAACCAATCGGCGATTTCGCGGATGTGTTGTTTGCGATTGGCGTAGTCGAAGTGTTGCCGGGCACCGAAGATTTCGATCGCCTGAGCGCCCGCCTTCACGAGTTCATCCAGCAACCCAGGATGAAGCCGTTCTTTTACATAGATGTATGTTGAGACGGCTCTCTGCATCAGTAGCCTACCGCCTTCCCGTTATTGCGTGCGTCGCTCGCGCCGAGGCGTTCGCCCGTTTTCGGGTCGACCATAATGCACTCGCTGTCGCCGAAAAACCGCTCGACTTTCAACTTGTGTCCTTTGGTACGCAATAGATTCATTGTATCGGGAGAGAGGCGGTCTTCCACTTCAATTACGTCAGGGAGCCACTGATGATGCACCCTCGGTGCGTTGACCGATTCCTGAATGTCCAGGCCAAAATCGACCACGCCCATCAGCATATCCGCGACATTGGTGATGATGGTTGGGCCGCCTTCCGCGCCCAGCACGAGGAAAAGCTTGCCGTTTTTCAGGACAATGGTCGGCGTCATGGCCGAGAGCGGGCGCTTGCCTGAGCTAATGGTATTGGCTGGGCTTTGGATCAGCCCATAGGAATTGGCCACGCCCTGCTTGGAGGCGAAGTCGTCCATTTCGTTGTTGAGCAGGAAACCGAGGCCGTCAGCCGTAACGCGCGACCCGAGAGTGTCGTTGAGGGTCGTCGTGACAGCTACTGCGTTACCATCCGAATCGACCACCGAAAAGTGGGTTGTATTCCTTGGTTCCCGAATCGCAATCGGCCTGACCTCGGCGACGCGTTCCAGTTCGTTGAAGACCTTAGGACGCTTCAGGTCCGCGCTCGAGCTGGCGTGGCTGGGATCGATGGATTCTCGCCACGCTTCGGCGTAGCGCTTGTCGAGCAGCTGTGGGACAGGAATTCTCGCGAAGTCAGCATCGCCCATGAATTCCGCGCGGTCGTAAAAGGCGCGACGAAACGCTTCGACCGTGAGATGAATCGATTGCGCGGACCCCTTGCCGAGTTTTGCCAGGTCAAAGCCTTCGAGAATATTGAGAATCTCAATCAACGCCGTTCCGCCTGATGATGGTGGCGGCGCGCTGATGATGTCGTATCCACGGTATGTTCCGCGGATCGGCTCACGCTCTTTGACTTCGTAGTGAGCGAGATCGTCGGCCGTAATCAGGCCTCCACCTTTCGTCACCGCGGCGGTGAGTTCACGCGCCATGGCGCCGTGATAAAAGTCATCGGGATTTTTCGCGATCCGCTTCAGAGTGCGCGCCAGTTCCGGCTGCTTGAGGATTTCTCCGGGCTGATAGTACTTGCCGTCGCGCTGGAAGATGCGCTTCGAGACTGGGAACTTCGCGAGGTCGGCATCTTTGAGATCGTCAGCGTCTTCCCACGTGAGCGCAAAGCCTGCGCGGGCGAGTCGAATCGCCGGGGCCATTACCTTTTCAAGCGATAGCTTGCCATATTGTTTTTCGGCGTAGACCAGGCCCGCGACCGATCCGGGGACGCCGATGGCCTTGTATCCGATCAGGCTCGCGTTCTCGATGACATTTCCCTGCGCGTCGAGATACATGTTCTCGGTCGCAGCGGCGGGAGCTTTTTCGCGGAAGTCGATGAAGTGCGCTTCGCCGTTTGCCTTGCGCA
>Ga0210402_10002323_pt1 | contig 18588 bp, 16 predicted proteins | sample IncBWC7MmetaG_FD_161055 | JGI IMG/M metagenome (GOLD analysis project Ga0210402, IMG submission 161055) | Forest soil microbial communities from Barre Woods Harvard Forest LTER site, Petersham, Massachusetts, United States - Inc-BW-C-7-M | ecosystem: Environmental > Terrestrial > Soil >... | reverse complement strand
ATCGCTGGTGCGCACCGCGATCGATGCGCGCACGGCCTTCCGCGCGCTGTCACGGGGCCGCCGGCTCCTCGGCCCTGGCCTGGGTTATCCGGATCTCGGCGAGCTTCTGCTGGACGTGTCCTGAGAAAACGTAGCTTGCCGGCCGCTGACGCTTTAGTGAAATCTCCTGCGCCATCGCGCCCTCGGTGCGGACGCCGCGAAAACTGACCGACAGCGCTTTGAGCGGGTGGCGCACTGCGTCCTGCACCGCGGTCGCTTCGTAACCGCTGTGCACCATGCAATCGGCGCACTTCTCGTAGTTGCCGGTACCGTACGCGTCCCAGTCGGTTTCCTCCATCAGCTCGCGAAAGCTGGACGCGTAGCCTTCACCGAGCAGATAACAGGGACGTTGCCAACCGAAGACGTTCCGGGTCGGGTTGCCCCACGGCGTGCAGCGGTATTCCTGGTTGCCGGCCAGGAAGTCGAGGAAAAGACCCGATTGGCTGAACGACCATGCGCGCGCACCTCGACCATGGCGGAAAATGTCGCGAAAAAGCTGCTTGGTGCGAGCGCGGGTGAGAAAGTGCGTTTGATCGGGCGCCCGTTCGTACGCATATCCAGGCGATACGGTGATCCCATCGATGCCGAGCGTCCCGGCCTGGTCGAAAAACCGCGCGACGCGGTCCGGGTCGGCATCGTTGAACAAGGTGCAGTTGATGTTAACGCGAAAGCCGCGTGCCTTCGCGGCTCGAATTGCGGCTACGGTACGCTCGTAGACGCCCTCTTCGCACACCGAGTGGTCGTGCATCTCGCGGTCGCCGTCTAGATGCACCGACCAGACGAAATACGGGCTCGGCTGGAACAGATGGAGCCTTTTTTGCAACAGCAACGCGTTCGTGCACAGGTAGACGAACTTGCGCCGCGCAACGATGCCGGCAGCGATCGCCGCGATCTCCTTGTGCAGCAGCGGCTCTCCGCCGGCGATGGAGACGACCGGCGCGCCGCACTCATCGACGGCATGCAAGCATTCGTCGACCGACAGGCGCTGGTTCAGGATCTCGTCGGGATAATCGATCTTGCCGCAGCCGGCGCACGCCAGATTGCAGCGGAACAGCGGCTCGAGCATGAGCACCAGCGGATATCGTTTGCGCCGAGTCAATTGCTGGCGGACGACATAGGCGCCGATGCGCGCTTTCTGAAAAAGAGGTATGGACATGATAGACGCGCGAGTGCAGCCGATCCGATCAGGATACGCTTGCCGGTGCTGAGCGCCCACCAAGCAATTCGGCGGGAAGCCGGAATTCCACCTTCTCCTCGATTCCGGGAAGCACCGATACCTCGATCGGACCAAGGCGACGCAGCGCCTCGAGCACGTCGTCGACCAATTCTTCGGGGGCAGAAGCGCCGGCGGTAATCCCGACCATGCCGGCACTATGGACCCATGCCGCGTCCAGCTCGCTTCCGTCGGCGATCAGGTAGCTCGGTACGCCTGCTTCTGCGCCTATCTCGCACAGGCGGTTCGAATTGGAGCTATTCTTGGCACCGACGACCAGGATCACGTCGGCGATTTTGGCCAGTTCGCGCACGGCCGATTGCCGGTTCTGGGTTGCATAGCAGATGTCATTGATGTCCGGACCCACGATATCGGTGAAGCGCCGTTCCAACGCTGCGATGATCGCGCGTGTATCGTCGACACTGAGCGTCGTCTGCGTGACGTATGCGACGGGCGTGTCGGCGGCGAGGTCGAGTGCATCGACGTCGCGCTCGGTTTGCACCAGCAGTACGGGTCCCGATATCCGGCCCATCGTTCCCTCGACCTCCGGATGGCCCGCATGACCGACCAGGATGACCTGACGACCCTGCGCCACGTAACGCTGGCCCTGGCCATGTACTTTTGCGACCAGCGGACAGGTAGCATCCAGGACTTGCAGACCACGCGCCTGTGCATCGAGCTCAACGACCCGTGCCACCCCATGCGCACTGAAAATGGTAATCGCACCGCCGGGAACTTCCGAGAGGTTTTCGACGAAGCGCGCGCCTTTTGCGCGCAAGCTTTCGACGACATGGCGGTTGTGAACGATTTCGTGTCGAACGTAGACGGGGGGACCAAATTTCGCGAGGGCCTGCTCGACGATGTCGATGGCCCGGATCACGCCGGCGCAAAAGCCTCGCGGCTGCGCGAGCATCACCTGCACCGCGGCGTCCTTTCCCGCGCGACGAAGAAAACGGTCGATTCCATCATTTTTCCTTCCATGAGCCTTGTCCAATCTGGGAGGGCCTGTCGTTCGTGAGCGCAATGATCCACTATTGCGCGCTGCCGGACAAGTCGATAAGAACCGGCTCGCGGTAACGGATACGCGCCTGTCGCGACAAGCATTCGATTCCTGACCGATTCCTGACAAAATTCGATTCCGTATAATGAAAGCGATGCTTGATTGATTCGAATGCGTCTGCGGCGCCGGAGTTCCCGGGGACGAGACAAGCGGTACTGGCTTTCGCGATCCTGCTGGGCGTGTCCGCGGCCGTCGTTGCGCTGGCGCCGGGCATCGCCAGCGCGCACGCAATCGTCGTGGCGGCACAGCCAGCGATGAACGCCACCGTTGCGCGAGGAGAGCTCGAGATCAGGCTTGCCTTCAACAGCCAGGTCGATCGCAAACGCTCGCGCCTGAGTCTGCAGCGGCCGGATGGATCTGAGATGATCATCGCGCTTGCGCCGGAAAGCCCGGCAGGCGTGCTCGCCGGGCGCGCGCAGGCGACGGTAAGCGGCCGCTGGAAGCTGCGCTGGCAGGTTCTTTCGCTTGACGGCCATATAACGCGGGGCGAGGTGAGGTTCTCCGTGCGCGAGCTTGACCCGGCGCGTTGAGCACGCTGTTCGACATCTTCGGTTTTCTCAGCGTGGTCCTGCGTGGCTTCGATCTCGTCGCGCAGTCGATCTTGCTCGGCAGCGTATCGTTCGCGCTGTTCGTCGCAGCTTCGCTCGCCCGCGATGCACCGCGAGAGGCGCGCCCCATTGCCGCAAGCGTACGGCATTGCATTCAGGGCGCGGCGCTGGCGGCGGTCATTACCGTGACCGCGAGCACCGCGCTAAGCGCAGCGGTCCTGGCGGCGTCGCTGGAGACTTCCTGGCGTGAGGTCGCGGGGGCCGGGTTCGTAATGGCCGGCAGCGTCAAGGCCGTGGCCGCAGCGGCGATTGGCCTGGTCGTGTCGCTGCGGCCCATAGCTGCCGCATCGACTCGCATCACCGTTGGCTTGGCCGCAGCGCTCGTTCTCTACGAAGCGTTGGCGAACAGTCATGCCACAGCCCGCTTGAGCGATTCCGCCCTGTTGATGTTTGCCACGGCAGCGCACGAGCTCGGCGCTGCGCTGTGGCTGGGCGGCCTGCCGTGCTTCTGGCTGGCGCTGCGGCGCGCCGAGACGCGCGAGACCGAGATCCTTATCGGACGGCGCTTTTCGGCGCTGGCGATCATCGGTGTCGCGATGATCCTTGTCGGTGCCCTTGTGTTCGCACTCATGTACATCGGCTCGCTCGATGCCGTGTATGGAACCGCCTATGGCGCGATGGCGGTGACCAAAAGCATCCTGTTCGGCATGCTCGTGCTGCTCGGCTTCGCTAACTTCCGTGCCGTACGCCGGTTCACCGCTGATGGTGCGGCGGTACGGCGGGTCAGGCGCTTCGTCGAAGTCGAAATGGGCATCGGGTTTGCATTGCTCATGGCGGCAGCATCCATTACGTCGATGCCTCCGGCAGTCGACCTCATCGCCGATCGCGTCACGTTCGCCGAGCTCGTGGAGCGCATGACGCCCACGCCGCCACGGTTTCAGAGCCCGGACCATGCGCTGCTGGCAATTCCTGCGCTGCAGGCGCGCCTCGATGACGAGCAGGCGAGGCAAGCAGCGACACGGACGCCGGCTTTTGTGCCAGGCAGCGGCGCGCTGCCGCCGCGAAATGCCTACGATCTCGCGTGGTCCGAGTACAACCATCATTGGGCCGGACTGTTGGTGTTGCTGATGGGACTCGCCGCGCTCGCGCAACGCAGCGGCCTTGCGCCTTGGGCGAAGCATTGGCCGCTGCTCTTCCTGTTACTTGCCGCGTTCCTGTTCCTGCGCGCGGATCCCGAGGTCTGGCCGATGGGTGAGAGCGGCCTCATCGAGAGCTTGAAAGACCCGGAAGTCGCGCAGCATCGGCTGTTCGTGGTGCTCATCGTCGCCTTCGCGCTTTTCGAATGGCGAGTTCGCACCGGCCGCATCGCGTCGCATCGAGCGATGCGTGTCTTTCCCTTGTTGACGGCCTTGGGTGGCACGCTCTTGCTGACGCATTCGCACGCACTCGGCAATGTCAAGGAAGAGCTGCTGGTCGAGATGACGCACCTGCCGATCGCCGTGCTGGGCATCGCCGCCGGCTGGGCGCGCTGGCTCGAGGTCGGAGCGCCGGAGAAAGAGTTGCGCTGGGCGGGATGGGTCTGGCCGTCGTGCTTTGTGCTGATCGGACTTCTGCTGCTTTCGTACCGGGAAGCGTGAGTCTTGACGAACCTTCCGGCGCGCTCATGAGCATCGCAAAGATGACCAAGCAGACCGTGGCGGCTTGCGCGCGCCATCCCTGGCTCGTGATCGTGGTCGCGGGCGCGCTTGGCGCAAGCGCGTTCACGTACGACGCAGGGCATATCGCGATCGACACCGACAGCGCGAAGCTGATCGCCGAAGATCTGCCCTGGCGCAAGCGCGAGCGGGCCTTCGACGCAGCCTTTCCGCAACGTGCAGACCTGATCGCCGTCGTCGTCGACGGCGCCACGCCGGAGCTCGCAGAAGAGGCGACAGCGACGCTGGCTCGGCGCTTGTCGAGCCAGCCCGGCATGTATCGCGCTGTATGGCGGCCTGACGGCGGACCGTTCTTCGAGCGTGCGGGCCTCCTTTTCGAATCGACTGCAGAAGTATCCCGTACGACCCAGCAGTTGATCGCGGCGCAACCCCTGCTGGGCACGCTGGCCGCCGACACGACGCTGCGCGGGCTGATGGACGCGCTATCGCTGATGCTGGAAGGGGTGGAACACGACCCGGCGAGGGTCGACGAGCTCGCGCGACCGCTGGCCGGCCTCGCCGATGCGCTCGAGGCCGTCGTTGCCGGGCAAATCCCGGCCTTTTCGTGGCATAGCTTGTTCACCGGTAGCGTCCCCGCTCCGCGCGAGCGGCGCCGCTTCATTCTCGTCCAGCCGGTATTGGACTACAGCGCGCTGCGTCCCGGTGAACGTGCCAGCGGTGCGATTCGTCAAGCCGCGCACGAGTTGGGATTCGATGCCGACCCGCGGATCCGGATACGGCTGACCGGTCCGGTGCCGCTCGCCGACGAAGAGTTCGGGACGCTGGCCGAAGGCGCTCTTCTCAATGCCGCGGTCATGATGCTGGCCATCGTGGTGCTATTGTGGATTGCGCTTCGCTCACTGCGTCTGGTCGCGGCGATCTTGTTGTGCCTCACAGTCGGTCTGATGGTCACGGCCGCGATCGGGCTCCTCGCCTTCGGCGCGTTCAACCTGATCTCGGTCGCCTTTGCCGTGCTCTTTGTCGGACTTGGCGTCGACTTCTGTATTCAATTCTGCGTTTGTTATCGCGCCAGACGCCACGCGACGGGCGACCTGTTTCTCGCGCTGCGCGACGCCGGCGGAGAGGTCGGCGGCGCATTGGCGCTTGCCGCTGCTTCGACCACTGCCGGCTTCTACGCCTTCCTTCCGACCGAGTACCGCGGCGTGTCCGAGCTGGGTGCGATCGCCGGCACCGGCATGATCATCGCGTTCGTTGCCAGCATCACCTTGCTGCCGGCGCTCATCGCGGTGTCGCGCCCCCCGGGCGAACGTGCCGCCGTGGGGTATGCCGCGCTCGCTCCGCTCGACCGCTTTCTCGTCCAGCATCGGCGCCCGGTACTCGTCTTTTCGGGGGCCATCGCGGCGGTCAGCCTGGCGCTGCTGCCGGGCCTCCGGTTCGACTTCAATCCGCTGCATCTGCGCAGCGTCAAGGTCGAGTCCGTGGCGACGCTGCTCGATCTGATGCAGGATCCCAATACGGCGCCCAACACCATCGACGTGCTGACGTCTTCGCTCGACGACGCGGTGCTCCTGGCACGGCGGCTGGAGCAATTGCCCGAGGTCGACCACGCGATCACGCTCGCGAGCTTCGTGCCCGAACAACAAGACGAGAAATTGGCGCTGATCGCGGACGCGGCGCTGTTGCTCGATCCGGTGCTCAATCCGGCATCTTCCAAGCCTCCGCCCACTGACGACGAAACAGCGCGCGCGATGACGCGCACGGCGCAGTCGCTCGAACAAGCTGCAGCGGCGCATCCCGGGCTTGGCGTTGCTGCGCCCGCGGCGCGTCTCGGGCGCGCCTTGAGGACCCTCGTGCAGGGAGAGCTTCAGCAGCGCGAGCGCGCACGGGCAGCGCTGATCCCCGGGCTGGCGGCGACGGTCCGCCAGCTACGCTCGGCCATGCAGGCGAGCCCCGTCACGCTCGCGACCTTGCCCGACGAGCTCAAGCGCGACTGGGTCGCATCCGATGGCCGCGCACGGATCGAGGTGTTTCCCAAGGGGAACGCGAACGACAACGAAACGCTGCGGCGCTTCGTCGCCGCGGTGACCGCACTTGCTCCGGAAGCAACGGGTGCTCCGGTCTCGATCCAGGAATCGAGCCGCACCATCGTGCGCGCTTTCTTGCAGGCGGGCTTGTGGGCGCTGCTTGCGATCATCCTGCTGCTCGCATTCGTCCTGCGCCGGGCGACCGATGTGGCGCTGACGCTCGCGCCGCTCGCGCTGTCGGGGCTCGTCACCCTCGGCATTTGCGTCGCCACCGGCCTGCCGCTCAACTTCGAGAACATCATCGCGCTGCCGCTTTTGCTCGGCATCGGGGTCGCGTTCAACATTTACTTCGTCACGGCGTGGCGGGCGAGGAGGGGTGAGCTGCTGCAATCGAGCCTGACACGCGCGGTGATCTTCAGCGCGCTCACCACCGGAACGGCATTTGGCAGCCTGTGGCTGTCGCATCACCCGGGCACGTCGAGCATGGGCAAGCTTCTGGCGTTGTCGCTGGCCTGCACGCTTGTATCGGCGTTGCTTTTCCTGCCGACCCTGCTGGGCGAGCCACGCACGCGTCGTTGATCGTGTCGGAGACATGCGCCACGCCGGGCGCTTGCATAGTGGCTACCGAGGTTCGGATGCGTTTTCCGGTTTCGGGCGCGCTCGCGTTTCCGCCCACTGCCAGGCGATAAGGCCGGGGAAGAAGACGATCACATCGCGCAAGCGCCGCGCCGCCGCGAGCGCCAGAGCGGTCGTGCCGTCGATGCCCAGTGCGGCGCCGATCAGCAAAAAGCCTCCCTCTTGCACGCCGAGCGCGCCGGGCACTACGAAGGCTGCGCTGCTGATGGCCTGGACCAGCGCTTCGACCGCGATGGCGTCGAGCATGCTGCGGGGCTGTCCGAGAAAGTACAGGGCGAGCCAGATCTCACCTGCGCCGAGTAGCCAACCGACGAGCTGCCAGGCGAAGCAGGCGCCGACGTCCCCGCGACGCTGGTACACCTCGGCAATGGCGTTCTCCAGATGCTCCGATCGAGTGATGGCGGACGCGAGCTTGCCCTTGAAAAGCCGATCCAGGATGCGAGTGACGGCGCTAAGCGCGCCACCGCGCTGCGCCAGCACGAATCCCGCACCGAGCGCAATCATGCCGGCAACGCCCAGCAGAAGCTGAGTGGTGGCAACCGACGTTTGCGTCACGGCGAACAACAAACCCAGGCCGAGCAACGCGAAGCCTGCCTGACTCAGGATCGACAACGCCATGTCCACCACCAGGCTGGCTGCCGCCTCGCTTTGGAGAGCGACGTGGCGCCGCAAGATCCGGTAGGCGACGATCTCGCCGCCGACGCGAGCGACCGGCAACAGACCATTAACCGATTCCCGTACCCAGATCGCCCACGTCAGAAGGCGCAGGCCCGGTCGCCGTGCCGCCGGCAGCAGCCGCTGCCAGGCACGGGCGTTGGCGATCATCGGCAAGAAATGAAAGAGGCCCGCGACCACCAGGCCGGGACCCGCCGCGATGACGAGGTCGACGATTCGACCGACATCCTCGCGCGCGAAGAGCACTACCGCCAGCACGAAACCCGCGATCGCCAGCATGCGAGCGAGGTATTTCATGTCGCCGCGCAATCGGAAAAGCCGCCGGTGCGGGCGCCTGTACCCCTCACCAGCTCCTTCATGCCGGGTGCGATCAGCGCCGCGAGCTCTTCGGTATAGCGATAGCCGCTCGCTGCGCCGTCGAAGGCATCTACGGTTGCCGGATGAAAATAAATCTCGGTGATCCCGTTTGGGAGGTTTTTCAATGCGCCTGCGGTTCGTTGCTCGGTCATGGCGCCGGACCACGCCATCCCGACCACCTGGTCGGGCGCCGAGAGACCATGCCGCCGGAGCCGCGTGCCAAGCAGCGCGGTCCACGGAGCAGCGATCCAATTGCGACCATGCTGACCCAAAGGCTCGATGCGATCCAACAGGCTCGCACGCTCCAACGGCACGCGCACCGCGGTCATGCCGTAGCGTTTTCCAATGTCGAGGATCTGTCCGGCGATGGTCGGATGCACATGGAAGTGATGGTGGGCATTGACGTGGTCGAGCAGCAGACCGGTTGCCCGAAAGGCCGCGAATTGCGCCTCGATTTCCGCCGCAAGCTGCGCTCGCACCTTGGGACGCAAGACGATGTCAAGCCCCAGCATGAACATGTCGGTGCGCAGGTAGCCGTGCGCATCGACAAGGTCCGGTATCCTCTCCCGCGGCAGCACCGGCGGGCCATCGATGAGCACGAGGTGCAGGCCGACACGGAGCGACGGCAAACGGCGCGCGCGTTCGACGGCGTCTTCGACCGCCGCACCGCCTACCATCAGGCTTGCCGCTGTCAGGATTCCGCGTGTATGCGCAAGCTCGACCGCTGCGTTGACCTCTGGCGCGACGCCGAAATCATCGGCCGTGACGATCAGCGACTTCAGTGCGCATTCTCCCTCCGCTCACGCAGGAACTGAAAGAACTCGATGCCCTCGCGCAGTCGGCGCTTCATCATCTCCGGGCTTCTGACCATCTCGCCGACGATAGACGCGATCTTTCCGCTGCGGAAATAGAATCGCTTGTAGAACGTCTCCACGCCGTCGAAGATTTCGGTATGGGAGAGATGCGGATAGGAAAGCGGAGCGATCTGCACACCGTGCGAGTCGACGAGGTCTCCGTTCACGCCGTCGAGCCAGCCGTTTTCCAATGCCTGGCGGTAGAGGTACGTTCCGGGATAGGGCGCCGCCAGCGATACCTGGATCGTATGCGGGTTGATCTCGGTGGCGAAGCGTATCGTCTCCTCGATCGTCTCCTTCGTTTCCCCAGGCAAGCCCAGGATGAATGTCCCGTGAATCGTGATTCCGAGGTCGTGGCAATCCTTGGTGAAGCGTCGGGCGAACTCGATGCGCATGCCCTTCTTGATGTTGTACAGAATCTGCTGGTTCCCCGATTCATAGCCGACCAGCAGCAGCCGCAGGCCGTTGTCGCGCATCGCTTTGAGGGTCTTGCGCGGGACGTTGGCCTTGGCATTGCACGACCAGGTCACGCCGAGCTTGCCCAGCTCGGTCGCGATGGCCTCCGTACGCGGCAGGTCGTCGGTAAAAGTGTCGTCGTCGAAAAAGAATTCCTTCACCTGCGGAAAGGCTTTCTGCGCCCATGCGATCTCTTCGACGACGTGTCCGACGCTGCGAGTGCGGTAGCGATGTCCACCGACGGTCTGCGGCCACAGGCAGAACGTGCACCGCGACTTGCAGCCGCGCCCGGTGTAGAGCGAGATATAGGGATGCTTGAGATAGCCGATGAAGTAGTTCTCGATCTTGAGGTCGCGCTTGTAGACCGGTGTCACGAAAGGCAGCGCATCCATGTTCTCCAGCGTGGCGCGCGCGTCGTTGTGCACGATGCGGGTTTCGGCGTTGCGATACGACAGCCCGGAAATCCTGCTCCACTCGCGGCCTTCGGCCACTTCCTTGATCGTGAAGTCGAACTCGTTGCCGGCGACGAAATCGACGGCCTTCGACGCGCTGAGACTGCCTGCGGGATCGACGGCCACCTTTGCCCCGATCAGGCCCGCCTTCAGGGCAGGGTTGGCGGATTTGAGCGCCTCGATGGTCCTGATGTCGGATGCAAAAGAAGGCGAAGAAGTGTGCAGAACGACGAGGTCGAAGTCGCGCGCGGTTGCCACGACGTCGCTGAGCTTCAGGCCGTGCGGGGGGGCATCGACGAGCTTGCTGCCTTCGACCAGCGCCGCCGGCTGGGCAAGCCAGGTGGGATACCAGAACGAGCGGATTTCGCGTCGCGCCTGATAACGCGAACCCGCGCCACCATCGAATCCGTCGAACGAAGGCGCTTGCAGGAAAAGCGTGCGCATCATGGTTTTGGCTCTCCGACCGGCATCAAAGTTCCATCGGCACGCACCGTGTAACGGTCGCCGCGCCAAATGACGACACTGACAAAGAAACTTGCAACATAGACGATGAATGACAGCAGATCGCGAACGGGACCCAACCACCAGCGTTTCATGCTCACTCGCAGAGTATGATCAACTTGGACCTGCAGGACAAGCCGGCAGGCGATCGACGCCGCCACAACGCTCATCGCCAAGGCGCTGAAACCCGCCAGCCACGCGGCAAACAGGGCAAACGGCAGCGGGTGCGTGATGACCGACCCGGCGTAACCCAAGGGGCTCACCGCGCGCACGGTTCGCGCCCAGCGAAGCTCGTGGCGCAAGACCTCGCCGGCGCTCTGCTCCGAGCATGAATGAGCGACCACGAAAGGAGGTATCGCCACCCGCATGCCGGCGGCGCGCACCGCGTCACCCATCGCATAGTCGTCGGCGAGATAGCCGCGGAAGGCCTCGAACCCGCCAATCTTCCTGAGCGTCTCGCGGCGCAGCGCGATCGTCGACCCGAAACAGGGCCGCGCGAGGCCAAGAGCGAGCCCGACGAGGACGTCGGGAAGGAAATGGTAGTCGATCGCCATGCTCGCAAGGCGTGCCCACGTCCCGGCCCGGGCTGCGCCGCGATAGAGGCAGGTGACCAGGCCGACATTGGGCAGATACAGTGCTGCGACGGTTCTCGACAGGTAGTCTTGCGCGACTGCGATGTCGCTGTCGGAGATAATCACGACGTCGTTTCGAATGCGCCCCTGCATTTCGACGAGGTTGGCGACCTTGGGGTTCGGGCCGCACAAGTGCGAATGGATTACCAGTTCGAGGTCCCGGCCAGGCCAGTCAGCCATTAAGCGGTTGACGGGGGCGATCGCCGCATCGGATGGGTCCTGCACGCCGAAGAGTATTTGCACCGGGCCCGGATAGTTCTGATTGCAGAACGACGCCAGGTTATCGTACAGACCTGGCTCGGCACCGCGCAGTGGCTTGAGGATCGTGACACCGGGGAAGGAAGCGGCAAGCGGGGAACTCTTCGCGGCGAAGCGCCTTACCACCACCGCAGCGCCAAGCGCGTAGGCGCAACCGGCCATCGTCATCGCGAGACTGGCAATGACCAGCCATTCCGTTTGTGTCGCTATCGACATGGTGTACCAATCGAGGGCCACTTCCGCTGCAAGGGCGAGTGCATTACCCTACGTCCCAGCATGAAGGCGTCTCACCTGCGTCGTTTGCCGACCATCGCGGCGCTTCTCCTCTGCGTCACGCTTGCGGGTTGCGCCACGATCTCGCCTCCCACCAATCGCGAGCCGGACGACCCCCTCGAGTCGGCAAATCGCAGGGCGCTCGATTTCAACACGGCAGTGGATGACGCGCTCACCAAACCGATTGCCGAATCCTACCGCAAGATCGTTCCCGAATTCGTTCGCGACCGCATCCGGGCGGTAATCGATAACCTGGCGGAGCCAAGGATCTTCGCTAACGACCTGTTGCAGCGGCGCCCCGATGCGGCAGGCATCACCTCCGCCCGTTTCTTCATCAATACGATCGTCGGCCTTGCGGGCATGTTCGATCTGGCGACCAAGCAAGGCTTCCCGAAGCAATCGGGCGATTTCGGCCAGACCCTCTATACGTGGGGTGTCGACGGTGGCCCATACCTGGTATTGCTCTTTTTCGGGCCGTCCAACGTTCGCGACGCGTTTGGCTTGGGCGTCGATCTTTTCACCCCACCCTTTCTGGTCGTCACCGGTAACCCGGGGATAGTGACGAATCTTGCGGTCGGCGCGGTGGATGGGATCGATCTGAGAGCGCGGAACATCGAAACCCTCGATGAAATCAAGGCGAGCGCGCTGGACTATTACGCTCAATTGAAGAGTCTCACACAGCAGCGGCGTCAGGCGCAGCTCCGCGAGGCAAGCGGCTCGAAGGATAATCCTCCGGAGCTCCTCGATCCGGGGATGCCTGTGGACGAGGCGCCAAAGTAACGTCGGAGGCCGCGACCGTCCGTGACGCTCGTGATCGACGCGATTGTTTGTGGCAGCGCTTAGCGTGTGCCCCGTTGAGGACCCGCGGCGGAAGGGCGCATCAACTTCTCGGTCTGTTGCCGAAGACTTTCGATCAGGGCAGTCGGGCCGCCGGACCTGAGAATCGCGCCAAACTCGGACCGCCTCGTGGCAAGCTCGCTTATGGTGCCCGTAAGATAAACGTCGACGACGCTCCAGGCGTCACCAGAGCCGCGCATCAAATAATTCAGCGTTACCGGTTCTCCGCTCGATGGAATGAGCCTGGTGCGGACGATCCGCCCGGTATTGCGCGCTTCGGCGACGGGCTCGACCTCGAAACGTTCTCCGGAGTAAGCATCGAATCGATTGGCGTAGGTCGCAATCGTCATTTGGGAGAAATGCTCGATCAGCGCGGCCTGTTGCTCGGGAGGAATCGAATTCCATTCGGGCCCGACTGCGATGCGAGTCATCGCCGCCAGGTCGAAAGTCGAGCGAACTATCGGCGTCAGTTTCTCGTAGCGGCCGCGGATACCGAGCTTGTCGCCCTGCTTCATCACGCTTAGAAGCGCATCGTAAAATGCGCGGAGACGCGTGACGGCGGCGTCGGTCGCCTCGCTTTGCGCCCAGGCGGGCAATGCGGGCGCGCATAGCAACGCTGCGAATCTCAACAAAACCCGGCGCCGCAACATGTTCCTGACCATCCTCATTGATTTACCGCGGGCACCAACTAACGCCGGAACTTATCAGAACTTCGCGGTCAAGGGACGCCAAGGGGACACTATATAGGCTTGCGACGGTGGCCGTCTGCCCCGGCGCCAGCTATCATCTGCGGTCGGTCGCGGGAGCCAATTCATGTTGATCAATTGTGTCGCCTATCAGGATGGCAGCAAGCTCGCCGACATCGCGAAGGAGGAAATCGGCAAGTACGTCAAGCGTCCGGACTGTTTCGTCTGGGTGGCGTTGTACGAACCCTCGCCCGGCGAGCTTCAGGAAATGCAGCAGGAATTCGCCTTGCACCCCCTTGCCGTCGAGGACGCGAGCCACGGGCATCAACGGCCAAAGCTTGAAGAGTACGGCAACTCGCTGTTCGCGGTGCTGCAGACGGTCGAGGTGAAGGGGAACGAGCTGCAGGTCGGCGAGGTCGAGATCTTTGTCGGTCCTAACTATATCCTGTCGGTGCGAATGCACAGCGAGCGCGGCTTCCAGAGCGTGCGCGCGCGCTGCGAGAGCGAACCGCATCTGCTTAAGCACGGGGCCGCGTTCGTTCTCTACGCCCTTATGGACGCCGTGGTGGACCGATATTTTCCTGTGATGGACGACCTCGAGACCGAGCTCGAGAGAATCGAGGACCAGATCTTCAAGCGCAACACGGCGCGCTCTAACATCGAGGCGCTCTACGGCCTCAAGCAGAAGCTGATGACGCTCAAGCACGCGGTCGAGCCGCTGATGGAAGGGATCGGGAAACTTCGCGGCGGTCGGGTCCCGCACCTGTGCATGGGAATGCAGGAATACTTCCGCGACGTTTTCGACCATCTGCAACGTATCCAGGCCACCATCGACGGCATCCGTGAAATGCAGGCGACGGCGATCCAGGTCAACCTGGGAATGATCAACTTGAACGAGACCGAGGTCACCAAAAAGCTCGCGGGATGGGCGGCGATTATCGCGATCCCCACGCTGATTGCGGGCATCTACGGCATGAACTTCAAGGGCATGCCGGAGTACGACTTGCCGTACGGCTATCCGATATGCATCGCGGTGATGCTTGCGCTCGATGTCGGTCTTTATCTCTGGTTCAAGAAGATAAAGTGGCTATAGCGATCGCTGCGACCCGCTGCGGTGGTCGCATGGCGATAGTCGAACAGACCTTGGCTCGATTCGGTCATTCAGCGGAGGCGATGCTCCGAATTCTCTCAGCGTTCGGCCAGAAAACGCGCGACGCCGTCCCAGAATATTTCCGACGCGCCGAGCGTGTTGTGTCCCGCCCCTGGAACGGCCAGCCAAGTCTTCGGTCCTGCCCATGTGTCGAAGAGCGCGCGCGAACGCTCCGGTGGAATGATGGTGTCGGTCTCACCGACGATCGCGAGGAGCGGCATCCGATTCCGGTTCGCGTCCGCGAGGGCATCGAAGCGGTGGCGTAGCAGCAGCGACACCGGCAGCCACGGATAGTGCTCCCTGCCAACCGCTGTTAGGCTGTCGTAAGGCGACACCAGCACGGCTCCGGCAACCGGGCGAGCAGCGGCAAGGCGCACCGCAAGGGCGGTACCGAGGCTGCGTCCGAATACGACAATGCGACGCGGGTCGATGCCCTGCCGCAGCGTGACCGCGTCATAGATCGCTAATGCATCGGCGGTGAGCTCGGGTTCGCCGGGCGTGCCCTCGCTCGCTCCGTAGCCTCGGTAATTCACGCCCACGATCGTCCACTCGCGCGGCCAATGTGCGTCCGCCAGCGTCCAGGATACTTCTTCCGCATTGCCTCCGAAGTAGATGACCGTGGGCGCCGGCACCGTCGTGCCTTTGACGATCCAGCCGTGGAGACGCTTGCCGTCGGCGGCGACGACCTCCAGCGGTTCCGCGCGCGTCGGCAGGTGCGCTGTCGAGGTGACGGGTTGCGGAAAGAAGATAAGCCGCTCCTGCGTCAACCACGCTGTCGCGAAGATGCCGAGTGTGATAGCGGCAGCGAAAATGAGCCAATCCATCGTTCTACGATTGCGGTGTATCGTTTGCCATCGAATGAAGATTCACGTGCAATGCTACGCCGGGCATCGTGGCGAGGAGGAGCCGCGCTCCTTTGACCTTGGCGATCGCCGCATCGAGGTGATGGAAATCATCGACCGCTGGCTCTCACCCGGCGACCGCTACTTCAAGGTACGGGCCTACGACGGCGGCGTCTATATCTTGCGCCACGATGAAGGGGCCGACGAGTGGGAGATGAGTTTTTTCAGCCAGCGTCTTGCCTAATCCTTGGAGTGGGCCAGGCTGACCTGTGGAAAATAAAGCCCATCCAGTCGTCGCACCCACCATTGACCTGTCGCAGCGCGGGTACTCGAGTCGGCAAAGCGATAATCGTAGAGCTGCGCGCGCACGTATTTCGGTGGACGATCGGGAAACGGATCGGCCTCCAACAAAGCCAGCACAGGAGGACTTCCTTCGAGCAGACGCCGCATCAGGCTTACGAACCAGGGATTGTCCCTAAGGTCGCCGAGCGCGGCAAACCACATTTGCCAATCGAGCCGCGGCTGGTGCGGAATGCTCCACCGCGCACGCCGCGTGACCGGTCCGGGTTTAAACCGAAACACGTACTCGCGCCAGACCTGCCCGTCGGCGGAGCCCTCGATCACGATCTCGGGTCTGCTGGTGGTCATGACGGCGAACAATCCATAGGGATTGACGATCATCAGCGGCGAGACCAGGTGTTGCAACGCTCCGGCCACGGGCAGCCCGGTGCCGGTCAGCGATTGCCAGATCCGGTTCAGCCCCACCGGCACGACGACGAGAGCGAGCGCCGTCGCAATCACCGTTGCGGCGCGTCCCGGGTGTCGCGCGCGGTTTCGCACCCGCGTTACCAACCGCCGCGGGACGAACCTGCGCAAGGCCGCGTCATCCAGGAGGAAGAGGCACATGCCTATACTCAGCACATTGAAAAAGTTGTAGTTGCCGGTGAGCATGATGAGCACCTGGAAAAGCGCGATGCAGCATGCGGCGACGGCGCGTGGACGCCGCGGCAGGAAGATGAGAAAGACACTCCCGAGCTCCACGACCAGAGTCGCCGCTGTTGCGCCGATGAGGAGCCAGTCCGGCAGCTCCGCGGCATACCATGCGAGGGGGGTCGGCAGCGGTTGCGTCCAGAAGTGATACTGCAGTGCGGTGAAGTCGCGCCAGGTGGCATCGCCGGAGAGCAGCTTGACGGCGCCCGCCAGAAACAGGTAGCGGAAGACAAACCAGCGATAGAGCCAGATCACGATGCGCGATCCGCTGGTGAGAAATATCGCCAGAAACCCTGCTTCGAGCAGAAGCAGGTCCCACTGGAATCCCGTGAACTCCTGTCCGGCATAGAAGTAGGATAGATAGAGCACGAACAGGCCGATGAGCGCAGCCCGTGTCCACAGGTTCAGGACAACGAGCAATCCCAGCAGCGCGCCGACGACGCATCCCGCGAGCAGCGATGCATCGCTTGAATCGAGCCAGAATAGCGTCGGCAAGACCCGATAGGCCGAGTCGCCGAGCGCCCGTTGAGCCGCGCCTAGGTGATCGCCCAGCGGAAGAATTCCCGCATGTCCCACCAATCCCAGGATCTGCGCGCCCAACGACGCGAAGGCTGCGATATAGATCGCGCCGAGCAGCCTCAGAAACACCCAGCTCACCAGCTCGTAGCGCTCCGGCTCCAGCGCGGGGCCCCAGAGGAGTTTGCTGACGCGGTTGAGCAGGCCACGACGGCGCGCGATGAATGCGTAGGACCACTCGCTCGCCGCCGCGAAGCCCGGAAGGTGCGCATACGACCACCACCAGGTGGCGCGTCCCGGTGCGTGGCGCAGCACGCGATAGCTTGCGGCCGCGCCTGAATAGACCTTGCCGTCGGGCTCGATTAGCTGAATGGCCCGTTGAAACGCCTCGAGCGGAATAGTCGGGAAATCGACCGCCGCTTCCTGGTACGGGCGGTAAATGACGCGCTCGCCAGTCAGCCCCCGCCAATAATCGACCCAGTAGCGGCAGATGCCGCAGTCGCCGTCGTAAACCAGTGTGGGCCGCGCCTGGGACAAGTGCTTCGATCTACCGCAGGTGATGCATGTCCTGCCCAAGCATTTCGGGCGTGATCAGCGTCACGCCGCGGTCGGTGACGAAGAAACGCTTGCGGTCCTCCGCTGGATCGACACCGGCTTCGAACCCTGGCGCCAGCGTGCAATACCTGTCGACGACGCACTTCCTGAGGACGACGTCGCGATTCACCTCGACATCGGGCAGGACCACCGAGTCCTCGATGGTGCAATAGCTGTGCACGTGAACATTCGAGAACAACAGCGAACGTCGTATCGATGAGCCGCTGACGATGCAGCCGCCGGACACGAGCGAATCGAACGCCGCACCGCACCGGCCCGACTCCTCGAACACGAACTTCGCCGGCGGCAGCTGCTCCTGATAGCTCCAGATGGGCCAGTGCTCGTCGTAGAGGTTGAGGTCCGGCGTGACGTGAGTGAGGTCGAGGTTCGCTTCCCAATACGCATCGATCGTGCCGACGTCCCGCCAGTACGGTCGGCCTTCGACCATGTTCACACACGAATCGGCGAAGCGATGCGCAAATACGCGCTGGCCATGCTTGATCAGGTACGGAATCACGTCCTTTCCGAAGTCGTGGCTCGACCGGGAATCGTCGGCGTCGCGAATCAGCTGTTCGTAGAGGAACGACGCGTTGAAAACGTAGATCCCCATGCTGGCCAGTGCGATGTCCTGGCGTCCCGGCACCGGCTTCGGCTGCAGCGGCTTTTCCTCGAAGTCGACGATGCGAAATTCGTGGTCGAGCGCCATCACGCCGTATTCCCTGGCTATGCCGATCGGCACTTCGACGCAGCCGATCGACACTTCGGCACCTCGGCCGACGTGCTCCGCGAGCAGCCGCGCGTAGTCCATCTTGTAGACGTGATCCCCCGCGAGGATCAGGACGTATTCGGGCGCGTGGCGGTGCAGGATATCGAGGTTCTGGTAGACCGCATCGGCGGTGCCTTTGTACCAGTCCACCGTGACGCGCTGTTGCGCCGGCAGCAACTCCACGAACTCGCGGAATCGACCGTCGAGAAAGCTCCAGCCGCGCTGGACGTGGCGGATCAGGCTCTGCGCCTTGTACTGAGTGCAGATGCCGATACGGCGCACGCCCGAGTTCACGCAGTTGGAGAGCGAAAAATCGATGATGCGAAACTTGCCGCCGAACGGCACGGCCGGCTTCGCGCGCCAGTCGGTCAGCGGTCCAAGACGGCTGCCGCGGCCGCCTGCCAGCACGATCGCGAGCGTGTCCCGCGCCAGTTGCGACATGAGCAGGCCTTGCGGGTCATGCTTGGCCGGACCATAGCCGAGTTGCGCGGATTCCTGATCGATGGTCATGGCTCATCCATGCTAGGCCTTCATCGCGCGCGACCCGATCATGATATTCCATTGCTCGAAGGCC
>Ga0210402_10002322_pt1 | contig 18590 bp, 14 predicted proteins | sample IncBWC7MmetaG_FD_161055 | JGI IMG/M metagenome (GOLD analysis project Ga0210402, IMG submission 161055) | Forest soil microbial communities from Barre Woods Harvard Forest LTER site, Petersham, Massachusetts, United States - Inc-BW-C-7-M | ecosystem: Environmental > Terrestrial > Soil >... | reverse complement strand
CGTACCTCGGCATCCGCTTCTCGATCGAGACCCTGCCGCCGTTCTTCACCCAGGGCGTGCGCTATTTCCTGGCCGGCGTCGTGATGTTCGCGTGGGCCCTCGTCTCCGGGGCGCCGCGTCCCTCGCGGCGGCAGTGGGGCGGAGCGGCCGTGACCGGCTTCCTGCTCTTCGTCTGCGGCTCGGGCGGGCTCGTCTGGGCCGAGCACTCGATCCCGTCGGGGGTCGCGGCGCTCGTGGTTGCAACCGAACCGATGTCCTTCGTGTTGATAGAAGCGATGCGACGCCGCCGTATGCCCCGGGGAGCCGTCCTGGCCGGAATCGGCCTCGGCTCGGCCGGGCTGGCGATCCTGGCGGGGCCAGGAATGGTCCTCGGCGGCGGGCGTTTCGACCTCGCGGCGATGGCGGTGCTCGTCGTCGGCACCTTCTGCTGGGCGGGCGGATCGCTGTTCTCCCGCGGCTCACGCCTGCCGGCCTCGCCGGTCATGGCGACGGCCGTGACGCTGCTGCTCGGCGGCGCGCTGCTCGCGCTCGTCGGCGTCGCGGCGGGCGAGCTCGGGCGGTTCGATCCGGCGGCCGTGAGCGCGAAGTCCATCCTCGCGACGGTCTACCTCTTCGTCTTCGGTTCCATCGTGGGATTCTCCGCGTACCTCTGGCTCCTGCGCGTGACGACGGCCTCGCGCGTCTCGACGTATGCCTACGTGAACCCGATCGTCGCCGTGTTCCTCGGCTGGGCGCTGGCGGGAGAGGCCCTCACGGCGCGCATGCTGCTCGCCTCGGTCGTCATCGTCGGTGCGGTGGCAGTGGTGATCCGCTTCGGCGGCGAGGACGAAGGGGCTGTCGTGCCTGACGAGTCCGACCTCGGCTGCGAGCGGCCCACGGAGACGCTGCATGCCTGAGACGCGCCCGCACCGCCGCGCCGCGTCGCGCGCCGAGATCGTCGTGGCGTTCGCGGCGGTCTACGTCCTGTGGGGCTCGACGTATCTCGCGATCCGGTTCGGCGTCGAGACGATTCCGCCGTTTCTTCTGGCGGGCATCCGGCACCTGACGGCAGGGACCCTTCTGTTCGGCTGGCTGCGCCTGAGGGGCACGCCGTGGCCGACGTGGAAGAACTGGCGCGGCGCGGCGGTCGTGGGAGGCCTGCTGCTTCTCGGCGGCAACGGGTTGGTGACCTGGGCGGAGCAGAAGGTCCCGTCGGGCCTCGCGGCCCTCATCGTGTCATCGGTGCCGATCTGGATGACCCTGCTCGACGCGCTCGAGCGCCGAGAACGGCCGCACGGCGTCGTGCTCGTGGGGCTCGGGATGGGGATCGCCGGAATCGCGTTCCTCGTCGCGCCGGGGCGGTTCGCCGGGGGGGAGCACGTCGACCCGTGGGGCGCGCTCGCCTTGCTGACGGCCGCGCTGCTGTGGGCGATCGGATCGCTGTTCTCGAAGCGGGCGGGCTTGCCGGCGTCGACGCTGCTCGCGACCGCGATGGAGATGGTCGCGGGCGGACTCATCCTGCTCTCGGTTTCCGGGCTCACCCGCGAGTGGACGGGATTTTCGACGGCCGCGGTGTCCGGAAAGTCGGTACTCGCGCTCGGTTACCTCGTCGTGGCCGGCTCGCTGCTCGGGTTCTCGGCGTACGTCTTCCTGCTCGGCGCGACGACGCCGGCGCGCGTCTCGACCTACGCCTACGTCAACCCGCTCGTCGCCGTGTTTCTGGGCTGGCTCTTCGCGGGAGAGCCCGTGACGGCGCGCACCCTGATCGCCGCGGCCGTGATCGTGGCGGCGGTGGCGCTGATCATCCGCCACGGGGCGCGGCGCGCGGTCGCCCCCGCCGAAGAAAACGTGGCCCCGCTGCGGGCCGAAGGAGGCCGTCGGTGAACGAGCTCGCGCTGCTGCTCCGGGTGCTCGACGAGTCCTACGAGAGGAAGGCCTGGCAGGGGCCGAACCTGCGCGGAGCGCTGCGTGGGGTGACGGCCAGGCAGGCGGCGTGGCGGCCGTCGCCGGGCGCTCACAACGTCTGGGAGCTCCTGCTGCACTCGGCATACTGGAAGTACGCGGTCTGGCGGTTGCTGGCCGGCCAGAGACGGGGGGCGTTTGCCGAGAAGGGGAGCAACTGGTTCGCGCGTCCGGTCTTGCGGACCGAGCGGGCCTGGCGCGCCGACCTCGCCCTCCTCGAACGGGAGCACCGGCGGCTGCGGTCGGCGGTGGCTTCGCTGTCGCGCGGCGCGCTCGGCAAGAGGTTGCCCGGCAGCAAGTACAAGACCGACACGCTCGTCTACGGCGTGGCGTCCCACGACGTGTACCACACGGGGCAGATCCAGATTCTGAAGCGCCTGTGGCGGGACCGGAAGAAAGCGCGCGCGTGAGCCCCCGGACTCTTTGATAGCCTCTCGGGCGATGGCGCGCCTCGTCGATCTGTCTCACCCGATCGAGCACGGCATGATCACGTACCCGGGGCTGCCCGGGCCCGTCGTCTCCGATTTTCTCGGCCGCGAGGCGTCGCGCGGCCACTATGCCGGCGGGACGACCTTTCACATCGCGCGCCTGCGCATGGTCGCAAACACCGGCACGTATCTCGATGCGCCCTTCCATCGCTACGCGGAGGGCAAGGACGTGGCCGGCCTGCCTCTGGAGAGCCTGGCGGACCTCGACGGCGTCGTCGTGGACGCGCCGGAACGCGAGCGGGCCATCGACGCGGAACGATTCGCCGGGCGCGAGCTCGCTGGGAAAGCCGTCCTCGTGCGCACCGGCTGGGATGCGCACTGGCGCACGCCGCGGTACGCCGACGGGCATCCGTACCTGACCCGCGCGGCCGCCGAGTACCTGGCCGGCGCGGCCCCCGCGCTCGTCGGCATCGACTCGCTCAACGTGGACGACACGTCCGACGGGGTGCGGCCGGCGCACACGCTGCTGCTCGCCGCCGGCATTCCGGTCGTCGAGCACCTCTGCAACCTGAGAGCGCTGCCCGCGACGGGCTTTCGCTTTCACGGCGTTCCGGCTCCGTTTCGGGGCCTCGGCAGCTTCCCCGTCCGCGCCTACGCCGTCATCGGCTGACGGAAACCCTCGCCGCCGGGATCCGTAGCAGCCTGCGGGAGGACCCCGTGAAGAGACTGCTCGTCGTCGCCCTGTGCCTGGCCGCGGCGGCGCCGCTGCGCGCCGCCGACCCGCCGCAAAACGTCTTTCGGCTGATGCAGGAGGCGCGCGAGGCCTACGATCGGGGCGACAAGGCGGCCTTCCTGAAGGACTACGAGCAGGCCGTGCGGCTGCGGCCCGGGAATACCGGCATCCTGTACAACCTGGCGTGCGCCCAGGCGCTCAACGGTCAGACCGCCGCGGCCCTCGCGACGCTCGACCAGCTGCTGGCACACCGGGTCGCCGCGGACCTCGCGGCCGACACGGACTTCGATTCGATCCGCACGACCGCCGGCTACGCCAGGGTCGTGGCGGGGATGGCGGCGCTGCGCAAGGAGCGGATCACCTCGGGCGCGACGGTGGCCTTCGTGATCCCCGAGAAGGAGGTTGCTCCCGAGGGCGTCGCGTACGACCCGGTCACGAAGGCCTTCTTCGTGGCGAGCGTGCGCAAGGGCAAGGTCGTCCGCATCGGGCCGGACGGCAAGATCACGGACTTCGTGCCGCCCGGAAGCGGCCTGAAGAGCGCGCTCGGAATGGGGGTGGATGCGAAGCGCCGCACCCTCTGGGTGGTCAGCGAGGCCATCCCCCTGATGAACGGCGCGAAGGAGGGCGACCCGCCGCAGAGCACCCTCTTCGAGTTCGATCTCGACACGGGAAAGCTGCGCACGGCGCACCGGCCGCCCGAGTCGAAGCAGCCGCCGTTCTTCGACGACCTGACGGTCGGAGCGGACGGGCGCGTCTACGTGAACGACGGACGCTCGCCCCGGATCTACGCACTCGACCCGGGAAGGGGAGAGCTCGCGGTGTTCCTCGAGACCGACGCCATGCGCGGCACCCAGGGCCTGGCCGCCACGCCGGACGGCAAGACGCTCTACGCCTCCGACTACGGCGGCCTGTACCGCATCGACGTCGCGTCCAGGCGCATCACGCCGCTGCCGGTGCCCGCCGACCTCACCCTGGCCGGCGTGGATGGGCTCGTCTACGCGGGCGGCCGCCTCGTCGCGATCCAGAACGGAGTCCAGCCTCACCGGGTGATCCTCCTCGACCTCGCGCCCGACGGCCTCGGGATCGCGCGCTCGCGCATCCTCGAGATGAATCACCCCGCCTTCGACGAGCCGACCCTCGGGACGGTCGTCGGCGGCGTCCTCTACTTCTCGGCGAACAACCAGGGCCACCGATACTTCGATGCGAAGAATCCGCCCAAGCCCGGCGACCTCCAGGACGCCGTGATCCTGAAGGTGCCGCTGCATTGACGACCCGGCGAATCCGCGGCACGATGCCGTAAGATCGAAAACGGTGCCACGGATCGCCCGTTTCCTCGTCGTCCTCGTCGTCCTCGCCGTCGCGGGCGCGGTCCTGTCCTCGCGGCCCGGGCACGGCGCCGCGGCGCGGACGTCGGCGCTGGTTCGCAAGGACGCTCCGGTGATCCCGACGGTGAGCCTCCAGACGCTCGCCGGGGGGCTGCCCGACATCACGTCCATCACCCATGCCGGCGACAGCCGGCTGTTCGTGACGCGCCAGGCCGGACAGATCCTCATCTGGGACGGCAGCCAGATCCTGCCGGCGCCATTTCTCGACGTCTCGACGCTCATCAGCTGCTGCGGCGAGCAGGGCCTCCTGTCGGTCGCGTTCCATCCGACCTACGCCTCGAACGGCTTCTTCTTCGTGAACTACACGAACCTCACGGGCCAGACGATCGTCGCGCGCTACAGGGTGTCGGACGGCGACCCGAACGCGGCGGACCCGTTGAGCGCGGCGATCCTGCTCACGATCGACCAGCCCTACCCGAATCACAACGGAGGGCAGCTGCAGTTCGGGCCCGACGGCGACCTCTACGTCGGCATGGGTGACGGAGGTTCGGCCAACGATCCCCAGTGCCACGCCCAGTCGAGCGATTCGCTGCTCGGCAAGCTGCTGCGAATCGACGTCGACCAGAACGTGACCCGGCCTCCGTACTACGGGATCCCCCTCGACAACCCGTTCGTGTCGACGACCGGCCCGGCCGAAGCCTGGGCGTTTGGGCTGCGCAACCCGTGGCGTTTCTCGTTCGACCGGCTCACCGGAGATCTCTTCATCGGCGACGTGGGCCAGGATGCTCGCGAGGAGATCGACTACGAGCCGCTGGCGAGCGGCGGGGGCCAGAACTACGGCTGGAAGATCATGGAGGGCTCGCTCTGCGGCGTGCAGGGCAGCGCGGGCTGCAGCGTGTCCCCGCCCCCCTGCGGCGATCCGTCCTACACCTTGCCGATTCTCGAATACTCGCACGAGGACGGCAGCTGTGCCGTGGTGGGCGGTTACTTGTACCGCGGCCGCGCGATCCCCGACCTCCAGGGCTCGTACGTGTACGGAGACCTCTGCTCGGGAAAGATCTGGGCCGCGTCGCTGCAGGCGGGCACGTGGTCGCCGGTCCTGCTCCCGATCTCGGCGACGCCGTTGACGACCTTCGGCGAGGACGCGGCCGGCGAGCTCTACGTCGGGACCCAGGGGGCCCTGTCTCAGATCGTTCCACCGGCGCCGCTGGCGCCGACGATCGAGACCCTTGCTCCGGTCTCGGGTTCGACGCGCGGGGGCGAGAGGGTCTTGATCAGGGGAACCAACTTCACGAGCGGGACCCTGGTGACGTTCGGCGTTCTGCCCGCCGCCGTCACGGTCCAGAGCTCCATCGCCCTGGTCGCGGTCACGCCGGCACATTCGTCCGGCCTCGTCGACGTGGCGGTCACCAACGTCGGCCTGGCGCCCGCGGTGCGGATGGGCGGCTTCGGCTACGTCGCGGCTCCCCGGGAGCCGAAGCCCCCCTTCGCGCCCCGCGTCGTCACGCGGCCGTAGTCGCCCGGCGGCCTCCTAGACGCTTCCCCGGCGCCCCCAGACCAGGAACGCCGCAGCCGACAGGACGGTCAACAGAACGCCGTAGGCGGCGGCCACGCCGATCTCCTGGATGCGCAGCGACGACAGGATCTCGATCGAGATCGGCCGCGTGTCGTACGTGTAGAGGACGATCGAGACCACGAAGTCGCCGAGTGCGGCGAGAAACGCGAGGCTCGCGCCGGCCACGATGGCCGGCCGGACCTGCGGCAGGACGATGCGGCGCAGGCGGCGCAGGCGCGACGCGCCGAGCGACGCAGCGGCTTCCTCGAGGGCGGGGTCCATCTGGCGCAGGCCCGCGAAGGCCGCGCGGCCGGTCAGGGGAAGGCTGCGGACGAGGTAGCCGAGCGGCAGGATCGCGGCCGTCCCGACCAGCACGAAGCGGCCGGCCCACGGCGCGTCGACGCTGAAGGCCGCGGCGAGCGCGATGGCAAAGACGGTCCCGGGCAGCGCCCAGGGGGCCGCGACGAGACCCTCGATGAGGCCGGCCCAGCGGTCCTTGCGGCGCGCCGCCAGAGAGGCCGCGCCGAAGCCGAGGAGGATCGCGAGCGCCGTGGCGGCCGACGCCATCCAGAGCGAATTGACGATCGGCCGCAGCCGCTCCGCCTCGGAGAAGAGGGAGCGGTAGTTGCCGAGGCTCAATACGGGCGGCAGCGTTTCGGTCGTCCAGGTGTTGCGCGGCACGAGCGAGACCAGGATGAGCGTGGCGTGCGGAGCGAGGAGGAAGATCGTCAGGCCCCATCCCGCCACGGCCGCGGCCCAGCGCCGCCGCGCTCCGAGCTCCCGCCGGCGGGGTGCGATGCCGCGCACGCCGCCGGTCGCCGGACGCGCGCCCTCGGCACGCCGCAGGAGCCACAATCCGGCCAGCCCGACGAGCGCGAGCGTGACGGTCTCGACCATGGCAAGGGCCGTGTCCCCGTTCAGTTTCGAGGCGACGATCTGCGTCGTCATGACCCGGAAGCTGCCGCCGAAGACGTAGGGGGCCGAGAAGGACGCGAGCGACGTCATGAACGTCAGAAGCGCCGCGGCCGAGAGCGCCGGCGCGAGCAGCGGCAGCGTCACGCTTCGCGCCACGCGGGCCCGGCTGGCGCCGAGGCTCGCCGCGGCCTCGAGGAGCGAGCCGTCGAGGCGCGCGAGCCCCGCGCGCGTGAACATGTAGAAGTAGACGTACATCGAGTAGGCGTGGACGAGCAGGATCGCGCCCGGGCCAGCGAGGCGCCAGGGCGGCTCGGCGAGGTGGAAGAGCGCCTGCACGCCCCGCGAGACGAAGCCGCTCTCGCCGTACAGGAAGAGAAACGCCAGGACGCCGATCAGGGGCGGCAGCGCGACGGGCAGCGCGACGAGCGTACCGAGCAGGCCGCGGCCGGGAAACTCGTTGCGCTCGAAGACGAAGGCGAGCGGCACGCCGATCGCGGCCGCGAGGACGACGGTCGCGACCGAAATCCAGAGGCTCGCCCAGAGGGCCGACCATTCGGCCCTGCGGCGCGCGAACTCGAGCACGTGGTCGAGGGTCCAGTGCGGCGCGCCGAGGGCCTCGGCGAGCGTCAGAACGAGCGGGTAGCCGACCAGCCAGAAGAGCAGAAGCGCCACGAGCGGCGTGGCCAGGCCGCGGCGGTTCCCGCTCACGGCATTCTCGGAAAGACGCGCGGCGCGGGCCCGGACGGCTCCGGTACGACGAGGACCCGGTCGCCCACGGCCGCCGCGTCGGGGGCCGCGAGCACCTCGAGCTCGCCCGCGGCGGTCGCCACCCGAAAGTAGGCGACGCGCCCGGCGAAGCGACGCTCGGTGACGCTACCCGGCACGGCGTCCGGCCGCGCGGCCGCCGCGAAGGCCAGGGCCTCGGGCCGCACGACGAGGTCGCCCGCGGCGCCCGGCGCCAGCGGCGCCCCGGCCACGGCGGGCCAGAGCGGACCGCCCGGGATGCGGGCGCCGCCGTCCCACGCGACGGGCACGACGCTCGAGCGTCCGATGAACGTCGCGACGAAGCGCGTGGCCGGCCTCTCGAAGAGCTCCTCGGGCGTGCCGATCTGCTCGAGGCGGCCGTGATCGAGGACGGCCACGCGGTCGCCGAGCTCGAAGGCCTCTTCCTGCTCGTGCGTCACGAAAAGCGTCGTGATGCTGACCTTGCGGATCGCGCGCTTCAACTCCCGCCGGGTGTGTTCGCGCAGAGTGGGGTCGAGGTTGGAGAGGGGCTCGTCGAGCAGCAGGACGCGCGGACTCGGCGCCAGCGCTCGCGCGAGGGCGACGCGCTGCTGCTGGCCGCCCGAGATCTCGGCGACGCGGCGGTTCTCGAAACCCGAAAGCCCGGCGAGCGCGAGCATCTCCGCAACGCGGCCCCGCGTCTCGGCGGCGCGGGCGCCCTGCGCGGCGAGGCCGAACCCCACGTTCTCACCCGCCGTCATGTGAGGAAAGAGCGCGTAGTGCTGAAACACCATGCCGAAGCGGCGGCGTTCCGGGGCCAGGGCGGTGACGTCCTCGCCCTCGACGACGATCCGGCCCGCGTCCGGAGTCTCGAAGCCGGCGACGAGGCGCAGGACCGTCGTCTTGCCACTGCCCGACGGCCCGAGCAGGGCCACGATCTCGCCCCTTGCGGCCGACAGCGACACGCCGCGGGTGACGGCGGTCGAGCCGAAGCGCTTCTCGAGCCCCTCGAGCCTCAGAAAGTCGGACACTGGGTCCGCATTATTCACGAGACGAGCGGCAGCGAGACCACGATCCGGACCGCCGACGGGTGACGGGGCGCCCGGGGACTCGGCGCACCGATCTCTCACCGCGCCGCGGCGATCCCCTTGCCCCGGATCGTGCGGTCCCAGGTCGACATCCACGCCGACCCGTCCTTCTCGACGAGCGGCCAGTCCATGGCGGCGGGGACCATCTCGCGCTCGACCGCGCGCGCCCATTCGGGAAGCTCGTCGCCGAGGTCGGTCCGGGCGGGAAGGCGGAAGGTCTTCTCGGCGGCGAGGCGCTGGAGGGATTTTTCGCCGACGAAGTCGATGAACTGCTTCGCCAGCTCGGGGTGACGGCACCCGGCGACGAGGCCGATGGCGTCGTCGATGACGGGCGTGCCGCTCTTCGGGAAGACGTACTGCAGGGGAGATCCGCGCTGGCGCTCGAGGAGCGTGTCGGGCAGGTCCCAGATCGTGATGAGCCCCTCTCCGCGCACGATCTTTTCGTAGAGGAGGATCGGATTGAAGACGTACTCCTTCGTCTGCGCGTCGAGGCGGGAGAGCCAGGCGAAGCCGGCGTCGGGAGAGCCCGTCTCGCGCACCGATTTCGACAGGACGTAGCCCCACACCGCCCGCATCGTCCCCGACGCGAGCGGATCGCGGATGAGGATCTTGCCCTTCCATTTCGGATCGAGGAGGTCGTCCCACTCGCGCGGGGCGTCGGGGGCGGCGACGATCCTCGAGTTGTAGACGGGCATCGCCGGGGTGCGGTAGAGGCCGAAGTAGAGATCCCCGGCGTGGCGGCTCTCGGGCGCGACGTGCTCCGCCCAGGGCGGCCGGTACGGCGCCAGCAGGCCGTCCTGGACGGCCCGCGCGAAAATCGTGTCGGGACCGCCGAACCAGACGTCGGCTTGCGGGTTCGACTTCTCCGACTTCAACCGGTCATAGACCTCCTGCGAGCCCATGTCGAGCCAGCGCACGTCCACCTCCGGGTGGGCGCGCTCGAACTCCGTTTCCACCAGGCCGAGCAGGTCCCGCCCGTGGGGCGAGTAGAGGACGAGCGGCGTCCTCGGGTCGCGGCGGCAGGCGCCTGCGGCGAGGACGAGGCTGAGGGTGAGGAGGAACGGTTGAAAGGCGCGCCGAAGCCGGAAAGTCACGGGAAGATGTTACAGGCGTTCGTGCTTCAGGGCGCCGGCGCCGGCGCCGGCGCCGGCGTCGGCGTCGGCTTCCCGGACCTCTTCATCGCGTCCTCGTAGGCCTTGCGCTGCTCGGGCGTCATGCGGTCGAGGGCCTCGCGCATTTTGGCCCGCGCGTCCGAGACCGACTTCTGCTGCTCGGGGGAGAGGCCACCCATCGCGAACGCGGTTTCCTTGTACCCGGCCGGGACCTCGAAGAGCGTCTCGGGCACGGGGCCCTTCGCGACGCGCGTGACCTCCATCGTCACGAACGGGTCCGCGGCCCCGTTCTGGCGCACGCTGTAACGCACGGGAAACCCGCTGAGGCCGTTGTCGCGCAGCGCCGACATCCACGACGTGTTCTCCCGCTGCCGGCGTCCGAGCGCGGCGAGCCAGTCGCCCGAGACGGCGAAGTCCTTTGCCACGCAAACGTCGATCATGGTCCCGGTCGAGGAGGTCAGCTGCGCCTTCTGGCAGGCGAGACCGGCGACCGTGTCGGTCCCCTGCTTCGTCACGGTGTAGGTCGCCCGGGCCGAGTCCTTCATCTCGCCACGCATCTTCTTCAGGTCCCAGACCGAGTAAGTCTTGTTGGCGTCGTCGATCATGTACAGCGTGTCCGGCTCCGCGACCTTGCCGAACATCGTCATCTTGATGCGCAGCGGGGCGTCGGCCGCGCGGCCGCTCTTGCCCCGCGAGATCTTCGAGACGTCGGTTTCCATTTCCATTCGGTAGGCGGAACGGGTCACGGAGATCTTCCCGATCGCGGGAACCGCCTCACCCTTGCCGGTGCTGGTCGTGACCTTGAAGTCGGCCACCCCTTCGAACTGGGCCCGGGCGGCCGCGGTCCCGGCCAGGAGGCCGCAGAGAACGAGGAGAACGGGTTTCATGGTCAGGGCTCCTTTGCATGGACGCTCGCCGCTCACTTGAGGGCGAGCAGGTTTGCGAGGAGACGGTAGGCGCCGGGAACGCCGGCGGGAAGCTGGCGGAAAAAGGCGAGCCCGGTGTAGACGTAGCGGCCCTTTCCGAGGCGCGCGACGAGCAGGCCGCCCTTCTGCTCGGGGAGGCCGGGGTCGGACATCGCGAGCAGCGGCGTGAACTCGGGCGCCCAGGTGTGCGCGAAATAGAGGCCCCGCTCCTGGACCCAGCCGTCCCAGTCCGCGGGCCCGATCACGTTCGGCGTCCGGAAGACGGGGCTCTGCGGGTCGAGGATCGTGACCGCCGCGGTCTCGTCCGTGACGCGGTCGTGCGGGCGCGCGATGTCGAGGGCAAACGGCGCGAAGTTCCCGCGCACGAAGCCGTACTGCTGGTACTGGACGATCAGAAGACCGCCGGCCCGCGCGTAGTCGAGCAGGCGGCCGTTCGCGCCGGGCAGCGCCGCCTCGGTCTCGTAGGCTCGGCTGCCGACGAGGATCGCGTCGTAGCCCGAGAGGTCGCCGGCGTCGAGGTCGCGTTCGCCCAAGATCTCGATCGGGACGCCGACGGCGAGGAGCGCCTCGGGCACCTGGTCGGCCGCACCGCGGACGTAGCCGACGCGCGAGAGCTTGGGAAAGCGGATGTCCGCCGCGGCGATGGCGACCTCGGCCGTCTCGGGGCGGGGTGTGCGCGGGATGTAGCCGTAGTCGATCGTGCGGATCCCGAGGGCCATGCGGCGTCCGTCTGCGAGGACCGCCGCGAAGGCGAAGGGATAGCGTCCCGGGGCGAGCGCCGCCGGCGGCGTGAACGGGACGTCGAAGAACGCCCGCTCGCCGCGCCTGGCGAAGGAAAAGCCGATCGGCGCGGGCGCGGGCCACCCGGAGGGCGCCGTCACCTCCACGCGCCCGGAGAGCGCCTCGGCGTTGGCCGTGAGAGTGACCTCGACGCGCTTGCCTCCCTGGGAAACGGGCCAGACGAGCAGGTTCGGCTCGATGGCGACGTCCAGGGCCGGAACGGCGCGGACCGGGCGGCGGATCTCGCCGATCGCCTCGTCGCGTAGGCGAAACGCCGCGTCGCGCTCGAGGGTGACCTGCGCCCCCGCGATCGTCAGCCGGACGCTGGCCCGCAGGGCCGCGGGCGCGAAGGGCTCGCCGCGCACCGCCGCCGGCGTGCCGCTCCAGTCGTACAGGTCGCCCGCGAGGGGTTTGTAGAGAAAGTAGGGGAGCGTCGGCCGCGCGCCGGCGGGCACGGGGACGTTCGACTTCCATTCCTCGAGCCTGCCGGCGGCGACGGCGCGGCCCGCGGCCGGAACGCCGCCGTCCCAGCCCTCGGGGCTGACGAGCGCGACGCTCTCGACCGCCACGGGTTCTTTGCCCGCGTTCCAGACGCTGACTGTCAGGCCGACGCTCTCGCCCGGCGCCGTCGCTTCGCGTTCGGCGAGCACGTCGAGGGTGACGCCGGCGGCGGCGGCGAGCGCCCCCTCGGCGAGCGCGATCTTTTCGTCGAGAAGCATTCCGACCCCGCCGTCACCCGGACGAACGAGCGACCGCGCCGCCCGCAACTGTCCGAGCGCCTCGGCGAGGACGGGGACGGTGGAGGCGAGGTCCGTCGTGGACAGGCGTCCGAGCGCCTGGGCCGTCAGGGCGGCGACGCGATCGAGGTGCTTCTCCATCTCGGCCCGGCGGCCCGGGTCCGCCGCCTCGGCCGCCATCGCCGCCAGGCGCGTGTCGACGCCCGCAAAGAGGTCCTTGCCTTCGCGGCCCGCGCCGCCGGCGACCCAGCCGACCTTGGTGTCCTGCGGTCCCGGCTCCTGGAGCCGGCCCATGTCCTGCGATCGGTGGAGGCTCCGGCTGGCCATCGCGATCTGGTAGTAGGAACGGCCCGTCAGCGGATCGACTCCGCCCGTGGGCAGCACGATCGTCGTGGAGTCGTTGTCGAACCAGCCGGTCTCGCGGTAGAGCGCGACCGGCTGCCAAGGCGTCAGTCCTTCGCCGGCGAGGCCGGGCAGCGCGGCCGCGTCGCCCGCCGCGCGGAAGGCGTCCTGCGCGGTCAGCCCGGCCGCCTGGTGCTGGCCGTGGCCGTCGCGCACCGTCCCCGAGAAGATGCTGATGACGACCTGCGGGCGGAAGCGGCGCACGATCCGCACGGCGTCCTCGAGGAGGACCTGCTTCGGCCACTTCTGCAGCGTCTCGTCGAGCGAGCGCGTGAAGCCGAAGTCGTAGGCACGCGTGAAGAACTGGCGGCCGCCGTCGAGGCGGCGGGCGGCGCCGAGCTCCTGCGAGCGCACGAGCCCGAGGCCCACGCCGAGGTCCGGGCCCACGAGGTTCTGCCCTCCCTCGCCCCGCGAGAGCGAGAGGTATGCGGCCTCGCCGCCCATTCCCCGCGCGACGAGGGCGAGCAGCTCCGTGTCCTCGTCGTCCGGGTGCGCCCCGATGACGAGCAGCCTGCGGTGCGTCCCGAGCCGGCGCAACATCCGGTCCACCGCTTCGAGGCCCCCGGTCGATGGGGGCGTCAGGGCGTACGACGAGGCCGCGACCGGGCCTTCCTCCGCGCGGGGCGCAGCGGCCGCGAGCAGGAAGGCCAGGCTCGCGGCGAGGACGAGCGCGGCGCGGGAGCGGTGCACTACTTCTTGAGGCTCTTGCGAACGAGCGGAACCGAGGCGGCGGCCGCGGCCCCGAGAAGCGCCGCGAGCAGGCTCGCCTTCTTCCTGGGCTCCATGGATTTCCACTCGCCGGCAAGGCGGGTGATCGTCTTGCGGGATGCCTTCGAGGCCGTGCCGGCGGCGCGGCGGACGGCGTTTGCCCCCTCCTCGGAGGCCTCGGCGATCGCGGCGCGCGCGACGGCGACGCCGCCGGTGATCGAGCGGATCACGTTCTCGAACGAGACACCCCTGGCCGCCGCCTTGCGCCGCGAAACCGTCTTGCGCCGCGAAACCGTCTTGCGAGGCCGGCGGCCCGACGCGGCGGCCTTGCGCGCCGCGGGCTTGCGCCGTTTCGTTGCCGCCATCTCCACCACCGTGCCCGACCCTTCCTGGTTTTCCATGATCGTCCTCATTTCTCTCCGGCCGCGAGGTAGACAGGGGCGATATCGACCGGGATGTCTTTCAACCCTGCATTGATGCGTTCCATTTCCGGGGTCAGTCTTCCATAGTCGGCGACGAGCTTCTCCGCCCGCCGGAGGTCTCCGGTCGCCTCGATCATCAGGAGCTCGTTGGCGAGCGACCGGACGGCCTCGCGGTACTTCGCCGTGTCCACGCGAAAGCGGCCGCCCGAAGCCGGAGCGACGGCGCCTTTCTCGAGAAACCAGTTCCACTGGATGGCGGTGCCGCCGCCGTGAGCCTCGTCCGCGCCGAAGCGGATCGAACGATATAAGAGCGCGGAGGTCGTGATCGCGAGCGTGTCCGCGTCGAAGGAGGTCAGCCACTTCTGATCGATCGCCAGCAGCAGAGTCCACATCCCCACGACGTCGGCCTTGCACTCCTCGATCGTGGAGTAGAGGTTCTTGAGCAGCAGGCGCGCCTCCACCTTGCGGCCGTCCGGTCCCGTGATCACGCCCGGGCCCAGGCCGTGCGCGAGCTCGTGGAAGAGCGTGTGGTTGAAGAACGCGTCGAAGGACACCGACGCGAGCTGGGCGGGATCGAGCACCCTCTCCGCGATCGGCTTGCCGGCGGCGCGGAACTTCGCCTCCATCACGTTCTTCAGGAGGACTTTCTTCGAGCCCTTCGCCTGGCGGACGCGCTCGTCGTTGGGAAGGTTGAACGCGCTCGTCTGCGCGCCGGCGCGCGTGTCGCCCGCCGTGTAGACCTCCTGCACGACGCGGATGGGCGACTCGAACTTGCGGCTCGTGTTCTTGTGCTCGTCCGGGATGGGAAGGGCCTTCTCCATGTCGGGCAGGTGCTTCGCGTAGACGGCGAGCTTCTCGCTCTCCGCCTTGTCGCGGACCGACACGAACGACGTGAAGGACGCCTTGTAGTTGAAGAGCGCGTCCTCGTAGACCTCGTAGGGTCCGATCACGAACTCGATTTCGGAATCGAGATCCATCCAGGCGAGGTCCGAGTCGTAGTAGTCGTCGCTCAGGAAGGCGTCGGCGCGTTTCTCGAGGTAGACACGCAGGGAGGCGTTCCCGGTCAGCGCCGCGGCCCGGCGCAGGTGGGCGGCGGAGGTCTCGAGGAAGTTGCGGTACACGTGCGAGTACGGGATCGCGGTGAGGTTCCGGCCGTCGCGGCGGATCACCGTGAAGAGGCCCTCGAACGCCTTTCGGTCGCCGGGGTGCGCGGCGATCCACTTCTCGAACTCGTCCTTCGTGAGGCCCGCGGGGTAGAAGCCGGCGCCCGGCGGCTTCGGGGCCGTGCCGATGAATGGCGCGTTGCCTTCGAGGCGGTCCCAAGGGCCGGCGTTGATGCGGAACAGGGCGAGGGCGTCCGCGGCGCCGGGCAGCCCGTGGGCGGCCTCGCTGGTCAGCCGCCGCCGGAGGGCCGGGTTCCCGTCGGAAACCTGCGTCAGAAAGATGTCGCCCATGGGCCGCGACGCCTCGATGAGCTCTGCGAGGACGCGCCCCTCGCGGGCGTCGAGGAGCGTGCGATCGTAGTCGATCGGCGTCCGCGGGAGCTTCGCCAGCCGTTCCGGGATGTTGGGGGCGAACTGGAGGCCCGCGGCGCCGGCGAGCGCCAGGGTTCCGGCCGCCATGATCGCCTTCATGCGCCGGAATCTAGCATTATCTTTGCAGCGTAGTTTCGCCATGGACCTCCTGAATCCGTCCGATCGGCAGGCCCTCGCCGCCTGGTACGTTCGCAACCGCGAGCGTTCCGAGGCGCTGTTCGACGCCGTCCGGCCGGGAGCCTACGAGGCGAGGCCGATCCCGCTGCGAAATCCGGTCTGCTTCTACGAGGGGCACCTGCCCGCCTTCGCGGTCAACACGCTTCTCAAGCGGGGGCTCGGGGAGCCCGGCCTCGATTCCGATTTCGAGGTCCTCTTCGAGCGGGGCATCGATCCCGAGAGCCAGGAGGACGTGCCCGGCGTCCCGTCGCTCTGGCCGCCGCGTGACGCGATCCGCGCGTACGGCGCGGCGGCGGACCAGGCGGTCCTGGACGCGCTTGCGCACCGGGACATCGCCGCGGCCGGCAACCCGGTCCTCGCCGGAGGCCTCGCGGCCCGGACCGTTCTCGAGCACGAACCGATGCACCAGGAGACGCTTCTCTACATGTGGCACCGCCTCCCGTACGACCGAAAGGTCCGCCCTGAGGGGCTGGCCGTTGCCTGGATCGGGGCCGAGCCGCCGCCGCGCCGCGCGGTGCGGATTCCCGCGGGCGCCGCGACGCTCGGGGCCGGGCCGGAGGAACCCTTCGCCTGGGACAACGAGCGCCCGCGACACGCTGTGGATGTCGCGGCGTTCTCGATCGACGTCCACAGCGTGACGAATCGCGACTTCCTCGAGTTCGTCGAGGCCGGCGGATACGAGGACGAGGCGCTGTGGGACGAAGAGGGACGGCTCTGGCTCGCCGAGGAGGGCGTGCGCCATCCGCTCTTCTGGGAGCTCCACCGCGCCGCGTGGTTCTGGCGCGGCATGTGGGACCTCGTTCCGCTGCCGATGGGATGGCCCGTGTACGTCTCCCACGCGGAGGCGACGGCGTATGCGCGCTGGAAGAACCGGCGCCTGCCGACCGAGGCCGAATTCCATCGGGCCGCGTTCGGTTCGCCCTCCGGCGCCGAGCGCCGTTATCCGTGGGGCGACGATCCGCCGGACGCGGCACGCGGGAACTTCGACTTCGCGCGCTGGGACCCGGTTCCCGTCGGTGCGTTTCCCGGGGGCGCCAGCGCCTGGGGCGTGCACGACCTCGTGGGCAACGGCTGGGAGTGGACGTCCACCGTGTTCGCGGGTTTCGAGGGCTTCCAGCCGATGGCGTCGTACCCGCGGTACTCGGCCGACTTCTTCGACGGAAAGCACTACGTGATGAAGGGCGCCTCGCCGGCGACCGCGAAGGAGTTGTTGCGGCCGAGCCTGCGCAACTGGTTCCGTGCGACATACCCGTACGTGTATGCGAAGTTCCGCACGGTCGGGAACGCGTAGCCATGGCCATCCCCGTCAGCGCCCAGCCGCCGCCGGCGGAATCCGTCCGCGACTTCGCCCAGGAGGTGAGTCGGGACCTCGGGCTTCGGCCGAAGCAGTTGCAGTCCAGGTACCTCTACAACGGCCTCGGTTCGGCGCTCTTCGAGGCGATCTGCCAGCTTCCGTGGTACCGGATCACGCGGGCGGAAGGCCGCCTGCTCGCGCGGTTCGCTTCGGAGATGGTGGCTCCGGTGGGCGATCCCGTGACGCTGACGGAGCTCGGCTGCGGCAGCGGCGAGAAGCTCGCCATGGTGGCCGAAGCGCTGCGCCTGAGGCGCCGGCCCGTCGCGGTGCACCTGATCGACATCTCGCCGACCGCGCTCGAGCTCTCCGAGCGCACGCTCGGCCGGCTGGAGCACGTCTCGGTCGTGGGCCACCGCGCGACCTACGAGGAGGGGCTGCGGCATGCGGCGCGCGACCGTCCGGACACCGGCGCGATGCTGGTGCTCTTCCTCGGCTCGAACATCGGCAACTTCGATCCTCCTGCGGCCGCCGAGTTCCTCGCGGAGATCCGCCGTGCCCTGCGCCCGGGGGACGCGCTCCTGCTCGGCGCCGACCTCGTCAAGCCGGAGAAGGACCTGCTCCTCGCCTACGACGATCCGCTGGGCGTGACCGCGGCCTTCAACAAGAACGTGCTCCAGCGGATCAACTCGGAGCTGCTGGCGGACTTCGACCTCGGCGCCTTCGATCACCGGGCGGTGTGGAACGCCCGCGAGCGGCGCGTCGAGATGCACCTGGTCTCGCGCCGCGCGCAGACGGTCGTCATCCCTCGGGCGGACTGCGAGGTGTCCTTCTCCGCCGGCGAGCCGATCTGGACGGAGAGCTCCTACAAGTACGACGCCGCGGAGGTCGTGGCGCTCGTCGAGACCCGCGGCTTCCGCTGCCACGCGCAGTGGATCGAGCCCGACGCGCGGTTCGCGCTCACCCTGTTCTTGGTGTCCTGACCGGAAGGGGCGCGAGACCGGCCGGGGCCGGCGGCCGACGTTTCAGCGGCAGTAGCGGGAGCTTGTCGGACAGTTCTTCGGGGCTTTGCTGCGGCTCGCGGATCGCCTGGTCCGGAACCGGAACCGGAACCGGAACCGGCCCCGCCATGGGCAGCGCCCGCCACTTTTCGCCCGCCGTGTCGCTCTTGATCACCCCGAGTTGCGTGGCGGCGTAGAGCGTCGAAGGCGATTGCGGGTCGATGGCAAGCGCCGTGACGTAGAGGTCGCTCCGAAGCTCGGTCCAGGATTGCCCGCGGTCGGCGGACTTGTAGATTGCCGCGGCCGTGCCCGCGTACATCGTCGCGGGGGCCGCCGGGTCGGTCACGATCGACAGGACGTTCCAGCTGCGCAGGCCCTTGTTGCAGGCCGTCCACGTGGCGCCATGGTCCGCGCTGCGGAAGAGACCGTCGTGCGTTCCGGCGAAAATCTCTCCGGTTCCGCGGTCGAAGGTGAGGTTCCAGACGCTGCCCCGGCTCAGGCGGCCCACCGGCCTCGACCACGTGACGCCGCCGTCGACGGTCCAGAAGATACCCTGGCTATTCGTGCCGGCGTACAGGCGCTCGGGCATCGCCGGATCGAGTCCGATCACCGTCACGCCCACGTGGGCCGTGGGGGGTGTGAGCTCTGTCCAGCTGACCGCGCCGTCCGTGCTGTGAAAGATGCGGCCCGCTTCGGCGCCGACATAGACCCCGCCGCGCCGGTGCGGGTCCACGGCGACCGACCCGACGTAGCGCGCGGTGATTCCGGTGTTGGCCTCGGCCCAGTGCTCG
>Ga0210402_10002320_pt1 | contig 18605 bp, 18 predicted proteins | sample IncBWC7MmetaG_FD_161055 | JGI IMG/M metagenome (GOLD analysis project Ga0210402, IMG submission 161055) | Forest soil microbial communities from Barre Woods Harvard Forest LTER site, Petersham, Massachusetts, United States - Inc-BW-C-7-M | ecosystem: Environmental > Terrestrial > Soil >... | reverse complement strand
CCTCATCTGCGCGCTGGTCGGCATGTGCCTCGTGCACGATCAGCCGGGCTGGCAATCCACAGTCTCGCGGCTGCTCGATGTGTTCGTTGACGGGCTTGGCGTGCACAACAGCCAACACCTGGGCCAGCCTCGCAGGGCGCGCAAAATCGTCTCGCGCAGGCGGTAGAATTTGGCATAGCGTCACCGCGATTTTGCGCACCCACGAAGAAATTGTACTCCGGCAGGAAGGACAAGAAATAGACCACCCCCGAGCTGAGCAGCAGCCCGGCAGGCACGCCAACCTGCGGCCAGCTTCCGTAGAATGTATCAATCTGCCGGCCGCAACTGAGGTCTCTCTTGGGCGACTTCTGGGCGCCCGCTAAAGGAAACGAGCCCTTCCGATCGGGGCGGCTGCGAACTACATCTGGGTGGCACGGTTGAACCGACCACCCTCATGCCCACCACCCCGTCACTCGGACGCCTGATCCGCCCCATCTGGCGCACCACCGCCAGCAATATCAGCTCGTGGGTGTTCGTGGGAGCGGTGGTTGCACTAACCGGATTCGGCCCCGAGCATTGGTTTGCAGCGGCACTCCGCTATGTCGAGATGCCGCAAGCCGGGCTGGTGTGGCCCGCGTGGCTCGATATCCGTGCGGTGATCGTCTCGATCGGCGTCCTCATTGTGGCAGCGGATGTGCTGGGCCGCCGGATGCGTCAGGAGAAGGCCGTAGCCGGGCCGGCGGGTGCCGAGGCGGCATCGCCGGACTCGGGCCAGCCGATGCCAACACTGCGATCCGGACTCGAAGATGAGCTTGCTGCAGCCGGCGTGGCGGTCGGCACGACGGAGGCGCGTGCGCCCTCCGTCGCCCCGTCGCTCCCGGACCGGCCCTCGATCGTGGTCCTCCCATTCACCAATATGAGCCGGGACGTGGAACAGGAATATTTCAGTGACGGAATCACCGAGGACGTCATCACTGACTTGTCCAAGGTGTCGGGCTTGTTCGTGATCGCGCGCAACTCGGCATTCCTCTACAAGGACAAGGCAGTGCATGTCCCGCAGGTGTGTCGGGAGCTGGGAGTGCGGTTCGCGCTCGAAGGGAGCATCCGCAAGGCGGGCAACCGCGTGCGGGTTACGGCGCAGCTGATCGACGGTTCGACCGGCGGGCATCTCTGGGCCGAGCGCTATGACCGCGATCTCACCGACATCTTCGAGGTCCAGGACGAGCTTGCGCGCCACATCGTCGGTGCGCTGAAGGTCACCCTAACCGATGCTGAGAAATCCCGTATCGTCGGTGGCGGCACAAAGAGCGTTGAGGCGCACGATTTGTTCCTCAAGGGCCGCGAGCTGATGTTTGGGCTGAAAAAGGATCGCGAGATCTTCGACCGGTGGATGGCATGTTTTCGGCGCGCCATCGAGCTCGATCCAAACTATTCCGATGCATATGCCGGGCTGGGCATGGGCTATTGCCTGGATCATCAGAACCGCTGGAGCGATCAACCTGAGCTGTCGCTTGGTGAGGCCGAGCGCGTCGCCGACGCGGCGATCGCCAAGGACGACAAGAGCCCGTACGCCCACTTCGCCGCCTCGATGGTCGCCATGAACAAGAAGGACTATCGTCGATGGGCGGATGAGAGCGAAAAGGCGCTATCGCTCAACCCGAATTACGCGCCGGCGACCGTGGGTCGGGGCACCGTGTACATCTATACGGGAGAGCCGGCGAAGGCCGTTCCTTACATCGAGCGGGCGATGCGTCTCGATCCCACGCTCCCTGCGCAATACCTGCATTTCCTTGGCACAGCGTATTTCGTGGCCGGCGACTATGAGACCGCCGAGAAGATGTTCAAGGATCGCATAATGGCCAATCCCCACACTGATCTGTCTCGCGCCTTCCTCGCATCGACTTTGGGTCACCTGGGCAGAGCTGAGGAGGCTCGTCGCGTTTGGCAGGAGCTCAAAGAAATCAATCCCCGATACTCATTGGCGGATCATATCGATCGGTTGCCATTCAAGGACCCCACGGACGCTGAAAAGATTGCCGAGGGCGTGCGCAAGGCAGGCCTTCTGAATTGACGAAGTTGTAGCGCCGTTGAACCCGTTCTGTGAGACCATATCTTTTGGTTGGGTGGGTGGGGCTGCTTTGTGGAGGAACCTCATGCGCACGTTCGCCATGGCATCCATCTTGCTGACCACCCTCGTGCTGGGCACCGATGCAGCCTCGGCTGCGCCGTGGTGCACAGAAGCCGTCAAGGGCGGCGGAACGAACTGCGGCTTTTATTCCTTCCAGCAATGCATGGCCAGCGCCTCGGGCAACGGCGGGTTCTGCCGGCAGAACCAGTTAGAAAATCCCTATTGGACCGGCCGCACGGTGCAACGGCGCTATCGCCGCGGCGACTAAGGCCTGCGGAGCCGACCGCCACCGCAGGCGATGCCAGCTCGCCCTGCGCCGACGGGCTGTTGACGTTTACCTCGCGCTCGGGGCTCACTTTCATATTGGCAAGGGGCAGCGGCGCAATCGGCGGCCGGTCGGGCATCGGTAGCGCGTCCTGGCGCTCTGCTTCACCACCGGCGATCTGCTCGGGGGCTGGGCGCTACGAAGCTCGGCAGCGAGCGATCTGGTTGCCGCATCGGGCCCGGTGCTCAGCTCGCGCTTGAGCAGCGCGACAAGGTTCTCATGGTGCTTGAGCGCCTCGGTTTTAATAGCTGCGTCGATATCGACGTCGCGGTGCGTTTGCCGCGGCATACGCTGAGGATACATTGGCTTGGCAAAATCCACCCACCCCCGACACGGTGGCACGACATTGCTCAAATGAGTAGAAACCGCAGTTCATCCCTCCAAAGCCAGTGCCGTAATGCGCGCACCATGTACCATCGGCGCTGACTCCCGTAGTGGACAGGGATAAAGCAGCGAATGTGATAGCAACGGGCAAGATCCTGGGCATGAATGGCTCCTCGTCTCCTCAAAGTAGCACGAGCGCGCCGGCCATGGCGAGAAGGTACGCAACGGCCGCCCAGCTCACCGTGCTCAGCCGCGCGTCGAACTCCAGTTCGAGGCGCGGCAGCAGGAGCTGCGTGATGCTGGAATCGACCTGCCCCATGAAGGCGCCGATGCACACTGTGCCGACGACGAGCCATCGTTGGTACACTTGCGTTGGCGAATAAGGGCCGCGATGACCCGGAGCGGAAAGAGGTTAGCGATCGCTATGACCACCCTGCTCGGTTGCCTCACGAGCGGTGCGGTCACGGCGACAGACTTTCCTACCCGCCCAATAACGTTGGTGGTGCCGTTCCCGGCCGGCGGACCTTCGGATACCGTGGCGCGGATCATAGCGGAGCGGATGCGCGCCGCGCTCGGGCAACCGCTGATCGTCGAGAACATCTCGGGTGCCGGGGGCACGATCGGGCTTGCCCGCGTAGCTATCTCGGAGCCTGACGGCTATGCGCTCGCCATCGGCAACTGGGCGAGCCACGTAGGGGCGATCAATAGCTTCAAGGTCTCCTATGATGTGGCGAACGACTTCGAGCCGGTTGCCATGCTCGCGGTGGCTCCGGTGATCTTCGTGGGCAAAAGCGCGTTACCCGCCGACAATATGCCTGGGCTCATCGCCTGGCTAAGGCAAAATCCGGGCAAGGCTTCGGCCGCGACCTCCGGCCCTGGAAGCCTGGCGCATCTCGCCTGCGAGTATTTTCAAAGCAAGACCGGCACGCGATTCCTATTGGCGCCCTATCGCGGCGCAGCGCCGTCGCTGCAGGACCTCGTCGCTGCTCATGTCGACCTGCTGTGCGGAATCGATGCACCGACTGCGATGCCATTCGTACGCGGCGGCAAGATCAAGGCGCTTGCCGTGCTCCAGCCAAAACGTTGGCCGCAAGCTCCCGAAGTGCCGACGATCGATGAGGCTGGCCTGCCTGGGCTCTATGTTGTGTCCTGGAATGCACTGTGGGCCCCCAAAGGCACGCCGCAAACGATCATTGCCAAGCTCGCAGCGGCCGCCGTCGAAAGCCTGGAAGACCCGAGCGTGCATGAGCAGCTCACCCGTCTTGGCCAGGAGATCCCGCCGCGCGACCAGCAAGACCCGAATGGGCTCGCGGCCTACTACAAGTCCGAGCTCGACAAGTGGCTGCCGATCATCAAAGTCCAGAATGTGCAGCCGCAGTGAAGCCCGAAGGCAGGCGATGGTCAGTCCAGCGTTAGAGCCGAGCGAACGACAATGGCAACGACCTTCGGTTCAGCCACCGAAAGTGATCGTCTGTCGAGATCTCGGAAAGACCTATGTCGCACGCGCGCAAGAGGCCGTGGTTGCGCTCGAGAACTTCAACATCGATGTCCCTGCCGGCGAGCTCCTGACCATGGTCGGTCCGAGTGGCTGCGGCAAGACAACATCACTCAGATTGCTTGCGGGCCTCGACCGAAAGTCGAGCGGCTATATGGAGCTTGCAGGCAGTCCGATCGATGGGCCGCGAAAAGATATCGGAGTCGTGTTTCAGGCTCCAACGCTTTTGGCGTGGCGGACGGTTTTCGACAACGTGATGCTTCCGATCGACGTGCTCGGGTTGGCCCGCAAACCGCATGCCGCGCGCGCAACGCGGCTCATTGAAATGACGGGGCTGGCAGGTTTTGAGAAAAAATATCCGTGGGAGCTTTCCGGGGGTATGCAACAGCGTGTCGCGATTTGCCGCGCCCTTGTGCATGAGCCGCGCGTCTTGCTTATGGACGAGCCATTCGGAGCCCTGGACGCCCTCACCCGTGAAGCGATGAACGTCGAGCTTCAGACCATCTGGCTGCAGACAAGGCAGACGATCCTTCTCATCACGCATTCGATCTCTGAAGCCGTTTTTCTGGGTACGAGAGTCGCGGTCATGACACCGCGGCCAGGGACGATAGCTGAATTGATCCCAATAAATTTCTCCCGTCCGCGGGAGCTTTCAATCACGACAAGTCCCGATTTCGGCAATCTGGTGCAACGCATACGCGACATTCTCGATGCGCGGAGCCCCGTCGAGCACTCGCGACGCAAGGTCGGCTACGACTGACGGAGGACGACATGATGAAGCAGATGGTGACGTTGCTAGCGGTTCTGGTGTTGATCGGCAATTCGCTCGCACAGGCCGCCGAAAGAGTGACCCTTATTATTCCGCTGCCTCAAATCACGTCCGTCTTTGCCTTCGCCACCTCAATCCCGATCGAGCTCGGGTTTTTCAAAGAGGAAGGTCTCGAGGTCGAGGCGTCCCCATCGCCAGGCGCGGTGGCCGGAATCCAGATGGTCGTCGGAGAAAAGGTGACGGCGGCGCTGTCCAATCCAGGCGGACCCTTGATCGCGGTTCAGAAGGGCAGCCCGATCAAGTTCTACTACGCGGCGCAGCGCGGCGACATTTTCGGGATCGGTTTGCTGGAGGGCAGCGGTATCAACGCCCTTTCCGATTTGAAGGGAAAGAGCATTGGTGTCATGAGCTTCGCGAGCGGCGGGACGATTTATGCCAGGGGTCTGCTGGCCGAGGCCGGTCTGAGCGAGAACGACTATTCGCTGGTCGAGATCGGCCTTGGCGCGCGGGCTGCGTCTGCCATACAGAGCAACCAGGTCCAAGCGCTCTCCCTATTCGAAGAGGCCTACGCACAGCTGCAGCAGGGAGGGATTCGACTCTCGAAGATCGTCCGCGATCCGCGCGCAGCACAATACATCTCCGGCTGTATCGTAGTCCGCAATGAGGACCTCGATCGGCGCCCAGACATGTACATCGGCTTGGCGCGAGCGATGGCGAAAGGGCAGATATTCCAGCTGGCTAATCCGGAAGCATCTGTTCGCATTCACTGGAAGGTCTATCCCAACACCGCGCCGAGAGCTGGTGTCACTGACGATGAGGTCCGCAAGCACGTCGAAGTGAACCGGACATCCGATCGCTTCCTCTCGCCCACCGCCCTCGGCACCAATCGCTACGGCGATGTGCCTCGGGAGGACATGGTGAAGTTGCAGCGCTATCTCGTTGCAACCGGAGTTGTACCCAAGGAGATCGATGTATCGGCCTATTATACCAATGACCTGATCGACCGGATCAATTCATTCGATAGCGATAAGATTGCGGCTCTGGCGAAATCCTACACTGGTAAGTGATGTTTTGCGGCGGAGGCAGCTATGGCATCGATCGAGGTCCTTGGGCTTGCCCAACAGCCATCAAAGGCGGTTCGGCTTTTGGAGCGAATTCGGAACCGCCCCGAGTTGGTGCTCGTACCTGCCTTCGCGTTCATTTTGTTTGGGGGCTGGGAATACTGCTGTCGCGCATTGAAAATCAGCGAATTGATCGTCCCAGCCCCATCCAAGATCGTCCTCGCGCTAGTGGATGGATTTGCCAGTGGCTATTTCCTCGTCCATCTCGCGGCTACGGTCGAGGAGATTGTCTTGGGGTTCCTCATTGCAGCAATTGCCGCATTCGTCATCGGGACGCTGATCAGTCAAATCCGATTGCTCGAGGTAGTCATTTATCCATATATTGTCGCCCTGCAAACCTTACCAAAGGTGGCTCTCGCTCCTTTGATCCTGATCTGGGTCGGCCTCGGAATCGAAGGCAAGGTTCTCGTGGCGGCGACCATCTCGTTCTTCCCGATGCTGGTCAATACAATTGCCGGCCTGAAATACACGCCCAAAAACGAGATCGATCTCATGCGTTCGCTCTCTGCGAGCCGCTGGAAAATCTTTCGCTACGTACAATTGCCGGAGGCACTGCCGTTCATTTTTGCCGGATTGAACATTGGCCTGGTCCTCTCGGTGCTGGGCGCGATCGTGGGCGAATTCGTCGGCGCGAAAGTCGGTCTCGGCTATTTGATCCTGCAGATGAATTTCAATCTCGACGTAGCGGGAATGTTCGCGGTGCTCGTGGTGCTCGGGTTCCTGGGGATCGTTTTCAATGGCGTGGCGCAGTATTTGAGGCGCAAGATTGTGTTCTGGCAACCTGAGGGAATTGGCTGATATGGCTGATCCCTTATTGGTGTAAACAGGAGACACAAGATGGTCGAGCTAACTGGAGTTGCACATTTCTCTATCCCGGTCAGCGATCCCGATCGCAGTACCCGCTTCTACACGGACGTGGTGGGCTGCAAATTCTTCTCGGCGCTGCCCGATAAAGGCATGACCTTCCTGGACGCGGGGGGTGTATGCGTGCTCCTGATCAAGCGCCCGCCTCCGATCGTCAGGGAACTCGAATATTCCAACGGCGTGCACCATGCATTCATGGTCGATGCCGACCAATACCAAAAGGCCCTGGACAACTTGCGAGCGCATGGGGTCGAGATCTTCTTCGAGGAGGATCGCCGCACCGGCGTGATCCGCGGTCCGCGCGCCTATTTCCGCGATCCAGATGGTACCGCGCTCGAATACATCAATCGCACGGGTTACAGCGCAAGCGACCCTCGATGAGTGTGCTGCGCCGATAGCGGTAGAATACCGAACCCATAGAGATGCGATCGAATTTCGTCGGCAGCCCGGTCTTGCGGCTGGAGGATTTGCCGCTTCTCAAGGGGAGGGGCCGTTTCGCAGCCGACATCAACTTTCCGAACCAGCTGCATATGCGTGTCGTGCGCTCGATGCAAGCGCACGGCAAAATTCTGTCGGTCGACATCAGCGATGCCTTGAACCATCGCGGCGTGATCGCGGTTTGGACGTCCGTGGAGGTTCTCGATGTCCCCCCAATAGGGCTGCGCGAGGGTAGGATCGAGCGTTACGAGCCCTACTTGCAGCCGATATTGGCGAGGGACCATGTGCGCTACGTGGGTGAGCCGGTCGCGGTCGTATTTGCCGAAGACCCCTATGTCGCGGAAGATGCCGCCGATCTTGTGCTCGTCAAAATCACGGATGTCGCTCCCATCTTGTCGTCCGATGATGCTCCCGGGGAATTCAAACCAGGCTATTCGACGGAAGTGACCCTCATTGAAAAGGCTTTCGGGGACATCGAGGTGGGGTTCAGGTACGCTGATTGCGTGATCGATCTCGAACTCAGGATCGGCCGCCATTCCGGCGTTCCTATGGAGACACGCGGCGCCATCGCGCGTCTCGATACGGTACGCGATATTCTCGAGCTACATGGCGCCGCCAAGGTCCCTCACCGAACGCGCGATCTGCTTGCGCAGCTGCTGGGGCGCAGCCCGAGCTCCGTGCATCTGTTCGAGGGACATACGGGAGGCGGATTTGGGGTTCGTGGCGAGCTCTATCCCGAGGATGTCCTGGTTTGTCTTGCGGCATTGCGACTTGATCGCCCTGTCAAGTGGATCGAAGACCGGCGCGAGCATTTGATGGCGACCAATCATTCGCGCGAGCAGGTTCATCGGCTACGCGTCGCAACGGATTCGATGGGCCGCATCCTGGCGCTCGAGGACGAGTTCTTTCACGACCAGGGGGCGTACATCCGCACGCACGGTTCCCGGGTCGCGGACATGACCGCCGGCATGCTGCCGGGGCCCTACAAGGTGCCTACCTGCAAGGTGATTGGGCGCTTCCGCCTGACCAACAAGACGCCGGCGGCGACATATCGCGCGCCTGGTCGATACGAGAGCAGCTTCGTGCGCGAGCGCATGATGGATGCCATTGCGCAGCGCCTTAAGCTCGATCCGAACGAGGTGCGGCGCGTAAATCTGATCGCCAGGGAAGAAATGCCGTTCGAGCAGCCGGTGGAAGCGCTGGGCGAGAAGGTCGTGTACGATTCCGGCGACTATGGCGCACTGCTCGACAAGACGCTCAGGGCGCTCGACTGGGACAAGTTGCAGGACGAGCTGCGACGTCGCCGCGCCGAGGGTGAGGCGGTGGGGGCCGGACTGGCCATGTTCGTCGAAAAAAGCGGGCTCGGCCCAGCCGATAGCGCGCGTGTGACCGTTGATACGAGCGGTGCGGTAGAACTTGTTACCGGAGGGGCGTCCCTGGGGCAGGGGTTCGAGACTGCCATGGCGCAGATTTGCGCCGACGGCCTCGGCGTCGACTACAAGGTCATCAAGGTGATCCATGGACGGACCGATCTGATCGCTCACGGCATCGGCGCGCATTCCTCGCGCGCGTCGGTCATGACCGGATCGGCGACGCACATCGCCGCAACAAAGGTCAGAGAAAAGGCGCTGCGGATCGCGAGCGAACGCATGCAGACGCCCCCGTCCGATCTCGACATAATCGCCGGCAATGTCGTCCGCAAAGGTTCCCCCACGGGATCACCATCCATGAGCCTTGCGGACATCGCCGGCGCGGTTGCGCCAACGTCGCGCACGCGCGGCGATCACGAGCCCGGATTGAGCGCCGAGGGCTGGTTTTTCACCGATCATATGGTGTTCCCGTACGGCATCCATATGGCGGTGGCCCGGGTGGATCGCGGCACGGGCGAGGTCTCAATCGAGCGGTTTCTGGTCGCCTATGATGTCGGACGCGCCATCAATCCGATGCTGATCGAGGGGCAGATCACCGGAGGCGTGGCGCAGGGCATTGGCGGCGCGTTGTATGAAGAGTTCAGGTACGACGAACGCGGCCAGCCGCTTGCGGTGACCTTCGCAGATTATCTTATGGTCTCAGCCAGGGAGATGCCGACCGTCGCGGTACTGCTCAGCGAGGACGCGCCGAGCCCGCGCAACCCGCTGGGAATCAAAGGGGCAGGCGAGGCGGGCACTAACGCGGCAGGCGCGGCGATTGCAGCCGCGATCGATCAGGCGATCGGCGTGCCGGGAGCGGTCATCCAGCTGCCGGTAACGCCACAGCGCATGCATAACATGCTGAGTGGCATGTCGATTCGAGGGTCGGGATGAGGGTCGAATGCTCGCCGCGAGGAGCGAGATTGACTCGTGTGAGGGCTCGATCCTAATTCTCCACTGAAGCAGCCGCGACCAGTCACATGGTTTGCGAACAACAGCAGATCCAACAACGGGAGCGGGTCCAACGAGAATGGCAACGATTGTCGGCTCAATAGGCGTCAATCACAATCCAACTTTTCCGGCGATGTTCGAGAAGGAGGGATATGACTGCGACGCAGCCCGATTATACGCCAGAGCGAGGCAAGAGCTCGCTACGTTGAGTCCAGATCTCATCGTGATCTTCGATACCGATCATTGCAATACATTCTTCCTGGACAACTTTCCCGTTTTTGCGATCGGCGTCGAGGATCAGTTTGCGGGACCGAATGATGATGTGCCCGAGCTGCCGCGTCACTACGTGCCCTCGCATCGCGCGCTTGGCGCGCATCTGCGCGCGCAGGCCGTCAACGCCGGCTTCGATCTCGCCCTGGTGCAGGAGTTCGAGGTCGACCACTCCGTGATGGTGCCTCTCCATTACCTGACGCCGGAAATGCGCATTCCCGTCATCCCCGTCTTTATTAGTGGGCATGCGCACTGCATCAAGGAACATGCTCTGCCACTGCCCTCCGCCCGCCGCTGTTATGCGCTCGGCGAGACGGTTGGGGTCGCGATCGAACGCTGGCCGGAGCCGCTGCGTCGCCATTGTCGCCAGCGGCGCCGTATCGCTCGACGTCCACGGCACGAAGATAGACCCGGGCGCAATGGTCGGTGTTCCCGATCCGCGCTGGGTCGAGCGCGTTCACCGGCATGTGACGCGCAATACGATCTCGGACCTGCTCGATGAGATGACGCCCGAACAACTGCACCGCGCCGGCAATGTTGCGGGCGAATTTCTCAATTGGATCGCAATGCTGGGCGCAGCCAAGCGCGGAGCTCCGGCCTGGAGCCAGCTCGTGACCGAAGAAGGCTACGTTTATGCGGCATGGCACTGAAGGATTGCTGGCTTTTTTGAGGGTACGATGAGCCTCGTCTCAATCGGTCGGCTAGGTCGCGACCTCATGCGCAACAAGGCACTGCGCAAGAGCTTCCAGGAAGATCCCGAGGAGGCGCTCACCAGGTATCCCCACCCGTTCAACCCGCAGGAACGTGCCGCCCTGCTCGCCGGCGATGTCGGCACGCTTTATCGCATGGGGGCGAACGCATTCCTGATGGGTTATTTTGCTCGTTATCGCATCTTCGGGCTGGATCCAGCGAGCTATAGCGAACGCATGCGCGCAGTGGATGATCGTCAACGCGACTCTTAGAGCAGATCCCGCTGAAACAGACTCCGGTGCAAGCGCCACTCACCGGTGTGTTCCCTCCCCCTTTCAGGGTCCCTTTCTGGGGGGCCGGGGAAGGGCGTGCGTTTGGCAACGCCGGTGCCTTGACTTGCCACCACCCTCCCCGCAAGGGAGCGGAGCCGAACCGACTCCGCGGCGCGGCTTTTCGGGTCTATGCGACGAAACCGGTTCTAGTGCTGCGCGCCTACCAAGCCGACGCGCTCAATCAAAGATTTCCATCTGATATTCTCCGCGGCGACAAATCGGGTAAACTCGTCCGCCCCCATCGGCTGCGCAATTATCCCATCGCGGCGAAAGCGTGCCTGCGCATCGGGTGTGGCGACCGCCATCTGGACCGCTCGGTTGATCTTGTTGACGATGTCTTTGGGTATGCCAAGTGGTCCCGACAGCGCAAACCACGTGGTGCCGACGAGCTCGGCGTGCCCCAATTCCTTGAAGGTCGGGAGATCAGAAAACTCAGACATTCGCTCCGACGCAGTCACGGCTATGCCGGTGAGCGATTTGGCGTGCAGGAACGGCGACGTCGACGACAGAGTGAAAGTCGAGAACTGCACGTGTCCGGCGACGAGATCGGAGAGTGCCTGTGCGGTCGCCTTGTATGGAACGTGTTCCGCCTTCACTCTCGTGCTGCTGGCAATCAGCTCGCCCCAGAGCTGGCCGTCGGAACCGACGCCCGAAGAGGCAAACGTGAACGATTTCCCAGGGCTATTCGAGTAGGAAATGAACTCGGCGAGCGTCCTCACGCCGGTCTGCGGGTTGGCCGCCAGCACCACGGGCGAGCCGCCGATATACGCGACGTGCGCGAAGTCGCGGTCGGGGTCGTAATCCGCGTTCGCGTTGATGATCGGCACGAGCGACATCGTCGAAAGACTGCTCATGCCTATGCTGTAACCGTCAGGGAGCTGCGCCAGAAATTGCCTGGTGCCGATGACCCCACCGCCGCCGGGCCTGTTTTCCACCACGAACTGTTGCTTGAGCGAACTGGTGAGATACTGGGCTACCACGCGCGCCAGCACGTCCCCACTGCCCCCTGCTGCGAACGGGACGATGACCTGGACCGGCCGGTTGGGCCAGTCCTGCTGAGGCAAAGCGGCGCTGGTTGCTAATAGCAGCGCGAGCGCACCCACGAGCCAAGCGGCCACAGGCTTGATCATGAAGGCATTCTTCCCTTCGATTCAGTTGGTGGTTTGGCAGCTGCGGCTGCGAGCGACCAGCTCCCAAATCCGTGATGGGCTGAGCGGCAGCTCGTTGGTCTGAATACCGAAAGATTTCAATGCGGAGCTGACCGCATTGGCTATCGCGCCGGCGACCGGAATAACGCCTCCTTCTCCGGCCCCCTTGGCGCCGAGCGGATTATTTGGCGATGGATACTGCTCCAGCGAAATGGCGCGAACATTCGGATAATCGGTCGCTACAGGGAGCATGTAGTCGGCGAGCGAGCCGACAAGGATCTGCCCCTTCTCATCATAGGCGATTTCCTCGGTAAAGACGCTGCCCATCCCCTGAACAGCCGCACCAACGACCTGCCCATGCAGCGTGAGGGGATTGATGATACGTCCGACATCGTCGACTACGACATAATCCAATAACGAGACTTTGCCTGTCCTTACGTCGACCGCAACATGCGCAATTGCGGTACCGTAGGTGACAGTCAGTTTGGAATTGGAAAATACACCGTCAGCGGTTAGAGGTTCATCGGTCAAATCGGCAAATGTGAGCAGTCGTCCGCTCGGTGAGCGCGCCACACCGTCACGGATCGCAACGTCTTCAACCGCTACGCCGAAGCGCTCGGCTGCGGCCGCGCGAAACTTCTGCAACAGCGCATCTGCAGCGGCGAGAACGGCAGAACCTCCCATCACCGTCCCGCGTGATCCATACGATCCGAACCCTTCGGCAAGATAGGTTGTCGATCCGTGCAGCACGCTTATGCGGTCAATGGGAATTTCCAGGGCGTCGGCAGCGATCTGTGCCATGATCGTCTCCACACCCTGCCCGATGGCAGACGAGCCGACATAGAGGGCGACACTGCCGCCCTGCTCGACTTCAATTCTGGCGGTCTCACGCGGTCCCGAGGCGCCGCCCTCGACGAAGCATGCAACACCCAGGCCGTGATAGCGCCCATCCACGAGCCTTCCGATGAGCTTGGATTTTTCCTGCCAATGACTTTCTTCAACACAGAGAGCGAACGCGCTGAGATAGTCGCCGCTGTCGCAGGCGGTATCGTTGAAGCCGTCGAGCGGACGCACCGGCGCTAGCGGATAAGGCATAGCGCTCGCCGGAATCAGATTGCGCTGTCTGATCTCGAGCCGATCGAGCGTAAGCTCGTCGGCGGCGATATCCATCATCCGCTCGAAGAAAAAGCAGCCTTCGTAACGGCCGGGGCCGCGAAAAGTGCCCGACGGCGTCTTGTTGGTGACCAGCGCGTGGCAACGCAACTCAATATTGGGCACCACATAGGGGCCGGTGAGGAATTGCGCCAGATTGCGCACCGGCGTCATACCGTTGGGCCGCACATAAGCTCCAATATCGACAAATACGTCGCCCCTAAGGGCGAGGATTGTCCCCTTCTCGTCGAAGGCGAGCTCGATCTCGCACTCGGTCTCGCGCGAATGCCCGATCGCCATGAAGTGCTCACGCCGATCCTCAGTCCATTTGACTGCGCGCTTGAATTTCCGCGCCGCGAAGGCGACCAGGAAATCCTCCGGATAGAACTCGCCCCTTGCGCCGAAGCCTCCACCAACGTCGAGCTCGATGTAGTCGACCAGCGCTTCGGGCAAATTCATCATCGCGGCCAAAGCACGGCGATTGAAGAAAGGAAGCTTTGCGGCGCCATACATCTTGAGGCTTCCTGCCGCATCGTTCCATTCCGCCAGCAGGCCACGCGTCTCCATTGGCATGGCTGAGACCCGTTGCACGCGAAACTGCTCCCTGCGCCGGTATGCTGCGCGCGCAAACGCCGCTACCACATCGCCAGACTGTGTCGTGTAGACGTTTGCTGTGTTGCTAGCGGTTTCCTTGAACAGCAGGACATCACCCTTTGCGGAGGCTTTTCGATCAACCACCACGGGCAAGTGCTCAATGTCCGCCGCCACTGCCGCGATCGCGTCCTCGGCAACCTGACTAGTTTCGGCGAGAATAAAAGCGATCGGCTCCCCGACGTAGCGAACGAAGCCATCGGCGATTACGGGTTGGGCGTAGGCTGCAAATACAGGATTGGGACGCCGGAAAGGCACCTTCGGTATCGGACTATCGATGTCTTTTGCAGTGATGACGGCCTGCACGCCCGGCATCTGCAACGCTACCGAGGTGTCGATGTTTCGAATGCGGCCATGGGGAACGGCGGTTCGCACCACCGCGCCATGCCATTGCCCGTCGAAATTCAAGTCGTCGACGAACTTACCCCGGCCGCGCACAAAGCGCAGATCTTCGATTCTCTCAATTGGGCTTCCGATGAAGGCGTTGGCGCGTTTCATTCGTCGGCTACTGCGCTGTTTGGGAATCCACGGCCTCTCATGGCAAAACTTCGAATCATCGGAGCGGCCCACGGATGTGATTGTCTGCTCGGGCCAAAGCCTAAGCTGATCCCAAAATATGCTCTGCATTGCCGGAGAGAATGTCAAGCCGATGCTCGGGCGAGATGTCCATGGCATGGATGGACCGGAGCGTTTCCTTGGTGTCCAGGCAGGCAGTCGTGTCTCTTCGGGCCATGTGCCTGCCCTCAGCGATGACCATAGCCAGTTGACACGGGCCTCCCGCCAGCTCACTCACGCCGCTGTGGTCGCTCCAACGATAACGCAGTAGACTGGCGCGCTCGCTCGATTCAACCATGTGGCTTCCGTCCGAGGGAGGGTTGCGTGAACGCTGATGCGAAGAAGGCGGTTCTGCGAATGATCCCATACGGCATCTATGTGCTCGCGGCGGACGACGCGAAGGGAAACATCGCGGCGGCCACGGTCAACTGGGTCACACAGAGCGCGTTCGCTCCTCCCCTTGTGGTGGTGGGCGTCAAGGCCGATTCCGGGACCTACAAGACCGTGAAGGCGGCTCAAGCCTTCGCGCTCAATATGCTCGGCAAGGAGCAGAAGAACCTGGGCTTCACCTTCTTCCGGCCGGTGGACGTGAGCGAGGACAAGCTCAGCGGACAATCATTCCGCAGCGGCGCAACCGGAGCGCCGATTCTGGTCGATGCGCCTGGCGCGGTCGAATGTCGGGTGACCTCCATTGTCGAGCTGGGAGATCACCACATCGTCGTCGGCGAGGTCGTCGAGGCGCATCTCAACAAGCCGCTTGCCGGCAGACCGGACGCAGCGATCCTCGAGATGAAGAATCTCGGCGACAATGTCTTTTACGGAGGCTAGTCGGCGGGCAGCGTGCCGCTATTCAATCACCTCGTCGGCACGGGCGACCAGCGTCGGCGGCACATCGAGGCCGAGCGCCTTCGCAGTCTTGAGGTTGATGACAAGCTCGAGCTTAGTGGTAAACTCGATTGGTAGGTCGCCGGGTTTCGCGCCCTTCAGAATCTTAACCACGTAATCGGCTGCGCGGCCAAAATTCTCCGATATGTTGATCCCGTAGCTGATCAGGCCTCCGTCTTCGACGTGCTCCCGGAAGCCGTACACGGTCGGCAACCTCGCTGCCATTGCGGACGCCGCCAATGCTGCGCGGTGGTTGAAGAACACCGTGTCCCGAAGCACGATGACGGCATCGACCCGTTCTTTTGCCAGCGTGGGGAAGATCGAATCGACATTTTCGGGCGTACGCACCTCGATAGTTGCGATCTTGATGGCCTTTGCTGCGACCGCGGTCCTCCAATTCCTGCCGTTGGCTCAAGCTATTGGCGTTATCAGGATTGACCACTAGCCCGATCTTGTCCGCGCCCGGGATCAGATCGAGCACCAGTTCGAGTTGTTTGCTTGGAAGGCCCTCTACGAATAGCAACAGACCAGTTACGTTACCTCCCGGTCGCGCGTCGTTCTTGATCAGACCCAGGCGCACGGGATCGGCGAGGAAAGGGCAAACGATCGGGATCGTTTTGGTCATGTCGCTTGCAACCACCGCCGCTTGCACGATGCTCGCCAAGATCAGGTCGGGTTTCGATCGAACGGCTTCTTGAGCGAGCGTCAATATGCGCTCAAGGTGGCCCTCGGCCCAATAATAATCGATCTCGAAGTCGGGGCCCTCGACGTAACCATGCGCCCGCAGGCCTTCGAGAAGGGCGGTGACGACTTTGTCGGTTCCTGCGCGCGAGCCACCGCTGAGATATGCAATCCGCCGCGGCCGCTTGTCGAATGCTCGGGCAAGCGCCGCCAGCGGCGACGTCCCCGCCGCGGCCGCGCCGCCGAGCAGCGTGATGAGGTCGCGTCTCTTCAACCGATTGAATTGCATTTGCTACCCCTCGCCAGCGAGGCAGCATACCGGATCGGCGAGCATCAAGTCAGGAGTTCGCTGCACTGCGGGATTCCGGCCCGGCTGATGTCCCCTCGGGCTCATTTTCCTCAGATCGACCCGCTCGTTCGCGGCATGTCCGCCGTGCTTCCGATGGCGACCGAATTGGTGACTCGCGGCAGTCCGTCGCTTGGTGCCAATTCCGGACCAATGCACCGCAGCAAAACAACATCACTCGATGACCTCGTCGGCGCGGGCGAGCAGCATCGGCGGCACGTCGAGGCCGAGCGCCTTAGCCGTTTTGAGATTGATCACCAACTGATACTTGGTCGGCGCCTGCACTGGCAGGTCGGCGGGCTTCTGACCCTTGAGGATGCGGTCAACGTAACCGGCCGCGCGTCGGTATGGCTCGACCGAATCTGGAACATACGAGATCAAGCCGCCGTCGATGACGAAGAAGCGCAACCCATAGACTGCAGGCAGTCGGTGCTGAGCCGCAAGCGTGATGATCAACTCGCGCTGAACAATAGACAGCGGTGATGCCAGCACGATCAGACCGCCATTTGGCTCGCGCGCGAATGCGGTGACGGTGCGCTCGATCTCGCCAGCATCGCGCACGCCGATTGGGCTCGACTCAATCCCGAGCGATGGCGCGACCGCTAAGACCGCGCCTAACTGACCGATCCCCGAAGCAATAGTGGGATCGCGAAGGACTGCCGCGCGCGTCACGCCCGGCGCGATCTCCTTGAGTAGCTCCACCCATTTCGCGCTTGCTGCATAGTCATAGGTAGTAAAACCGGTGGTGTTGCCGCCCGGTCGCGCAAGGCTCGCGACAAAACCATTGGCTACGGGATCGGGTACCTGCGCGAAGACGATCGGCACGCTAGGGCTCGCCTGTAGCAACGCGGCCGTCACCGGAGTGCCGGTCGCTAGGATTACGTCCGGCGCAAGCGCGACCAATTCCGTCGCATCTTTACGAATGCGGTCGGGATTGCCTGCGCTCCAGCGGTAGTCGATGCGCACGTTGCGGCCAACCTCCCAGCCCAATTCGCCCAGCCCCTGCAGGAATGCCGCGATGCGGGCCATCGATTCCGGATCGTCTGCTGCCAAGGGTGTGAGCACGCCAATCCGCCGCACACGTTCAGGCTGCTGAGCGCGTGCCGCGACTGGCCACGCGGCCGTGCAGCCGAGCGCGGCTATCAATTCCCGGCGCCGAATATGGATTGCCATGTGACCCTCCCATGGGGTCATGCAACAGAGCGGACGATATCACACCTGCACGTGCTGCGCTGCGGGATTTCAAACAGGTCTATGTCGGCTCGGGGGTCATTTTTCACCCTAGCTCCTCGAAGTGCGCGCCTGCCCTGGGTCCGCTGCTCATTCGATAGCAGTCGTCATCGGGGCCGAGCCTCGGTGCCAAAGCGGTCCTCGGCGGACAACTCAGCGCGCCGCCCCTTCGCCGACGACTTCGAACGGTGCCCAATACGCACGACTCCTCAACGTTGGCGAATTGCTGTCGCGCGCTGTGGGGACGACGGAAACGCGGTGATGGGCGGACAGGTCTCACGCTAACCCATCGCTTCCGGTTTTCCCCGCGGACGGCCCGAAGCCCTATAATGGTACCCGTTCCCCAGTCGCATCTTTTCAGGCGACAACGTCGGAGGACCGCCCATGACTAGTTCCCCCCAACTCCGCCCGCTCGGCGAGCTACTCGGCACCGAGGCATTAGGCATTGATCTCTCAAGGCCGCTCGACGAGGCGACCTTCGCCTGGATCGGGCGTGTATTCGCAGAACACCCGGTGCTTGTGTTCCGCGACCAGAATCTTGGCGCGGCCGAACTCGCCGCGTTCGGCCGTTGGTTCGGCTCGCCACGCATGCATGCGCTGGTCAAGTATCGTCATGCCGAATATCCGGAAGTGTCCTGGCTTACCAATGTCGAGGACGACGGCAAGGTGGATTGGTATGGCGTCAAGCGCGCCACTGACTGGCACACGGACTCAACATACGAAGCTGATCCGCCGATACTCGCTATCCTGCACGCCAAGGAAATTCCGTCCTCAAAAGGCGGCACCATGTTCGCCGATATGCGTGCCGCCTATGATGCGCTACCGAAAACCATGAAGGACCGGCTCTCCACCCTGGTGGGCC
>Ga0210402_10002319_pt1 | contig 18605 bp, 16 predicted proteins | sample IncBWC7MmetaG_FD_161055 | JGI IMG/M metagenome (GOLD analysis project Ga0210402, IMG submission 161055) | Forest soil microbial communities from Barre Woods Harvard Forest LTER site, Petersham, Massachusetts, United States - Inc-BW-C-7-M | ecosystem: Environmental > Terrestrial > Soil >... | reverse complement strand
CGACCATGGCCGTGGCGAGCAGCGGCAGCATGCCGCCGAACCAGCCATTGCCGATGTGATAGGGCAGCGACATCGAGGTGTAGCGGATGCGGGTCGGGAACAACTCGACCAGGAACGCCGCGATCGGTCCGTAGACCATGGTCACGTAGATCATCATGATGACCAGGATCAGCAAGGTCATCGGATAGTTGACCTTGGATTTGTCCGCGCTCGCCGGATAGCCAGCCGCCTTGAGGGTGTCGGCCGCGCGCTTCTCTTCCCACCCTTTAAGCTCGGTGTTGCCGATCTTGACCACCACGTTGTCCGGCGAGCTCGCCGGCAGATCGGTGGACGTGAACGACAGGCCCAGCTTGGTCAGAAAGTCCTTGGCTCGATCGCATTCCGAATACTTCGTGAACGGGGTCACGAAGACGTGGAAGGCACAGTCCTTCGCCGCCACGCTGACCGGTGTCGTGGTTTGGAATGTTTCCAGTGCCGGATTCACGTAATGGGTGAGCGCCTTGAACAGCGGAAAGTAGGTGACAGCCGCAATCAGGCACCCGGCCAGGATGATCTTCAGCCGTCCGATCTTGTCCGACAGCGCGCCGAAGACAATGAAAAACGGCGTCCCGATCAGCAGCGAAATCGCGATCAGGGTGTAGGTCGTCGCGCCATCGAGCTTGAGCGTGATGATCAGGAAGAACAGCGCGTAGAACTGCCCCGTATACCAGACCACCCCCTGCCCGGCCGTCGCGCCCAGCAATGCCAGCAGCACGTACTTGTTGTTCGGATACTTAAGGAAGCTGTCGCGCAGCGGAGCCTTCGACCCCTTGCCCTCGGCCTTCATCCGCTGGAATACCGGCGATTCGTTGAGCTTGAGCCGGATGTAGATCGAGAAAATCAGCAGGATCAGGGAGACCAGGAACGGTATGCGCCAGCCCCACTGCGCGAAATCCGCCGGGGCGATCCAGCCGGTGAAGCGGCACATGTAGATGACCGCCAGCGACAGGAAGAAGCCAAGCGTCGCCGTGGTCTGGATCCAGGCGGTATCGTAGCCGCGCTGATTCTGCGGCGCATGCTCGGCTACATAGGTGGCCGCCCCGCCGTATTCGCCGCCCAGCGCCAAGCCCTGCAACAAACGCAAGCTGACCAGCAGGATCGGCGCGCCCCAGCCGATGGCCTGGAAGGTCGGCAGCAGGCCGACCGCGAAGGTCGAGAAGCCCATCACCACGATGGTCACCAGGAAGGTGTACTTACGCCCGACCAGATCGCCGATGCGGCCGAACACCAGCGCCCCGAAAGGCCGCACCAGGAAGCCCGCCGCGTAGGTGGCAAAGGCCGACAGCAGCGCCGCCGTATCGTTACCACTGGGAAAGAACAATGCCGCGAAAAACGGCGCCAGGGTCGCGTACAGGTAGAAGTCGTACCACTCGAAGACCGTTCCCAGCGAAGACGCGAAAATGACTCGCCGTTCTTCGGTCTTCGAGCTCAGCTGAACATGCGCGGGCCCTACGGGACGACTGGCTGTGCTCATCGTTGCTCCTCCTAAGATGAAACTCCTGCTGAACCTTTGGCTGCCGGGCGCGGGCTAGACATCCGGCGAACAGTCCCGGAGCCCGTTGGCCTTGATAGGCCTTGATAGGCATAGCAGCTACGCGATGCCGGGAAGCTTACGGGAAACCCGATGACTAAGGCAAGCGATTGTCGCGCCGGGCTTCAGAGGCTTCGCCGGTACCGTCGAAACGTCGGCTCATTCCGCTCCGATGCCAAGGTCATCGCATGGTTCGTGCGCGACACAGGTCGAACAGGAAGCGTTACGGACGTCCGCACAAAGGCAAAGCGAGTGCCTGCAGCACGTCGCCGCCCGCGGCGTCTTCCGCGAATGCAACGATTTCGAGCGGGCCGGGATCGGCAGGCAGCGGGAATTGGAATCGCTGGCGCACCTCGCCTGCGGCGTCGAGTGAAATGCCGTCGCGCCATTGCCGCACGACATGATCATGGGTGAGTCGCTTGCCGGCATTTTCTCCGGCCTTGACGTCGCTCGAAAGCTTGCTCTGTACCAACGCGACTGCAACGACGGCGTGGCCGCGGTCGCGAACGTCCGGTACTTTCAGATGAACGTCGACGATGGCGTTTGTCCCTTGCGCCTCGACCGCCAATTCGATATTTGCTCGTGGGCGACGCGCGTTGACCGCCGCAATCGCCGCTGCCGGATCGGCCGCTGCGCGCCATTGCCCGAAGTCCTTTCCTTGCAGCATGACTTGCGGCGTGAAGACGAACGTCGCTCGCTGGCGGCGCATCTGTTCATACTGACGATCGGTGTACTTTGCGCTGGCGAAGCGATCCTTCCATCCCAACCGATCCCAATAGTCGACGTGGAATGCAATCGGAACCACCCGGGTAAGCGCAGGACGCGCGTCGTCTCCACCGACCAGGCGTGACAGCCAGTTATCCGCGGGTGGGCAGCTGTCGCATCCCTCCGATGTATAGAGCTCGACCAGTGCGACGAGATGATCGGGACTCTTGGCGTCGCAAGCACCGTGTGCTGCGAGCGACACCAAGGACAGCGCAGCTACACTGGCGACAATCGTAAGGGTGGTGCGCATGAGCATCTCCGTAATAGGTAGCGCTTGGTCGTTCGGATGCTATCGAAACTTACCCGCGGCCCGACTCGGACGCTATGCTAGGATGCATCGGCAGCCACGGCACCGGCAACGCCGACGGCAATCCCGCCGGCAATGCAATTAACTTCGGTTAGCGCCGACCGGCAAGCCCACGGTGATGGATCGCCAGCTTGCTCCTAGCGTCCCGGCGCGATGTCGTTGATTGAGGAGAGCACCTTATGGGTATCCTGAGCATTATTGGAACCATTATCGTCGGCTTCATTGTCGGCGTCCTCGCCCGCTGGATCTTTCCCGGCACGGTTCCGCTTGGATTCTGGCTCACCGTCGGGCTTGGTATCGGCGGCTCGGTGGTCGGAGGCGTGATCAGCGACCTCATCTGGACGTCGCCCGACGGAAAGTTTCACCCCGCCGGCTGGTTCCTGTCCGTCGCGGGCGCGCTGCTTCTTCTCTGGGGCTACACCAATTACATGGCCTGAAATGCAAGCCACGCCGGCTCGATCCGCCGCGATACAAGAGCTACCGTCGCCGCGACCGAATACTTGATCGGCATTCCCGCATTCCCCGCGATCATCCATTTGACTCAGCAGCAAGATCCCATCGGCACGGACGGCCTTGAATTCATCGAGCTCGCCGCGCCCGATCCGGTGCCGCTCGCGGGGTTCGCGCCGCCGGTTCTGCGTACCGGCGGGCAGCCGACGTTCGTCCAGCGGATCGAGGTGTAATCGGTGCCTCGTAGCCGCCGGCTTTCGCGAGACGGCTTCGCGACGATGTCGACTTCATTCGATACCGGCCGGCCATTTGGTCGATAATCGCCCTATTTTTCGATAATCGCCCTTGACCTGCCATAATAATTCCGCCGATAATTCGTTCGATAGTCGAACAAGAGTGCGTTAATCGCCCCAAAGAGGCCAGGAGGAGTACCGTGCGGCACCGATACGCATTGCCCGTAGAGCCCAGCTATTCCGGAGTCGCGCGCCGGCCCGCCGCTTCCCGCAGCCGATCGTTTGCCGGAACATAGCGATCGAGCGAAGGAGGAGGAATACAGCGATCATGAAAAATTTCAATCGGATCACGGGCGGCGAAGCGGCGAACATCACGCCGCAGGCAATCCATATGTGTTTCGCATGTCCTTTACGCAGACCACCGCCATGCCCAAGCTCGCGCGTTACATCAAGGATGCCGTCAAGGCCCGGACGGTAGCGATGGTCTGGATCAGATTGGGGGATGGACATGGTTGACCTGGTGCAACTCATCATCTCGGGGACCGCGACCGGCGCGATCTACGCCCTTTGCGCTCTCGGGTTCACGCTGTTGTGGCAAGCGTCGGGCACCATCAACTTCGCGCAAGGCGAGTTCGTCATGGTCCCCGCCTTCGTGATGTTGTTCTTCATCAACACCGCCGGCCTTCCGTTATGGCTCGCGTTCCTGCTTACGTGCCTGGTCGCGATGATTCTGCTGGGCTACACCTTCAAGCGCGCAATGGTCGACCCGCTGATCCGCCATGGCGTGATTCCGCTGGTCATTGCCACGCTGGGCTTGTCGATCGGGGTCAAGCAACTGGTCAAGGCTGGCGTGACCGCGCAAGCGCAGCCGTTCAACAGCATTTTCCCGGACGGCCTGCTCTCGCTGGGTCCGCTCAAGGTGTCGTATATGGACGTGGGCACGTTGGTGCTTGCCGGTGTGATCGTCATCAGTCTGCAAATGTTTCTCAACCGCACCGTGACCGGCCGCGCAATGCAGGCGGTGGCGCAGAACACCGACTCGGCCAGGGTTCTCGGCATCAACGTCGCGCGCATGGTGCTCTACACCTTTTTGATCAACGCGGTGCTCTCGGTTGTTGCCGCGCTTCTGGTCACTCCGACCTATCTTGCGAAGTTCGACATGGGCGAGTCGATCGGCCTCAAGGCCTTCTACGCCGCGATCATCGGCGGCTTCAATCAGACTCGCGGCGCGCTGCTCGGCGGAGTCCTGGTGGGCGTGCTGGAGAACCTGACGGGCGCCTACATCTCGCCTGCATACAAGGAAGGCGTCGCGCTGATGCTGTTCCTGGTCGTCATCATCTTCCGGCCCGAAGGTCTTCTGGGCAAGACCGAGGAGCGCAAGGTATGAGCAACCTACAAAGAATCGGCTTGGTGATCGGCCTGGTGCTGTACGCCATCCTGCCGCACTTCCTCAAGAGCTATGGCGTCTATCTGATGACGTTGCTTTGCGTGTACCTGATGGCGGCTTTCGGGCTCAATCTCATCGTCGGCTACGCGGGGCAGATGTCGATCGGGCAGGCGGCGTTCTACGGCATCGGCGCCTACATCGCCGCCATCCTGATGACCAAGATGGGCGTCTCGTTCTGGTTCGCGCTGCCCATCGCGGCGATTGCGTGCTTCGTCGTCGGGCTCGCGCTGGGCTTCCCGGCATTGCGGGTCCAGCACCACTACCTCGCATTCGCGACGCTGGGGTTCAACGTTCTCGTTTTCCTCGTCATGCGTAACGAAGAGAACCTGACCGGCGGCACCTTCGGCATCTCCAACATTCCGCGGCCGTCGATCTTCGGCTATTCGCTCGACGGCGCCTTGCCGTTTTTCTACTTCGCATTCGTATCGGTGATACTGCTCGCGGCAGTGCTGTGGTGGTTGCTGCGCTCGCCCTGGGGCCGCGCCTTCGCCGCGCTGCGCGACAACCCGATCCGGGCCGAGAGTACCGGAGTCAACATCACGGCCTACACGCTGCTCGCGTTCGCGATCGGCGCGGCGTGCGCCGGAATCGGAGGCGTGTACCTCGCGGCCCTGGTCAATTTCATCGAGCCGGGCCAGTTCCACCTGTCGGTATCGCTGTTGATGCTGCTCGCGGTCATTGTCGGCGGCTCGGGCCGCTTCTTCGGTCCGGTGCTGGGCTCGGTCGTGGTCGTGCTCCTGCCGGAATGGCTTCGCTTCCTGCAGGATTGGTATCTTGCGATCTTCGGCTTCGCGGTGATCGTGCTGATGGTCTATCTTCCGGGCGGGCTGCTCTCGCTCACCGACCGCTTCAAGTCAGGCGGAGGTATGCGATGACGCCGTTTCTTGAAGTCAAGGATATGAAAAAGTCGTACGGCGCCATCAAGGCCGTCGACGGCGTCACCCTCTCGGTCGGCCCCGGCGAGATCGTCGGTGTGATCGGGCCTAACGGCTCGGGCAAGACGACGCTGTTCAACAGCATCCTCGGACAGATCAAGCCGACCGGCGGAGCAGTCGAATTCTGCGGCGAGGACATCACCGGCATGTCGCCGCTGGAGCTCTCGCGCCGCGGCGTCGGGCGCACCTTCCAGACATTGCAGGTGTTCGTCAAGCTGTCGGTACGCGACAACCTGATCGCCGCCGCCCAGGAATTCAAGGGCACCATGCCGGGCCGCTTGTTTGCCAAGCCCGACGCCGGGTGCGGCCATCACGCCGATCAGATGATCGAGCTGTTTCGATTGCAGCACGTCGCCAAGCTGCCTGCCGGGAATCTCTCCTACGGACAACAGAAGCTGATCGACATCGCCATGGCCTTCATGCCGGCGCCGCGCCTGGTGCTGCTCGACGAGCCCTGCGCCGGCGTCAATCCAAGTCTGGTCGATCAATTGCGCGAGCTTCTGCTTCAACTGAACAAGTCGCAGGGCGGCAGCTTCGTGGTCATCGAGCACAACATGGATTTCATCATGAAGCTCTGTCCGCACGTAATCTGCATGGTCGAAGGGAAGGTGCTCGCGGAAGGCCCCCCTTCCGAAGTACAGGCAAACCGGCAAGTGCTCGAAGCCTATCTTGGCAACTAATTTGGCAACTGAAACACGAGGTCAGGAGGCGGCCGTGGCAGACACTATTATCGAATTCGACAAAGTCGTCGCTGGTTATTCGCCGAGCGTCACGATTTTGAACGAGTTGACTCTGGACGCCCGCAAAGGGGAAATCACCTTGCTGATCGGGCCCAATGGTGCGGGCAAGTCGACCGTCCTGAAGACGCTTTTCGGCATGCTGGTGCCGCGCAGCGGCGAGGTTCGCTTCGAGGGCAAGCGCGTCAATGGAAAAACACAGCGCGCATTGCTCGCCGAAGGAATCGCATTCGTGCCCCAGGGACGGAATCTCTTCGGCTCGCTCTCGGTGCGCCACAACCTCGAGCTGGGCGGGATCACGCTGCCGCGCGGAGAGTTGAACGGGCGCATCGAGGAAGTGCTGACCCTTTTCCCGCGGATCAAGGAGCGGATCGACAATCAGGCGTCGACGATGTCCGGCGGAGAGCAAAAGCAGCTCGAAGTCGGCCGCGCGCTCCTGCTTCGACCGCGCGTGCTGCTGATCGACGAGCCCTCGATAGGCTTGTCGCCGAAGCTGGTCCAGGAGGTGATGACGCTGTTACGCAAGCTCGCCGATAACGGAACCACGGTGCTGATGGTCGAGCAAAACGTCCGCACCGCGCTCAAATATTCGAATCGTGCGCTGGTGCTGGAAATGGGGCGCCTGGCGCTCGACCGGCCGGCGAGCGAGTTGCTGGACGATCCGAATCTCAACCGTCTGTTTCTCGGCGGTCATGCGCCGGCAAAGGTAAATACGGGACCAGGCGCAAGCGCGGATGCCTGAAGCCGCTGTCCCATCTGGACCGGTCGGGCCCGTCGAACGGGCGCGGCGCGCGCTCGAAGCGACGCGGACGCTGCTGAAGAGGCTCGACGACGAAGACCGAGCCGCGGTAAGAACTTGGCGTAATTAGCCGCAGGGGCGTTGGAGCGTGGAAGGCACAAATTTGCTGCCTGAATTTCGGCGACGTGTCATCCACGCTGCTTCTATAATTCGTCCATGTCCAAACTACCACCGCCTGATGTGATGTACCGCGCGCTCGCCAATCGCGACCCCGCGTACGACGGGATTTTCTATGTCGCAGTGAAGACCACGCGCATTTTCTGCCGCTCGGTCTGTCACGCCCGCACGCCCAAGCGCGAGAACGTGGAGTTCTATGCCCGGACCCACGATGCTCTGTACGCCGGCTACCGTCCGTGTCTCCGCTGCCGGCCGCTCGAGACGCGCGGCAAGCCCGCGCCGATGGTCGAGAAACTCCTGAGCGCGGTCGAGGCCGATCCATCGGGAAGATTGCGCGAGGCGGATCTGGTGCGCATGGGCATCGATCCCTCGACCGCGCGTCGCCAGTTCCAGCGTTATTGCGGCATGAGCTTTCACGCCTACCACCGTGCGCGGCGGATGGGCATGGCACTAACCGGCGTCAGAGAAGGAAAAAGCATGCTCGACTTGCAACTCGATCAGGGATTTGAATCGTCCAGCGGTTTTCGCGAGGCCTTCGCCAAAGTCTTCGGTACCGCGCCGAGCCTCGCGCGCGACGTCGACTGCCTGTACGCCAAATGGTTCGAGACACCGCTCGGCCCGATGCTCGCGCTGGCCAACGACGCGGGTCTCTACTTGCTCGAATTCGTCGACCGCCGCGGCCTGGAGCGCGAAGTGCAGGCGCTGCGCCGTCGGCTTACGCAGCACGTCGTTCCGGGTGAGCACCGCCATCTCAAACGCATTGGCGAGGAGCTCGACGCGTATTTCGCGGGTCGCTCGCTGACGTTCACGACTCCGTTGCAGCTCGCCGGCTCGCCTTTCCAGCGCGCGGTGTGGGAGACGCTGCGCGCGATTCCTCCCGGAGAGACGCTTTCCTACGCCGACGTCGCCGCGAAGATAGGGCGGCCAGCGGCGGTGCGTGCGGTCGGGCGCGCCAACGGCGACAACAAGCTGACGATCATCGTGCCGTGCCATCGCGTGATCGGTGCCGACGGAACGCTGACTGGATACGGCGGCGGTTTGTGGCGCAAGGCATGGCTCCTGGAACACGAGCGCACCTTTGCTCGCGCTCGCGGCCAGCTCGCACTGGTACCCGCACTCCCGGCAGCCGCCGCGGCTTGAAATGCCGCCAGCCGATCTTGCGCGGCTCTTCGCGCTGGCAGCTCTTTGGGGCGGGTCTTTCGCTTTCATCCGGGTCGCCGCACCCGTCGTCGGGCCGCTCTGGCTCGCCGAAAGCCGGGTCGCACTCGCGTTTGTGGTCTTGATCGTGCTCGCGCTGTCGCGCGGAAACGTCCCCGCGTTGCGCGAGCGCTGGCGAGCTTTCCTGGTCATCGGCGTCTTCAATTCGGCGTTGCCGTTCGCACTGTTCTGCTTCGCCGGACAGTACATCTCCGCATCGACCGCTGCAATTCTCAACGCAACCAGTCCGTTTTTCGGCGCGCTCGCCGCAGCGCTATGGCTCAAGGATCCGTTGCCGCTGCCGAAGCTTCTCGGGATGGCGCTCGGGCTCGCGGGCGTGGTGTTGCTGGTCGGATGGCGACCCGAACCCGTGACCGGCCTCGCGCTCGCCGCGGTGTTTGCATGCCTCGCGGCGGCGATGTGCTACGGCATTGCAAGCGTCTACGCCAAGCTGCGCATGACCGGCGTTCCCAGTTTTTCGACTGCTCTCTACAGTCAGCTAGCTGCGGCAATCGTGCTCGCGCCGACCCTGCCGTTCGCCCCCATGAATGGGCCAATAACGCCGATCGTCGCCGCGAATGTGTTCGCGCTGGCGGTTGGATCGACCGCCATCGCGTACCTGCTTTATTTCAAGCTGATTGCGAACATCGGCCCGGCGCGCGCGCTAAGCGTGACCTTCCTCATCCCGCTTTTCGGCGTTCTATGGGGTTACCTGTTTCTGGGTGAGCCGCTTAGCGTCAACATGCTGCTGGGCGGCTCGCTGATTCTGGGAGGTACCTGGCTCGCAACTCGCGCCCCGGTCGCGCCCGGCAGCGTGCGACCGCGGATCGCTTCTTAATCTAGCGTACTGAAGGCCGACTTTAGACGAGATCGCCTGCGGGTCCGAGGATCTGTTCGCGCAGCTCTCGGTAGCGAGGCAGTGTCGGCGGGTACACGCACAAATACTTCACCTGCGCCGCTTGCAGACACCGCTGCTTGATGATCTCGAGCTTCTGGTCGCGCGGATTCTGAACCTGCTCCGGCTCTTTCGAGTCGACGATGGCGACGATCGTCATGTCCCGATCGCAGACCACAAAGCCGACGTGCTGGTTGGCGATCTTGCGAAACGCACGCAGCCGCTCCATTCCTTGCGGTCCGATCTTCACTTGCAGAACGTCTGCCAGCCGCACGCGTGCGAAAATCTCGTGACGCGGAAATGCAGCCTTGAGCAGAAGGTAGACGACATTCTCGGCTTTCGACAGGAAGCGCGAGCGCAACAAATACAGGCCCGGGAGCTCGGCGCTGGACAAGAGCCTCGTGGTTTCGCCCTCGGTCCATTGCGCGACGGTATTGGGCGAGTCTCCCGGCTTCGACTTCGCGCCGCTTCGCTGCCGCCGCACGAACCCGAAAAGCACCGCGACCACCAGCGCGCTGATCGCAAGCGCGAAGAGCATTCCGGAAGTCATGGGGACAGGCTCCTTTTCTGCGGCGCTTTGCCGTTCTTTGTTGGATCGTGCCGGCCGCGTTCGGTGCCCGCCCGGCGTGCGTAACACTTTAGTCTAATGCATTTCTTTTGTTTCTGCTGGAGTCGCCCACCGCCGCATGACGAACCTTGCCCGCGGCTGCGCGGGCCTTTAGAATGCACTGCGCGACCGATTCGAGCCGCATGTGTCTCGCTACAATGTACTGGACGCTTTCGTCATCGCCCGCTCACGCTCGCGATCACTAACAAGAAATTACAATCACACACTCCTATGAATTGTCAGCTTCTGCTCGAGCGGTATCAGAAGATCCCTCACCGCGTGCGAAGCGTGTTGCTGGCCGCGATGATAAGCGCGGCCAGCGCGAATGCTGCCGCGGACGGCTTTCCCGCCCCGACCGGACTCGGTGTCACCGCGGCCAGCGGAAAGCAGTCGAAGCTCTACGGCCTTGCCGCATATTGGGACTCGGTCTGCACCTGCGCGTCGTTGGCGGAACGCGGCCTCAACGTGCGCATCTACGGACAAATCGCGTATTGGCGAGGCAACGAACGGCCAACCGATTTTCCGTTCCTGTGGGAGGCAAGCGTAACTCCCGCCCTGCGTTGGACGGGGCCTACCATCGGAGAAGCGGCATTCTTTGCCGAGGCAGGCCTGGGTGTCAGTGCACTGTCAGCGACCCGGCTCAACGAAACCCGTCACTTCGGAAGCACATTCCAGTTCAACGAACATTTTGGTGTCGGGTTTGCGTTTGGCCCTAAACACCGCTACGAATTGGCTACCTATTTGCGGCACGTTTCTAATGGCAGTATCAAGGAGCCGAACGATGGGAACACTTTTGTTGGCGGAGTCTTTCGCATGGCGCTGGACTGACGCAAGCGCAATACTCTATCCAATCCGCCTGCTCCACGCGTTCTGCGCGTCGCGGCACTATTGCTGGGAAAAAATTGCTTAACAACAAAAAGCCCCGCCGAAGCGGGGCTTTTTTTGAATCCCGACCGATGAAATATGCGCGGGACCGACCGTTCTGCCTGCAGGTCACATATCCATGTCGCCCATTCCACCCATCCCGCCCATTCCACCGCCGCCACCCATGGGCTTCTCGTCCTTGGGCGATTCTGCGACCATCGCCTCGGTCGTCAGCATCAGGCTGGCAACCGACGCGGCGTTTTGCAGCGCGAAGCGCGCCACCTTGGTCGGATCGACGACACCCATGGCAACCAGATCGCCGTACTCGCCGGTCGCGGCGTTGAAGCCAAAATTGCCCTTGCCCTCGACCACCTTGTTGACAACCACCGAAGGCTCGTCGCCCGCGTTCTGGACTATCTGGCGCATCGGCTCTTCGAGCGCTCGCAGCACGATCTTGATGCCAGCTTCCTGATCGGGGTTGTCCCCTTTCAGATTCTTCAGGTTGGCGCGCGCGCGCAGGTACGCCACGCCTCCGCCGGCAACGATGCCTTCTTCCACTGCCGCACGGGTTGCGTGCAGCGCATCTTCGACACGTGCCTTCTTTTCCTTCATTTCGACTTCAGTCGCCGCACCGACCTTGATCACCGCAACACCGCCGGCGAGCTTGGCCACACGCTCCTGCAGCTTTTCCTTGTCGTAATCCGAGGTTGCCTCGTCGATCTGCACGCGAATATTCTTGACCCGCGATTCGATGGCCGCCTTTTCGCCCGCGCCGTCGATGATGGTCGTGTCCTCTTTCGCGACTTCGACCTTCTTGGCGCGGCCCAGATCCTTCAGCGTCGCGTTCTCGAGCTTGAGGCCAAGCTCTTCGGCGATCACCGTGCCTCCGGTGAGGATGGCGATATCTTCCAGCATTGCCTTGCGGCGGTCACCGAAACCCGGCGCCTTGACGGCGGTCGTCTTCAGGATTCCGCGGATGTTGTTGACCACCAGCGTGGCCAGCGCCTCGCCGTCGACATCCTCGGCGATGATCAATAACTGCTTGCCCGACTTCGCAACCTGCTCGAGCAGCGGCAGAAGATCTCGGATGTTGCTGATCTTCTTGTCGTGCAAAAGAATGTACGGGTCATCGAGCAGCGACACCTGCTTGTCCGGATTGTTGATGAAGTAAGGCGAGATGTAGCCGCGGTCGAACTGCATGCCTTCGACCAGATCCAGCTCGTTCTCGAGGCCCTTGCCGTCCTCAACCGTGATGACGCCTTCCTTGCCGACCTTGTCCATCGCCTCGGCGATGGTCTTGCCGATCGCTTCGTCCGCGTTGGCCGAGATGGCGCCGACTTGCGAGATTTCCTTGCTGGTGGTGCACGGCTTGCTGATCTTCTTGAGTTCTTCGACGACGGCGATCACCGCCTTGTCGATACCGCGCTTCAGGTCCATCGGGTTCATGCCGGCGGCGACATATTTCATCCCTTCCTGCACGATCGACTGGGCAAGCACGGTCGCGGTCGTCGTACCGTCACCGGCGACGTCGGACGTCTTGGACGCGACTTCCTTGACCATTTGCGCGCCCATGTTCTCGAACTTGTCCTTGAGCTCGATTTCCTTGGCGACCGAAACGCCGTCCTTGGTAATCGTCGGCGCGCCGAAGCTGCGCTCCAGAACCACGTTACGGCCCTTCGGGCCGAGTGTCACCTTTACTGCGTTGGCGAGGACGTTCACACCCGCCATCATTCGATTGCGGACCCCGTCGCCGAAGCGAACATCTTTGGATGCCATTTTTCGTTTCTCCTGAAATCAGTAGTGTTCGAAGAGCTTAGAGGTCAGGCGACAATGCCGATGATGTCGTCTTCGCGCATGTGCAGGTAATCCTGACCGTCGAGCTTGAATTCCTGGCCCGAGTACTTGCCAAACAGCACCTTGTCGCCCGGCTTCACGCCCATAGGCAGCAACTTGCCGCTGTCGTCGGTCTTGCCCGGGCCGGCGAAAACCACCTCGCCCTGGGACGGCTTTTCGGCTGCGGTATCCGGGATTACTATGCCGCCGGCAGAGGTACGCTCCTCTTCCAGACGCTTGACGATCACGCGATCGTGTAACGGACGGATCTTAATTTTCATGTTAGCACTCACTCCTGAAGAAAATGTTAGCGGAAGCCATATGCTGGCGCGGCTCGACTGGGCTGCGGGCCGAAGCCGAAAACAAGGTGTGATGTTGCAGCGCTGTTAGCACTCGTTGGCAGCGAGTGCTGATAATAGGCGCCGAGCGATGAAAAATCAAGCCCTTTGACCACCGCCGGTGGCAATCGACCCCATCTCGGGGCTGGCTTCAAGGCTGGCCGGGCGCCTTGTGCCAGCGTCGCGTGCTACCGGCAAAGGCCAAGGCCGGTTGGGTGTGCTAAGGTTTTCTTTGTGCCCGCTTCGGGTGTGACGAGGAAGAGACCATGGCAGAAGAGCCAGCATCCGCGACCCAGCCTCCTGAAACCGTGGCAGCGGCCGTCAGCCCCCGTACGGTCGATGCCGGCCGGGGTGTGGGCTGGTGGAGCGAAGGCTGGCGCCTGTTCACTCCCGCGGTCGGGCCTTGGATCCTGATCGTCGTGATCGGTTTCGTCCTTAACCTCATCCTCGCCTTTATCCCCGTCCTCGGCAGCATCGCCGGCCATTTGCTGTTCCCGATCTTTGCGGGCGGCTTGATGCTCGGCTGCCGAGCCATCGATCGCGGCGAGCCCTTGACGATAGGCCATCTTTTCGCGGGTTTCGGGCCGAAGGCGGGGTCGCTGCTGATCGTGGCCCTGATTTACCTCGTGGCGGCGATTGCAATCACGATTTTCGTGGCCGCTCTGCTCTTTGTATTTTTCGGTGCGGCTTTGCTGTCGCAGCTTTGGAGCACGCAGGATCCGCTGTCGACCGCTGAAGCCATGGGCGGGCTCACGTTGATCATTTTGGTCGGGCTGCTGCTTTTTCTGCTTCTCTATTTGCCCTTGGTCATGGCGGTTTGGTTCGCCCCGGCGCTGGTCGTGCTTCAGGGGGCCGAACCCTGGGCCGCAATGAAGCTTTCCTTTATTGGCAGCGTCAAGAATATTCTGCCGTTTCTGATCTATAGCTTGGTGGGGATCGCGCTTGCGATCGTGGCCACGATTCCGCTCCTGCTGGGTTGGCTGGTGCTTGGACCGGTAACCGTGGCGTCGGTGTACGCGAGCTATTGCGACATTTTCGAACAGCCGGGCGCGGTCAGCGCAGCTTCCGTCTGAGCTTCGGGGGCGACTGCGGGCGAATCGCGAGCGACGAGCTAAGTGGGCGAAACCGGGCGAACGTAACCGAGTGCGCGATCAGATCAGTTCAGCGCAACGTGACCCTCGACGGCGTCGCGGACCCGCATGGCCCAGGCCTGGGGTGCGATCCCCGCTACGCGGGGCCCCGCGCCGGGAGGCTCGCGACGCAGCCTCCATAACGCATCCGTGAATGAGATATGTTGCGCGTCGGCCGCCAGCGTCGACTCGCAATTCCCCGTCGATCCCCGCTACGCGGGGCCCCGCGCCGGGAGGCTCGCGACGCTAGTGCGCCTGCTCCCAATTAGGGCCGCTGCCGACGTCAACCACCAGTGGCACATGCAGCTGCGCGACCCCCGCCATCCGCAGCGCGAGCTCGGCTTTGAGGCGGTCGAGATGCTCGACCGGAGCTTCGAGCACCAGCTCGTCGTGAACCTGCAGGACCAGTTTGGCTCCGACGGACTCACGATCGAGCCACGCCTGGACTTCAATCATCGCGAGCTTGATCAAATCGGCAGCCGTTCCCTGCATCGGCGCATTAATAGCCGCACGCTCGGCCGCCTGGCGACGCGGACCGCCGCCTGCGTTGATGTCCGGCAACCATAGCCTGCGCCCGAACACGGTCTCGACATACCCCTGTGCGCGGGCGAGCTCGCGAGTGCGCCGCATGTACTCGGCCACGCCCGGGTACCGGATGAAGTACTTTTCGATGAACTGCGCCGCGGCGCCGCGTTCGATGCCGAGCTGTGCAGCCAGCCCGAATGCGCTCATGCCATAGATCAATCCGAAATTGACGGCCTTGATGTAGCGCCGCTGCTCCGAGGTCACGTCGGCGATCGCAACGCCGAAAATGTCGGCGGCCGTCGCACGGTGAATGTCGGCCCCTTCGGCGAAAGCCCGCAACAGTGACTCGTCGCCCGATAAGTGCGCCATGATGCGCAATTCGACCTGGGAATAGTCCGCCGAAATCAGCGCGTGACCTGGCGGCGCAATGAACGCCTCGCGTATGCGCCGGCCTTCGACGGTGCGGATTGGAATGTTCTGCAGGTTGGGTTCGGTGCTCGCCAGGCGACCGGTGACCGCGGTGGCCTGGCCGTAGCAGGTATGGACGCGGCCGGTGCGCGCATTGACCATCTGCGGCAACTTGTCGGTATAGGTCGACTTGAGCTTCGACAGGGCGCGATGCTCGAGCAGCAGCCTGGGCAACGGATAGTCTGCGGCGAGCTGCTGCAGTACATCTTCGTCCGTCGACGGCTTCCCGGTGGCTGTCTTTTTCAATGCCGGAAGCTTCATCTTGTCGAACAGGATCGCGCCCAACTGCGTGGGCGAGCCAAGATTGAACGGCTGGCCGGCCTCCCGGTACGCCTGCTCCTCGAGAATCATCATCCGCTCGCCAAGCGTCCGGCTCTGCGCCGAGAGGACCGATGCATCGATCAGCACACCTTCCCGCTCCATGCGAAAGAGCACCTCGCGGGTCGGAATTTCGATCGTCGAGTAGATGAAATCGAGTTGCGGATTCTGTTTGACCTTCGGGTAAAGAGCGCCGTGCAGCTGCAGCGTGAGATCGGCATCCTCTCCCGAATACTCGGCCGCCTTGTCGATCGAGACCTGATCGAAGCCGATGTGTCCCGCGCCCTTGCCCGCGACGTCGGCATAGCTGATCGTCTTCACACCGAGATGGCGCCAGGCGAGACTGTCCATGTCGTGCTGCCGCTGCGACTCGAGCACGTAGGATTGTAAGAGTGTGTCGTGGGCGACGCCGGCAAGCGCGATGCCGTAGTTGGCGAGCACATGCTGATCGTATTTCACGTTCTGGCCAATTTTTTTTCTGCTCGCGTCCTCGAACCAGGGTTTCAACCGCAGGAGCACATCGTCGATCGGCAGCTGCGTCGGTACTCCCGCGTAGCGGTGGGTGAGCGGAATGTAAGCGGCGTGGCCGGGCTCGAACGAGAATGAAAGCCCGACGATGTGGGCTTCCATCGGGTCGAGGCCGGTGGTTTCGGTATCGAAGGACACCAGCTCGGCGCGTTGAATCGCATCGAGCCAGCGTTCGAACGTTGCGTTGTCGAGCACCGTTTCGTATTCGCGCGCGATGGGCTGGCGCACGACTTCCGGCTCGACGTCCTTTTCCTGCGCGATCGCAGGCGGCACTTCCGCGTTATTTTGGGCGACGTCCTTGAGCCAGCTCCTGAATTCGAAACGCTCATAGAGCTCGCGCAGCTTCTCCGGGTCGTGCGGTTGAATCACCAGCTCGTGCGGCGCGAACGGCAGCGTGCAATCGGTCTTCACGGTCAGGAGCCGCTTGCCTTGCGGCAGCCACGACAACGCCGCGCGCAGATTCTCGCCCACCGCGCCGCCAATCGATCCCGCGTTCGCGATCACCTGGTCGAGCGTGCCGTGCTCAGCGAGCCACTTGGCCGCGGTCTTCGGCCCGACCTTGGGCACACCCGGGATATTGTCCACGGCATCGCCTACGAGCGCGAGATAGTCGAGCAGCTGATCGGCGCGGACGGCAAATTTATCGACCACCGTCGTCATGTCGAGCAATTCGTTACTCATCGTGTTGACCAGCGTCACGCGCGGCGTGATCAATTGCGCGAGATCCTTGTCGCCGGTGGAAATCAGCGTGTCGATGCCCTGCCGCTCCGCTTGTCGCGCCAGCGTTCCGATGACGTCGTCGGCCTCGACACCTTCGATCATCAGTATCGGCCAGCCGTGAACGCGGATCAGCTCGTGCAAAGGAGCGATCTGCGCGGCAAGCGCGTCGGGCATTGGCGATCGATTGGCCTTGTATTCGGGGTACAAGTCGTCGCGAAATGTCTTCCCGGGAGCGTCGAACACAACCGCAAAGTAGTCCGGCTTGCCGTCCTCGATCAATCGGCGCAACATGGAAATGACACCGCGAATGGCACCGGTCGGCTCGCCGCGCGACGTGCGCAAATCAGGCAAGGCGTGAAACGCCCGATATAGATACGACGAGCCGTCAACCAGGACGAGCTTAGGCATGATTCAGACGAGCAAGATTCCGGAGATGATCGACCCGCAGTCGATGTACTCGACGAACGGCCAAGAGGCGTGGCGGGTGCTCGGCATTATGGCAGAATTCGCCGTCGCGACCGAGCGACTGCGCGGCATACGGCCGGCGGTAAGCATGTTCGGCAGCGCCCGCATCAAGGCCGACCATCCGTATTACAGAAAAGCGGAATGCATCGCGAGGCTCCTCTCCGACGCCGGCTTTTCGGTCATTTCCGGCGGTGGTCCGGGTCTTATGGAAGCCACCAATCGCGGCGCGCACGCCGGCAGGTCGCCTGCGGTCGGTCTCAACATTCTTCTTCCTCACGAGCCGGCCGGCAACCGCTTCCAGGATGTCGGGATCAACTTCCGCTATTTCTTCGCGCGCAAGATGATGTTCGTGCGTTTCGCGTCGGCGTACGTAGTGCTGCCGGGAGGCTTCGGCACGATCGACGAGCTGACCGAGTGCCTGACGCTGGTCCAGACCGGCAAGAGCCGCAAGATACCGATCATTCTGGTCGGCGGCGAATTCTGGAAGGGACTGGTCGCCTGGATGCGGGACAAGCTGGTCGGCGAAGGCATGATTTCCGCGGGCGACCTCGACTTGATGCGGATCATCGAAGAGCCAGAGGCGATCGTCGAAGCAATTTTCGACTATTATGAAAGGCGAGGTTTTCAGCCGTCGCGCGCCGAGCGCGACAAGATGCTGAACCTGTGAGCTCGCCACGATTCCGGCGTCGCAAGAGCTATTCCTGTTAGAATCAACGCGTCCACTCGTACGACAAGCAACATGCACCTTCGCACGACCGCCCTCTTGTCAGCGCTTCTGTTCGCAGCCGCGCTAACCGCGACTGCGCAAAAGGCGCCTCCGGCAAACCTCGAGCCCTTGCCTGAACCGCCGCCGATACCCCCGGAGATTGCCAACGATCCCGACCTCGAGCCGCAGATTACGATCACTCGCCGCGCAACGGAGACGATCGAGGAATACCGGGTCGGCGGGCGTTTGACGATGGTCAAGGTCACTCCGAAGACCGGCCGGCCGTACTATCTCGTCGCCGATGGTGCCGACGGAACATGGGTTCGCCGCGATAGCCTGGACACGGGCCTAAAAGTTCCGATGTGGCTGCTGTTTTCCTTCTGATCGCCTCCCCTTAACCTTCTGCGTCGAGCGCGGGTGGCTTTGCCGCCCGCTCGTCGTGTCCGTCGATGGCTGTCTACACCACCGTCTCCGCCGATGATCTCGCCGCATGGCTCACCCGTTACGCCCTCGGCACGGTGCACGAATTCGAACCGATTGCTGCCGGCATCGAGAACACGAACTATTTCCTTACCGCCGACAATGGGCGTTTCGTATTGACGCTGTACGAACGGCTGCCGGCGGAAGAGCTGCCGTTCTATCTCAACCTGA
>Ga0210402_10002318_pt1 | contig 18610 bp, 8 predicted proteins | sample IncBWC7MmetaG_FD_161055 | JGI IMG/M metagenome (GOLD analysis project Ga0210402, IMG submission 161055) | Forest soil microbial communities from Barre Woods Harvard Forest LTER site, Petersham, Massachusetts, United States - Inc-BW-C-7-M | ecosystem: Environmental > Terrestrial > Soil >... | reverse complement strand
TTGACCGTATCCACGCCCAGGTCTGCTTCCAGATCCAGATCCAGGTCCAGCATGTCGCGCGGATACCCGGTCTTTTCCACGGCCAGGTCCAGGATGCTCTCTTTCACCGGGTCGCCGGCTTGGTCGGGGACCAACACAGCAGCCGGCACCGCTACGGGTGTGACTTCGGGTGCTGCTTTGGCTGCGGCCACCGGCGTTTCCGGGGCAAGCTTCGGACACCGATCGTGCACGAACCCGATGACGTGGGCCAGCGTGGGGAAATCGCGGAGTTTGATCTTGTCGTCACGCGAAATGCCATAGGTCGCGCGGATGGCCGCAAACATCTCCGCCTGTTTGACCGTATCCACGCCCAGGTCTGCTTCCAGATCCAGATCCAGGTCCAGCATGTCGCGCGGATACCCGGTCTTTTCCACGGCCAGGTCCAGGATGCTCTCTTTCACCGGGTCGCCGGCTTGGTCGGAGACCACCGCTGCGGCCAGCGCCGCTATGGATGCGGCTACGGGCGCCGCTATGACCGCCGCTGCCGGCGCAGCTTTGGCTGCGGCTACGGCCGTTTCCGGGGCAGGACACCGATCGTGCACAAACCCGATAACATGGGCCAGCGTGGGGAAATCGCGGAGCTTGATCTTGTCGTCAGGCGAAATGCCGTAGGTCGCGCGGATGGCCGCAAACATCTCCGCCTGTTTGACTGTGTCTACGCCCAGGTCTGCTTCCAGGTCCAGATCGAGGTCCAGCATGTCGCGCGGATACCCGGTCTTTTCCACGGCCAGGTCCAGGATGCGTTCTTTCACGGGATCGCCGGTTTGGTTGGGGACCACCGCTGGGGCCGGCGCCGCTTTAACTGCGGCTACGGGCGCCGCTATGGGTGCGGCCACGGGCGCTGCTATCACTACTGCGACGGGCGCTATTTTGGCTGGTGCCACGGCGATTGCCTTAGCTGCGGCTACGGGCGCTGCTTTGGATGCGGCCACGAAGACTGCTTTGATTACAACCACCGGCGCTGTTTTGGCTGCGGCCACCGGCACTGCCGCCTTCGATTGGACAGCTTCCGCGGCCGGCCGCACGGGCGCTGGAACTCCTCGGTCACGCACGCCACGGTCACACACGCGCAACGTGCGTTGAACCACTTCCAGATCGGCTGTCGGAGTGCCTGCCATCCGCCCCAACCATGCCTTCCATGCGCTCTGGTCGACAATCCGATACTCGTAGCCCAACCCGTTGGGGCTGCGGCGCACTCCGTCCTGCGCGGCCAGCCGGCGCAACAGCAGCATGCTGACCTGCGACCCGAACCCGGCGCCCAGGCGCAGGGCATATTCCACCGGATACTGCGCGCCTTTGGATAAGTTCAACACGCCCAAATCGGGATCCACTTCCTTCCAGTTGGCCACGGGCGGAACAATTCCCGTCTCCAACGCTTTCACCGCCACCACATCTTCGATGCCGGTCCCCATCGCGTGGCCCGTAAAGCCCTTCGTGTTCGCAATCACAATCCGGTCCGCGGCCTCGCCGAAAACCCGGCGCAGCGCGTGGATTTCAGCCGCCGCGCTGCCGCCGCGCGCGGGAGTGTACGTCTCGTGGGACATGAAGAACAACTGCGGCGCTACCTGTTCGCGTTTGATGCCGCTGCGCTGTTCGGCCTGGGCCACCAGGCTCTCCATTACCTGGCCGATGTGTTCTACATCCAGGCGCGTGCCGTGGAAAGCGCTATTGGCCGTAACCGCGCTCAACACCTCGCAGATAGGCCGGATTCCCCGTTCGCGCGCCGCGTCCGCGCTCTCCACCACCAGCGCCGCGGCGCCCATTCCCAAAATCATGCCGTGCCGCCGCCGGTCGAAAGGAACCGCGGCGTCCTCCACTACCTCGTCCGTGGCTGCCGCTCCAGTGGCCAAAAACCCGGCGCCGAACCAGCCGATCAGATTGTCGGAAGTGACGTCGTCCGCCGAGATCACGACCACGCGGCGGCATCGCCCTGTGCGAATCCAATCCTCGGCTACTGCCACGGCTGTCGTCGTGCTCGCGCAGGCGGCATTGATCTGCGTATTGGGACCGCGGGCGCCGATCAGTTCCGCAAACTGCGAATGGCCCATGGATAGGATGCGGAACAGGAAGCGGCGATCGAAGAGATATGGCTCTTTTTCGATCGCGGTCCGCAAGTCGCCGATGCGCCGGTCCAAATCCTGCGCCATATTGCCCGCAGCACCCGGACCAGCGCCTGTCGCCATTTGGGCACGCAGGCTTTCCAAGGTAGCCAGTTGCTCGCGGCTCGCCCGGTCCGCATAGTAGCCCGACATCTCCCGGGCGAAGGAATCGTAGCCCGGGAACACCGAGGCAAAAATCACACCGGTCTCGTCGCGCAGGGCGTCTGGCAATCCCCACCGCTCCGGCAGTTGGGTGCCTTTGCTGGTGGTCTTGTAGCGCATCACCAACGGAATGCCGGCATCCCGCAGGGCGTCCAGCCCCACCGCGATAGCCAGACGGGTGGTACGGTCCAGGGCGGCCGTGCGATCGGCGGAAATACCAAATTCACTTTCCAGATCGAAAACGCCGCCGCGCGCCGCCAGCTTGATCACGTCCGCCACGTTGTCGATGGTTTCGAACGTCGCCTCTCCGTTGTCGTTCTTCACCAGGCGCGTGATGTGTTTGTCGAGGATGTCCCGCCGGAATCTGGTGGGGATCACATCGATGAATTGCTCGCCGTTCAGGATGCGGCCGACGTTGCCGTCGTCGAAGGTGTGGCCGCTGCCGGGCAGACCCAGGGCGGCGCCGGTGATGGCCACCGGCTGGCTGGCGGAGAGCCCGTTCCCATTCTGATAAACCTCTTGGCCGCGATCCAGAAACTCGCCAAACAAATGCTTCAGCGCCACGTAGCGATCGTCGCCGGCGTGTGGAACGCCCGCCCCCGCGCCCGCCCCGCCGGTGCCGGCGATGCCGGGAGTGCCGCTCGCGGCGCGGACAGTTTCGTGGGTTACCTGGGACAGCGGCGGCCGCTCTGCCCTCACCGAACCAATCCCGCGCCCCAAACCCGCGGCATAGAGTCCGCACAAAGCCTGATTAAAGCATTGAATATCTCCGACCTTCGGATGGTTCGTAAAAAGCGCCACCACATCGCCACGGTCGCCGAGCACGTCCTCGGCAAATCCCTGCAAGGCCTTCTTCGGCCCGACCTCCACGAAGAGACGTGCCCCGGCGTCGTATAGCGTGCGCAGTCCCTTGACGAATTGTACGGGCGACGCCACCTGCCGCGCCAGATTGTCCACCATGTGCGCCGCCATCCCGGGGCCGGACGGATAAAACTCGCCGTCCACGTTGCTCACCGTTGGCACGCGCGGCGCTTCCAGGTGCATGCGCTCCAGGGTTTGCCGCAGCGGTTCGCTGGCCGCCGCCACAATCGAAGTATGAAAGGCGTGGCTGACCGACAACGGCACCGCATTGAAGCCGGCATTCTGGAAGGCTTCCACAGCCTGCTCCACTGCCTGGCTGGCGCCGCCGATCACCGCCTGGCTCCGGCTGTTGTAATTGGCGATCACCACGTACCCGTCAATCGTCTTCAGCACGCGCTCGATTTCGTCCAGCGGAGCGAAGACCGCCGCCATCCGGCCGGGGTCGCCCACCGACAGGACGGTCATGCCGCGGCCACGGGCGCTGACTGCTTCCAGGGCCTCTGCGAACGGGAGACCGCCGGCGGCCACCAGGGCACCGTATTCGCCGAGACTATGTCCCATGGTCATGTCGGGCTGGATGCCGTACGCGGCTAACAGCCGCGTCAACGCCATGTCGGTGGCAAGCACCGCCGGCTGCGTGATGGCGGTCTGGCGCAGATCTTCCTCGGCTTTGGCGACGGCGCCGGCGTCGGCCTGATCCACGAAGATGAAGTCGCTGAGCGGCTTGCCGAGCAGGGGCGTCATGATGCGGTCCGCCTCCTCGAAAGTGCGGGCCACAATGGGTTCGGCGGCGCGCAGCGGCTGGAGCATGTTTACGTACTGCGAGCCTTGCCCTGTATACAGGAAGGCCACCTTCGGCGCAGTCCCGCGGCCACGGCAAATGCCCTGAGCGCGCAGAGCCTTCCATACCGGCGGTTGGTCGGCCGCCAGCGCCTTGAGCGCCTTGGCCGCTTTGTCCGCCAGGTCGGCGGCATCGGCATAGTCGATGGCCAATCGTTCGGGCGCGCGCAGATCCGCTTCGGCCGGTTGGGCCGCCGGCGGGGCCCAGCCCGCCTGGGCATCCATCAACACGTCGCGCAGGCGCCCGGCCAGAACGCTCCCGGAGGCCCCGCCGATCACCAGCGCGCCGCGCAGGGGCGTCTTGTCCGCGATTCCCAGCGGCGTCAGTTCCATTTTGCCCGCGACGGGCGGCGCCACCTGATCCGCCACAGGCCTGTCGCCATTGCCGGTCAATCGAAAAGGAATGTATTCTTCGAGGACGACGTGGAAGTTCGTGCCGCCAAAGCCGAACGCGCTGACTCCGGCCCGCCGCGGACCATCCGCCGGCGCCGGCCAGGGTTTCAGTTGGGTGTTGACGTAAAGCGGCGAGTGCGCAAAATCGATATCCGGATTGGGCGTCTCACCACACAAGCTGGGCGGCAGCACTTTGTCCCTAAGCGCCAGGCTGGCCTTCAGAATTCCGGCCGCCCCCGACGCGCCTTTGAGATGTCCGATATTCGACTTGACGGAGCCGAGCGCCACGGAGCCGAAATCGAGATGGCATCCGCCCAGCACCTCGGTCAGGCTCTGCACTTCGACCGTGTCGCCAGCCTGGGTGGAGGTGCCGTGCCCTTCAAACAACCCAGCCGTCGCGGGCGAGACGCCGGCAGTCTGCCAGGCCCGCTCGATGCACAGTTTTTGGCCGGCCGGGTTGGGCGCCGTGATGCCCTTTCCCTTGCCGTCGCTGGACCCGGCAATGCCGCGCAGCACCGCGTAAATCTTGTCTCCGTCGCGCTCGGCATCCGCCAGCCGCTTGAGCAGAAAAATCACTGCGCCTTCCCCCATGACGAAGCCGTCGGCGCCGGCCGCGTAGGGGCGGGTACCGGTAGCCGAGAGCGCGCCGATTTTGCTGAACTTCGTATACGTGGAAGCCCCCATGTTACGGTCCACGCCGCCCGTGACGGCCACGTCGAAATCGTGCGCCTCCAGTCCCGCCGCCGCCGCGCTGATAGCCGCCATCGCCGATGCGCACGCCGCGTCCACCACGTAGTTGGGGCCGCGGAAGTTGTAAAGGTTGGCGATCCGGCCGGCCACGCAGTTGGCCAGTTCGCCCGGCATGGTATCTTCCGTAATTTCAGGCAGGCGCTGGTTCATGCGCTGGTGCAACTCGCGCGTGATCTCGAGGCGCATTGCCTCAGGCAGGGCGGCGAAGCTGACGCTCTCCGTCAGTGCCTGCGCATACTCCGGGAAGTAAGCGCGCAACACCGTGAAATAATGCCGCTCCCCAGCCAGGGCGGTGCCCAGGATTACCGCCGTGCGCGCGCTATCCAGCGTCCGCTTGGGGTAGCCATAGTCTTCCAGGGCTTGCCGTGTGCATGCAATCGCCCATTTTTGTGTCTCGTCCATGGCGTCGGCGACGCGCGGCGGAATCGGCAGGCGCCACTTCATCGGATCCCAAGTGGATTCCCGGACCCAGCCCCCGATCTTCGAGTAGGTCTTATCCGGCGCGCTCCGATCAGCATCATAGTACAGCGCGGGATCCCATCGGTCGGGGCTAACCTCGCTAATGCTGTAGCGGCCACTCTTCACGTTCTGCCAGAAGGCACCTACGTTGGTGGCATCCGGCAGAATCGCGCCCGCCGCCACAATTGCAATCGCTCGATGAGCAGTATTCTCGTTCATAACGCCTCGGTTGAAAAGGAATCGTCGTGCAGGCAGCCGGAGACTTGGACCGGACGCCTGCCGTGCACGTCTTTGAGTTGGCGGAGGGCTTCTGTTCAATCCGCCGCGCGGCCACACAGCACGCTCGCTATGTAGTCCATGTCGGAAAGCAGGCCCGCCTGCGCCCGGTGTACCGCGGGCAAGCCCAAACTTGCTTCAAATTCGGTCATCTGTGCGTCGCTCACGCCGCCGGCCGCGCTGATCCAGCGCAAACCCTCCCCGGCGACCTTGAATGCCGCCTCGCGTGCGAAGATCCGGCTCAACGCAGCCAGCGCCGCCGCGTCGAAACGCCGGTGCGCCTTGGGGTTCAGCCCCTTTTCCGCGGACAGCGCGGCGCGGCGCGATAAGCTGCCGGCGCATTCGGCGTAAGCAATCAGTTCACCCAGGCGCAGCAGAACATGCTGGAATCGGGTGAGCCGCGCCACCCGGCAGCGCTCCAGGACTTCGGCCAATGCGTGCGCCGCCAGTGCCGCCACATCGGCCCCCACCTCCGGATGACGCGCGTGTACCTCTTCCATCCGGCGCGCTTCCTCGTGATAGTGTTGCCCGCGCGTCTTCAGGTGCGACTGCCACCGGTCGCGCGCGATCGTCATCTCCATGATCTCGGACGTGCCTTCGTAAATCGTCGTGATGCGAACGTCGCGCTTGATCTTTTCCACCATGTACTCGTGGGTGTAGCCGTAGCCGCCAAACGCTTGAATGGCGGCGTCGGCGGCGAGATTGCCCGCCTCCGAAGCCATGTACTTGGCGATGGCGCCTTCCGTGTTCAAGCTCCCTTCGCCCGCGTCGATGCGCTCGGCGGTCTCCTCGATAGAGGCGCGGCTGGCTTCCAGGCGTGCCGCGTGCGGCACCATCAGCTTGTGAGTGTATCCCTGCTTTTGCGAGAGCGGCGACCCGGCTTGAATCCGCTGGTTTGAATAAGGGATGGCCCGGTCCAGCGCGGCCCAGCCGGCGCCCAACCCAAAAGCCGCCACCATCAGGCGCGTATAGCCGAATACGGCCTGCGCCTGGGTCAGCCCAGCGCCTTCCACCCCGCCGATGAGCCGGTCCACATCCACGTACACATCGTCGAAGGAAACCGCAGCCGTGTTGCTGGTGCGAATGCCGTGCTTGTTTTCGGGCCTGCCGTGACGCAGCCCAGGCGCGTCTTTTTCCACGATGAACCAGCTCGGGCCGCCCGGTGTACTGGCCAAAACCGTATAGGCATCGGCTATCCCGCCGTTGCTGATCCACTGTTTGTTCCCGTCAATCTTGTAACCGGCGATACGGCCGTCCACCATGACGCGCGTTGCCGTGCTGCGCATCGCGCCCAGGTCGCTGCCGGCTTCGGGTTCGGTGGCCGCATAGGCGAAGAGCAATCCCTCGTCGGCGATACGGGTCAACCAGTACTTCTTCTGCTCCGGCGTGCCGCCGACGTTGATCGGGTCGCTGCCCAGGAAGGTGGCCAGCACGGCCGTGGCAATGCCCAGATCGATGCGCGCCATCCCTTCACAGAGGCGATACACATCGAATGCGCCGCCGCCCATCCCGCCAAAAGCTTCCGGTATGAACAGGAGCTGAATACCCAGTTCCTCACCGCACATCCCGCGCACGATGTCCAGCGGACACTCGTCCAGCCCATCCAATTCGATGAGACGTTCGTCCGGCAAGCGATCCTTGGCGAAATCGCCGAGGGATTTCAAGCTTAAATTGAGGGTTGTTTCATCCAGTCCTGGCGCTGTTGCTAGCATGGTTTTTTCTCCGAAACAGAAAATCCGATTTTTGAATGCGCGAGACCCGGAATCAGGTTGCCGAAGGGACTTTGCCGGTAGCGCCTCACGCTTGTTAAAGGACTATCAGATCTTAAATACTGAAATAGTCTTAAGACTCCCGGTAGGCTAAATAATAGTGATCTAAAGACGAAGTTTACAACACTTCTGTGGCGGAATCAAGCATGTTTAGGAATTACAGGACTTAAACTTACACAAATGGGGGAGTGTCTCCACATAAGGTGAGCGCCAGTCCTGGAACCAGATCGTTACCACGGGGGATGGAGCCGGCGCTTTCGCGGATTTAGCGGCTTCCAAAGCCGGTATCGGGGGGTATCAAAGGGTATCGAAAGGGTTCTGAAAACCGCAACGTCGAGCGGCGCCGCGCGGACCACGGCTCTCGGCCCGAATCGCCCGATTTGGCTTCTGGCGACGCCCTCGGAAGGGCTCCTGCCCTCCTCTCGGGCCTACGCGCCGGCAGCCCAGGCGATCATCCGAAGTACGGACCCAAAGCCGCTACGAGGCCGCCCGGATGGCGTCTTCCGGCGGCGATTCCCATACCACCGGGCGATTCTGCCTCATCCAGGCGTCGACACAGGATTGATAGCGGGCTTCCAGGACGTTGCGCTTGATTTTCAGCGTGGGCGTGACGAAACCATTGCCGACCGTCCACGGCCCCTGGGCCACGGCGACGAAGCTTAACCGCTCGTGTGGATCCAGTTGGGTGTTGACCAGGTTCATGAGGTCCAACAGAGTCTGCTCCACCCTCGCCCGCCCGGCGGGAAGCGCGGCAGCCTTGAGGGTCTCCCCGGCCAGCAGGACCACGGCAAACGGGTGGGCCATGCCGGCGCCCATGAGGCAGCAGGCATCCACCACGGGATGCGCCAGCAGGTGACTCTCAATGGGAGTGGGCATCACGTACTTGCCCTTACTGGTTTTGAACTGCTCCTTGAGGCGGCCGACGATCGTGAGCTGTCCGTCGGGATCGATGCGGGCCAGATCGCCGGTTCGGAAGAATCCGTCCGTGGTAAAGGAAGCCCGTGTGCTTTCGGGGTTCTTGTAATAGCCCAGCATATTCATCGGGCTGCGGAGAAGGAGTTCCCCGTCCGCATTGATCTTGGCCTCCACGCCTGGAAGGGCGCAGCCCACGTAGCCGGGGCGCACGGAGCCAGGGGCCGATAGGTGGGTGATCAGGGTCTCGGTCATGCCATAGCCCTCGCCAAGGTTCAGGCCAAGCTTGCGGTACCACAGCAGAAGTTCCGGGGGCAACGGGGCAGCGCCGCAGGCGGCGTTGCGGACGGTGTCCAGTCCGAGTTGGCGCAGGACGCGCTTCTTGACGAAGCTGTTCAGGATGGGGATGCGCAGCAGGCGCTCCAGTTTGCGCTCGGCGATCTTGGCGAACACGCCCTGCTGGAACTTCAGCAGGAGCCGCGGCACCGAGAGGAAGATGGTGGGCCGGGCACGCGTCAGGTCGGCGAGGAAGGTCTCCAGGCCCTCGCCGAAGAAGACGCGATATCCCAGGTAGATGGCGGTTCCTTCCAGGCCCGCCCGCTCCACGATGTGGGCCAGCGGCAGATAGGAGAGTATGCGTTCCCTGGAAGTGAACCCGATGAACTCGGCCAGGCTTTTGGCGCTGAAGGCAAAGGTAGCGAAGGAATGCATGACCCCTTTCGGGGCGCCGGTGGTGCCGGATGTATAAATGATGGTGGACAAATCGTCCCCTGGACGGGTCGGGTTGCCGGAAATCGGGCGATTGGCGGTAACCAGCACTTCCCAAGCAGGCCAATCGCCGGTAGGCCCATCGCCCGCGGCGGCGGGGGCGGCGGTGGGAAAGCGCACACAGATTACACCCGCGGGAATCCCGCCTGCGGTGGCTTCGCGCTCGTCGGTGGCGCCGAGGAAGCAGGCTTTGGCGCTGCAGTGTTCCAGGATCTGGCGGATGGATTGCGCCTTCAGTGAAGGGTAGATCGGGACCGTGACATGTCCCGCCATCCAGATAGCCAGGTCGGCCATGATCCACCAGGCGCAGTTGCGGGACAGGATGGCCACGCAGCTTCCGGGTTCCCAATTCTGCGCCTTAAGCCAGGTTGCCATGCGGCGGATTTCGGCCGCGGACTGGCCCCATGTCCAATCGCGCACCTTGCCGCCGCCCAAGGGTTGTGTGAGGAAAACAGCATCGGGCCGCTCGCGCTCCCATTTGTAGATGCGCTGGAGCGGCAATTCGTCTGCACTGAGATTGCCTGGCATTTCTCCTCCGTTCAAGCGCCTCGACTCAAGCGGCCTGGGCCTTTTTGACGGCGGCTGTGAGCGCCGGCACCACTTCGAAGAGGTCGCCTACAATGCCGTAGTCGGCCACTTCGAAAATTGGCGCATTCTCGTCTTTGTTGATGGCAATGATCGTCTTGGAGCCCTTCATGCCGACCAGGTGCTGAATGGCGCCGGAGATGCCCACCGCGATGTACACCTTGGGCGAAACGGTCTGGCCGGAACTGCCGACCTGGCGTTCCATGGGGAGCCAGCCGTTATCGCAGATGGGCCGCGACGCGGCCAACTCGGCTCCCAACGCTCGCGCCAGTTCCTCGACAACCGGCAAGTTGGCTTGTTCCTTGATGCCGCGCCCCACGGAGACAATCAGGCTGGCCGCGGATAGGTCCACGGTCTGCGCCGATTCCCGGAAGCGCTCGCCCGGCTGGCTGCGGATCTGCGAGGCTTCGATCCGAGGCACGAACTCCTCGACCACGCAGGCGGGCACAGAGGGCGGCGCCGCCAGCGCGTCGGCGCGGAAAGCGCCTGCCTGCAGGGAGGCGAAGCACGGTCCCGCGCCGGTGTGGCAATAATCCGCGTTCAGTTTTCCCTGCAGTAACTGGCGCACCAACACGGGCCGGCCGGAATCCAGGCCGATCGAGACTGCATCGGCGATCAGGGTTTGCCCGAACCGGGCGGCCAGGCAGGGTGCGAAGTCGCGCACCTGATAAGTGTGGGGGAACAGTACCACCAGCGGGTCCACCGCTTTTATCAGTTGCTCGAACGCGGCGATAAATCCGTCCGCAGTGTAATCGTTGAGCAGCGCATGCCGCACGGCGTAGGCGCGGGCCAGCGGTTTGGTTGCCAGATCCGCGGCGGCGTCGTCGAGATTGGCGCCGGCGACCGCGGCCAGCAGGGGCTGATGCAATTGTGCAGCGATTTCCTGTCCGGCGGACAGGGCTTCCCAGGACATTCGGTTCCAGACGCCGCGAAACTCCAGAATTACCAGTACGCCGTTCATATGACCCTCACCTCGAATCTCAAGACATCTGTCAGTTTGGCTGCCATCTCCGCCGGCGTGCCGGTAAGCATCTGCGTCTCCTTCTTGCGGTGCGGCAGGTAGATGCGTTGCATCGTAACGCTAGGCGGCGCCGGCGGCGCGAGTTGCTCCGGCGCGGTGCGGCGAACCTCTTTGGTCTTCGCCTTCTTGATGCCCATGAGGGTGGCGTAACGCAATCGGCTGATACCGCTTTGAATGGTCAACAGCGCCGGCATCGGCATCGCGACCCACTGAAACCACCCGTCTTCCAGTTCGCGCTTGACGCGCACGGAATCGCCGAGGATTTCCACCTGCATGACGATCGCGGCGTGCGGGATGCCGAGCATTTCGGCCATCACCACGCCGGTCTGGCCCAGGCCGAGATCGTCCGATTGCAGTCCGGTGAGGATCAGATCGGCATTTTCGGCCGCCGCCGCCGTAGCCAGGCGGCGGGCGATCGCCAAGGTTTCCAAACTTGCCAAATCGTCGCACTGGATGTGAATGGCGCGATCCGCTCCCTTGGCGAGGGCCTCGCGGATGGTCTGCCCGGCGCGCTCCGGCCCGGCGCAAAGCACGACGACTTCCCCGCCATGCTTCTCCTTGATGAGCAGCGCTGCTTCCAGCGCATAGGCGTCGGGCTCGTTGATCTCGAAGCTAAGATCCTGCTCTTCGATCCACTTACCGGCGCCATCGATGCGGATCGACGAATCCCGCACGGGAACCTGTTTAACGGCAACGATGATTTTCATAATGGTTTCACCCGGGCCGCTACCGCGGCCGGAAAGTAGAGGGATTGCGGCATGGAGAACAGGAGGCTGCGCGCCACGCAAGTAATCCTCGCAAGTTATCCTCTTGCGCTTTTATCTTACCTGCTGGTAAGATATCAGGAGCGCGGCCCTTCTGTCAATAGGCGGCGCCAAGGTTCCTCATGCCAAGAGACGCCTCCGCATCGCAATCCGGATCGACACCCGCCTCCGCATCGCCCCGCAAGGCATTCGCCGACCGGCGGCGCGACCCGGCCACCAAGCGCGAGGCGGTGTTGAATACCGCGGCACAATTGTTTCTCGAACGCAGTTATAGCCGCACGTCGATGAACGACGTGGCCGATCGCCTGAATATCACTAAGCCGGCGCTATATCACTATTTCAATAACAAGGAAGACATTCTTATTGCGTGTTACCGCCTTGGTGTCGGGCTGATTGAGGCAACTCTCAACGAAATAGCCGATCACGGCGGAACCGGACTGCAGAAGGTGGAAGCCTTTATTCGCTCCTATGCGATCGTGATGACGGTCAACTACGGACGTTGCGTCATGCGTCTGGATGAAGGCGACCTCACCAGCGGCGCGCGCACCGAGGTGCGGACTTACAAGAAAAAGATCGACCGTCGTTTGCGCGCGTTCATCCAGGAAGGGATCGACGACGGGTCGATCGCTTCGTGCGACACGAAAATCGCCGCCTTTTCCATCGCCGGCGCGTTGAACTGGATCTGCATGTGGTACGAACCCGATGGCGTCCTGTCCCCGGAAGAGATTGCCGCGCAGTTCGCGCGTACTTTGACGCAAGGGCTGGTCGCCGGCCAGGGCAGCGGCAAGTTGCGCGTGGTTTCCAAGATGGTCTCTCAAGATAGTCCAAGGAAAGATAGTTTCCAGGGAAAGAGGAATAATTTATGAGCGTGGAAGCAGTGATCGACCCCGTATCGGCAGGAGCGTCTTCTCCAGGCCGGGCGCCGGCCCCGGTAATCCGCAAAGCGGCGGTGCTGGGCGCAGGAACCATGGGAGCGCGGATCGCGGCGCACCTGGCCAACGCCGGTTTGCCCGTGCTTCTGTTGGATATTCCCGCGGCGTCGGGCGTCCGGAGCGCGATCGCGTCCAATGCCCTCGATGCGCTCAAGAAGAGCAAACCCGCGGCGTTTTACGACCCTTCGTATGCGGCCCGCATCAGCGTGGGTAACTTCGACGACGATCTGGCGTTATTGGCCGATTGCGACTGGGTGATCGAGGCTGTCACGGAGAACCTGGCGATCAAGCAGGCTCTGCTGGAAAAGGTAGTTCCCCACTTGAAGCGGGACGCCATTCTCACCACCAATAGCAGCGGCCTGCGGGTGGCGTCCATTGCGGCCATACTGCCCGCGGCCGCGCGGCGGCGTTGTTTCGGAACCCACTTTTTCAATCCGCCGCGCTATATGCGGCTCCTGGAGATCATTCCGACGGCGGACTCGGATCCGGCTGCCGTGGCCGCCGTCGCGCACTTCGCCGACGTGTCGCTCGGCAAGGAAGTCGTGTTCGCCCGCGACACGCCCAACTTCATCGCCAACCGGATCGGCGTCTTCATCCTGTTGGAATCGGTGCGCCTGATGCAGCAGGAGGATCTGACCATTGAAGAGGTGGACGCGCTGACCGGGAGCGCCATCGGCTGGCCGCACACGGGAACGTTCCGGCTGGCGGATATGGTGGGAATCGATGTGCTGGCGCACGTCGCCGCCAACTTCGAAGGTTCGGGCGCGCTGCCGCCGTTCATCCGGACCATGCTGGAACGCCGTTGGCTGGGAGACAAGACCAAGCAGGGATTCTACAAGAAAGAGAAGGACGCTGAGGGCAAGGAGATCCGTCTGGTGATGGATTGGAAGACCCTGCAGTACGGTCCAATTACCCGGCCCAAACTGCCCACCCTCGAAATGGCGAAGAATGCCGAGTGGCTGCCGGAGCGCCTGGCCCATCTGCTGGCGGGCGATGTGCGAAAAGACAAGGCAGCGCGTTTCCACTGGCGGCTGCTCACCGCACTGTGGAATTACGCGGCGGATTGCCTGCCGGAAATCGCCGATTCCGCGGCCAGCGTGGATCGCGCCATGCGCGCCGGTTTCAATTGGGAGATGGGGCCGTTCCAGCTCTGGGATGCCGCCGGCGTCCTGGGAACCATCCAGCGCATGCGGGATGCGGGGGAACGGGTGAGCCCGGTTGTCGAGCGCCTGCCGGAGGCGCGAGCCAACGCGTGGTACCGGCACCATGGGCAGGAGTGCTTCGATGTGAATACCGGCACATACCTGCCGGTCGTGGAGGCCGAGGGCAGCGCGCGCATCGCCCGGTTCCGGTCGGCCAACGGCGTGGTGCGGCACAACCCGGGCGCCTCGCTGGTCGACTTGGGCGACGGTGTGGCCTGCCTGGAACTGCACTCCAAGAAGAATGCCGTCGGCGAAGACATCGTACGGCTGGTAACCGAAACGTTGTCGCCCCAGAGCAGCGCGGTGCGCGATTTCGAAGCCTTCGTGATCGGCGGCGACGCCGAGCATTTCTCGGTCGGGGCCAACCTGATGCAACTGCTGTTGAGCGCCCAGGAAGGGGAGTGGGACGAAGTGGATTTCGCCGTGCGGGCCTTCCAGCGCATGACGGCGGCCATCAAGTTCTGCCCGCGGCCGGTGGTGGTGGCGCCGTACTCGTTCTGCCTGGGCGGCGGGGCGGAGATGGCGATTCACGGCGCCCGGCGGCAGGCCCACGCCGAATTGTACATGGGACTGGTGGAAACCGGAGTCGGCGTGTTGCCGGCCGGCGGCGGCTGTAAGGAAATGCTGCTGCGGGCGCTGGACGTGGTGGCGGCGGTTCACGAAACCGGCCGCCAGGAATCGGTGGAACTGATGGATGCGCTGCGGCGGACGTTCGAAACCATCGCCATGGCCAAGGTATCCACCTCGGCCGTGGAGGCGCGCCGCAGCGGCATGCTGTTACCCGCCGACCGCATCACCATGAATCGCGACCGGCTGCTGGGCGACGCCAGGCGGTTGGCGCGTGAATTAGCCATAGACGGGTACGCCGCCCCTGTGCCGCGCACCGATATCCCGGCGCCGGGCGAAAACATCCTGGCCACTCTCAAGCTTGGGGTCTATATGATGCGCCAGGGCGAATTCATCAGCGACCACGACGTAAAGGTGGCCAATTGGGTGGCGCACGTTCTGTGCGGCGGGCCGGTCACGCCCGGCACCCTGGTCAGCGAGCAGTATCTGCTGGATCTGGAGCGGGAGGCGTTCCTCTCGTTGTGCGGCGAAAAGAAAACCCAGGAGCGGATCGCCTTCACGTTGAAGACGGGCAAACCGCTCCGCAACTAACCGGTCTGGGAACGTCGGACTAACAGGCAGTCAGGAGGAACATTCATGAGAGAAGCAGTGATTGTGAGCGCCGTGCGAACGGCGGTGGGTAAGGCTCCCAAAGGCACGTTGCGCGCCACCCGGCCCGACGATCTGGCGGCAGTGGCCATACAGGGCGCGCTGGGCCGGGTGCCCACCCTGGACATCAGGGAAGTGGAGGATGTAATCATCGGCTGCGCCATGCCGGAAGGCGAGCAGGGCATGAACGTGGCGCGCGTCGCCGCGCTGCGGGCGGGCATGCCGGTTGAATCCGCCGCCATGACCATCAACCGGTATTGCGCTTCCGGACTGCAAGCCATCGCCCTGGCGGTGGACCGCATACAGGGCGGAGGAGCGGATGTAATTGTGGCCGGCGGGACGGAATCCATGTCCTTGATTCCGTTCGGCGGCAACAAGATTTCCATCAACCCCTGGCTGCTCAAGAACTATCCGGATTCGTATCTGACCATGGGGCTGACCGCGGAGCGCGTGGCGCGGCACTACGGAATCTCGCGCCAGCAGGCGGACGAGTTCGCACTGGCCAGCCATACCAAGGCACTGGCGGCGCAGGCCGCGGGGAAGTTCCAGCAGGAGATCGTGCCGGTGCCGGTTACCTTCAGGGCACCGGACGCGAAGTCGAAGATCCGCCAGACCGAAATGGACTTCCAGGTGGATGAGGGGCCGCGCGGCGATACCTCCATGGAGGCGCTGGGCAGGCTCAAGGCCGCCTTCCACGCCAAGGGTACGGTCACGGCGGGCAACTCCTCGCAGACTTCGGACGGCGCCGCGGCCGCGGTGGTAATGTCCGGGGAACGCGCCCGGGCGCTGGGAATCCAGCCGCTGGCGCGCCTGGTGGCTTTCGCCTATGCTGGTTGTCTGCCGGAGGAGATGGGAATCGGTCCGGTATACGCCATCCCCAAGGCGCTCAAACTGGCGGGCCTGAGTCTGGACCAGATCGACCTGATCGAGTTGAACGAAGCCTTCGCGGCGCAGTCGCTGGCCGTGATCCAGACCTTGGGCATTGCGATGGACCGCGTGAACGTAAACGGCGGCGCCATTGCTCTGGGGCATCCACTGGGCTGCACAGGGGCCAAACTTACCGCCGGGCTGATTCAGGAACTGATACGCCGCAAGGCCCGGTACGGGATTGTGACGATGTGCGTGGGCGGCGGCATGGGCGCCGCGGGAATCTTCGAGAATCTGAACTATATTGGGGAATCTGAGTTAAAGGAGAAAGTAAATGGCAACCATCGACCTGCCAGTATTGGCTAAACGGGTCAAAGGCGGCAGTTTCCTCACCGAGGAACGCGATCCGCAAGACGTATTCACACCCGAGGACTTCTCCGAGGAGCACCGGCAAATTGCCAAAACCGCCATCGAATTCACCCAGAACGAGGTGATGCCGGCGGCTGCCGAGATCGAGGCCAAGAACTTCGTGGTGACCAGGAGTCTGCTGCGTAAGGCGGGCGAACTCGGGCTGATGGGCGTGGACATCTCCGAAGCTTACGGCGGCCTGGAAATGGACAAGGTCACCTCGGCGTTGATCGCCGAATCCATCAGCAAGCTGGCCAGCTTTTCGGTGGCCTTCAGCGCGCATGTGGGCATCGGCACGCTGCCCATTGTCTGGTACGGCACCGAGGAACAGAAGCGGAAGTACCTGCCGAAGCTCGGCACGGGCGAGTGGATCGGCGCCTATGCGCTCTCGGAATCCTCCTCCGCCAGCGATGCCATGAACTGCCGCACGCGGGCGGTGCTGTCGCCGGACGGCCGGCACTACATCCTCAACGGCGAGAAGATGTGGATCACCAACAGCGGCTTTGCCGACCTGTTCACGGTATTCGCCAAGGTGGATGGCGAGAAGTTTTCGGCCTTCCTGATCGAACGCCATACGCCCGGCTTCTCGATTGGCCCCGAAGAGCACAAGCTCGGCATCCGCGGCTCTTCCACCTGCCCCCTGATTCTGGCCGATTGCCAGGTGCCGGTGGAGAACCTGTTGGGCGAGATTGGCAAGGGGCACCACATCGCGTTCAACATTCTGAACATAGGGCGCTTCAAGCTGGGTGCGGCGTGTGTGGGTGGAGCGCGCAACAGCCTGCAGGACGCCATCGGCTATGCCAGGGAGCGCAAGGCCTTCGGCAAGGCCATCGCCGAATTCGGCTTGATCCAGGAGAAACTGGCCGAATCCGCCGCCGGAATTTACGCCGGCGAATCCATGGTCTACCGGACCATCGGCATGATCGATTCGGCACTGGCCGATGTGGATGCGGGCGCCCTGGGCGCGGCCCGGGAAATCCAGAAGCGCATCGAGGAGTACGCCGTGGAGTGCTCCATCCTGAAGGTGTGGGCCTCGGAGATGCTGGACATGGTGGTGGACCACGTGCTGCAAATCCACGCCGGATACGGCTACGTAGAGGAATACCCGGCGGAGCGCGCGTACCGCGATTCGCGCATCAACCGGATCTTCGAGGGCACCAACGAGATCAACCGGCTGATCATTACCGGCTTTCTGATGAAGCGCGCGGTGGCAGGCCAGTTGCCGCTGCTGCCGGCGATCAAGAAACTGATGGATGAAGTGATGGCCGGCCCCAGCGCGGCGGAAGAACGCGAGGGCCCTTTAAGCGCGGAGCGGCATCTGCTGTCTAACGCCAAGAAGCTCACCCTGTTTGCGGCGGGCGCGGCTTCGCAGAAGTACATGACGGGTCTGGCGGACCAGCAGGAAGTGATGGGCGCCCTGGCCGACTGCATCATGGAAGTATATGCGCTGGAATCGTGCATTCTGCGCGCCGAAAAACTGATTGCCGCCAAGGGTGAAGGGGCGGCCAGGCAGGCCATCGCCATGACCCGGTACTACGCAGCCAAGGCTACGCAGACGGTGGAACTGTCGTCCCGTAAGGTGATCGGCGCCGTGGCCGAAGGCGATATGCTCAGGACCCAGATGGCGATTCTGCGCCGCCTGTCCAAGCACGAGCCGGCGGACACCATCGCCTTGGGCCGGCAGATCGCCAAACACGTGACCGCCGCCGGGCGCTACGCGCTGTAGAGCTATGTGGGGCAGGTTGTCAACCGGTTGTCAACCTGCGGCGGGTTGGCAACCCGCCAGCCCGGAGTGCCGGTAAACATTCGGCGCGAAGCTTGACAAGCTGTCCACCGTGATCGAGCTTCCCGATGAACAGGCGGCGGCGCTAAAGGCGAGAGCGACGGCCCCCGAGCCGATGCGCCGCCACGCCCTTTCTCTCCGGCATGGCTCTCTACGGGTAGCGGCCGGACGCCGCCCTAGCCAACTATTCGGTGGCCGGCAATCTTAAGCACTCCCTAAGCTCGACTTTATCCATTTTCTTGCAGGACTTTCAGAGGGGGCGGCTCTGGGCAAATACGCAAACGAGAGGTAGCGTAGCAGTGTACGCCATAAAAGGCTGGACAAAAAACCAAAGGCAGGTTAGGCTAAAACAGACTTTCCACGGAATGTTTTATGCCAATCCTGCCTTCAGAGTTTGCTTCGATCATCCTAGCATTCGCCCCGCTGTTTTTCAATGGAGTTTGGCCGCGTGCCCAAGTCCTGTTGCTGGGAGCGATTCTAGCTCCCGGAAAGCGAACCGTCACCA
>Ga0210402_10002317_pt1 | contig 18614 bp, 19 predicted proteins | sample IncBWC7MmetaG_FD_161055 | JGI IMG/M metagenome (GOLD analysis project Ga0210402, IMG submission 161055) | Forest soil microbial communities from Barre Woods Harvard Forest LTER site, Petersham, Massachusetts, United States - Inc-BW-C-7-M | ecosystem: Environmental > Terrestrial > Soil >... | reverse complement strand
CTCAAGAGGGGCGCTTCGGCCAATCGTCACGAACGTTGGGTGCGGGATGCGATGGACGTTTTGGCGCGCAACGACGAAGCGCGCTGAGGCGGACGGCAAAAGCGTGTGGTCCTGATCCCCCGATGCCGGGATCAAGTTGGCGGAGTTGGCGATGTCGGCTCAAGCGGGCCGACACGCCGTGATCCGCCGGCGACGGTGGCTAAAAAAGCTCGGACACCGGGGAGAGCGCGCCATAAGCCGAAAACCATTGCGCAGGGAGTGCCGGCATGTTCGGCGTACCTGTAGTTAACTCGTGTGCTTTCTGTACTTTCGACCTCGCACACGAGGCCTGCGGGTGCGGCCTGCATCCGGTGCTCCCTGCGCCCTCCTTGATCCAGGGAAGGCCTTGCGATTCCAGCAAAACTCGGGCGCGTTCGCGCCGCGGGATCGCGGCTTGCCGCGGTGGCGCCGAAGTCGATCGATGGCGGACGGGCGAACCCCAAAACCCCGGCGCGCGGGCGGGTCCCTGAATGACCGCGCTGCCCAGGACCCTTGATCTAGCGCAAGACTCGGGCGGGAGCGAAGGCGCAGAGTTCAAGAGGGTGGTGAGGAAGTAATGGAGAAGAGGCATGAAAATGACTTTGAAATCAATGGCACTTGCAACGGCGACCCTCGCCTGTGCGGTGTTATTCTCCCCGGGCTGGTCTGAGCAAGGCGGCGTGTCGCTGTCGGTCAGCAAGGCCCAAGCGTATCATCGTCTCTATGTTGGCCGGCACTATGCCGTGAACGCTGTCTACGTCCCCTCGCCCGGCCTGTCCTGGTACGCCGTGCGGGCCTACTATTTCGGTGGCCCCTGGAGCGGAGTCGGGTACAGCTACACCGGATGGGCTGACTATGCGGCGCGCAACGGCATTGCCTGCACGCCCGGCACGATCGTCCCCGGCGGGGACGGCATCCTGTATAATTGCCAGTAGACCTACTCGATCGAAATGGCGGGTCAGGCTAAAGGCCTGGCCCGACGCTTCGCTGCCGGCCGCCGACGGGCGCGTCGACAGGCAAGGTGATTTGAAACGTACAGCCAGTTGAGCTCGTCTCGGCAAGCTGCAAACGACCGCCGTGATCCTCAATGATCCTCCGGGAAATGGAGAGCCCCAGTCCCATCCCGGATGGTTTCGTCGTGAAAAACGGGTCGAATATCTGCGGCTCCTTTTTGGGATTTATTCCGGGCCCCGAGTCTTGCGCGTAAAGCGAGACGGGAGCATTCCGCCCGTGGGTCGTTATCAGTCGAAGAGACCTTGTCGGTGTCGGGCCTGTTGCCATCGCCTCGATCGCGTTCTTGACCAAATTCAAGATAACCTGCTGTAGCTGGGTGGGGTCGCCTTCGATCTCCGGAACGTTTTCCTGAAATTCAGTCGAAACAGATATTCCGTGAACGTGCAGGTCGTTCTCGACCATCCTCAACACTTCCCGAACGAGGCGATCGACTTCAACCATCGTGCGCGGGCGCGCGGTCGTTTTAAACAGCGCGCGAACACCCTCCACTATCGTATTGGCGCGGGTGCTGTCATCCATCGCGGCGGTCAGACAGCTATCCAGCTCCTCGAGATCAAGCGGCGTTGTCCTGATGCATTCCAGGGCAGTAGCGCAGTTCAGCGACATTGCGCCAAGGGGCTGCCTGATCTCATGGGCGATTGCGGCGGTCGCTTCGTCCACGCTCATGAGCCGATTAACACGCTCCCGCCGCTGCAGGATGAACGCGCTGGCAAGCCTTGCATAAAGCATCGTTGTTTCCACGAGCAGCACGATCAGCACGGTGCAACTCGCGATCAACGCATAGCTGCGCGCCGTGTACCAGCCCACAGAGTAGCGGACGACCTCGTAAAAGAACGACAATGAAAGGTCGGGTAACGACACGAAGACCGTCACGACGAGCCAGACATCGAGGATGGTTCTCATGCGCGCCAACAGCAGCGCAAGCGCCATGGCGTTGAGCAGCCACATCGCGCCGGAGAAGTATTGAACAAAGGGAGTCTGTCGTGTCCTGTCGACGAACAGTGTCGGCAAATAGTCCGAGCCGGCAGTGCCGAGCCACGTCAGCGCAGCGGTCAGCACGATCACGCAGGCTATGGTGATCACGATAACCCGGGCCGGCTCGCGTTTCGGGGTTTCGTTGGTGTCCTTCAAGAGCACATAGGCGATAACGGCGAGCGGAAACATGATGTGCCAGAAGGAAAAGAGCCACGCCGCGCCGCTCGGCCGGCCGCCAAGAAGGCCGGTTGCGCTGTAGGCGCCCGGAAAATCGAGCGTCTGCAAAAACGCGAACAGACCGCTGAATATATAACCGCTTGCGAGAGCCAGAAGGGCGCGCTGGGGTTGGATCGAATATTGAGCAAAGAGAAAAACCGCCGTGATGAGATCGGCAAAGCAAATGATCGATTGAACAACCGGGATAAAAACGTCGATCCGCGCCGACTGTATGCGCGCGAACGGCATGACCATGGCGAACACGACGGATAAAAAAATGACGATCGCGAACGCTATGCCGCGTTGTCGCGGGCTCGCCGGCATGCTCGCGATCAGGGCAGGGGCGTCTCTACCCTCGTCGTGAGCCAATTCTCCTGGCTTGTCCTGCTGCATTCGGACTGTGTCACCGGCGCTAGACGAAGACGGCCCCAGTAATCCGCAATACGAGTGGAATGTACAGCGTCGCAGCACTCATACCAATGTCCATGCCCTCGTGCTGCGCCGCCGAAGCCGGGCTCCCAAAATCCTGCGCCACAGCGCCTGATAGAAGACCGCTCGGCAGACGCCACTACGCGATTTGGCGCGTCGTGGCACGGGCAGTTCTCATTGAAACCGCGTCGTAACGCGTGCAATAATTGCTCACTGTTCTCGGTGTTTAGCGGCACCTTGGTCGGGGCGAGGCGTATGACCGATCCTCGTCAACGAGCGACGCAACTATTGCTCCAGGGTTGAGAGCTTAGGTCGAATAAAACCTTCATCCATCCGGATGGGACAGGCGAACCAAAGCCGCGCCATGAAACTGCGCACCATCCTCCTGATCGTATGCGTGGGCCTGGCCACCTCGATCGCCGGCTGTTTGCCGGTATCGGCGGCAACGCGTCAGGTCGTTCTGCTTTTTGACGAACGGGTCGATCTGCCCGGTTTGTCGCTCCTGGACGCGGAATTGGTCCGCACCCTTCGATCCAACTCCACTGAGCCGATTGAAGTCTATCGCGAAGTGATGGATTTGTCCCGCTTTGGCTCAAGCTCCTACAAGACGCTGCTGCGAGACTTCCTCCGCGCGAAATATGCGGACAAGAAGATCGACGTCGTCGTTGCCATTATGGCGCCTGCCCTTGATTTCCTGCTGGCTTCCGGCGATCTGATTTTTCCGGGGACACCCATCGTGTTTTGCGGAGTCGATAGAATACAACTCGGCTCTCGATCCCTGCCGTCCAATTTGTACGGCGTTCTCATAAAGAGGGAGTTTGCGCCGACACTTGAATTGGTGCTTCGTCTCCATCCCAAGACTGAAAACGTGGTGGTGGTTTCCGGTACGTCGGAATTCGACACGACGCTTCTCGCCCAGGCGCAAAAGGAGTTCCGCTCCTACGAGAAGCGGGTCTCGTTTACTTACCTTTCAGAGCTATCCCTGCAACAGCTTCTCGCGACGCTTGCGCGGTTGCCGCCCCGAGACGTCGTCCTGTTTCTCTCGATGTTTCAGGACGGAGCCGGCCAACAGTTCGTTCCACATGAAGTCCTTGAACGTGTTTCCGGCGCGGCCAGCGTGCCGGTCTACGGTTTTCTCGATCAATACCTTGGTCGCGGCATCGTAGGGGGCAGCCTGTATAGCCTCGCCGAGCATGGCGATGAGGCAGCCAGAATGGTTTTGCAACTCCTGGCGGGCGCGGAGCCTCCCCAACGCTTTTCCGAGGTCTTCAGCAACAAGATTCTTTTCGACTGGCGCCAGATGCAGCGTTGGGGCATCAGCGAGCGCCGTTTGCCTCGCGGGAGCGAAATCGAATTCCGGCCATCAACCATATGGGAGCGGTACTCGTGGCAATTCGCGTCCATCGGCGCCATTGTTCTGGTCCAGGCCGGACTGATCTCGTGGCTGCTGCATGAACGTGGCAGACGCCGCCTGGCCGAAATGCAGGCGCGGCAGCGCATGGCCGAACTTGCCCACATCAACCGCTTCTCGACGGCTGGTGAACTGACCGCCTCGATCGCCCACGAAATCAATCAGCCGCTCGGGGCTATTCTTGCGAACGCCGAGACGGCCCAATCAATATTGACATCGCCCCGCCCGGACATCGCTGAACTCAACAACATCGTCGATGATATCATCCATGATGTCCGGCGGGCCAGCGAAGTCATTCGCAGGATGCGCAGCCTGCTGAGAAAGGCGCCGTTCGAAACGAAGAATTTTGATCTCAACGAACTCGTGCGGGATACGCTCGAATTTCTCGCGGGGCTGGCTATTGCGCGGAAAGTCGAATTGGATTGCTTGCTGATGCCGGTTGCGCTGCCAATGATGGGCGATCGCGTCCAGCTTCAGCAAGTCATTCTCAATCTTGTCGTCAATGCAATCGATGCGATGGCAAACACATCCGGCGACAGCCGCAAGGTCAACTTCCGGACGTCGCGCGTGGACAACTTCGGCGAGCTCTCGATATCGGACAGTGGTCCCGGCATTCCCGAGGACAAGCTGAAGAAGATCTTCGAACCGTTTTTCACCAGCAAGGCGGAAGGGATGGGCATGGGGCTGTCCATTGCGCGGACCATCGTGGAAGCGCACAACGGGCGGATATGGGCGGAAAACCAGCCTGGCGGGGGCGCGTTGTTCCGGATCAGACTCGCTCTCGAGGCCGTCGCTTGATCATGCGCGCGATCGGACTCACGGGATCAACGGCTTGCGCTTCAAGAACTCACGCAGCAATCCGTCCATTACCCGCTGGGTCTCGCGTTTGGCCGCGGGCTGTGCCGCGGCCTCCATCGAATCAAGCAGGAATTTGCTTTCCTCGTCAGCGTGGAGCAAGAATCCCGCTTCGTTCGATGGTGCTTGCGGCTCGTCGTGATGCCGACCTGGGTCGTAATACATGTGTCCCCCCATGCCGAAGTTGTGGTGACGAAATATTTTGATCTGCTTTCCGAAGGTGAATCTGCCTGAGCAGTAGCCATCTCCTTGATCGTGTCTCCTAGGTTTATGCCATCAGGTCTGCGTTCTCAATTGCATCAAAGGACATTGTCCTCGAGGACATGTCGGAATGAACGTTTGGATGGTTCGAACACTATCTGCAGTCATCGCGTCGACCGGCCAATGCTGTCCATTGACCTGGATCAATGATGCTGATCCCGGATGCTTATCGTTTGCTTGATAAACAGAGGAGGATGTAATGAGACTGATCAGTATCAAGCGAGCGCTGTTGGCGACGGCCGTTCTCGCCGTTGGAGCTCTGGTGTCCCCGGGATGGTCGCCAGGCGGCGGTCTTTCGCTGTCGATCGACAGCGCACAGGCCAGGGTAGGGCGACCGTTGACCCCCGTGAGTGTCGCCGGCGTTGCACGACGAACGACACGCCGCGCAGTGGTGGGCGGGGCGGCCGTAGGTGCCTATGGTGGCTGCGCCCGCGTGCTTGTGAACGGGACCTACGTCTGCCGCTGAACCATAATGCTGCGCGCGCCGCGATGTCTTGGCCAGCGGGCGCGCAGCAATCATGACGGTAGCGGCCTGCCGGACCAAGCGGATCGCATTGAACCTGGTCCTGACGGCTCGGCCTAGACCAGCTTCAGCGTCAGATGCGCGACTTGGTGAGCTCGCTGCGAGCCGGAGAGGAAGCCGAACCTCCTCAGCAATTTCAGCATGGCGGTGTTTTCCGGCAGCACCTCCGCGATCAACTCCTTGAGGCCGGCGTCACGCGCCAGTGCCGCCAGATGCCGCATCAGGATCGTCCCGACTCCCTGGGATTGATAGGCATCGACCACGACGAAGGCGACCTCGGCCTGGCTTGATCGCACAACGACATAGCGTCCACCGCCGATGATGACGGGGCGACCGTCTTCATCGATTTCCGCGACGAGGGCGACCTGATTTTCGAAATCGATCTCCAGGAAGAAAGCCATCTCGCGCTCGGAAAAACCTTTCTTTGGCGCGAAGAAGCGCCGCCGCAGCGATTCCGTGCTGGTTCGCCCAATGGCCGCGAGCATTTCGGCCTTGTCGTCGGGACGGAGTGCGCGGATTTCGATTGGACGCGCATCGCGAAGATGCTCGACGACCGAGTATTCGGTGGCTACGGGCATAAGAATGGCCCCGCTCTCCAAGGACGCTGTACCGTCATTTGATCCCTCGCGAGAGAGAATGATCCAGCGCGACAATGCTTGATCTGGATCAAGCGTCCCCCGCGATGACGCCGATAAGCATGAGACGCTGGCGTGCTGCGTCGATCCGCCGCGCGCGCCAATGAGCCGGATATTGAACATGGGGCTGAGGGCGTTTCGGCAGAGCCGATCGGGTGATGAGATCATACAGCTGGCGGTCCGGCTCGCCCTGCTGGCCTTCCTGCTCTATTGGTCGTTCATCCTTGTTCGTCCATTCATTCCGATGCTCGTTTGGGCCATGGTCCTGACCGTCGCCTTGTACCCGCCGTATAACTGGCTTGCCATTCATCTGGGCGGTCGGCCGAAGCTGGCAGCCACGACCGTTACGGTCATCAGTCTCTTGATCATCCTCGGTCCTGTCGCGTGGCTTGGAGTAGGCCTGATCGAAGGCCTGCAGGAGCTTGCAGGCCAGCTCGGTGAGGGTACGTTGGCCATTCCGTCTCCTCCAGACGGAGTCAAAGACTGGCCGATTGTCGGAACGCAGATCTACAGCCTCTGGGATCAAGCCTCGAGCAATCTCGGGGCTGCGTTGCGCCAGGTAGCACCGCACCTGAAGCCGCTGGCCGGTCCGGTGCTCGCCTTTGCCGGCAGTGCGGGCATCGGAACACTCAAGTTCATCTTGTCGGTAGTGCTGTCCGGCTTCCTGTTCATCTATGGCCCGGGTCTGGTCGAGGGGATAAGGCGGATGCAGGCGCGCGTGGTGACGCAGCGAAACGAGGATTTTGTCGCGCTGGCCGGGCTCACGATACGTACGGTGTCGCAAGGCGTGATCGGCGTGGCGGTGCTTCAATCGCTGCTGGCCGGTATCGGATTGAAACTCGCGGGCGTGCCGCACGCCGGCGTTCTGGCGTTCGCCGTGCTGGTCCTCGCCATCCTGCAGATCGGGTCGGCGGTCGTCTTGCTGCCGGTGATCATATGGATCTGGGCGACCAAGGATTTTGCAGTGGCTCTGCCGCTGACGATCTATCTGCTGGTCGTGGGGCTGGCTGACAACATCGTAAAACCCATGCTCATGGGACGTGGCCTGAAAACCCCCATGCTTGTCATCTTCATCGGCGTCCTCGGCGGGATGATCGCGCACGGCATCCTCGGCCTGTTCGTCGGGCCCATCATCCTGGCCGTGGCCTGGCAATTGATGATGGCATGGATCCGGGAAGAGCGCGCCGAGACAGTTCCGCCTGACACGGAACACCGCGAAGAGAGAGTTGCGGCGACAGAATTAGCGGCCAAGTCCGATGCCGTTTAAGCTTTTCGGCCGCGCCTGCTGCCTGGTAAGCCCGAAGCTGATGCGACGGCGTGCCCAAAGGGGCGCCAGGTCTCCTTGACCTATATCAAGGGTCTGCTGCGCTGCGGTGTCATCCTGATCGCGGGCTGCAGCCAACGAGAGACTTGAGCATGTCTACCGACAAGCAGGCGATTTCGGGCGACGCGATGCCCGCGCTTTTCGCATCCGCCTTCGAATATCTGGTAGATACCGGACAACGCAGTGTCCTCTTCCTCGACGTCATGCGCCAGCGCGGCCTTCAATACCGCGAGCACATGGAGGAAACCGCACCTCATGTTCTCAATTATGCCGTCGAATTGCTCATCGACGGCAGAAACCTGGCGCGGCCGGTGAACTATGCGCTGGTGCGCGTCGCTCCGCCCAGCGGAGTGGAAATTGATCTCACACGCCGTCCTTTCGTGGTGGTAGATCCTCGCGCGGGCCACGGGCCGGGGATCGGCGGGTTCAAGGCGGACAGTGAGATCGGCGTGGCGATGAAGGCCGGTCATCCCTGCTACTTCATCGGCTTTCTGCCCGAACCGATGCCGGGTCAGACCATCGGAGACGTCGCGAGGGCCGAGGCGACCTTCATCGAAAAGGTCATCGCCTTGCATCCCGACGCCGACGGCAAGCCGTGCGTGATCGGCAATTGCCAGGCTGGTTGGGCGGTTATGATCCTTGCCTCGCTGCGGCCGGAGTTGTTCGGACCGCTCATCATCGCCGGCGCGCCGTTGTCCTACTGGGCCGGCGTGCACGGCAAGTATCCGATGCGCTACTCGGGCGGCCTCTTGGGCGGAAGCTGGCTGACTGCGCTCACCAGCGATCTCGGCGGCGGCAAATTCGATGGCGCGTGGCTGGTTCAAAACTTCGAGAACATGAACCCCTCGAACACGCTCTGGACCAAGCAATATAACGTCTACTCGAAGATCGACAGCGAGGCGGATCGCTATCTCGAATTCGAGCGCTGGTGGGGTGGACATGTCAACCTGAATGCCGAGGAGATCCAGTTCATCGTCGATGAGCTGTTCGTCGGCAACAACCTCGCTGCTGGACGTATCAAGACGTCCAACGGTGAGGTCGTCGACCTCCGGCAAATCTCTTCTCCGATCGTCGTGTTCTGCTCCAAGGGCGACAACATCACGCCGCCGCAGCAGGCGCTCGGCTGGATCCTCGATCTCTACCGCGATGTCGACGAGATCCGGGCCTACGGGCAGACCATTGTCTACACGGTCCACGAAACCGTCGGGCATCTCGGAATCTTCGTCTCCGGGGGTGTTGCCAAGAAGGAGCACAGCGAATTCTCGAGCAACATCGACCTGATCGATGTGCTGCCGCCTGGGCTTTACGAGGCGACCTTCGAACAGAAATCCGCCGATACTGCCAATCCGGAGCTTGCCGGCGGAAAGTGGATCATGCGTTGCGAGCAGCGCACTCTCGACGATATCAGGGCCATGGGCGGCAACACGGCGGAAGATGAACGGCGCTTTGCCACCGCTGCCCGCGTCTCCGAGATCAATCTCGCCAACTATCGCACCTTCGTACAGCCCTGGGTTCGCGCCGCCGTTACTCCCCAACTCGCGGAGTGGACGCGCAAGCTGCATCCGCTCCGCGTTTCCTACGAGGTGTTCGGCGGCGACAACGCTGCCATGAAAGCCATGGCCGAGACAGCCGACAAGGTTCGCGAAAACCGCAAGACGGCCGCAAAAGATAACCCGTTCGTCACCCTCCAGGAGACCATTTCGAAGAACATCGTCGACGTGCTAGACAAGTGGCGCGACACCCAGGAAGCGCTTAGCGAAACCTTCTTTCTCGGCATCTATGGATCGCCCGCGTTACAGGCCGCCGTCGGTATCAGGCCGGATGCGGAAGTCTCGCCCAAGCCGGAGATGTCGCCAGAGCACCGCCATCGCCTGGACGCGCGTATCGCCGAGTTGAAATCGCAGATCGGCAGCGGCGGTCTCAGGGAATGCGTCATTCGCGGTCTGCTCTATGTCGGGATGTCCCGCGGGCTGGTCGATGAGCGCAGCCTCGAGGCATTGCGGCGCGCCCGCTCAGGCGATTCCGGCGCGCGGCTCACACTTGCGCAGTTCAAGACCATCGTGCGCGAGCAATTCTTCATGCTGCTGCTGGAGGCGGAGGCGAGCCTCGTCGCCATCCCGAAATTGTTGCCGTCGAGCGAAGACGAACGCCGTGGCGGCCTCGACGTCATCCGCGGCGTGCTTTCCGCGAGCGGAGAACTCTCCGGCGAGCCTGCCAGGCGGTTCGATCGCATGACACAGCTATTCGGGCTGACCGCCGAGCCACACGCGAAGGCGTCGTAGGGTCCGGAAGGTGATTGGGAGTAGGACATGAGCGCTGCATCCCGCGAAGCCGACAAAGCCAAGCCTGGCGCAAAATACGATCGCCTCATTGCAGCAGCGAAAGCAATTCCGGCGGCAGCGACCATCGTGGTGCACCCATGTGACGAAAGCTCGCTGCGCGGTGTCGCCGACGCCGCTGAAGCCGGAATTATCAAGCCGATTCTCGTGGGACCCTCGGCGAAGATCAAGGCGGCCGCGCTCACCCACAGGGTTGATATCGGCGGTTTCGAACTGGTCGATGCCGAGCACAGCGAAGCCGCCGCGGCAAAGGCTGTTGAGCTCATTCACGCGGGCAGGGGCGAGATGCTGATGAAAGGCAGCCTGCACACCGATGAGTTGATGCGAAGCGTCACCGCAAAAGCCGGCGGACTGCGCACGGAGAGGCGGATCAGCCACGTATTCGTGATGGATGTTCCGGCCTATAGCGAGACCATCTTCGTCACCGACGCCGCCATCAATATCTTTCCGGACCTCGATTGCAAGCGCGACATCATCCAGAATGCCATCGATCTCTTTACCCAGGCCGGATTCGGCACGTCTCCCCGGGTCGCGATCCTTTCGGCGGTCGAGACCGTCACGTCCAAGATACCCTCGACGATCGAGGCGGCGGCGCTCTGCAAGATGGCCGACCGCGGCCAGATTACGGGTGGCCTGCTCGATGGTCCGCTGGCGTTCGACAATGCCATCGACATGGAAGCCGCGAGAATCAAGGGAATCAAATCGGAGGTCGCGGGGCGGGCGCAAATCCTGGTGGTGCCCGATCTCGAGGCCGGGAACATGCTGGCCAAGAATCTCGCCTACTTCGCCAAGGCCGATGGCGCGGGCATCGTGCTCGGCGCCCGCGTCCCGATCGTGCTGACCTCGCGTGCGGATTCGCCGGGGGCGCGGATGGCATCTTGCGCGGTTGCGACGCTCTATGCCGACGCACGGCGGCGCCGCACACAGATAGCGGCGGCGTGACGCACATGGACACCATCCTCGTCGTCAACGCCGGCTCCTCAAGTGTGAAGTTCCAGGTGTTTGCCGTTGATATCGAGGGCAGGCTGCGACGGGAGATAAAGGGGCAGGTGGACGGGATCGGCAGTCGTCCCCGGTTGCGCGCCACAGCGGCAGCCGGCGATACGATGGCGGACCGCGTCTATCCGATCGAGAGTGTTGCCGACGTTCCCGCGGCGCTGATGCTTGCCAGCACCTGGCTGCGGGAGGAGCTTCAGTTAAGTCCGCTTGCCGTCGGCCACCGGGTCGTGCATGGCGGTCCGGACTACGACCGGGCCGTGCTGATCGACCATGGCGTGGTCGCGCGTCTGGAGCGCTTCAAGGCACTCGCGCCCCTGCATCAATCTCACAATCTGGCGCCGATCCAAATTCTGCTTGCCAGGTTTCCTGCGCTGCCTCAGGTCGCCTGCTTCGACACGGCCTTTCACCGCGGCCACGACGAGGTCGCGGACCACTACGCCATACCCCGGCGGCTACACGAGGAAGGGGTTCGGCGTTATGGGTTTCATGGTCTCTCCTATGAATATGTCGCGAAGGCGCTGCCACAGGTTGCGCCCGAAATCGCGAGCGCTCGAGTTATCGTCGCGCATTTGGGGAGCGGCGCCTCGATGTGTGCCATCCATGGCGGTCGGAGCGTGGAGAGCACGATGGGTTTCACTGCGCTCGACGGACTTCCGATGGGAACGCGCGCGGGGCAGATCGATCCCGGCGTCATTATGTATCTCATGATGGTAAAGGGGATGTCGCCCTCCCAGGTGCAGGATTTCCTGTACGGCGACTGCGGCCTGAAGGGGCTTTCCGGCATCAGTAACGACATGCGGGAGCTTCAGGGCAGCGACGACCCCCGCGCGGCTTTTGCCGTCGACTATTTTGTTCATCGCGTTGCGCTTCATGCCGGAATGCTGGCGGCTGCCCTGCAGGGCCTCGATGGCTTTGTCTTCACCGCAGGGATCGGCGAAAACTCCGTCGGCATCCGGGCCAGGATTGCGGAGCGGCTGGAATGGCTCGGTGCGTCGCTTGATCCGCTTGAGAACGCCCGTCATGCCCCACGAATATCGCGCGCCGACAGCCGCGTTCCCCTCTACATCGTGCCTACCGATGAAGAGTTGATGATCGCACAGCACACATTGTCGTTGTTGTGGAATCGCCACTCGTCGTCCAGTCCAAAACACGAGAGAGCGTCATGACAATCCCGGTATTTCCAGAGACCAAGGTTGCGTTGAAGGGACGCAAGGGATTGATCGTCGGTATCGCCAACGATCAGTCGATCGCGTGGGGGTGTGCCAAGGCGTTTCGGGCCCTCGGCGCGGAACTTGCGGTCACCTATCTGAACGAGCGGGCAAAGAAACATGTCGAACCGCTGGCGAAGGATTTGGAGGCGCCGATCTTCATGCCGCTGGACGTGAACACCGAGGGCCAGACCGAACAGGTGTTCGAGCGCATCGAGAAGGAGTGGGGAAGGCTTGATTTCCTGCTGCATTCGATCGCGTTCTCGCCGAAGGAGGCGCTCCATGGACGCGTCGTCGATGTCGGGCGCGACGGCTTCCTGAAGACGATGGACGTCTCCTGCTGGTCGTTCATCCGGATGGCGCATCTGGCGGAGCCGCTGATGACGAACGGCGGTACGCTCTTCACCATGACCTATTACGGCAGCCAGATGGTGGTGGAGAACTATAACATCATGGGAGTCGCGAAGGCGGGGCTCGAAGCTGCCGTACGCTACATCGCGGCCGAGCTCGGTCCCAAGGGCATCCGGGTGCACGCGATATCGCCGGGGCCGCTGGCAACGCGTGCGGCTTCAGGCATCCCCGACTTCGATGAGTTGATGGACAAGGCGCAAACCAAGGCTCCCACGAGGAGCCTCGTGAGCATCGACGACGTCGGTGCGGCGACAGCTTTCCTGGCGCTTGATGGCGCAAAGCTGATCACGGGCAGCGTCATGTATATCGACGGCGGGTATCACATCATCGACTAGGCCGTGGCCGGCACGGACGGCGACCGGAGGCATCGTATGTTGCGGCAATATCTCGTGGGGGCGGCCGCCAGTATCTGCAACATCACGATCCATGCCGTGGTCATGGTGACCGTCATAAGGGTGGTCCGCGTCGTTGACGAGTGGGCGACCGCGCGTCAAACGCTTCGATTGATCGCGGTCATGATCGCCACCGTGACTGTCCTGATGATCGCGCACCTGGCCGAGGTGCTGGTCTGGTCATTGATCTACGTGATGACAAGTGCCGCTCCGGACGGCGCCGATATCATCTATTTCGCCTTTGTGAACTACACGACGCTGGGCTACGGCGACGTGACGCCGGTCGAACGCTGGCATCTGCTTGGGCCGATGACGGCGATGAGCGGCGTTCTGCTGTTTGGCTGGTCGACCGCCGTAATCTTCGAGGTCCTGCGCATGACGCTGATGGCGAGCGGCATTACGCCTGAAAGGGTGCATTGAGAATCATAAGCTTGCATCCTTGATCTGTATCAAGCCCGTCGCCCGAGCCCGCATCAGTTTTCCAGTTGCGCTTCGCATTGGCCTTGAGATCTGTCGAGAGCGCAGATCGTTGAGGGAATGGTTGGAGCTTCTGATATGGAGATCAAAATGAAACTCTCGATCGCTCTATCGGCGCTACTGGTTGCCGGCGGCCTTGTCGCCGCAAGTGTCGAACCGGCCAGCGCCGTCATCTATTGCACATATGTCGGCTACCCTTCGGGCTGCGTCGCAAGAGCGGGTGTCGTGCTGCATCCGCGTCCGGTCGCGCGTGCCGCGGTGACGCCAGGAACGCCCATGAATCGCGGCGGTCCGGTGGATCGCGCGGGTCGGCGCTGACGGGCGTCGGCAAACGTTCGGCGTAGCGGATCGCCCAACGTTGAAGCGTTGAGTACAGCGGATATTTGCCGCGACAACACCGTGCCCGAGTTCCGGTTGAAGCGGGCGCGGCGCCGCAGTGGAGCAGCACATGCCACTCGCGCGATATTTTTCCTACGTTGGCGGAGTGTTGCTCGCGCTGTTGTTCATTCTTGATGCGTATCTGCCGAAGATCCCGGCACCTGAAAGGGCGCCGGCCAATTTGCCCGTCATCCGTATTCATTCCGACCGGAAATGGCCGGACCGCATTGTTTTCGATACCAGCATTCCCACGATCATTCCCGCGCGGATCGCCAGCGCCGATCCGAGCCTTCCGCCTCCGGGGACAGGCAGCGACGTTTCTGTCAAGGCGAACGCGCGTGAGGCGTTTGCGCAGTTGCAGCCGTCCGATGCCAGGCTGTTACAACCGCCCAGTCCCAAAAAGCGAGAACCGAAGCTGCAACGCAAGAGCAGGGTTGCAAGGAAATACACGCCGTCGCATTTCACGTCGGCGCGGCAGTGGCAATTTGGCTGGTTTGGTCAGAGTCCCTGGCGAGGAGGCTGACCGGTACGGCTGTGACCGATTATCAGAGCTCAGCACGGACCGAGGAAAGCCGCTTCCGCGGTACCCTTGACGATGTGATCATCATCCCGCTTGTTCTTGTCGCGCTCGCCGTAAGCAAGATTCTGCGTTTCGTTCTTTCGATCCTGATGCGGCTGCTCGACTACGCCTTCCCTTTGGCAATGCAGATTTTCTGGCTTCCGCTCCTTGCGGCCAGGGTTCTGGGCAATGTCATCGTCACCGTCTTGAGCGTCGGATTGCGCCTGCTTCCGCTTTCCGAGACGAAACGTCGACAGTGGCGAATAACGATCCGGCGGAACTGGTCGTGGCTCCGGCGCAAGATCAGCTACCGGGCGTTCGAACAAGCCGTTCATATTGCCTTTGAAAGCGGCATGGCATGGGTGTTCCGAAAATGCCGGCATCTGACGCCGAACACCGCATTGCTCGTGATCCTGGGCGCGGCCCTCTGGTTTCCGATCTCTTTCGGTGTCGCAACCGCGATGCACGCGGTGTTGTTTGCCAAGGTCACGTCGTGGCCGGCCTGGATGCAGCTTTTGCATCCGCTGGCAACGGTCATCGCCAAGAGCAAGCTTTTGGTGCTGCCGGTGTACCCGGCAGCCTGGCCGCAGGCCAAAAAGAATTCTTTCGTTCAACTCCTGTTCAAGAGTTATGAAACCATCAAGCGCCTGTATGTGATCAAAAAGACCGGCTTTCGCTATTGGCAGGCAGAGACCGCCGCCATCGCGGTGGTTGAGAAGCTCGAGCGTACCGCCGGCCTCGCGTCGGTGGTGACGTGGTGGCGCAACGCGCATGTCGCTGAACATCTCCGCGTCGAAAAGCCGACCCAGAAATTGAGTTCGTTCTTCTCGCGATGGTCGATCAAGTTCTCGGCCGAATATTACGAAGCGAAAGAACGGGAGGCCTCAGGCATCGCATCAGGTCCGATCGAAAAACGATTGTGACGTGTTTGCATGGGGGCCTCGCCTATCTCACAAAGCCGTTCTCGGCGAAATCGCTGATCGGGCCGCTCGTGAGAGCTTCGGCTTCTTGACGCTGCCAGGCTATTGGTTTGCCGGTTCTCGCTGGCGGGAGACCCGGAGGAATTCGGCTGATCCGGCCTTTGATGTCGATGCGTTTGGTGCGGAAAAATCTGGCGGCCCACCGCCGCTCTAACCTTCTTTCAAGGTCAAGAGGGATTTCCATGACCGGCGCTCCGGGTTCGTGGTCGCCCCCGATCTGCAAGGTCTCAACGCGCGGGGTGCTCTAAAGGTCCAACGCAGATTTGCAGACTGGGCTGAGGCGGGTCAAAAGGCGCGATTCGCCGCGCAGGTACCGCTTGTACGTTGCTCGCTGGTAGCTCGACGAGACTGCTCCGCGGGGGGCGGCCAGGCGAAGCAGCCTCGTCGAAGGCTCGCGCTGTCCTATGCACGGAGAACCTCTCCAGCACAGTGCTCGACATGAGATCAAAGATCTCCGTGGCGCACTATTGTCCTCAAGGCCAATTGGGACAAATCAGCAGCGGACGTCGGCGCATAACGGGCCAGCGAACTGATCGTTAGTGAACGGATAAACATTTTCGCTCAACAAAAAGGGCCGACATTTCTGTCGGCCCGATTCTGCTGGAAGATGTAGATCGAGGTCAGTAACGCGCGGTCACCGGTGCGCCGTAAGCGCCGAAACGGTAGTTGATGCGCAGGGTCAGCATATCGACGTCCTGACTGATCCGATCGTTGAGGAAAGCGGCATTGATCGGATTGACGACCGAGAACGAGTTGTTTGCGGTACCCATAAACAGATGGTCGTATTCAATACCGGCGGACCAGTTCGGTGCGAAGCCGTACTCCCAGCCGACCCCGATGGTACCACCCCAGCGGGTTGAGCTTGCCGAGAGCAGCGTGGCGCAGCACGCCGTGGTAAGAATGTCAAAGCGATTGTCGGTCACCGCCGCACCGCCCTTCACGTAGAACAGTGACGCGTTCCAGGCGTAGCCAATCTGGCCGGTGAAAAGGCCGATGCCGTCAGTTCTTGTGCGGGTCGAGAACAGTGGATTGATAATGCTGAGACGCGTGTTGTTGAGGTCTGCCCAATCACCCTGGGCTTCCACGCCAAAAACCCACTGACTGGTTTGCCAACGGTAGCCGATCTGCCCGCCGATCACGCCGCCCGACCGATCACGGCAACCGTCAGAGAAATCCGTCGCGGCTGCATTAAAGAAATCCACACAGTTGCGGCTCTGACCCCAGCCGCCGTTGGCGCCAATGTAGAAGCCGCTCCAGTTATAGATTATCGGAAGCGGGGCCGGCGGCGGTGCCTTGACGGCCATATCGGCAGCCATGGCCGGCGCGGCCACGCTCAATGCAACCAAACCAACTGCACTCAGCAAGATTTTCTTCATTGCATTCCCCTCCTGCACCGTCGTTTCCGACACGAAGCCAAAATTTCAAGCGAAGCCTAAGCCCGGGCGGCCAGAACCCCCGTGCCAAAATGGCAACACACAAGAGGAATCGAAGATATCTGGTAAGGCATTGATATAACGCAGTATTATTCAGGCGTCACATCCAGGCTCATAACCGGTGCCCGAAACTTTGTGTTCTTTCTGAGTCCGGGACGCTCTCGTCTTCGACCATTTCTGGAAGCGATTTCTCGCGAATCGCGCATCAGCGAGACGTCGAACACAGCTGTTGGCTCGGTGTCTGGATGAATCGGCGGACACAGGGTGGGGTTGGTGGGACGGCCCGCCAGGCGTGCAAGCGCGATGTCGGGACGGAAAGCTCGAAAAGGCCCGGTTCCACTCGCTTGCTCGTAAAGCGGACAGGGGGCCGGCCGTCAGTCTTGCGCCTTCCGGTGCGAGTCGTGAGCGTCGGCCGGATCCTCTTCGCGCTGGTCGTCGAGCCAACCAGGGACGTCGCTCGATGGAATCGTTCGTCTTGGTAGGTGAGGATTGAGGGTGCCGGCGTGGACGATCAGCCCCTCGTCGAATCTCGCGCGCGCGAACTCTCTCGCTTCCTTTTCAGTCGCAAATGTCTTGGTCGCCCGCGGGCTTCGCCTTCTCTGCAGCGTCCCGCGTTTGTGCACTTCAAATGTAACGTACCAGGCAAACGGCATCTCACACCCAAGGACGGCGCAGCCAAAGCTGATAGCTGCGACGTTGAAAGTAACAGCGCGCGTCGCGGCCGCTTGATCTGAGTCAAACGCCGAACGTTGTACGCGGATCGAGCGCTACGATATGTCTGCTAGCGAGCATTTCGAGCGAGGCATCACTTTGATCCTGGGACCAGGCGTGCCGAGCTGCTCCGATGGGTATGCCTGATGTTGGGCATATGCGGCGATGGTCGCCTTGCCGTGCTTTCGGAACTGTTCTCGGCAGACACGTCTGAATTCACCGAAGTCGTTGAAGATCGGTTTGTCGTTCCTCGAAGGCTTCTCGATCCGGTCAGATCTTCATTTCCGGAACGTTGGCTGGAATGAATAGATCCGCTTCCGTGACCGCGATGACCTCGGCGACGCTGACGCCGGGAGCCGTCTCCTGCAGCGTTATCCGTCCGCCGGAAAAGCCGATCACGGCCATGTCGGTGACGACAAGATCGACCGGCCGGGAAGAGGTCAGCGGCAGGCCGCATTTCTGCACGATCTTCGATTTTCCCTTGGCGGCGTGCTGCATGGCGACGATGACGCGCTTGGCGCCGGTCACGAGGTCCATCGCGCCGCCCATCCCCGGCACCATCTTGCCGGGGATCATCCAGTTCGCCAGGTGTCCTTCGGCATCGACCTGCAGACCGCCGAGAACGGTCACGTTCACATGCCCGCCGCGAATCAGTCCGAACGACATCGCGCTGTCGAAGGTAGACGCGCCGGGCAGGGCGCTGATCGGCTTACCGCCGGCATCCGTCAAAAGCGGATGGGCCATGCCTTGCTCCGGAATCGGTCCCGTGCCGATCAATCCGTTTTCCGACTGAAAGAATATATTGAGGTCGCGCGGAACGTAGTTCGCGACCAGTGTCGGAATTCCGATGCCGAGATTGACGAGGTCGCCAGAATGAAGTTCGAGCGCCACGCGCCGGGCGATGATCGTTTGAGCATCCATGGTTCACCCGTTGGTGATGAGGTAATCGACGAGCGGCGCGGGCGTCACGACATGGTCGGGGGCGATGACCCCGACGGGAACAATATGCTCTGCGGTAACGATGACGGTATCGGCCGCCATGGCCATGACCGGGTTGAAGTTGCGT
>Ga0210402_10002316_pt1 | contig 18638 bp, 25 predicted proteins | sample IncBWC7MmetaG_FD_161055 | JGI IMG/M metagenome (GOLD analysis project Ga0210402, IMG submission 161055) | Forest soil microbial communities from Barre Woods Harvard Forest LTER site, Petersham, Massachusetts, United States - Inc-BW-C-7-M | ecosystem: Environmental > Terrestrial > Soil >... | reverse complement strand
CAGCCGCGTCAGCTTCCCGCGTGTCGGCGGGACGAATGCCGACGCCCGCGCCCTTGGCGGCTTCTAAAGCTCGCTCCTTCTCTTTTAGGGTCATTTCCTCAGCCTGGGCCACGCTCATCTCACCGATCTGCTCAATCGGCAAAACCCGTCCCACGATCAGCCGCTGCGAAATCACCGATTTGAATTCATTGAAGAGCACATAGACTGCATCGATTTCGCCTCTACAATAGCGATCGATCGCACGCTCCGCCAGCTCGGAAGCCATTTCGTATTGCACTTTACCCAACACTCCGACGTGCTCACCCACGAGCGTGGTTCGGGGCGAGTCCTGGGAGTCCGCTGTTCTGGGCGGTGCAACTGGAAATCGCCGACGCAGAAAGTCGCGGCCCTTTCGCCCGATGGCTTCGATTCCGACGTTCTTCCCTGCCTTCGATTCCAAAAACCGCGACGCCGCTTTCAGGACATTTGTGTTGAAAGCGCCGGCCAGACCCTTATCACCTGTGACCACGATCAGCAGGATGTTTTTTTCCGGGCGTTGCGCCAACAGGGGATGCTTCGGCTCGCCCGTATCCGGATCATAGATTTCCGCTCGCGACACCAGCGACTTCAGGACGTTAGTCAACATCTGCGCATATGGACGGGCAGCCAGAGCGCGCTCCTGAGCGCGCCGCAGTTTTGCCGCCGAGACCATTTTCATGGCCTTCGTGATCTGCCGCGTATTGGTCACGCTGCGGATACGGCGTCGGATGTCGAGAATGTTGGCCATTGGTTGTTGTTCTGTAGAGACGCAGTTCGCTGCGTCTTGGTCCGGGCGAGACGTAGCAAGCTACGTCTCTACAGTGCTTACTTTGCTAGCGCTTGTCTCTCTGCTACGAACGTTTCTTTGCACTCCTTGATTGTTTTGGTCATCTGGGCTTTCAAGGTATCGTCGAGAGTCTTTTTCTCCATGATGGTGCGCAGGAGGCCGGGGTTGGTGGCGTCCACATATTCGTACAGTTCGGCTTCGAAGTCCCGCACCTGGTCTACCGGAAGATCATCGAGGAAACCGCTCGTGCCCGCAAAGATGATCAGAATCTGTTTGGAAAATGGCAAAGGCGAGAACTGCTTCTGCTTGAGGACTTCCACCAGACGCTGCCCGCGATTGAGCTGGTTCTGCGTCGCCTTATCGAGATCGCTGCCAAACTGCGCAAACGCCGCCAGTTCTCGGTATTGCGCGAGCTCGAGCTTCATACTTCCAGCCACTTGCCGCATGGCCTTGATCTGGGCGCTGCCGCCCACGCGGCTTACAGAGATGCCAACGTTCACGGCTGGCCGCACCCCGCTGTTGAATAGATCCGTTTCCAGGAAGATCTGGCCGTCGGTGATCGAAATAACGTTGGTCGGGATGTATGCAGAGACGTCTCCCGCTTGGGTTTCAATAATCGGCAAGGCGGTGAGTGATCCTCCACCCATCTTGTCGCTCAGTTTCGATGCGCGCTCCAGCAGCCGTGAGTGAAGATAGAAAACATCTCCAGGATAGGCTTCGCGACCCGGCGGACGCCGCAAGAGCAGCGAGATTTCGCGATACGACGCCGCGTGCTTCGAGAGGTCGTCATAAATAACCAGGGCGTGCTTTCCGTTGTCCCGGAAATATTCGCCCATCGCGCAGGCCGCATAGGGCGAGATGTACTGCATGGGCGCGGGCTCAGAAGCGGACGCCGCGACGACGATCGTGTAATCCATTGCGCCGTAGTCAGTGAGGATCTTTACCACCTGCGCGATGGAAGACCTTTTCTGTCCGACTGCGTTGTAGATGCAAATGAGATCGTTCCCTTTGTTGTTGATGATGGTATCGAGTGCCACCGCGGTCTTGCCGGTTTGGCGGTCGCCAATGATCAACTCGCGCTGGCCTCGACCGATCGGAATCATGCTATCGATGGCCTTCAACCCGGTGGCCATGGGTTCACGGACCGGTTGCCGGTCAATGACTCCCGGCGCCAGGCGTTCCAGCGCTATGAACTTGTCGGTAGCGATTGGCCCTTTGTCATCGATGGGCTGTCCCAGCGAATTCACCACGCGGCCTACTAAGGCGTCGCCGACCGGCACGCTCATGATGCGTCCCGTGCGCTTGACCTCGTCACCCTCTTTGATCTCGGTGTACTCGCCGAGGAGCACGACTCCGACCTGATCTTCTTCCAGGTTCATGGCGATGCCGGCGACGTTATGGGGAAACTCCAATAGCTCTCCGGCCATGACCTTGTCGAGGCCGTACACGCGGGCGATGCCGTCGCCCAAGGTGATGACCGTGCCTACTTCATCCACCGCAATCTTGGATTCGTAGTTCTCGATTTGTTGCCGGATCAGCTGTGTGATCTCGTTTGCTCTGATTTGTGCCATAGGTTCGTTTCAATTTCTTAGTTGTGACCGAGCATTTAGCATTCAGCACTCAGTCCATCTGTTTCCCTGCAATGCGCCTCGGCTAAATGCTAAGTGCTAATTGCTTGTTTTATCCTCTCCAACTGTCCCTTCACTGAACCGTCGTAAATCGTGCTGCCGATCTTTACGACGGCGCCACCGAGTATGGACTCATCGCGCGAGTAGCGTGCCCGCACTTTTTTCCCGGTCAACTTTTCCATCTGCACTTCGAGAGACTGCCGGTCGGTTTGGTTGAGCTCGTGGGCGCTGGTTATTTCGGCCTCGGTGAATCCCAGACGCTGATTCAGTTCCTGCTCAAACTGTTTCACGATCGGTCCCAGGAAGGTTATGCGCCGATGATCGATCAGCACTGCAACGAAATTCCGCACCGTACGTGAGATTCCCTGGCGGGCCACAATCGCATCGAGCACGGCCCGCTTCTGCTCCGCCGTGATTGAGGGAGTCTCCCACACCGCCCGCAGTTCTTTGCTCCCGGCCACCAATTCGGCTACGGCTTGCGCCTCTTGCAAGGTCTTGTCAGGATCATGATGGCCATCAAAGACCGCGTCGGCGAAGGCGCGTGCGTAGGTGTTGGTCACCGAAGCCATGCTCTATTGCCCGCCTTTCCGGGCATCGCCGCCGTTGACCGAGAGTTGCTGGGCAAAGCTGCGTAGCAGCGCCTGATCAGTAGCAGCGTCCACATGGATCTGCTTTTTCGCCAGCGATACCGCCAGGTCAGCCGCGTAGGCCGTTAGTTCGCGACGGGCTGCCTTGGCCGCAGCCGCGATTTCCTGCTCTGCCGAAACCACGATTTTGCGGGCGTCTTCGGCCGCGGCAGCCTTGATCCTTTGTTCCTCGGCCGCGGCTTCCTGTTCCGCAGCAGCGCGCATTCCGCTGATTTCTGAATCAAGCTTGGATAGACGGGCTTCAATTTCCGCGAGCCGACGATTAGCATCTTCACTGGCTTTTCGCGCCTCTTCCATCGCCTTCTGAATGGAAGCAGTGCGATGGCGGAACAATCCCGGCAGTTTCTTTTTTGAGAACCAGAAAATGGCTGCCGCAATCACCACAAAGTTCAATAGCACGCAAACCCAATAGGCATGCTCCAAATCCAAGCCGGTGAGTTTTGCGACCCATTGCACCGATGAAGATTGTTTGAACTGTGATTCATCATCCTCGCCGGCGGCTTCACGCGATTTTTTTACCAGTTGCTGGCTCAGCGAATGGTTCTTGTGCGCGGGCTCGTTCGGCTGCTGATAAGAGACAGCCGAGAGGTACGTCAAAGCGGTTGCCCGTTCTGTCGGCGCGAAAATCAAGATCAGGAGTGCGGCAAAGGCGGAGCGTAACAGGAACGTCTGCGCGCGTCCGGCGAACCATGAACTTGGCCGAGTTCGCGCTCGTGTCATCGTCCTTGCCCCTCACCCGCTGGAGTTTGTGTCATCGCCGGCCGCAAAACAATCCGGATGATTTCAGCGGCGAGCTTTCCGCTTTCAGCCTCCAGACCAACTTGCGCTGCCACTTTGTCCTTCTCGATGGCGGCTCGCGCCTGTTCAACCTGGGCCTGCGCCCTGTTCCTCGCCTCGGCGACGGCTGCGGCCCTTGCTTGCAACGCCTGCTGACGTAGTGCTTCCTGATTCTTGAAGACGGTGATGCGAGCTTCACGCAAGCGCTGCTCGTATTCCGCAGTTCGCGCTTCGGCGGCCGCAATATCGGCGCGTGCCTTTTCAATCGCTCCCTCGGTCTTACTGCGGCGCTCGGCGAGCACCTTGACCAACGGCTTGTGGACAAGCCCGCTGTAAATCCCATAGAGCAGCACCATAAAAATTATGGTCGGGATTGATCCGAGCAGTAATTCCCCTACTTGCTTGAGCGTTTCGTCCATGTCTTGAGTTTGATAAAAATCTCGTGCTTGATAAAATCCCGAGCGAAAGAGGGCTTTAAGAAACCATCAAACCTAACACTCTAAAGGCTTAGTGTCAACGCGAGTGTCGTTCGAGAAACGAAGAGGAGTTATTCCAAGAACGTACATTTGCCTGCTTGTCAAGGGCTTAGTGCATTTTAGGTAAAGAACGCTTGACTTCTGGCATGAGGGGTCTAGCATAGAAGTATCACCTCCGATCCAATTCAGGATCGAGTGGGCCGATAGCCAAGGACTGTCACCGCTTCTTGGTTGCCGGCCCATTTAAGTTTCCGCGGGTGGCTGTCAATCTACGCCATCACGAATTCCCGTACCCGCCTCACCACCGACTCCGGTGCTTCCACCTCCAACTCCACTAACCCATCTTTGTATTTCCGTGAATAAATCCGAGCCCGGGCTTCGAGCATCGCCAACGTCTTTCCTTCTTTCTGCGGCACGCGCAAATGGACTCGGCTCAACGCGTCTCCTTGCAGCATCTGGTCAATCCGATCTAAAAGCGTGCTCATGCCGACGCCTTTCGCGGCCGAGACGTGAACCGTGTTGGCGTCATCTCGCAGGCTATCGCGCTGTCGCGGAGGCAAAAGGTCAATCTTATTCATCACCCGCAGCCGCGGTTTCTTTTCGGTTTCTAGTTCCTTGAGAACCTTTTCTACCTGCGCATCCTGCTCGGCAGAAAGAGGGCTACTCGCGTCGGAGACTTGCAGGATGAGCGCTGCGCGCTGCACTTCTTCCAACGTCGCCCGAAAGGCGGAAACCAGGGTGTGCGGCAGATTTCGAATGAATCCTACGGTGTCAGACAGCAACACCTGCCGGCGCGAGGGCAGCGTGACCCCTCGAATCGTTGGGTCCAGAGTTGCAAACATTTTCGGTGATTCCAGCACGGCGGCCTGAGTGAGCGCATTGAACAACGTGGATTTCCCCGCGTTGGTGTAGCCGACCAAGGCGATCAGCGCCACCGGAACCGATTCGCGGCGCTGCCGCTGTTGGGTCCGAATGCGCCGGACATTTTCTATTTGTTCCTTAACGTGCCGAATGCGCCGGTAGATTTTCCGGCGGTCGGTCTCGAGTTGGGTTTCACCGGGACCGCGTGTGCCAATCCCGCCGCCCAGTTGCGACATCTCAATTCCACGGCCTCCGAGCCGCGGCAACATGTATTCGAGTTGCGCCAGTTCCACCTGCAACTGTCCTTCGCGGGTCCGGGCGTGTTTGGCAAAAATATCGAGGATGAGCTGGGTACGATCGATCACCCGCGTGTTGACGACCTTTTCGATGTTGCGCTGCTGGGATGCGGTGAGGTCATGATCAAACAAGATAAGATCTGCAGAGACTGAAGCGGCAGCGCCCGCAATCTCTTCCAGTTTGCCCTTCCCAATCAGCGTGGCGGGATCGGGTTTGTCGCGATGTTGCAGGAACTCGCCGGCAATTTGCGCGCCCGCGCTGGTCGCCAGGGACCGCAATTCGTCCAGCGATTCTTCCGCGCTGAACTCGGGGATGCGAGGCGCCTTCGACGCTCCGGGCACACTGCCGGCGCTGTCTCGCGCCGCCTGCGCACCGCTGGTCAGCGAGCTTTTCGCGGTCTTGCCGACCGATCCGACACGCGAACGTATGTGGTAGTCGATCCCAACCAGGAACGCGCGTTCCGTCGGAGCACGACCTGTGGCCGTCGAAATCGAGGCACTTCGCGTGCGCCCTTTCTTGCCTGACACTCTGGACTCTGAACTGCGCAAAAATTGTCTGCCTTATCCGTCCGTACCGGACGCGCTGGGTGCCGGACCAGAGTCGGTAGCGGGGCTTGCCGGCGATGGAACCATGGCGGGCTTGTCGCCGTGGCCGTGCGCCACCCTTCCCATTGCTACCGTCGAAATAGCATGCTTGAAGATCAACTGCTCCTGATTGTTGGTCTCGAGCACGACGGAATATTTGTCAAACGAACGGATGCGTCCGGTGAGCTTGACTCCGCTCAACAGGTAGATGGTTATATTCAGTCTTTCCTTGCGGGCGGTGTTGAGGAAGGTATCCTGAATATTTTGCGCCGGCTTGTTTTCCATGCCGATCTCCTTAGCTTTCTCAACCGCGAAAGCTTTCTGTGCAGCACACGGTCAGATCCTCAGGCCGCAGTTAACACGGCGCTGAGGAACATGGGGGAAAGCTCGGGATGCGTAAGCGCCCATCCGCTTCCGCCGCCGCACCCAAAGCAACTCTCGGTACAATACGGCCTCGCCCTCGACTTTTCAAGCCGCCTTGCCGGTTGACATAGATACACCAAAATGCAAACATTCGTGCGCTGCAAGTAAGGTGGGAACTAGAAGTCGATTCTTCGACGCTTGTAACTGATGTCATTGGACGGTTCAGCAGCGCAATTTCTTAGCCGCACTTCACGGATGGCGGAGGAATATCGATGCAACATCTGATTGCTTTCGCAGCCTCATGGGTAATGCCCACGCACACCGGCACAGAAGCCCTGGCACTCATTCTGCGTTGGTTTCATTTCATTGCGGGGATCACCTGGGTTGGATTGCTCTACTTTTTCAATCTGGTCAACGTGCCTTTTATGAAGCAGGTGGACGCTGGCATGAAGTCAAAGGTGTTTCAATACCTGACGCTGCCGGCGCTGAACTGGTTCCGCTGGAGCGCTTTGGTGACGGTTTTCGTTGGTTTCTGGTACTGGGGGCAAGTCTTTGTTGGGCCGGACGCCGCGCGCATGGGGGTCAGCCCATTGAGCACAATTGGCCTCTTCCTGCTCATCTGGATCGCGGCTTGGGCGATTCTCTTCGCCGTTATCAAGCAAGCGCCGACCGGATATGTTCTTGGCGTTATCGTCGCAGTGGTTGCAATTGCCGGAGCGTGGCTGTTCGTGAACTACACGCCGGTGGGCCAGGATGACAATCACGTGCTCTCTATCGGCGTCGGTGGCGGCTTCGGGATCATTATGCTGTTCAACGTTTGGGGGATCATCTGGCCCAACCAAAAGAAAATCATTCGCGGGACTCTTGCGGGGACGCCGCCAGCCAATGCTGCCGTGCTGGCTCGGCAGGCATTTCTGGCATCGCGAACGAATTTCTTCCTATCGGTACCTTTGCTGTTTTTCATGGCCGTCAGTTCTCACTACGGGATGTTCGGTCGTTAGGCCCGCATCCGTTGACCGTAGCAACGTAGCTCGCTACGTCTCCTTGCCCACTATGCCAAAATGTAGGGGTGGAGTCCGACAAGTATCTGCAAGGAATCGCCCTGTTGAACGAAGCTGAATTCTTCGACGCTCACGAAGCCCTCGAAGACGTTTGGCGCGCTGCGCCGCCCGAAAACAAGAAATTTCTTCAGGGACTGGTTCAGGTCGCCGTGGCCTTCCATCACTACTCCACAGGAAACCGGCTGGGTATGCGGTCGGTGCTGGAGCGTGCCATAAAGAATCTCTCCCAGCCAGCGGGAAGCTTTGGAGAGATTCAGTTGACAGCCCTGCTTCACTCACTCGGCCAATGGCGCGAAGCCCTTGACCATAACACGCCACTTCCCCCGCTGCCTCGCGTCGATATCACTCAATGAGGAGTGGAGCGGCGGACGCACACCTCCGCTGGGCCCTGCGAAGCCCGCCGAGTGGTAGAATCGCTCTTTCTCCGTGACTCACCCCGTGACCCAGTCTTCCACAGCAAAGCCGCGAGCGTCCCAATCTCCGGCCAGAAAGTTCGATCCCATTCCCTTGCTGGACCTGCATCGGCAATACCAGCAGATTCGCGAAGAAGTGCTGGCTGCGGTAGAGCGGGTGTGCTCGTCGGGGCAATTCATTTTGGGTGCGGAAGTCGAAGCCCTCGAGCGCGAGATCGCCGCCTTCACCGGCGCCAGCGCAGCCGTCGGTTGCGCGTCTGGTACCGATGCGCTCTGGCTGGCATTACTCGGCGCTGGAGTTCAGGCCGGCGATGCGGTCATCACCACGAGCTTCAGCTTCTTTGCCTCGGCGAGTGCCATCGTGCGGGCTGGGGCGAGGCCAGTACTGGTGGACGTGGATCCCGATACTCTGAATCTGAATCCGGAGGGCGTCAAGGCTCGGCTCCGTGCAGGAGGATCGTACAAGATCCGAACTCTGCTACCGGTGCATCTTTACGGCCAGTGTGCCGACATGGATGGGTTGCAACAGATCGCAGACGAATTCCAGTTGTCCATCGTCGAAGATGCTGCGCAGGCTATCGGGGCGAAATGGCGAGGCCGGAGTGCTGGCTCGCTGGGCGCAGCGGCGACGTTTAGTTTTTATCCCACCAAGAATCTGAGCGCGTATGGCGACGCGGGAATGGTGACAACTTCTGATTTGAATTTGGCTGAGCACATGCGGATCCTGCGCAATCACGGCAGCCCGCGCCGGTACCATCACGAGGAATTCGGCTGGAATTGCCGCATAGACGCGATTCAGGCGGCGATTCTCCGGGTTAAGCTGCCGCACATCGAAATCTGGAACCAGCAGCGGCGGCAACGTACGAAAACCTACGATCGTTTGTTGGCCGATGCGGGATTGGCGTCGAAAAGAGTCGACTCACCGGTCAAACCGGTCAAGACTTCGCCGCATGCATTTCACGTCTTTCATCAATACGTGATCCGGACTCAGCGCCGCGATGAACTGCGCAAGTTTCTTGGTGACAGAAACATCGGCACGGAGATCTACTATCCAATCCCGCTGCATCTTCAACCCTGTTTTGCTTACCTAGGCTACACGACCGGCGACATGCCAGAATCGGAGCGCGCCGCGGCTGAGGTGCTGGCGCTCCCCATGTTCCCGGAGCTGACGGAAGCGGAGCAAGAATCCGTGGTGGAGGGTATCGCGGAATTCTTCTCGTAGTCTCCAAGTACCGTCGCTTTTCTCGCTTTGGGATGGGGTTTACTGCTTAGTACTGCCCCCCCTTTTATGCGCAAAATCCATAAAACAAAGGATTTATTTTACGACTATGTGCTAGATCTTTGAGTATGGCGGCGCAAACAAACCTAACGGTACGCGCACCATGTACGAGTACCGGTACGATCTTGAGAGGTTCTTTCGCCCACATGAGGCAGCGGAGAGTCCTTCGCCCAGATGAAGTCTGAGCATTGGAACACCGCGACCGGGAACGGATCGGTGCAGAAATCACATACCTGCGGATCGCGCTCGATCCTGTAGCTCGTCGGCATCGCATAGTCCTAAAAAAAACTGGGTCAGTGTTGGTGCTGTCCTGCGCGGAGATCATCATTGCCTCCCGGCGTGTTCACTGGCACTGGGGAACACAGACTCACCCAAAGATTCCTGAACTCTTCCGTGGCCCACGGAATATCTATGTCACCACAAACGGCGTGAAAATCTTTTATAGGTAAGATACCAACCCAATCAGGACTGCCGTGGCACTCCATCCATCCTAAAACATTTTTCTCTTGTAAAATCGCCGATTGCGCGGAGTTCGTCATCGGTCAATCCAAACGTTCCCGCACCGAGGATCGCACCGACGAAATCTATGTATGCTTTTCTCATTCTTTCCTCCCTTGTTTGTTCACATCTTACGGGTAAGTGAACAGTTCTGCGATCCCCATCGCTACGAGTGCTCCGTGGAACACCGCTTTGCCTCGATCTGTCACTCATTCCCTCGGTATGCCGTGCCCTACCCACCACACCGTTGAGGAGAAGCAGGGCTTCTTCGTGTGCATGGGCGAACTGTTCTGGTGCCGGATGCTGGGGATGCCCTCATCAAGAGTGAGCTGCACTTCACAACCTACTGACTTTAATCTGGTGGTTGTGACCCGTTCTGGGCACACATGCTTGAGTTCAGTGTGTGTGCTATGCTGCTGAATCGAGTGGAGATGGTGAGCGCGGTAGGAATCGAACCTACAACCTACTGATTAAGAGTTGTCACACTTCAGCAGGTTCACCCACCACGATCATCATGTGAAATCAATCACTTGCCCACAACCTAGCCCGCACGGAAGCACGTTGTCGAAGTAGCGAAAAAGCCCACATTGGCGCATAGCGGCTCGAAGCGTACGGCACATTCTGCGGCACACCTGCTTCTTAGCTTGACCTAGTGATTCCGGGCCAGGATGTTGGATGAAGAATGGTTTGCCCGCACTGGCGCGACGCCAATGAAGCAGTCGGAGTTGCTACCTCATCTACTTCAGGGCGGGCAAATCTGAATCTTCACTCGCGGTTGGATGAAGCCTTCCGAAAATGGCTCAACGCGAGGTTAAGATTACGAGATTGTGTCAACGCCCTGCCCAGCAAATCCCTCACGGCTTACCGATTTCTCCGAAGCAGTGTTCAACTTCGTCTCAGGCGACTTCTCGTCTTTGCGGCGGTATTGCAGCTTCCATGGCGGCCTCAGCCTGCAAGCTTTGGAGATCCCGCGAGATGGTTACGGTAGCGAGAGTGCGACCGCCTTTCTTGTACGCCACGGCACAGTCGTGCGCATCGAGGCTCCCATCGATCTCGATCGCCTCCCACTTCTCGGCGTGGCCCACGTAATTGATCGCCACGTCGTAGTGCTGACTCCAGAAGAATGGAACAGCGTCAAACTTTTCGCGACGGCCAAGAATATTCTTGGCTGCGACTTGACCCTGTCGCTCAGCCACCACCCAGTGCTCGACGCGAATTCGCTCGCCGGTGTGGGGATCGGGCCAGCGGGCAGCATCGCCAGCCGCGAAGATTCCGGCCACACTGGCTTCCAGGTATTCGTTGACGGAGATACCCCGATCAATCGCGAGCCCAGCTTGCTCGGCCAAAATCAGCGATGGCCGCACGCCGACTCCCAGGACCAGGAAGTCTGCGTCCAGAGTTGTTCCGCCGGTTAAGGTGACGCTGCGTCCATTCACCCGGCGGACGGTCTCGCCCAAATGAAAGGTCACGCCGTGAGCTTCGTGAAGCTTGCGGATGAAGAAGCCAATCTCAGCTCCCATTATGCGTTGGAGCGGCAGGCTGTCAGGCGCGACTACATCCACAAGAATTCCACGGGCGCGCAGCGATGCGGCAACCTCCAATCCAATAAAGCTGGCACCCACCACCACTACACGTTTTGCAGACGTTGCCTTGGCAATGATTGCCTTGCTGTCAGCGAACGTGCGTAGATAGTTGAGTTGGGAGTGAGTCGCGCCTTCGATCGGCAAACGGACCGGGTCGGCTCCGGTGGCGAGCAGGAGAGCTCCAAATTCGAGGACCTTGCCACCCTCAAGAACGATCCGGCGATTTTTTGTATCCAGCGATGAAGCTGGTGAGTGAAGCAAAAGATCAATCTGGCGATCGCGATAGTAGTCCGCAGGTCGTAAAGGAACCCACTCTTCTTGAGCCGTGCCCGCCAGGTAATCCTTGGATAGATTCGGACGATCCACAGGCGGAGAGGCGTCGGCACTCACGATGGTGAGCAGACCGTCGTAGCCCTCTCGCCGCAGCATGTCGGCCGCAGCAAGACCCGCTGCGCCTCCGCCCACAATCACGACCGAGCTTGGACCCCCAGTTCCGCGCTTCGGAGCCGCTGGTGGAAGCTTCTCACGAACAAAAATCTTGTCGCCCAACCTCTCCACTCGCCAACAAGAGACTGGATCAAGAGCTGGCGCCCGCAGCGCCTCGCCATCTCGGAGACTGAAACACGCATGGTGCCAGGGACAGCGCACGGTGTCGTCCACGATTAGTCCTTCTGCCAGCGGGCCGCCGTAGTGGGTGCAGTGGGCGCCGATGGCAAAGAATTCATCACCGCGGCGGCCCAGAACCAATTCTTCGCCGTCGGCCTGGCCCGATATCATGGCGCCATCGCGAAGATCGCGAATCGGAAATCCACTTCTGAAATTAGGTTTGTTCGTGTCTGGTGTCTCTACCATGATCTGCCTCCCGAACCATTCGATACTTGCAGGGGATCGAAGATGCCGGCCGTCGTCGAACCGATGGTTCGGTTCATACTACTCGCGAACTGCGCAAGTCTCTCAGAGACCACGGCTGGTTCAGGTTACTTCGCGTCTCGCAACCTGTGCCTATTCGCCCCCTCGACCATCGCCCGAGACCCCCCCGGAAAGGTTCTCTTCAAGAGCAAACGCCATTTCACAATTCAGCCTCGCTATGCAGGTCGGGAGAGTGTTGATCGATAGTCAGCTGCGAATTTCTCGATGCCTTTGCTCGTAAGCTCATGTTGAATATCAAACGTTTCCCACTCTTGCTCCAATTCAAGCTCCTCGTAAGGAATCGGTTTACCGGGAGCCTTGTATTGGAACTGGTTGTCGGGCGTTGGGTAATTCTTGCTCGCCCACTGTTCCAAGATTTTCGCGGGCACAGTTACAAGCTCTGTTTCGAGCGAGAAACAGTAGAGCAGGTGTTCGAGACTGCGGATGCTTGCTGCTAAGACAAGAACGTGACCATCACCCTTCGAGAACATCCGCTTGATGTTCTTCACGACATCCATTCCGTTCTGACCGATGTCATCCAAGCGACCGACGAAAGGCGAGACGTAGGCTGGCTCCTTTGTGCCTTTGGTTGCTGCGTAGACTGCGGCTGCCTGTTGCTGCGAAAAGCAAAGCGTCATATTGACTCTCATGCCCTGCTTCACCGAATTCTGTGCCGCTCGAAGCCCTCAGCCGTGCATGGATACTTGATGTACGCATTGGGAATCCACGAAAACATTTCCTGCCCTTGGCTGAACATCTCTTGCGCTGTCGTTTTATCATCCGAGAAAACTTCGATAGACACCCCAGCACCACCGACCAATGGGGAGATTGTTTGAACGATTTTCTTGTATTCATCCATCTCCTCCCGGTTGGAGAGTTTGTGACCTGACGTGATTAGCTCTTTGATGTGAGGGTTCTTGGCAATCAACGAAGGGTTGGTGGTCTGTCCATCGACAAATCCCAGCAGTTCCTTGACCTGTCGGGTCTCCTGCGGGTCGCCGCCATCCACAAGTATTTTTGCCTTGGGTCGAGTCATTGAAATCCTCCTACTGTTCGCCTGGAGACACAGGCGTATGTTCGATGCTAACCCGAGTCAACCAGATGTCGAGATCGACTTGATCATTTGGCTGAACCCACGGGTCAGTGTTCGGAGTCGTATTCGATGCCGAGCTTCGCGAGTCGGTCCACTGGCCGCGCCAGCACAGCTTTGTCGCCCCTCGTCACGATCGGTCTCTGGATCAGTTCAGGATGGTCGGCCATAATCCGGACAATTTCATCGTCGCTCAAGTCTCGTCCAGACACAAATTGTCGGTAGGGCTCCTCGTTCGTTCGCAACGCGTCTTGTGGTCTCAACCCAGCGCTGCGAAGCAATTGTCTAAGCGCACCGACAGAGAGAGGCTCCGTAAGATAGTTGATGGCCTGGTAATCCACACCCTTCGCAGTCAAGATCCTCTTGACCTCGCGGCACTTGCTTCAAGTCGGCTTCTCATAAATCGTGACTTTGGTGGACGCCATCGCTTTCCTTCGCTTTGTTATCGGGCAGTGTCAACTGATGTCTGAACACATCTTACCTTGAGGAACAAGCAAGTGACGTGCACACCGTCCGAGTCTCGTCATGCCGGCGGGTGCCGTCGCCAATTCTTGCCGGTGCGTGAAGGAATGAATCGCGCTTCCCCGGGCCTCCGTGAGTCGAGCCAACGAGAAGGCGGCCACGGCGATGAGGAGATCGCGAACCGCAACGTCGAAAAATGCACCCATTGAGACCAGGTTTAATGCAATAGCTGCCCAATCAGACACTGGCCGCCTCTCGCCACAAGCCGCCGGCCTTCAGTCTCGCATCCTTCATATCGAGAAACACGTCACTCCAACCTTAGCGACCGACATGCTCAGCACTCTTGCGACTCAGGGGTTCTCCCGGTTAAGCTGAAAGAACACTTGTGCCGGCATTCATCTTCATAAACGACATGAACTGAAAACGATCGTGGTTCGTAGACCACATTAGAAGGTCGCGCAGATGGTTCCCTCTGACCTTTCTAGCAACATTAACGGGTTGCGCGAGCCAGCGCTGCTGATTGATCCTGGGGGAACGGTCATTGCTGCTAACCTGGCTGCATTGAGATTGTGGCGGCTGTCATCCACGAAAATAGTCGGTAAGCCCCTCCGTGCGTTAGTCTCCGATGATCCCGAAAAGCTCGCTCGATACCTGCGCCGATGCTCGCGAAATTCCAAAGGAACTCTGGGCGAGGTGAGACTCCTTCCTCTTCGCGGACAGGAGAATGTGTGCAAAGCGGTTGGAGGGCTGATATCTCGCCATCAAAAGCACCGCAGTTTGCTTTGCCTCAGGCTGGTGCCAATCGGACCTGCGAAGGCTCCGTTGGCGGGCTCTGACACCTACCCCCAAGTGGCTGCTGAGAAGCGAGCGCGACGGCGAGTTGACAAACGATGGCGAACCGCGTTCGAGAACGCGGCCATCGGGATCGTTATGGCCGATTTCAACGGGCGCTACTTCGCTGCGAACAGCGCTTTCCGGAAAATGTTGGGATATACAGAGCGAGAACTCTACCAACTGAGTTTCGATGAAGTTACATACGAGGGGGACCGTGAGGCTAACATGCAGTTGGCCAGTGAACTTACGGAAGGCAAACGACAACACTTCGAGATCGAGAAGCGCTATCGTCGCAAAGACGGCACCTTGCTTTGGGCGCGTCAACACGTTGCTCTCGTCCCAGGAACGCAAGGTGTAGCGCCATTTTGGTTCGGTGTTGTCGAAGACATTACCGGGCGCAAGCACGTCGACGAGGAATTAAGATTACAGCAGCACAATTTTCGGGAAAGTGAAGCTCGGCTACAGGCGTTCTTTGAGAACAGTCCGAATGTAGTTTTCATAAAAGATCGCGAGGGCCGGTATCTCTACGTCAACAGCGAGTTCAAAAGGGTTCTCTGCGTCGCCGACGAACTAGTCATAGGGAAAAGGGACGACGAACTGTTCTCAGCGGAACAGGCCGCTGCTTTTCAAATCAATGACCGGCAGGTGTTCCAAGCGGGTGTTCCGATGGAGTTTGAGGAAACGGCTCTCGAGGAAGACGGACAACATACGAGCATCGTCCACAAGTTCCCGCTGTTCGGCGTGGAGGGAGAGATTTACGCCATCGGCGGCATTGTTACCGATATCACCGAACGCAAGAAAGAAGAATCCGCACGCCGGTTCAGCGAGGAGCGGTATCGCGTTGTGGTCGAAACGGCTAGCGATGCCGTTATCAGCACAGACGAAACCGGTCGGATCCTCTTTGCCAATTCCGCCACTTCGAGAGTCTTTGGTTATGACTCAACCGAGCTGATCGGGAAGCCCTTGACTATGCTGATGCCAGAACACATACGCCAAGTGCATGAGACCGGATTCAGACGCTATTTGGAAACTGGCGTACGGCATATGAGCTGGCAAGGTACCGAGCTTATCGGGCTGCACAAGAATGGGAGAGAGTTTCCGGTTGAGGAGTGCCGCTACGTCAGAGCCAAAAATGGATCACAACCGCGAGCGCATGACGGTGCGACGTCTGAGTAACAACCACAATAAAGATCTGAAAAGTCTATTCGGAAGTTCTGCGATACCCGTCAGCGCCCAAGTCCTGACCCCCTGCGCAGCAAACAGAAAACAAATTATGGTGATCCTACGGTGAGAGTCGAGCTTGAGGACCTTCGCCTTGGCTAGGTTCGCCTTCATCGCCAGCGAACCGCTCAGTCCAAACTTGCCTGCCCGACCGGGCAACCGAAGTTCTCCGGCATTCGCGGATTTCTCGGATAATAGAGGTGACAATGGGTGTGGGATATCCCGGATGACGAAACTCGAGGTGCATGCCTCGACCGATGAAGTGCAACTTGAGCATTGAGCCACCCCACGTAGAGCCGGCGATGGTCACCAGCACCGGCTGCGGGCAGTAGAGCGGATGACCCGAGAGATAGGCTGATCCGCCGTGCAAGACGACAATCTCGTAAGAGGTGTTCTGTGTATGCATCCGGAGCACAGAACCAGGCTCCAAATCCTGAAGCCTTACACCACCTTCAATTTCCGATTGCACAAGGTTGCGATTGACCTCGTCGCTGAGGTTTTCGTGGGGTTGGAATAAGCGGGAGCAAGTCATAATTCTTGGTGACGCATCACACGGAAGCCGGGTTCGCCCCGGCGTGCTGGGCGTTCACGATGCATCAGCGCTGATCCAACGACAGTCTGCGTGAAAGCTGCTTCTAGCTCGCATGCAACATCTGATTCAGTGAGAGGGGGTTCGGATATCGCACAGTTGTCACTTTATTGTCAATTGTTTCGAGGGTTGTCTTTACCTTCGTCCCAGCGGCCCAGCCCGAGCACGATGTGTACCGAAAAGCAGAGTGTTGCCGGGCCGAAGACCAGTGCGGTCAAGGTACCGACTACGGATTGCGTGATCAGACGCCGCGCCTTGGAAGCAAATCGCACGACAAACACGGAAATCATGGCGACCATTTCTCATGAACACCAGAAAGGCCCTGGGCAATCCCGATTGCTCCGCGAGAACCACCTTCCATAGTCAGTATTCTGCAAGGGAATAAAGTGCCGACCGGATGGTTTAACGATGTATAGGTGTCAGGAAGTGGTCCTCATCGAACCTGGGGAAACCACCGACTGGCGCAAATCGTCGCCGTGCGCTCAAATGCCGGCAAGGAAGGGAAAATGCAAACAATAGAAGAACACAGAGCTCACCATGGAAGCATTAACCTCGTAAGTTTGAAGACAGAGGTTCTGTCCGCATTATCTGCGGTTGGTAGCGCCACAAGCATCGAAGAACGCCGGCAGGCGGACGCGGCCTATTCGAAAGCGCTCTGCACCGCTCGAGGCATGGGTTATCGCCCGAACATCCGAGCCGGGGATGGCCAACAAATTCAAGTGGAGTGGGTGGCCCTAGGTGAGGCGACATTCTGTGAAGGTCACGCTAATATTGCGCGACAAGTGCCGACGACATCCAAAAGGGAGAGACGGTGAATGTCACAAGAGCCTGCTTGCGCTGAACCGCTTTTACTATGCGGGTTGGGATCAGTTGATTGGTGAACACAGTTTCACATTCCCACCCAACGTCTATTTGACCGCGGGAAGAATCAGTGGGTACCATGCAACGAACGAGTTTGCAAGGAGGATCTTATGAAACGCTCTTCCATTTCATCGCTGCTGCTCTGTGTCGCTTTGCTGACGGTCGCGCCGGGGACCCTTGCGGCTCAAGATGGTGAAGGAATCATCAGAATCAACGGCGGCAGCATGACCATTGCTCTGCACCCGAATCCTCAGAAGATCGAGCAATCCGCCGAAGACTCGTCCTCACTCGTCACGATTTATAGCGATCTAGGCACGGGGACAAATGTCTACCTCCCTAATATCGGGTGGTCGGTGACCGGCCCTGAGGTTGCAGGTGGAAAAGTCGATTCTGCGACCCCGTTCACCCCCAAGCGTAACTTCAACCTTGTTCTCATCAAGGTGGCTGTCCTGACGGCGTCAGGCACGAATGGCGTCACGTTGAGCCTCAATCACGACAGCAGCGGCGCGCCTGGAACTGCGATCAAGACGTGGAACCTGGTGAATCTGCCTCCGTTCCCAGGCTGTTGCAAACTTGATTTGGCTCGACTCAAGAAAACAGTAAGGGTGAAAAAGGGAGTGCAGTATTGGCTGGTTGCGAGCACCGACAAAACCACGCAAGACGCATCCGACTCGTGGAACATGAACAGCCGAAGCATTTTCGGCACGGTAGGCCAGCGGTTTGGTAATGGGGCCTGGCAAGTAACGAAAAACAGCGCGCTATTGCCTGCGTTCAGCGTTTTGGGAACGCCCGCCGACTGAGGCTTGCGGAGTTCTGCTTGTTCAAATGCTTTTAGAACCTTGTTGCGGATGCGGACCGCGTCAGCCAGTCCTTTCAAGCCGGGCGCGAGCTTTGCGAATTCATCGTGGCCAAAGTAACTGTGCGTGACCCCTGTTGCGATAACCAAAATGTCATAGCGGAGGGGAACATCCTTCTGCTCCTGATTGCTGACGTAAACACACTTTGCATCTTTATTGACTCCGCCGACTTCGCCAAGGACTACGGTCGTATTTCTCTGATTTTCAGAAGTCCACGGATCGGAGACGCTATTTGAGCAGGAGAAAGCACGGTTGTCGCCACTTGATAGAGCAGAGGCTGAAAGAGGTTTTGATTCGCCCGATCAACGACAAAGACTTCCGCGTCCGAGGGCCTCAGCGCTTTTGCGGCCGCAAGCCCTGCAAACCCGGCGCCTACTATCACGATTCTTTTCATTTATGCCTCGCTTAATGGTCCACGCTGCACCCTTCTCGAACTGCCGTTCGATTAGACAGCGCGATTCGTGAGGGGAGTTCGCGACTCGACCATGCTTCGGATATCTCGGTTCTCGAAGACGAAGCCTTGGCGCTCCTGTGTTTGTCGGA
>Ga0210402_10002314_pt1 | contig 18644 bp, 18 predicted proteins | sample IncBWC7MmetaG_FD_161055 | JGI IMG/M metagenome (GOLD analysis project Ga0210402, IMG submission 161055) | Forest soil microbial communities from Barre Woods Harvard Forest LTER site, Petersham, Massachusetts, United States - Inc-BW-C-7-M | ecosystem: Environmental > Terrestrial > Soil >... | reverse complement strand
GGTCGACAACGGATACACCTACAAGCGGCCGCCGCGGCTCGACGGCGAAAGCGGCTGGCGCATGTGCTACAACTGCCGGCTGATCTACTTTGGCGGCGACACCGGCGGAACTTGCCCTAAAGGCGGATCGCACTATGCCCTGTCCAAAACCAATTATGTTCTGAACAAGAATGCCGGTCACGGACAAAGTAGCTGGAAAAAGTGCTGGAAATGTCTAGGCCTCTACTATGCCGGCGATCCGAGCAGCGCCGGCCTGTGCCCCGATGGCGGCATCCATAACCCGGAGCAGAACACCGATTATACATTGGCCATTGGGGGGTTTGCCGGCCAGTCCAACTGGCGCCGCTGTATCTACTGTGAAGGCCTGTTCTGGCTGAGCGGCGGGGGAATCGGCGGGATGTGCCCGGGAGGCGGCCGCCACGAGTCGGACTTGTCGAAGATCTACGACATCGTATTCACTTAAGGGCGCGCTCTCCCGACCCGCCCACTGCACAACGCTGTAATCTGCACGGAAACCCCGGGCAGGCTGGTTTATTCCTGCCCGGGGTTCTACGTTCTCTGCCTCCGTGTGGTTACATCCGTTGCGCCGTGACGAAGATCGGCACTCCGTTGCTCAGCGACTCGAACACCGGGGAGTGAGCCGGGCCCAGTTGGCTCAGGTCCTGGAACGTGGCGTCGTTCACATCGGCTTTGATCTTGAAGTTCACTCGGATTCCCTCGTACCCGTTGCGCACGTTTTTGTCGAGTTTAAGAAATCCACGCAGATCAAGATCGCCTTCCAAAGAAGATTCCACTTCTTCAATCTGAATGCCGCGCGCTGCCGCATGATAGACCATGGATGTAGTCAAACAAGACGCCAGCGCGTGGAGCAGATGCTCGACTGGATTGGCGCCAACATCCTTGCCGAGAAGAACCGGAGGTTCGTCGGCTTCCAGCACAAACGCCTTGGGGCGCGATTGCTCCTGGCCCGCACCGAAAAAGCTGTCTGCAGTCGAGGTATTGTGGCCGGCATCCACCCACTGGTTGCGAATGCGAAATTTGAATTTCGCGATGGCGGGGCTGGCCTGGATGGCTTCCACGGTCTTGGAGAGTGTCTCCACCGAGACTCCGTTGACCGTATTTTCAAGCACCTGCGTGGTTCCTGTTTTCGTGTTCATGATCTGACTTTCTCCCTTTTTGATGATTGAATCGCCGGCTGTATCCCACCCTTTCGAAAGCATTCGCGAAAGGGTGGGACGACCGGAGTTTTGTTTCCGTTGACCGGAAGGCTCATGCTCCTCCCGCGCGCAACGACTTACTTCACTTCGACTTTCATCCGCATCCAGGGATGGATGCAGCACTGAAAGCGATGTTCGCCTTTCGACAGATCGGCCACGTGGACCTCGCTGCCCTGGAGGATTCGAGTCTTGGCCACAGGGACGCTGGCAAAACCGCCCACACATTCGGGCACCGTCTCCTGTCCGCCATTGAGGCCCGGAATGAAGCCGCCCCCGAACTTCGCCACCTCGGTGAAGGTGTGAGGCTCACCGCCCTGATCCGAGACTGTGATGTCCGTTCCTTCCTTCACCTTGAGCACGTCCGGTTCGAAGTCCCAGCCCGGGTCGGGAGTTCCGGCGGCTGCTTTGGCGAACAAGTCGGAAATCGTGGTGAATGCGCCGAGTGTCACGTTCTTGCAAAAATCAGGCCCCAGAGCGGCATTGAAAGTGGTTGGATCGCATTCGTCCAGGGCAACAATCTGTGCGACCCGCGGGTGATGTTCGTGAGCTTCGTGATCTTGCGCCAGCGCCAGCGTCCCGGCAAACGTTAAACTGCCAGCCAGCAAAGCAAATTTCGCTACCGTATTCATTGTTGGTGCCTCCATCGTTGATGTTGAGAAATCATGCGCAGGAGGAAGAGTTGCTGGCCCACAACGTGAGTCCCCACCAGCACTCTTCCCCGAGCGCAACTCACGAGATGCATACTGCCGCAAGCGATCTGGGTTGACCATGGCGAACGCCTTAAGATTGCTTAATCTGAATGAATTCGTAAACTGCAGAGAATATTGGGCTTGTCGGCGCGTACGGCAACCGATGTTAGAATTACGCCAACTTTTGGGGAGTTTTGTCTTGACCTCCGACCGAGTCAAACAATCAGACCCGCTCCACTTCGGCAAAGAATTTGACCTGGACCCGCACACCTATGAACTTCGCTGCGGCGGTCGAATTCTTAAGTTGGAACGGATCCCGATGGCATTGCTCATTCTCTTGGTTGAAGGGAGAGGACAGCTCGTAACCCGTTCGCAAATCATCGAACGGATCTGGGGCAAGGATGTTTTTCTCGACACCGACAACAGCATCAATGCCGCCATTCGGAAGATCCGCCAGGTATTGAAGGACGATCCCGAGCAGCCGCGCTTTGTTCAAACCATCACGGGCCGGGGATACCGATTCATCGCGCCTGTAGTCGAGGCCGGGCGCGTGGCAGCGGGCCGGAACGCGGCTGGCGAGCGACTCTCGATCGACAGTGGTTTCTCGGAGAAGTCGGTTGAACGCGCCGAGGTCCTTTCCTCGAGCCTTCCGCCGCAAAGAACCGGGTTCGTGGGGCGGGAGAAAGAAGTGGCGGCGGCCAGTGAACTTCTTCTGCGTCAGGATGTGTCGCTGGTAACGGTCACGGGCCCCGGCGGGATCGGCAAAACCCGCCTCGCCGTGCAGCTGGCGAGTGGAATGGTCGAGCACTTTCCTGGTGGCGTGCATTTTGTGTCGCTCTCCTCTCTCACCGATCCTGGCTTGATCGCTTCGGTGATCGTTCAGACGCTGGGGATCCGAGAGGCCGGGGTGCAGTCCCCGCTCGAAATACTCAAGCAGAGTCTGCGAAGTGCAAGGCGTGCGCCCGTTCTGCTCCTGCTGGACAATTTTGAGCATCTCGTCGACGCGGTGCCGACGGTGGCGGAACTCCTGACGCTGGGTCCCAAACTTAAGATCCTGGTAACAAGCCGTTCCGCACTGCATGTCTACGGAGAAAATGAATTCCCGGTGCCGCCGCTGGCACTGCCGGAATCGCGGTCGCTGCCTGCGGTCGAAAGCCTGTCGCAATATCCCGCCGTGGCGCTGTTTGTGCAGCGCGCGGTCGCCGCCAAGCCAGATTTTCAGCTCACCCGGGAAAACGCCGCGGCCGTCATCGAGATTTGCGCCCGGTTGGATGGCCTCCCGCTGGCCATCGAACTGGCTGCGGCGCGCGTGAAGGTTCTTTCGCCCTCTTCCATGCAGGCGCGGCTGACGAGCCGGTTGCAACTATTGACGGGCGGCGCGCGGGATATGCCGCAGCGGCACCAAACCCTTCGTGCAGCCATGGATTGGAGCTACGACCTGCTGACCCCGACCGAGCAGAAAGTCCTTCGAAGACTATCGGTGTTCGTGGGCGGATGCACTCTGGAGGGAGCGGAAGCGGTCTGCGATGCGAAGGGCGATCTCGATTTGGATCTGCTCGACCTGATGGAATCGATGGTGGACAAGAGTCTGGTACAGCGGGATGAGCAAGCGCACGGTGAATCGCGGTTCGTGATGCTTGAAACCATCCGCGAGTACGCTCTTGAAAAACTGGAGACCAGCGGCGAGAAGGCGTTGATGAAACGCGCCCATGCCGCCTACTGCCTGGTGCTGGCGGAAGAAAAGGCAACAGAGCAGAGTGGCGCGGCAGGGGCGGAATGGCTAGCGCACTTTGCGGTGGAACATGACAATTTTCGCGCCGGCCTCGAGTGGCTGACAGAAACCGGGGAAGTGGAGTGGGGCCTGCGTCTGGGCGCCGCCCTGTTTCGCTTTTGGGAGATGCGCGAGTATCTGGCGGAAGGCCGCGCTCGACTGGCTAAGCTGTTGAAGATCGCCGAGACGCACACTCCCACGAAGGCGCACAATCGTGCTCTTTTTGCGGCGGGCGTACTCGCGGTCGAGCAGGGAGATTACGCTTCGGCGGAGACGCTCATCCGGCAGAGCCTTGAGATTTCGCGTGAACTGGGCGACCAGCAGGGCGCTGCTGTCTCGCTGAATGCGCTGGCGGTGAGCGCTCGGGACCGCGGCGATGTTTCGAATGCGCGATCCCTATTCGAAGAAAGCCTGGCGCTGTGGAGAGAAGTAGGCGATCAAAAGGCGGTTGCTCGCTCTCTCAGTAACCTGGCGAATATCGTCAAATTGCAGGGTGACAATCCCCGCGCGCGGTCTCTTTACGCGGAGTGTCTCTCGATCTTTAGCGGGCTGGGAGATCGCACGGGCGTCGCCTGGTCAATGAACTACCAGGGGGACGTGGTTCGGGATCAGGGCGACTCCGCAGGGGCGCGAGTCTTGTACGAAGAGGCACTCGCAATTTTCCGGGAACTCGGTGACCGCTGGGGTATCGCCGGGACCCTCGCCGATCTGGGAAGCCTGGCGAGCGAACAGGGAGATTATTCGGCCGCGCAAGATCTTTACCGGCAGAGCATCCGGATATTTCAAGAGCTGGAACATAAACGGGGGATCGCTCGCCTGCTGGAATGTTTCGCGTGTTCCGCGGCGGTCCAGCTGGAGGCAGAACGATCGCTGCGGCTGGCGGGGGCGGCGGCGGCGTTGCGCCAGAATATCGGTGCTCCTCTTACCACGGCGGAACAGGCCAAGCTGGAAGCAAGTCTTCACCCGGCACGTCAGGCATTGAGCAACTCGGCCGGAACGGCATGGTCAGAGGGTTGGGAGTTGCCGGTCGAGATGGCGATTGCAGAAGTGCTGAGGATCGAGGATTCCTCTCCCTCGCGTTAGCATACGAGAACCACGGTAGCTCGGCAGATTCGGCTTGGTGGTTACTCCGCGCTGGTGGGGTCAAGGAGCCTGCGGACGGCGGAAATCCGATTGGCCGGAAGGCCGGTGCGGCGGGCGTGTTCGAGGATGGTCGCCTCGTCGGGAGCGAGGTAGACGCAATACACCTTGTCGCCGGTTACATAGCTATGGAGCCACTGAATTCCAACCCCCATTTCCTTCAGCACGTTAACCGATTTTTGGGAGATTTCCCGCAGTTGGGCGTCGGATAGATTTCCAACTCCCGGGACGTCGCGTTCGATAACAAATTTTGGCATTGGTCGATTCTGAACTCAATCGATGCTAGCACGCAGATATTGAATTCGTGAAGGAGAGATCGGCTCAATCAGGTTCAATCTCCGGCAACGGGGGGCTTCGGGTGGTAGACTCGAACGTTTTCATCGAGGCGACGGGTATGGATATTCAACGAGTCGGGGTGGTGGGCGCGGGTACGATGGGCAGCGGCATCGCACACGTGTTCGCGCGCAGCGGATATCGCGTTGTGCTGTGCGACGTGGAACAGCGGTTTCTGGATCGCGCCCTGGGGACTATTGGCAAGAATCTGGATCGCGAGGTTGCGAAGAACAAGATCACCGAAGGCGACAAAGCTGCCACGCTGGCGCGCATTCAAACGGCCACCGATCGCGGGCAGCTTTCCGATTGCGATTTTGTGATCGAGGCTGCGACCGAGAAAATCGAGATCAAGACCGAAATCTTTCGCGATCTCGACCGGCTGACGCGACCGGAAATCATTTTGGCTTCGAATACTTCTTCGATTTCGATTACCAAGCTGGCCGCGATGACCAAGCGGCCGGAGCGAGTCATTGGCATGCACTTCTTCAATCCGGTGCCGGTGATGAAGCTGGTGGAAGTGATTCGCGGGCTGGCGACTTCGCTGGAGACTTTCGCCAGCGTTCGCGACCTGTCGGTGAAGCTTGAAAAGACTCCGGTGGAGGTAAACGACGCGCCCGGCTTCGTCTCGAACCGGGTGCTGATGCCGCTGCTGAATGAGGCGATGTACGCAGTGATGGAGGGTGTCGCTACGCCGGAGGCGGTCGACGAAGTGTTCAAGCTGGGGATGGCGCATCCCATGGGCCCGTTGACCCTAGCAGATTTCATCGGGCTCGACGTGTGCCTCGACATCATGCGCGTGCTGCAGAGTGGGCTGGGTGATCCCAAGTACCGGCCCTGCCCTTTGCTGATCAAGATGGTGGACGCGGGCTGGCTGGGGCGTAAGAGCGGGCGGGGATTTTATACCTATTGATGATTGCTGATTTTTCATTGTTGATTGGCTGAATGAAAACATCTGAGGACGTTTCTCGCACTGGGAGCGACGCGTGGTTCTATCTGCTGGCCGCTCTCTGCGGCATCGGCACGGGGTTGGCGGACGTTGCGATTAACGATTTGCTGTTTACGGCTCTGATGGTGTTGTCCGCGTGCATCCTGCTGGGGCTGCTGCGGCCGCGCTGGCCGTGGCGCTGGGTGGTAGCGGTCGGAGTCTTCATCCCACTGACCGAACTGGCCGCGTATGCGATTCTCACGGTGAAGCCGACGCGGGCGCAAGTCTACGGGTCCTTCCTGGCATTCCTACCTGGAATCGCGGGCGCCTATGGCGGGTCGGTCATGCGCCATGTAGTGGACAATCTCAGAGAAGGAAAATAATCCCGCGCGCGGGAGTGACCGCAATTCGATGGTCTCCCAAGATTAACTATCGTTAATCTCCGCTACTTTCGTCAGCCCCAACTGCAAAGCGGTCCTAAAGCCCTGCCCGCGAAATGCCGATCCTTGATCCTCAGGAGGACTTTCCCTGATGAAGACAGGAAGGTTTGCATTACTCGCGGCGGTGTGTTTTCTGGCAGGCTGCAATTCCACCTCGAAAGTGACAGCCCCACAAAGTGCGGTACGCGCCTACAACGGTACGGCTTCGGTGGGAGACTTCTTAACCATATCCATCGACTCGACCGCCCAAACCATTACCTACAAGGACTACACCAATGGCGAGACGGGCACCGTGCCCTACAGCATCAATGGGGACGGGACTTACACTATTAGCGATCCCAACGGAAATCTTCTGGCGGGCTACGAAGTGCCGGGCTTCGTACTCATGGTGGAGGCGGCGAATGCCGGGCCCAATCGCGATACGGACGCGTTGATTACGGCGGTCGAGAGCGTTCCGGTTTCTATCGATCCTTTCGCGGGGAAGGGTTTCAACTACCTCCAGATGCGGACCGCGGCGGGGGGAATGGAGATGGGAACCATTTCCATCGATGCCCAGGGCAACATCCAGCATGGCGGCTACTGGCCGTTCGGCGTCTTCAGCCAAAATCTTTTTGGGGGCGGCAGCTTCGCTGCGTCCAGCATTCAGGAGGATCCTTCCGGAAACTTCTTCACGGTCGACGAGAGCTCTGGGAACGATACTGTGTTCGGTACGCAGAACGGGTTCTTCGTCGTCGATATGGGCAATGGCACCATCCTCGGTCTGCCCAAGGCGGCGGCGAAGACCTTCGTCTCGGCCAACGCGGGAACCTATACGGCCATTTTCTACGAGAAGACTGGAGCACAGACCGGTCAGGGTAACGTGGAAACCGGCACCCCGTCGGAGGGCAAGGCAGCCGTGACCATCGGTGCCAGTGGCCTGATGACGATCACCGACAGCCAGAACCATACCCTGGCCAGCGGCACGCTGGCTGCGGTCGCCGACACGCCTTATCTCTATGATGGAACCGCCAACAAGCTGTCCGATCCCTGCTATGGCATGTTCACGTTTCGCATGTCGAGCGGAGGCGTGCAGCAGGATGTCTTCGTTTCCTTCCAGGGCAATGCGGTCGTGTTCTCCAGCTTCCAGACGGCGCTGCCGATCCAAGGCTATGCGCCGTATACGTACTATTACGGCGTGGGGCTGAAGTAGAGGGCTTCCGGCCTCCGGCTTCCGCAAATCCGCCGCTGCTCGGGAATGAGCTGAAGATCTGCTGGACATGCTCGCTTGAACAGGCTCGTTTGGACAGGCTCGTTTGGATAAGCTCGTTTGGATAAGCTCGTTTCCAGAGCCGAGCGCCGGAAGCCGGAAGCCGCTCTTAGGTATCGGCTAACCAAGAAGTTACTCCCGATTCCACAGGGCGAGCGCGTATGCTGCGAGTATGAGTGTGCGCAGATGGCGGTAAGTGTGTCCATGCTGGCGAGCGGCAGCCGCGGGAATTGTGCGGTCGTGGCCAGCGCATGCACCAAGATTCTGGTGGATGCCGGCATCTCCTGCCGCGAGACGTTCCGGCGGCTGAAGACGCTGGGCGAGGATCCCCGCTCGCTCTCGGCGATTGTGATTACTCACGAGCATTCCGATCACGTTTACGGGCTGGCAACGCTGGCCAAGAAGTTGCGCATCCCAGTGTTTATGACGGGCGCAACGCACCAGGCGTGGGCGCGGGCCCTGCGCAACGACAAAGGCGAGCGTCCGAAACTTGACAAGTTGGAAGCGTTCGAGTCGGGCCATCGCTTTCAGGTCGGAGATATTGAGGTGCGGCCCTTCACCATTCCACACGACGCGGCCGATCCGGTGGGATTTACGTTTCGCGCCGAAGGCGTCAAGGTTGGGGTCGCCACCGATCTGGGATATTTGCCGGTCAGCGTGCGCGACCATCTGCGGGGCTGCGATGTGCTGGTGATGGAGTCGAATCACGATCTCGAAATGCTGCGCGTGGGGCCGTATCCGTGGTCGGTGAAGCAGCGGGTGATGAGCCGGGTGGGGCACCTTTCGAACCTGGCGCTCGCCGATTTCCTGACGAACGACTATGATAATAATGCAACGTTTGTCGTGCTGGCGCATCTCTCAGAGCAGAACAATCATCCGGAGATAGCCCGGAGAGAGGCCGAAAAAGCTCTAGCCACGCGGGGTGGGTTGTTTCACAACCGCGTGGTTCTGGCGTCGCAGACCGAGGCGCTGGAGCCGATTCGCCTGTAGCCGGGCTATAGTGGGCGCGTTTGCTTGTGTTTTCGTTTTTGGCTTGCGTAGTTGGCTTACCCCCCATGAGTCAGCAGTGCATGGATCCAATCGTGGGCAAGATTCTGGCCGGCTGGCGATATGACATTTCCGGCCTGGCGCCCGAGATGCGCGGCGACTACGAAAGCCACTTCTCGGGCTGCGAACACTGCCGCAGCCGGCAACAAATCCATCGCATGATCGATGTAGGCCTGATCGCGCTGGCCTCGATTTCCGCGGGCGTGTTTCTGCTGGCCTTTGGCGTGATCTGGCACCTGGGCCCGCGGCATGCGTTCTGGCTGGAAATCGCCGCACTCGCGGGCTTCGGCCTCTCGGCCTTGATCTGGCTGGGAGTGGCCGTGGCCACACCGGCCCCGGTGACCGTGCTCGACGCGGCCAAAGAAGGTGCCCGGCGCGTGCATGACCGCTTGCCTGAGGAAATCCGGCAGAGGCTTCCGGAAGAACTTCGCATCCGGATTACTGGAACCTAAATGCGCCGAGTCTCGCATACCACCGCAATGCTGCTGCTGTTCACCCTGGCGGCCATGCTTGACACGCAGGCGATCTCTTTCCCTGCGGCGAAGCCAGGTCATGTGGCAGGTTGCCACGGGGCTGCAGCTCCGAGTCCACGCCCTGCGAATCCTGCGCCTGTCAGCTACCAGTGCTGCGTGAACGGTCATCACGCGGCGATTCCGAATGCGTCATTCTCTCTCCGTACTTCTCTTCGTACCGTGGATGCGCAACTGTGCAGGCTGCAAGACGGAGAGGGCGCTCACTCGGACTGTGTTCCGCTCTTAAACTCTGCGTTGTCAGCCCCCGACTCCGGCAGCCCGCCAGGGATCGTCCCGCTGCGAATCTAGACTCTCTGCAATCTCTCTTCTTTCCCAGCGCGAGTCGGTGCGCGCGCGGAATGCGATCCCCTTGCAACTGCGACCAAGAGGAGTGCTGTGAGAAAGACGTTGTTTGCCCTTTTATTTGTGGCGGCGTTCGCGCCGGCGCTGGCTCCGGCTCAGGATACCGATCCGGCCAGTCCCCCGCGCCCGCCCGCCGAAAATCAGGCGCCCCCGCAAGACTCGTCGATGGCGGGAATGCAGATGCCCATGGGCGAGCACGCAGAACACGGCGAGCACACTGCCCAACTGCCTTCGCCCCATGAAGGGTCCGGGACGGCCTGGCAGCCGGCCTCTGTGCCGGCGCGCGAATGGATGGGGATGCGCGGCGGCTGGGAGCTAATGGCTCATGGCGTCATCTTCGTAAACTACAACCAGCAGGGCGGCCCGCGCGGCGCGGGCAAGGCCGAATCGGTCAACTGGGGCATGCTGATGGAGCAGCACCAGCTGGGACCGGGCACCATCCTGTTTCGGCAGATGTTTTCCGCGGAGTCGCTCACTTCGCCGCATCCGGGATTTCCTGAACTCTTTCAGACTGGGGAGACTTACCACGGAGAACAACTGGTCGATCATCAGCACCCCCACAACGTCTTTGCTGAGCTCTCGCTGCTCTACACGCTGCCGTTGAGGAAAAAACTTTCATGGGAATTCTATGGTGGTCCGGCTGCCGAGCCCGCGCTGGGTCCAGTGACTTACATCCACCGCGCTTCGGTTTCGGAACTGCCATTGGCTCCGTTGAGCCACCATTTGCAGGACTCCACTCACACCAGCTTCGGCGTGGTCACGACGGGATTCGTGATTGACCGCGTCAAGCTGGAGGGGTCCGCCTTTAACGGGCGCGAGCCCAACGAGCAGCGCTGGAGCATCCAGCTTGGGGCCCTCGACTCCTGGTCCGCTCGCGCCAGCATTGCACCTACCTCGAACTGGGTGGCGCAATACAGCATTGGGCGGCTTGAGCATCCGGAAGCGCTGGAGCCGGGCAGCCAGTGGAGGCAGACGGCCTCGGTGGAATACAACCGGCCCCTGCGAGCTGGCAACTGGGCGACTTCACTGATCTGGGGACGCGTCCACAAGCTCGCGACCGATACGAATCTGAACAGTTATCTCCTGGAATCCACGTTGAATTTCCAGCGGCGAAACTATGCTTTCTCCCGCCTGGAGCTGGTCGACAAGGACGAACTCTTCCCCGAGGCCCCGGTTCATCCTGCCTACCGGATTGGGGCCTACACGTTTGGCGGCGAGCGCGACCTGATCCAGAACCGCATATGGCAACTGGGCCTGGGCGCGGACGTGACCTTCTACTCCAAGCCATCCGTGCTCGATACGAGCTATGGCAACCATCCTATGTCGTTCCAGATCTTCCTGCGGATGCGGCCGGGACAATCGGAACACCAGCATTCCCATTGAGGCTGAACATCCGAGGCTGAGAAAACTGTATTGTTATGCCGGATTCCGCCGTAGAATGATTGCTGGAATCCTCTACAACTCGCGCGAGAATGTCATTTCGATGACCAGGGCTCTGAAGACACTGCGGGCGGTGCAGTGGTCGATGTTGGCCAGCATCGTGCTTTACGTTCTCCTTGGGGAACTTGTGGGACCGCGCGCGCGGGGGGTCGACGCCTCGTTAAGCTACATCTTCAGCACCTTGGCAGTGGGCATTGTGGGAACAATTTTCGTGGTGCGGCGCACGCTGGTACAGCGCGCCGCCGCCAGCCTGGCCACCCATCCCGACGACAGCCTCAGCCTGAATCACTGGCAGACCGGATATATCGCCACTTATTCCTTGTGTGAAGCGCTGGGACTGTTCGGCCTGGTGCTGCGCTTCCGAGGCTGTCCCTTGCAGCAAAGCCTGCTCTTCTACATTGGAGCCTTCGTGCTGCTCTTCTTCTTCAGCCCGCGGCAACCCGTGAGCGCCTGAATTTCTAGCCGTGCGTTTCAAGCCGTCAGGGATATCATGCTGCTGAGGTGATTCCATGTCCATCAACGAGCCAGAGGAACTGGCGGGAATGCGCGCCGCGGGCGCAGTGGTCCGTCTCATGCTCGAAGCTATGAAGGGCGAAGTGCGTCCCGGGATTACCACAGCGGAACTGGACGACGTGGGCGCTGGCGTGATGCGGCAGCATGGAGCACAGTCCGCGCCGTCGCTGGTGTATGGCTTTCCGGGCGTGAACTGCATCAGCCTGAATGATGAAGCGGTGCACGGCATTCCCGGGCCGCGCGCGCTGCACGAAGGCGATCTGGTGAAGCTCGACGTCACCATCGAGAAAGATGGATTCATGGCGGATGCTGCCGTGAGCGTTCCAGTGGGTGAAGTAACGGAAGAGCGGCAGAACCTGATCGCGTGCGCGGAGCGTGCCTTCGCAAAAGCCATGCTGGTGGCGCGAGCCGGCTTCCGGGTTTGGGAGATTGGACGCGCGGTTGAGCGCGAGGTGCGGCGTAGTGGATTCTCAGTGATTCGCGAGCTGGCTGGGCACGGCATTGGCCGCACGATTCATGAAGCGCCGCGAGTGCCGAACTATGCTGACCCGCGGGACAATCAGATTCTCACCGAAGGCCTGGTGATTACGGTGGAGCCGATTATCGCGGCGGGGTCGGGCAGGATATTCATCGCCCCGGACAAGTGGACGATGATCACGGCGGATCACCGGCCCGCGGCACATTATGAGCATACGCTGGTGATCACGAAGGGCGCGCCGATGCTGCTGACGGCGGCGTAAACAACCCCGTGGGCGTGCGGGCACCCGCGGTTCCCACCCTTTCGCAGAAAACGCGAAAGGATGGGGCACCCACTTTCGTGCGATGACAGGGAGATCAAAGACACTACCAACTACGTATTGATGTGGCAACTCGCCAGGCCGCGCTTCTCCAGATACTGCTGGTGGTAGTCCTCTGCGGGGTAGAACGTCACCGCCGGAACAATCTGGGTAGCGATGGGCTTGGAGTAGCGGTGCGCCTTGTCGAGCGCCTCTTTCGAAGCCTGCGCCTCTTTGGCCTGCTCGGGCGAGTGGAAAAAGATCGCAGAGCGGTATTGCGTGCCCCAATCGGGGCCCTGGCGGTTGAGCTGCGTGGGATCGTGGTTCTCCCAGAAAACCTTGAGCAGATCGGCGTAACGGATCTTGGCCGGGTCAAACTCAACTTCCACGGCTTCGGCGTGGCCGGTGCGGTCGGTGCAGACGTCTTTGTAGGTTGGATTCTCCGTCTGGCCGCCGATGTAGCCTACCCGGGTGGCTGTGACGCCCGGCAGTTGCCGGAAGGTGGCCTCGACTCCCCAGAAACATCCTGCTGCAAACGTGGCTTTGGCTTTCTCCATTTCGATTCGCTCCCCTGCTCGGTTCGTCATTATTCTCTGTTATTCTCTCTCATTGGATGATCCAACGCCAGGAAAGTCACAGGCTTGTAAATTTCGGGCCGATCACCCCCCTGAACAATTGACGCTCTTCCAGAATCACGATAGAGTCCGGGACAGGGTTTTTCCCAAGGGTTCGGTTCTGTGGTTTTCTCAAACAGCCGCTTCGAAGCCGGGCGCAGAACTGCGCCGACCCTCGCGCGCTCGATTTTCCTGGTCTTCCTCGCTTTGAGCACGGCACAGGCGGCGCTGGCGGTCTCTGGATTCCTGCCGCAGACGCGCCTCGGCTACCGCACTGGCGATCAATGGGAGCCCGCCATCGCCGCCGACGGCCACGGGCATGTTTATGTACTTTACCCGCAGTACGGCGCGGTTCCCGATTGTCCGACCTGCACGGCCCCGAGCGTCGCTTTAATGATCAGCAATGACAATGGGATTTCCTGGCAGGCCTCAAAGGCGCTAGTCCCTTTTTCGACGGGGCAGTTCGATCCACAGATTGTCGTCGATCCAGTGGACCGGCAGACGGTCTACGCTTCGTGGATGCAGAATAACAAGCGCGACATCATTGTCGCCCGTTCGCTCGACTTCGGCCGGACCTGGTCATACTCGTGGGCGGAGCGCGGCAGGGACAACGACGACACCGACGCTGACAAGCCCGTGCTGACAGTTCGCGGGGCCGACGTCTACGTCGGGTTCAACCACGAAGAAAACTTCTTTGTGGCCGCTTCGCACGATGCCGGACAGACCTTCAGCACGGTGCAGGTCAATCCCAACGCTCCACCTGGATCATCGCTGGCGGGCGGGGCCACGGTCGATCCGGCGGGCAACGTTTATTTCGTGTGGACGGCGTACGCGCGCCACGAAATGCCGACCCGCCCGGTCAGCGTTTACTTCAGCCGTTCCGCCGATGCTGGACTCACCTGGAGCACCTTGCTACTGGATGCATCCAGCGCGCCGCCAGACTGTGACGCGCAAGGTTGCGAGACTGGCTTCCTAGGGGCGCAGATCGCGCTGGCCTCCGACGCCTCGGGCGCGCTTTACGTCCTGTGGAACGCAGGCGCCGCGAACGGCGGCCCGGAGCGCATGTACTTTTCGTCTTCGACTACGGGAGGAGCGAGTTGGTCCCAGCGGTCGGTGGTGTCCAGTGCGGCGCCGGGGGTCGAGCACGCTTTCCCCGCCATCGTTGCAGGCGCGTCCGGCGACGTTCGCATCGCGTGGATGGATGCGAGGGCAAGCGAAGCGGGGCGCCCCAGGCGTCCCTTGTGGAACACCTACTATCGCAGTTCCACCAACGGCGGCGCCACCTGGAGCGAGGAAAGACGGCTTAGCGGGCCGGCCGCGGGATACGACTACATTCTCCTGGCTGGCTTCCGCTTCCCCTTTGGCGACTACTTCGGCCTCGCCATCGATAGCGACGGCGCCACGCAAGCGGTCTGGGGCGAAGGCCGCGATTACCGGTCTCCGGGTTCGATCTGGTACACTCACGGCCGATAGCGTGCACTCATAACGGTAGTAGCGTGGATTCTTAAGGGTCGTCCTTCATACCGGCGTTGCGAGCGGAGTTATCCCGGCCTCATCTTTCAGTTCAATCCCTGAGCTACGGAGAAATCGATGCACTTCATGGGCGTGAATCTGTGGGCTGTGCTGGCGTCGGCGGTGGCAACCATGGTGGCCGGCTTCGTGTGGTATTCACCGGCGCTGTTTGCGAAACCGTGGACGATTTTGATGGGCTACGATCCGAACGACAAGGCCAAGCTGGCAGAGATGCAGAAAAGCGCCGGACCATCCTATGCCATGTCTTTGATTGCCAGCATTCTGGCGGCATTCGTGCTGGGGAAGATTCTCGAGGTGGCCAACGTCACCACGGCGCTCTACGGCATGGAGATCGGTCTGGCCATCTGGCTGGGGATCGTGACCACGGTACAATTCACCAATGCGCTGTTCAGCAAGCAGCCGTTCAAGCTCTACCTCATCAACACCGGATATCAGGCCGTTTGCTACCTGGCAATGGGAGCGATTTTGGGGGCATGGCGCTAGACAGAACGTTTAGAGTGGATCAGTAGATCAGGACGCTCATCTGAATTCGGAGGGGAAACGATGCGCAATCTAGCTAGTCTGTTCTTTCTGGCTTCGGTTCTCACATTCGGTGTTTACGGCCTGGCTCAACAGACGGTGCACCAACCTGATACAGCTATACGCGGCTGGCTTTCCGATGAAGCGTGCGCCCGGGGACGGGCGGAGAGTGGCACATTCACGGCGACCAATCCCAGGTGCGCTAAGGAATGCGTCGCGAAGGGCAAGAAGATCGTACTCATCGACCCGGACCGAAAAATGATTTTCGAGATCGCCAATCAAAACCTGGCAAAGAAGAACGTTGGCGACTACGTTGAAATCGCAGGCCAGATGGACCTGCAAGCGAAGACGATCCACATCGCTTCTTTAACCATGCTGACGCGAGGAACCGCCAGTTGCGGGCGCCCGAAGCTCAGTGACTAGCGCGGCTATTCCAGCAGCATTCCGCCGATAAAATCCGAGAGCTTAGCGACTTCGTGGTCGCTGCACCATTCCTGCAATTCGTCCACAATCTTTTCTGTAGCGCACGGATCCCAATAACTGGCGGTGCCGATCTGCACGGCCGTCGCTCCGGCCAGCATGAATTCGACGACATCGGCGGCAGTTGAGATTCCTCCCATACCGATCACGGGAATTTTCACGGCATGCGCGGCGTCGTAAACCATGCGCACCGCGATCGGTTTGATCGCCGGACCGGAGAGTCCGGCCGTCACGTTGGCGATGCGCGGCTTGCGCGTTTCCGGGTCAATGGCCATGGCCACGAACGTATTGATGAGGGAGAGAGCGTCAGCGCCCGCTTCCTGCGCCACATAGGCCATTTGCGCGATGCTGGTCACGTTGGGCGAGAGTTTGACGATCAGCGGCCGCCGCGCCACCCGCTTCGCCGTGGTCACCACTTCATCCAAAGATCGGGGATCACTCCCGAACTGCAGGCCTCCGTGCGCGGTGTTAGGGCAGGAAACATTCAGTTCGTAGGCCGCGATGCCCTCGCCGTCGTTGAGGATTTCGATGGTGCGTTCATAGTCTTCGCGGGTATAGCCGAAAATATTCGCCAACACAACGATGTTTTTGATCTCCCGCAGGTGCGGCAACTTCTCGGCCAGGAACGCCTGCGCACCGATGTTCTGCAGGCCGATCGCATTCAGCATACCGGCTGCGGTCTCCCACAGACGCGGGGGAGGATTGCCAATCATCGGCTCTCGCGACAGGCCCTTCACCACGAATCCGCCCAACTTGTTCAGGTGGACCACATCCTCAAACTCGGCCCCGTAGCCGAAGGTGCCGCTGGCGGCGATGACGGGATTCTTGAGCGGAATGCCGGCGAGATTCACGCTGAGATCGGGCGTCATGGCTGGCCTGCCCCTGAGACCGGGCTCGAAGTCGCGCTATGATGCGCGGGCGCGAGCGCTTCGGTCAGCACGCGGCCCACGGAATGAGTGGGAGCGTTGATGCCTAGCAGCGACGCCAGCGTGGCCACCAGGTCGACGGGCTCGACACTGGTGCGATAGGTTCCGGCCTGGTATGGCAAGCCGTAAAACGCCAGCGGCACGTGGGTGTCGTAGTTGTAGGGCGACGCGTGGTCGGTGCCTTTGCTAGAGCCAACGGTGTAAATATCGGGAACGGCCATCACGTACCAGCTTCCTTCCGGGGAATAGCTGTTCAAATACTTTCGTCCCAGCGGAGTGTCGGGAGCTTCGCCCTCGGCCAGTTGCGACTTGGTGTAATAGTCGCGGGCTCCGGCTTGCTTCATGGCCTCTCCGACCGCCGCCTCGGCGTCGTGCTCGCGCACTTTGGCGGCAGCGAAAGCATCTTGATCGAGCCAGGCCATGGGATAGTCCAGCTTCACATAGGCCGCGGGATGACCGGGAGAAAACTTTGCAGTGATCGCGCTGTTAATCTGCGCCTCCATTTTTCCGGCGTCGAGGTTGGCCGCCGGAATGCGCAACTTCTTCACCGTGTCCGGCAGGGACGAAACGCCGTGGTCGGCGGACAGGGCAATCCACACATCGGCCAGGCCAATCTGATGCCCCAGGAAATTGATGAAGTCGGCGAGCTCGCGGTCGAGATCGAGCGCCATCTGCTGCATCTCAGGGGAGTCCGGTCCGACTTGGTGGCCGAGAATGTCGTTCGGCGAGAGGCTGATCGAAAGCAGGTCCGTCGCGGGGCCGCGGCCGATGTTTTCGTACACCATCAATTCCCTGGCGAACTCAAACTCGTACTCGTTGCCGAATGTGGTCGGGCCAACTACTTCGTAGAAGCCGGCGTCGGAGCCGTCCCTGCCTTTGCGATGCGCGGTGGAGCGGAGGACAAGGCCCTGCGCGTCTTTCCATTCGCGATCCCAATATTTCGCGGGACGACTCGAATTGAAATCCTGCACCCACTTGGGCAGATCGCTGCGATAGTAGCTGGAGGTAACCCAGGCGCCCGTCTTCGGCTCGATCCAGTAGGCGGCGTCTCCCGCAAAGCCGGCAGGAAGCACCGCGGCCCGATCTTTTAAGGACACCGCAAAAACTCGAGACTTGCCTTGGGTCGCGAGCTTGAGTTCATCGCCCAGCGTGTCGGCCAGCAGATTGTGCGGCGAGGCTCCCGTTTTATCTCCGCCAACGCCTACTAGTTTTGTGGCGTCGTCTTCTACTGACGTCACCATGCGCTTCTTCTTCTGGTCCCACCATTCATTGGAGGCGATGCCGTGGCCGTTGCTATAGGCGCCGGTGAAGAGTGTGGAGTGCCCGGGCGCAGTGCGCGTGTTGGCGTAGTTGTAATTACAGTTCGGGAAGTAGGCGCCGTGGTCGAGAAGGAAGCGGAAGCCAGAGTCTCCGAACTGGTCGCGATAGCGCTCCAGATAGTCGCCGCGGAACTGGTCAATCACGATCACCACGATCAGTTTAGGATGGCCGTTATAGGCCGAGGCGGAAATCGGAGCCGGGAAAGTCAGAAAGGAAATGAAAAGCGCCAGCGTCAGGAAGAACGGCACGGCAGCAGATCTAGGGGAAGACCTCATCGCGAAGGTAGTTTACACAGCCGGAGCGAATCCGCCAAAACTACTTGGTTCGCCGGCGCAATTGCAAAACCTTCGCGGCCTTCGTAGTTAAGGGTCTTCTCCGGAGCGGGCGTGCATTCAACAGTGCTTTTCCGATACATTAGTTACTCCGATGCTAGATCTGAATTTCGTCCGCGAAAACCTGCCGTTGGTGGAAGAAAAACTGCGCCAGCGCGGCATGGACCCGGCTGCCGTGCTGAAAGACTTTCGCGAAGTCGACACCCAGCGGCGCCAGGCGATTACCGAAGCCGAGACCAGCAAAGCTCAGCGCAACAAGGCGTCCGAAGATATCGCTAAGTTGAAGAAGAGCGGGCAAGACGCGAGCGCCGCCATGGCCCAGACGAAGGACCTGCGCGAAAGAATTCAGACGCTGGAGAAAACCGCAACCGACCTCGATGCCCGCCTGCGCGATATTCTCGCGGGCATTCCGAACCTGCCGCACGCGAGCGTGCCCGTCGGCAACAGCGCTGAGCAGAATGTCGAAGTCCGCCGCTGGGGCACGCCACCGAAGTTCGACTTCCCGCCC
>Ga0210402_10002313_pt1 | contig 18649 bp, 21 predicted proteins | sample IncBWC7MmetaG_FD_161055 | JGI IMG/M metagenome (GOLD analysis project Ga0210402, IMG submission 161055) | Forest soil microbial communities from Barre Woods Harvard Forest LTER site, Petersham, Massachusetts, United States - Inc-BW-C-7-M | ecosystem: Environmental > Terrestrial > Soil >... | reverse complement strand
GGTAATTTAGTCAATTTCATTGTTGAACGCCTGGCTACGGTCCTCATTTACCCGTAGTAAACTCCGGTCCTCGCCAGTCGTTCGCCGCGAACTTGACTAAATTTCTGAGTTTCGCAAGAGGTCTATTGAAGTAAAAAAGCAATTTATAGAGCTGTCCTAAAAACACTGTAAATTAACTAGGTGATATTATGCAAATGGTAATTTTAAATCTGCTATAAATCTCTGTACAATGAGCCCTTCTACCACCGAAAAAGGAGAATGGCCGTATGACTGGAAAAATGCTAAATAATGTGATCTGTGATGATTTGCAAGATAGCGCTATGCAGCTATTGGATAGACAATTGAATGAAAACCATTTATTGAAACATCCATTGTATCAGGCTTGGTCAGCAGGAAAACTATCACTGACAGATTTGCGCACCTATGCTTGTCAATATTACCATCATGTCAAGGCCTTCCCTCGTTACATTCGTGCAACCTATAGCAACTGTCAGTTCTCACAGGCGCGCCAGATGTTATTAGATAATTTGAATGACGAAGAGGGTACTTATAGTGGGGAAAGTCATCCCGCGCTATGGTTACAATTTGCCCGAGGTTTAGGTTTATGTGAGGAAACCGTAAGAGAGAGTGAGCCGCTTCCCGAAACTAAACGGTTGATCGAGGATTTTTTATCGCTGTCGCATGCTTCTTATGCTGAAGGGATAGGCGCTTTGTACGCTTATGAACGCCAAATTCCACAAACAGCGGCCAGTAAAATCATGGGGCTTAAACAATTTTACAATATTGAGGATGAAAGCACTTTAAAGTTTTTTCTAGTTCATTTAGAAGCGGATGTAGAACATTCTGAAGCAACGAAAACATTGATACAAGCGCTATCTTCAGCAGAGAAGAATAAGGCTGAGAGAGCGGCGAAAAAAATAGCTCAGTCAGTATGGAATATGTTAAGCGGGATACAATCGCAGATTATTGGGGGAAATATAAACTGTGAAATGCTTTGTGTGTAAAGTGAAAGAGTAATTTGTAGAGGTGCCTTTAATCAGAGACAGAAATGCGCCGAATTTTTCCGCCTAGTTGGGATAATTTTTCTTCTATACATTCATAGCCGCGGTCAATATGGTAGATTCGGTTAACTACGGTTTCACCTTCTGCCATTAACCCAGCTAGCACTAAACTTGCAGATGCACGTAAATCAGTCGCCATTACTTCTGCGCCAGTTAGTTTCTCAACGCCTTTACAGATAGCGACATTACCTTTTAAGGTAATATCTGCGCCCATGCGTTGCATTTCTTGAACGTGCATAAAGCGGTTTTCGAAAATAGTTTCTGTAATGCTTCCTGTGCCTTCTGCAGTGAGATTAAGTGCCATAATCTGCGCTTGTACATCGGTAGGAAAGGCCGGAAAGGGTGCTGTGCTAACATTAACCGCTTTTGCTCGTCTATTACGCATATCGAGCTCGATCCAATGATCTCCAACTACAATGCTGGCGCCAGCTTGACGTAAGATATGGATAACGGCATCCAAATTGTTGGCTTGTATATCTTTTAAACGAACAAATCCTTTGGTGCACGCTACAGCTGTGAGATAGGTAGCTGCTTCAATCCGATCAGGTAAGATTCGATAATAGCCTCCTGTTAGTTGATCAACTCCTTCAATTGTTATGGTATTGGTTCCAGCATCGCTAATATTGGCGCCAATACTATTTAAAAAGTTAGCGAGATCAACAACTTCGGGTTCACGGGCAGCATTTTGTATGACGGTTGTCCCTTTTGCTAGTGTAGCGGCCATCATGAGATTTTCTGTTCCCGTCACGGTATTGGTATCGAGTTTAATGATCGCTCCTTGCAAATGTCCCTTCGCTTTGATATAGCCATTTTCAATACTCATCTGTGCGCCTAAGGCTTGCAAGCCTTGGATATGCAGATTAACTGGACGAGTTCCAATTGCGCATCCACCGGGCAGTGAAACAATGGCTTCACCGCAACGTGCTAATAATGCGCCTAATACTAAAATAGAAGCACGCATCTTACGAACGAGTGCATAAGGCGCATAAGAATCGGTCAGATCACGAGCGCTGACTTCTAAACTCATGCGTTCTCCAATTGTGAACTGAGCGCCCATACCACTGAGCAGCTCTACCATGGTAGTCACATCTTGCAAGTGAGGAACATTAAATAATGTGATCGGTTCTTCTGATAACAAACAAGCCGCTAAAATAGGTAAAGTAGCATTCTTAGCGCCAGAAATTCGTACTTCACCTTGTAACGGCGTTCCACCTCGAATGATAAGCTTGTCTACCATTTAACTCTCTAGCTATATTTTTATTGGCATGATGGTTTCTAGGCCTGCGAGTTGGATTATAGCTAACATCTGGTGGGGTAAATGGACAAACTGAATTATCTGAGATCGACGGCGGAAGTTTCTTGTCCAAGCAATTAATAAAGCGACACCACTGCTATCGCTATGTGTTACTTCCTTTAAATCAAAAATAAGGGATGCCTGTCCGAGATCTTTCAAGATATTCTGGCTTTGCTGCCATAAAAGCGGCACTGTCTCAAAACTTAACTTACCAGATAGATAATAGGTATTGGATCGCTTTTGAAATACGGGAATTTGCTTAAGTTCAAGGGAGTCGGTTGAAGTGCAAGAAATTCTATGGTCGCAGCAGAGTAGCCGTTTACGAATATAGGCGAGAACCATGGATAGCCGTGCAACAATAAAATCGAATAAATTGCACAGTCCCGAAAGTAGTCTGATATTTTTGCACCGTGTTGGCTTGTTACTCATCAGCCATTTTGCATATTATGTTGAGAAAGTTCCTGGATTAGACCATCCAGACCTCTTTGCTGTAGTTCATCAGCAAACTGGGAGCGAAAACTCTGTATCAAACTAACACCATCGACACTAAAATCATATAGTTTCCATTGATTGTTTATTCGCATTAGACGATAACTAACACTGATAGTAGGCCCGCTTTCACGAATAATACTACTGTCAACTTGCACACGAGCCAGGTTATTAAAATCGCCTCGCAATGGTAGAAAACTTACTTTTTCATTGGTATATTGCGCTAGGGCACTTGCATATGTGCGAATTAATAGAATGGTAAATTGCTGCGTGAATGCTTGCCTTTGTTCCGGCGTTGCGCTTAGCCACGCATTCCGATCTAACGCCCTACTTGACATGTTAACTAAATCAACGTGGGGCAATAAAATTTGGTCAACGATCCTATAAACAACTTGTGGCTTCGTTTTTAATGTAGCCTGGTTTTGCCGCAAAGCAGAAATTAACTGATTCGATGTATTTTGCAATAAATCGAGCGGCGAAGAAATAGCCCAGACTGCTGTATAAAACAGCAAACCAATAAAGAATATGATGACTTTGTTCATTGTTTTTTCCCCCCCGAGCTTTTTAAGCTAAAGATCAATTGTCCGATGAGATCCTCTAAAATTAATGCAGGATGCGTATCCTGAATAATACTTCCATCTTTCAAGAAAACCTGAGCGAAGCCAGGTTTCAGACTGATGTAATTAGCACCCAATAACCCCTGTGTCAGAATACTCGCCGATGTATCGGCCGGCAATTGTCGCTGATTTATATCAATGCGCATCGATACAATTGCTTTAAACTGCGTGGTATCCAGTTTTATTTCAGACACTTGACCAATCCTGACACCTGATAATGTTACAGGTGATCGGACCTTAAGTCCGCCTATGTTCTCAAAAGCAGCGCTTATCATATATCCATTACTGCCAATAGGATTGCCCAAACCACTTACTTCAAGTGCTAAAATGAGCAAAGCAATCATGCTCACTAGCATGAATAAACCAACCCAAACTTCTAATATTCTATTATGCACTTACCAGCCCCCCATCATCACGGCAGTTAATATAAAATCCAAACCTAGCACTGCTAAAGAAGAATAAACAACGCTGCGTGTTGTTGCCCGTCCAATTCCTTGCGCAGTAGGTACCGTAGCATATCCTTGAAATACAGCGATCCAGGTAACGGCTATTCCAAACACCATACTCTTGATTATCCCATTGAAAATATCATCCTTAAAATCGACAGAAGCTTGCATAACACCTAAAAAAGTGCCGCTATCTAGGCCTAGCCATATAACCCCTACCAGGTATCCACCCCCAATGGCAATCGTACTAAAAATAATAGCCAGTAGCGGCATAGCAATACAACCAGCCCAAAAACGAGGAGCAATAACATGTCGAAGTGGATCAACTCCCATCATTTCCATGCTCGCTAATTGCTCAGTAGATTTCATCAAGCCAATTTCAGCTGTAAGCGCTGATCCGGCACGACCAGCAAACAATAGTGCAGTTACTACCGGGCCTAACTCTCGTACAACACTTAAGGCGACTAGTTGACCTAATTGTTGGCTTGCTCCAAATTTATCCAAGATACTATAGCCTTGCAGTCCCACTACCAAGCCAATAAATAACCCTGATAAAATGATAATCACTAAAGACAATACACCGACAAAATAGAGCTGCTCTACCAGTAAAGGAAAGCCTTTTTTGAGATGTGGTTTACGATACAGGATAGCCCAAAGAAATAATCCTGAACGACCGACATTCGTTAAAAACCTAAGTCCAATTTGGCCTAGTAGGCTTAATGTATCAATTATCCAAATCATATTAATGGAATAAAGCTTGTGTATAGTCGACGGCAGGGTAGTGAAATGGAACCACACCATCGGGTAATCCTTGTAAAAACTGTTCCGCCTCTGGGTTTTTATTATTTTGAAGCGTTTGAGGAGTCCCTTGGTCAATAATTTTTCCGTTGGCAATGAGGTATATATAGTCGGCAATGCACATGACCTTTGATACGTCATGTGAGACTAAAATCGTTGTCATGCCTAATGCAATGTTGAGGTCACCAATCAACTTGACAATTACACCGAGCGCGATAGGATCAAGACCAGTGAATGGTTCATCGTACATAATGAGTTCTGGATCAAGCGCAATCGCTCTAGCTAATGCAACACGACGTGCCATTCCTCCTGACAACTGACTAGGCATTAAGTCAGCCGCCCCTCGTAATCCAACAGATTGTAATTTCATTAGCACAATATCACGAATCATAAATTCAGGTAGTTGCGTGTGTTCTCGCAAGGGAAAGGCAATATTTTCAAAAACGTTTAGATTGGTAAACAATGCGCCGCTTTGAAATAAAACACCCATTTTGTGGCGTAGCTGATACAGCTGAGTTCGCGACAAACTATTGATCAATTTATCATTGATAGCAACTGTTCCACTTTCTGGTTGGAGTTGTCCGCCTATCAAACGCAAAAGTGTGGTCTTTCCACAACCACTCGGTCCCATAATTGCTGTGATTTTTCCTCGAGGAATAACCAGATCGATGCCCGAAAAAATAGCGCGTTTACTACGTCTGAAATATAAGCTGTGGATCGTGACTAAATTGTCCAATTAGTTCTCCCCTTTACGCACTTTTGCAATCAAATAGTCAGTGACTTGTAGAAAACGAGTAGGATCTCCACCGACTAAACTAGGGTCAACTTTATATCGATTTTCTATAACTAAGGTAGGTGCAGCAAGAATTTTATCGTCCTGCATTAGGGTATCGCTACGCAATAATTGAGCATTAATGCCAGGAGAGAAATTAGCCATACTTTCAAATTCTTGTTGTGTAACGCCTTGTTTTATAAAAAAGGCTTCTTGCAATTTAGGATCAGATAGATTTTCTCTATCCACATGGATAGCCTTAAATATCGCGGGCGTTAACTGTTTTTCCACCCCCAACATTTTGGCAATATAAAACGCACGCGCTAAGCTTCTCCAGGTTGGTTCAAATGTGATAGGGATGCGCTCAAATTTTACATAGGCTGGCTTTTTCGCGAGCCATTTCTCTAAAATAGGTTCAAAGTGATAACAAGCCGGGCAAGCATAGCTGAAAAACTCTGTGACCTCTACAACTGTTTCGGGACTTGATGGCGGAATAATTTGTGAATGGGAGATAAGCTGATAGTCTTTACCTGCCTGAAAATTGGTAGGCGAAACCGTTTTCCCATTGTTAACTTTATTACAAGCAACTAGCACGATAGATAAAACCAACAACCCCAGGCTACGAAACGTCAGCTTAATCATACAGCCCTCTTCATTTTAAGACATCGAAGTGAATAAAAATGGGCCAGCATAACATAGCTTGTAGAAAAACGTTAAACGGGTATTAAGGGCAGCGCTATAAATTGCTCTTTTGCTTCAGTAGACCTCTTTCGAAACGTGGTAATTTAGTCAATTTCATTGTTGAACGCCTGGCTACGGTCCTCATTTACCCGCAGTAAACTCCGGTCCTCGCCAGTCGTTCGCCGCGAACTTGACTAAATTTCCGAGTAACGTGGTAATTTAGTCAATTTCATTGTTGAACGCCTGGCTACAGTCCTCATTTACCCGCAGTAAACTCCGGTCCTCGCCAGTCGTTCGCCGCGAACTTGACTAAATTTCCGAGTAACGTGGTAATTTAGTCAATTTCATTGTTGAACGCCTGGCTACAGTCCTCATTTACCCGCAGTAAACTCCGGTCCTCGCCAGTCGTTCGCCGCGAACTTGACTAAATTTCCGAGTTTCGGAAGAAGTCTAATACATTGTTGCGTTGTTGGCTACGTTGCTCATTCTGTAGTTGCGCAATACGCTACAGTTTAACTTTACCTGTTTGATAAAGTCATTATTAACTCTTTGATTATTAACATATTTTTTTAAATTTAGAACGTTGAAATAGTCCCGCATAGGTAATACTATACTACGGGGGGCGTGTAAATTTTGTAGATCATAAGGTTGTGAGATTAAATTTAAAAAATTATAAGATCCTTTGCGTTTGTTTATAAAAATTCCTTCGGAAGATAGAGGTACCCATAGGGATATTTAAATGCGATACCAAGGATTCTTGTTAAATCGTTTTTATGGAGATAACATATGTGGACTATCCCGACTCAAATACGTTACCAGATAGTTGCCCAATATCGAGGCAATGGACTTATAGTTAATATTTTGGGAAAAGGTCTGTGCTTCATGAGTAGTGCTCGTCAGATTTTCAATAATACCGATCTTTTAAGTGGATTTTCACAAGAAGAAGCAGCACTTATTGGTTATATTGTGGGTGCTGAAAATAGGCTAGGCCATTGTTAGCGCTGTTCGAAGGTTTATAATTGAAAGCACGTATCGACATTTCGTCTTTTCATTCTCACTTATCTTTGTCGAAGCGGTCTTTTTTGAAGCATTTGGTTTGTTTTGGGCAAGAACAAAATTAATCGAATGAAAATTGTGTGAATAGACTTTTTTCGAAACTCAGAAATGTAGTCAAGTTCGCGGCGAACGACTGGCGAGGACCGGAGTTTACTACGGGTAAATGAGGACCGTAGCCAGGCGTTCAACAATGAAATTGACTAAATTACCACGTTTCGCAAGAGGTCTAATGAAATTGACTAAATACCACGTTTCGAAAGAAGTCTAATAAATCAATGTAAGCAAAGTAGACTGTACAGATGTGGGGGGCAGCCATGAAACCAGATCAAGCAAGCTTAAAACAAAAAGCAGCTTATGCCGCACTAGATTTTATTAAAATGGGTCATATCATTGGTTTAGGCAGTGGTTCCACAGTAAATTATTTTGTAGAGGCTTTACTGTCTATAAAACATAAAATTGAGGGGGTAGTGGCCGCTTCTCTGCAGACTGAAAAATATCTAAAACAAGCAGGCATTCCTGTTTTAGATCTCAATTCGGTTGGGAAATTATCGCTGTATATAGATGGGACTGATGAAGTCAATGCAGAGTTACAGCTAATCAAAGGAAGGGGTGGCGCTTTAACACGCGAAAAAATTATAGCGGCTGCCAGCCAGTATTTTGTTTGTATCGCTGACGAAAGTAAATTTGTTAGCCTTCTGGGGCAGACAGCGCTTTCTGTCGAGGTTATTCCTATGGCACGTAGCTATGTTGCTAGAGAAATCGTCAAATTAGGTGGATTCCCCATTTATCGTGAAAAATTTGTTACCGATAATGGTAACGTTATTTTAGATACGCAAGGTTGGGATTTGACTGATCCTGTTCGTCTAGAACGATTGCTTAATAATATTCCAGGCATTATTTGCAATGGCTTATTTGCACAGCGTCCCGCGGATAAGCTATTACTGGCTACAGAGGAGAGAGGGATTCAAGTTCTAGAAAGATAGAACATCTCTTAAGGGCAGCTCTAGAAATCAGAAATTTTGCTTAAAGACGAGGCGCTGCTCGCTAACACCGGCGTTACCTTAAAGCAAGGTCTAATTTGTAGAGCTGCTCTTGAAGCGGCTTGCATTTGCTGCGACTAAGCGCTCTAAATAACGCTGCCAGTAAACAGCGTAATGGAGAGCTAAGTCATAGAGTGTTTCCCAACTATATATGCCGGTATTGTGGCCATCATCAAATACGAGTCTTATCGCATAATTACCTACGGCTTCTATGTCGATGACATTAACATCATGTTTACCTGCAACTAACTTTCCTTCTGATTGACCATGTGTTCTCACGTCCGCCGAAGGCGAAAACACACGTAAATATTCACAAGGCAAAACAAATTTTTCATGATTGTCAAACTGAATTTCCAACATCCTGGTTTTTTGCAAGAGTTTAATATCGAGAGGACATGGGGCAGTCATTGCTTATAAAATAAAATGGCTAAGATCTTGGTCATTAGCCAGACTCGCTAGACGTCGATTAACATAATCAACATCAATTTTTATCGATTTATGCTGATGTTCAGTGGCTTCAAAAGATATCTCTTCAAGTAAACGCTCCATTACCGTATATAAACGACGTGCTCCTATATTTTCAGTCTTTTCATTAACATCAAAGGCAATTTCAGCAATGCGTCTGATAGCGGCTGCGACAAAGCTCAATTTCAGTCCTTCTGTTCCCAGCAAGGCCTGATATTGGGTAATCAAAGAAGCTTTTGGTTCCACCAGAATACGTTCAAAATCTTCCGCCGTTAATGCCTGTAATTCAACACGGATAGGTAAACGTCCTTGTAATTCGGGGATTAAATCTGAAGGTTTCGCCAGATGGAAAGCACCCGCCGCAATAAACAAGATATGATCGGTTCTTACCATGCCGTATTTGGTAGAAACGGTACAACCTTCAATAAGCGGTAATAAATCACGTTGCACACCTTCACGGGAAACATCGGCGCCACTCATTTCACCTCGGCGGCATACTTTATCCATTTCATCGATGAATACGATACCACATTGTTCTACCTGCTCTTTGGCTTGAGAAATCAGTTCTTCTTTGTTCAATAATTTACTCGCTTCCTCTTTTTGTATAATGGGAAGAGCGTCTTTTACTTTCATACGATGCGTACGCGTACGCGAGGTTCCGACATTCTGCAACATATTTTGCAATTGGTTGGTCATCTCTTCCATGCCAGGAGGAGCCATAATCTCTACGCCCACAGGCAGTGCAGAGAGTTCTACGTCAATTTCTTTATCATTTAAAAAGCCTTCTCTCAGTTGCTTACGAAAAACATCGCGGGCTATAGATTTTTCCTTTTTTTTAAGCTCGTCAACTTCTCCGCCCGCGCTACTGCGAGTAGGAGGAACAAAATAATCAATAACTTTATTTTCAGCTGCTTGTAAAACGTGAGGTCGCAATCGACTAATTTCTTCCTCCCATAAATGCTTGAAGGCAGAATCGACTAAATCTCGTGGAATAGAGTCTACATCGCGGCCAATATAGCCTACTTCGGTAAATTTTGTTGCTTCTACTTTTAAAAAAGGACAACCAGTAATTTGAGCAGCGCGGCGCCCAATTTCTGTTTTGCCTACGCCAGAAGGCCCTATCATCAGAATATTTTTAGGGGTCACTTCTTCTCGCAATTCGGGGTCAAGCATCATACGACGCTTACGATTACGTAAAGCGATCGCAATCGCTCGTTTTGCATCATTTTGTCCAATGATATAACGATCGAGCTCTTGCACAATCTGCCTAGGCAGTAAATCAATTTTAGTATGTGCCGTCAGCGCAGCATCTTTCGAATTGGATTCAGTCTTTCCTGAATTTTCCTCTGGAAAATTAGCATCCATTTTTATTAGCTCGGAAGTTTCATTAGTTTCATCGGTAGATTTACCCAATAGATCCAATAAATTAGTTTTCATCATTAGACCTCTTTCGAAACGTGGTAATGTAGTCAATTTCATTGTTGAACGCCTGGCTACGGTCCTCATTTACTCGCAGTAAACTCCGGTCCTCGCCAGTCATTCGTCGCGAACTTGACTCCATTTCTGAGTTTCGAAAGAAGTCTAATAGACCTCTTTCGAAACGTGGTAATGTAGTCAATTTCATTGTTGAACACCTGGCTACGGTCCTCATTTACTCGCAGTAAACTCCGGTCCTCGCCAGTCATTCGCCGCGAACTTGACTCCATTTCTGAGTTTCGAAAGAAGTCTATTGGATAAATAGCAGAAGAATGTATTTTTATTTTTTAGTAGTCGCACAATCAATCTCTTCAATAGTATGTTGATGATTAGTAAAAACGCAAATATCTGCTGCAATACTTAAACTTTTTTCAACAATACTGCGCGCACTTAATTTTGTATTTTTAAATAAGGCTAAGGCAGCAGATTGAGCATAAGCACCGCCGGAACCAATCGCAACAGAATGATGTTCCGGTTCAATGACATCACCATTACCACTCAACATAAACGACTTTTCCTTATCTGCAATCACTAACATGGCCTCTAAACGGCGCAATATACGATCAGTACGCCAATCTTTAGCGAGTTCAAGTGCAGCCCGTAGCAAATTGCCTTGATGTTTTTGCAATTTCCCCTCAAACAAGTCCAACAAGGTAAAGGCATCGGCGGTAGCTCCTGCAAACCCGACTAACACCTGATCGTTATACAACTTGCGAACTTTTTTGGCATTGCCTTTTAGGACGACAGCATTTCCCAAAGTTACTTGACCATCTCCACCGATAACGACCTTATCATCTCGTCGAACCAATAATACTGTTGTACCATGTAAAGCTTGCACAGCTCACCTTTTTGATTTTCCAAACAAACACACTGAAGGTCACTAGAATGGTGGCTTTCCTGTCCTTTTTCAAGTCCTGCCATACTAAGTTAAACTATTGTCTTGATGATCATCCGCCTAGTTTTTGTTTTTTCCTATCTGCAAACGGATGCTTAATTCTCTCGCTACTCTATATACGGTTATCGATTGTAGGCCTTAACTGGACCTCTTGCGAAACGTGGTAATTTAGCCAATTTCATGAGACCTCTTGCGAAACTCAGAAATTTAGTCAATTTCATTGTTGAACGCCTGGCTACGCTGTTCACTTACCGCGAGTAAACTGCGCTGCTCGCCAACACCGTGCCTCGTCTTGAAGCAAAATTTCTAATTTCTAGAGCTGCCCTTCACTAAAATTGATTCTATTCCCGCTAAATTTAGACGTTTTTGTTGCTGAGAAGCGAGCGCTAATCTTGAATAAGGACCCATAAATAGCTGATAGTTTATCCTTTTATTGACCTTATTGATTTTGCTCTGCACCGGAAATCCTTTTAGAAGCGCTTGGGCTTGATATTGTTCGGCGAGTGTAACCTTTTGGAAGTTTCCTAACACAAGAATGTAGGTATCATTGCTGAGTTGGTTGATTTCTCTGTCCAACTGCTTTTTGGCTTCTATCATTGCAACTTGTTCAGGGTTTGCATTGATTAAACCGGTTAATGGTTTTTTTAAACGCGAGGAAACAGATACTGTATTGCTAGTTATTGCTGTATCAGCTTGTTGTCCATCAGACAGCGTAAGGTTATTTATTGACTGAGAGGAAGATGGCAATGGGTCTTGTGGCAATATGTTATAAAAATCAAATTTTGGTTCCGGTGGCTTTACTGCCGGCGTACTACCTACCGTTTTTTGTTTTAAATTGCTTGTAGTTTGTTGTGCTATTGGTCGTTTCTTATGGGATTTTAAGAAAAATAACCCCAGCCCTAGTATGATCAAACTTATAAGCAATCCTAGCCTTATCCAAAGACGATTACGTTGCGATCGTCCTTTGCGATACGTTGCATATTTAGCATAATCTCTTGCCATTACATCACTTCCGGCGCGTCTACGCCTAGTAAATTTAAACCGTTGCCTATCACTTGTTGAGTAGCCACTATCAAATTCAGTCGTGCATTGCGTAAATCATCTGCTTCTACTAGAAAGACATGTTGATTGTAATAGGCATGAAAAGCTTGTGCTAAATCTCGTAAATAATGGGCTATAATATGAGGCTCATAGCAACTTGCTGCTTGTTCCAGCATTTCAGGATAACGAGTTAATAAAATTAATAAATCAATTTCTTGTTCTTCTTTCAATAGTGCCAATGCGTTTGTACCAATTCCTTGTTGCCATGTTAATTTTTTTGCAGTCAATTGACGTAGCACGCTACAGATTCGAGCGTAAGCATATTGCAGATAATAGACAGGATTATCATTAGATTGTTCTTTGGCAAGTGCTAAATCAAAATCCATATGTTGTTCCGCACGGCGCAATACATAAAAAAATCGAGCAGCATCACTACCGACCTCTTCGCGCAATTCACGTAAAGTAATAAATTCACCACTACGCGTAGACATCTGTACTTTTTCTTCTCCTCTATAGAGGGTAGCAAATTGCACTAGCAGTGCCGTTAAATTCGTTGCGGGATAGCCTAATGCCTGAATTACAGCTCGAATTCTGGCGACATAACCGTGGTGGTCAGCACCTAGCACATTTATTATTTTTTTAAAACCTCGATCTTCCAAAATAGAAAGCCGGTATGCTGCATCGGCTGCAAAATAGGTTGCTTGGCCGTTTTCTCGGAGTAATACTCGGTCTTTATCATCGCCAAATTCTGTTGATTTAAACCATAATGCACCAGAAGCTTCGTAGGTATGAGCGCTCGCTTTTAATCGTGCGATCGTTTTATTGACAAAGCCTGAAGTGAATAAACTGTTTTCCGAAAACCAGCAATCAAAATTAACCTTAAAAGCGCTTAGATCTTCTTTAATATCTTGTAAAATTCCGTTTAAAGCGGTGTCAAATATTATTTGATAATCAGTGGAACCCAACAAAGCTTTCATTTTTAAGATCAAGGCATCAATATAGATTTCTTTATCTCCACCTTGCGGCTCATCAGCAGGCATATCTGCAAACACGAGTGGGGCTTGTTTATGGAATTGGTGCCCATAATGTGCTAAAAGCGGCGTAACGATTTCATGCAAATAAGCGCCACGATAAGCGTTGCTCGGAAAAATAAACGTTTCTCCGCAGGCTTCTAGATAACGTAACCAAACGCTAGTTGCTAAAATATTCATTTGTCGGCCTGCGTCATTAACGTAATAGTCCGCGCAAACTTGGTAGCCCACGGTTCTCAATAATCTAACGAGGGAATCGCCATAGGCGGCACTTCGGCCATGGCCTACATGTAAAGGTCCCGTAGGATTCGCTGAAACATATTCTACCAAGATAGCTTCGCCCTTGCTTGCTTCCGACGCCCCAAATTGTTTTTTTTGCGTTAAAATTTGCTCAATAATCGGATACCAGGCCGTTTTTTTCATGTAGAAATTAATAAAACCTGGTCCTGCTATTTCAACTTTTTCTACTAGTGAGGTGGCTTTCGAGTAAGTCATATGCTCTAATATTTGCTTTGCTAATTGTCGCGGTTCTTTTTTCAAGGACTTAGAAAGCACTAAAGCAATATTACTAGAGAAATTTCCATGTGATTTTTCTCTTGCATAATCCACTTGAATAGTAAAAGGAAGAGAAGAGGGTAGTTCCTTCAGCGCCACTAGAGCAGTTTTGATTTCTTGTTGAATAATATGCTTCATAAATGCTCAGTCGGTAAGCACAACAGGTCTCGGATTATAACCTAATAGGCTTAGAGAAAAATATAGGGGCATTTTTTTTCATGTAGAGGGGTATATACCTGGCAAAATTGCTGGCAGAGGGTTACTATAGCTACCAGAAGAATAACAAGGAGAAAATAATCTCATGAAACGATTGGTCTGTTGTGCATTGGCCTGCTTTTTTTGCTTTTTTGTCCCTCTTGTAGTCGCACAGACAGCTACCCCGTTTGTGGTCAAAAACGAGGCTATTGGAACTTTTTCTGGATTGGATATTCGAAATCCGGTTAACGTAGTCATCGAGGCAGCTCCGGCTATTTCAACCCCTACTTTGCAAATTCTGGGAGATCCTAAGTCGGTTGCTGCTACCACATGGGCAGTAAAAAACCACATCTTATACCTCGCAACAAAGTGGAATTATTGGCCACGCCAAGGCGATCGCTTAACCATCAAGGTAAATGTCTCTCCCTCTCAACTAAATCAAATTCGTTTTACTAGCAATGGTTGTTTAATAGGAAAAGGGTTAACGGGATCTTTGACGCTTACTACAAAAGGAAGTGGTTGCATCAAACTCTGCGCGAATAAACTAAATTTGAAATCGCTCACTGTCGATGGGAAAACGAGCATCATGCTATATGACATTGATAGTACAAATCTAGTGGTGCAAGGTAGAAATAATGGGAAAATTAAAATAGAAGGTGATGTTGCATTACAGTCCATCCGCGTAGCTGGAAATGGAAGTTTAATGGTCTACTGGGTAGATACCCCCTGCCTGAAAATAAGCGCAATGGATACTGAAAAAATTGTTCTGGCAGGCGTTGTCCGAAATTTAGATGTACAGCTAACGGGGAAAACATGTTTACTCGCCAAACAGCTGCAGGTCGAAAACGGTTTTGTGGAGACACAAAATCAAGCTCAAGCGGAAATCACTGTTAGAGATAGATTGAATGCTTTAGCTAAAGACAGAAGCGTTATTTACTATTCTCCAAACGTTGATTTTATAAGTTCCTATACTGAAAGTAGTGGGCTAGTGCTTAGCAATTAAAAGAATTTGTTGTTTTGAAAATAGCGCGAATAGCGCGAATTGCCTCGAGTTATTTGACTAGTATAATTTCAACACGGCGGTTTGCTGCACTTGCTTTTACGCTTCGATTACTGGCAATTGAACCGTAATTACCGAATCCTTTAGCACACAAGCGCTGAGATTCAATTCCTTCCGACCACAAGAAAGCTAGCACGGAATTAGCTTGGCGTAGTGATATTTCATTTGCCGTTTGTGGATCATAAGTATCATCCGTATAACCCACCACTTGAATGAGTCCGTTATCGTATTTTTTTATTGTGTGCATCATACTTGCTAGTTGCTCTGAACATTCTGTCGTCAAATGTCCATTGGATTGAAAACAGGCATCGCTGTAGAGGATAACCCGTAAACGATCAAAATCTTGAATTACTTGAACCCGCGAAGCTAGGTTCTTTTTTTTATCAGCATCTGTTTCGCTTGTTTTAATTTTAGCATGATGAGGTAAGTCATCGGTCTGGCTAGCGGTCGTACAGGCAGAAAGCAATCCGGTTATCAATAAACAACAAAAAATTGGCTTTATTTTTTTCATAAAATAATGACTTGTTGATGCCCCCAAACAATTAAATTTTGTACACTAGGCCAGAAACGGTAGGAGCTTCAGTAGCTTATTTACAAGTATGACTTCTCCAGTCAGTCCGATCCTAGACTTTTAGCACTCTAGCATAATAAAACCCATCCGTACCATGGGCTGTTGGAAAAATTTGTCGACCTATTCGGCAAGCGACCCCCCATGTAGCCTCAATGGGAGACTCCTTTGCATTGGATTGTTGGGATAAAAAACGCTGCAATACATCCTGATTTTCTTCAGGTAATACTGAACATGTCACATAGAGCAAGAGGCCGTTTGGCTTAAGTAATGGCCAAAGAGCCGACAGCAGTTCAAATTGTTGTTCAGCGAGCTTGGCAATATCTTGCTCTCTGCGTAATAGCTTAATGTCAGGGTGTCGGCGTATAACGCCCGTACCCGAACAGGGCACGTCAAATAAAATTCTATCAAATGTTGCATCGCGACAAGTCGTCCTAAATGCTTGTACTGTGTTACAAATTAACTGTACGTTGCTTTGGTCCAACTTTAAACGGGAAAGGTTATCTGCTACTTTTTGCAAACGATTTTTATCGTGATCGAGGGCTATACAAGTATGTAGATTTGGTTGCGTTTCTAAGATATGTGTTAACTTTCCACCCGGTGCGGCGCAGGCGTCTAAGACATGTTGCTGGGGTTGTAGCATCAATAAAAAAGCAGCTAACTGGGCTGCAGTATCTTGTATAGAAATTTCTCCCTCGGCAAATCCCGGCAAGCTAACAACATGACACGTGTCAGTGAGTGTGATGCCTACTTCACTGAGGGAACTTAGTGTTGCCGTTATCTGTTTTGCGTTTAGTTTTTGTAGATAATTGGCTGGAGAATTTTGTAAAGCATTAACTCGTAAGCTGATGGTGGGCGCTTGATTGTTTATATCCAGAATGGTCTGCCATCGTTCTGGCCAGGCTTGTTGCAATCTTTCTATGAGCCAGTGTGGGTGCGCATAGTGCGCTTTCTGGGGTAATTTCTTTAATAAAGCCACTTGTTGACGTTGGAATGATCGTAGCACGCCATTAATCAGTGGGACAGCCCATTCTTTTTTGAGTGCTCTTGCCGCTTGCACCGTTTCATGAATAGCTGCATGGGCAGCCGTTTTTAAATAAATAAATTGATAAAGTCCAATTAACAGTAAGGCGTAAATATCTTGATCATGCATACCGAGTGGTTTTTTTAATAAGTAAGAACAAATCTGTTTTAAAGGCTCATTCCAGCGAATTACACCGTAAGATAATTCTTGGATAAATCCTCGATCTCGAGAATCGGCGCCAGCAGCCAAATCTTTCGCGAAGGCTTCTGTTAATGATCGCTGCTCTGTGACCACACGAGAGATTATTTGCGCAGAAAGCGCGCGAGAGTTAAGCATGGCCACGACCTAAGCATGTGCCTGGAGAGAATAAATGAGATTTTGCATGAAGTAGCTCAGCAACAGGTAAACAGCGTCCTCCGGGTAATTGCAATTGCAATAAACGCACTATACCTGTGCCTGTTGTGACATCAATGCCTTTCGGTTTTGTCTCTAAAATAACACCCGGCACCGCGTTTACTGTCGTTTGTTCTACGACTTGTGCAGACCAAATACGTAGTATAAGCTGATCCCGCCATGTATAAGCAATGGGTTTAGGGTTAAAAGCGCGTATCATTCTATCAATAGCTTCGGCACTTTGTTGCCAATTAATTTCTGCTTCCGCTTTATCAATTTTTTTGGCGTAAGTGCTATCCTTATCATTCTGTATTTGTAATTGATATTTTCCTTGTTGTAGGGTATCTAAACTCGTTAACAAAGCTTTTGCTCCCAATTTTGATAAACGGTCTTGTAAGGTTTGGCTAGTATCTGTTTTTTCTATTTTGCAAGCGATTTGCTGAAAGATCTGACCGGTATCTAAGCCTTCATCCATTTGCATGATACTAATACCCGTTTCACTATCACCGGCTAAAATAGCACGCTGAATCGGTGCTGCCCCACGCCAGCGTGGTAATAATGAAGCGTGGACATTGATACAGCCAAAAGCCGGAGTAACTAAAATGGATCGCGGAAGAATAAGGCCATAGGCGACAACAACGATGAGTTCTGACTGCCATCGCACTAATTTTTCTTGTTCATTTACATCACGCAGCGTCAACGGTTGATAGACAGGAATACCCTTTTCTAATGCAAGTTGTTTCACTGGACTCATCAGCAAACGGCGCCCCCGACCTTTAGGCCGATCGACTTGTGTGTATACTGCAAGTACACGATGCTTCGACGCCAACAAAGCCTGCAAACTTGGTAAGGCAAATTCAGGTGTACCGGCAAAAATGATATTCAAGGCCTAGCCTGTTTTTTCTTAATTTTTTCCAATTTTTTAAGGGCCAATTGACGTTTCAGTGGGGACAAATAATCTAAAAACAATTTGCCGTTGAGATGATCAATCTCATGTTGAATGCAATGGGCTAATAGGCCCTCCGCCTCTATTTCATAAGGTTTGCCATATCTATCGAGTGCTGATAGTTTTAGCCAAAGAGCGCGAGGCACTTTATCATAGATACCAGGAACTGACAGACAACCCTCTTCCATGGGAGTTTCGTCTCTCCTCTCAGTGATTTCAGGATTAATGAGGCAGAAGGTTGATGATTTATTAGCAGAAGCATCAATAACAGCGAGCTTTTTGCTGATAGCAATCTGTGGTGCAGCTAAACCAACTCCTTTAGCGGCATACATCGTTTCGAACATGTCTTCAATGAGTTGCTGCAAATTGGTATCAAAGACCGTTATGGCTTCTGTAGGGGCTCGTAAACGCGTATCAGGCACGTGGATAATGGAGTATATTGTCATATTTTATGAGCAGTTTCTAGGCTGCGATTCTCCTAATTTTAACCGACTTAGTCAATTGTCGCAGTTTTGCAAACAGGATTCTACAGGTAAAAATATAGCTAGCTCATGCAGCAGTTGCATCCCTAAAACAAGGATGCTATTTTCTGCTCCTGTTTTTTTATGCGAAATTTGTTTAATAGACTTCTTTCGAAACTCAGAAATGTAGTCAAGTTCGCGGCGAACGACTGGCGAGGACCGGAGTTTACTGCGGGTAAATGAGGACCGTAGCCAGGCGTTCAACAATGAAATTGACTAAATTAC
>Ga0210402_10002312_pt1 | contig 18653 bp, 20 predicted proteins | sample IncBWC7MmetaG_FD_161055 | JGI IMG/M metagenome (GOLD analysis project Ga0210402, IMG submission 161055) | Forest soil microbial communities from Barre Woods Harvard Forest LTER site, Petersham, Massachusetts, United States - Inc-BW-C-7-M | ecosystem: Environmental > Terrestrial > Soil >... | reverse complement strand
TAGGCCCGACACGCTGTTGGCATGCTGTCCCGAACCCCGGATACAGGATACACGTTCATGGACTTTCTTCAAATAAATGATCCATTCCAGCGCGACGCACCTGCCTAATACAGCTGGCCCCGTGGATGTATTTTTCTTGAACGGATTTATGCGGCACTTCGTTTCTCATCATGAACACATTCCGGTGTGTGGAGTTTTCCTTAGGCTAATACGCATCTTGTGAAAGGGAAGTTTCGGAGCATGCCGATTATTCTTCCCTACGACAATCCACACGTCTCAAGGGAAAATCGGCGCTTACATTTCAACTCGTGTTGTTCCTCGATCATGCTGGTCTCGACTTGTGCATTCGGATCCTTGCTCCACTGACCACGGCTCAGTATGAACCCTTACTTCTCTGCCGACACGTTTACTGTATTATATTCATCTTTATCTTTTATATCCACGTTCCCGATCGGCTCATTGACTATCAGTCGGAAACCCAGAACAGTTTACCAATAACCGAGGTATAAAGGCAGAGACGTGAATGGGTTATGCCCTTCCAGAGCTCGTACTCCGGTTCACAACGCACCTCACTGTTCTCCCCTCTTCGACAAAATGACTACTGCATCCAATGATATTCTGTCTTGGACCAACCAAGACCCTCGCGAGAGCCAGCTCTTCAACTCGTGGGGAGTACTCTACCGTTTTCAAGTGCGTTGCTTCATCTTCATTCGTGCTCACAACCACCGACTCTTGCACTGCAGACGAATGTCAACCCTAATGGGCAGAGTATAACGACGTTGTGGCGGGCCATCCGTCCGAACAAAGAAGACCGAGTAGCGAAACTCGAATGGGCCGCAAACGGGGGCCTTGGTCGCGTCGTCATTGGAAAGGTTAGCCGTCCCTTTTACGGCATATTTATGGCATATTATCGACCTTGTTATAACCTATTACATGCAACAGAACACGCTGCCTATGTCCGACCTTGTCCGGCCAGATCCCCGCATCTATGTGAGTCTCTATACTGCTCGCACGAGCTGGTTATTTATCCTCCTCCAGGGTGCCCGCGTATTCAATGGTCCTGATGGTCTACAATATCGCTGGCGACCCAGCTCCAACGGCCCAGACGTCGTTGTAAGTCGGTCGATTAAAAATATGTTGATGGTACAGTTGACTGACTGTCTGAGGGTGTAGCTGCAAGATGCCAACGGTGTGGTCATTGCGTTCTTCCGACCCACCCGACAGACGCGTTACCAGATAGGGGACGTCTTCGGAGAGCTGCACTTCGTCCGCACGGCTGGCGCTGGTACAGTGGTACGCTTGTTCCTCCCCTATATGAGATCTTGTCAGCCAATTTGTTTTTCACTTTCCCTTAGATGCATCCTCCCATCATGGACACTGTTACCGTCACCGCCATGCTTTATCGCTTCTGCGCAGCATGGAACCTCTGACATTTTTCTGTCAACACCAAAGCAAAAGTGCCATAGTTTCCTGGGGTTGTTACAATATTTCTTTACCTTGGTGTACCATACCGTGGCGTTCCCGATATCTATTCGTGACGATGTTCAAATTCAATCGTCAACTGACATGGTACCCCCGAAGGATTTTGCTTCTCCGATGAACCCGGTGTAGCGATTTCCAAAGATGATATCGGTTGTAAAAAAAAATCCATCGCCATGAGCCTGACTCACGTGAAAAACTGACAGGCAGCAAAACTGACTGAGTTGAAATGTGCGACACGATGCAGTCACTCCGGAAGACATACAGGTACAATCGCCAGTGAAAATTTTAGTCACCCGACCCGTCCTCGTTGTTCATAATTTCATCTTGACCTGAGAGTCCTGCCCTTCTGATGATGACAAAAAATCGAGAATCTTATCCACGGTACGAATGACCCATTCAGTTCCTTCATCGCTCGAAAGCCACGCATCCTCCTTGCTCTGATTCTTCATATTGCGAGCCTTAAGAAGCCCGAAGACATGGCTCGTAAGCTGCGGACCGACTCGCTCCTCTGCACGAAGACAAGCAGTTCCAACAACCGAGCCCTGTACTTGACTGAGATTCCCCTGATCGGGATCGTCAACGCCCGCTGTGTCAGAGTAGAACTTGGTCCCCCCAGGCATGGGCGCAAGGACAGAGCCGTAGCTCTGGATGATAAACGCTGCATCGAATGGGGATGGATTAGCATCCATCGGCCTCGAATTCGACATAATAGGATCTCCGAGATCGACACGATGCAGAATGGGGTGATAATTGGTCGAGTTTGGAAACAAAGTGTCAAGTTTGTGGAAACGTGTGACTCACAAATGAAGTCTGGGTGATATGACCCTAATTTGTCGTGGAGTTTATCGGCGAGGGGGGAGTAGATAGAATCCCAGAGGGCTCTGCCTCGCGTAATTACTGATTCAATAGTCTCGGGTGTCGCTGTCCTGCAAAGATTGACATCATTATCGGTGAAATAAATGGTAATAGAACCCTTAAACTTGTGCCCGAAATCATTCATACCTTCGAGATTGTGTCCTCAAAGCCGTTTTTACGTCGTCGTCGAGTGCTTCGTGCAGAGCAGCGAGGGAAAGAATAGTCTGCAAATTCCGATCTAAGTCCTTCATCCCTCTGACGTACCACTTGAAGGAGACAATGCAAGTACTAGCAGGCAGTAACTTACCCGAGGGACACCCACGAAGATCGCGCTCTTCAATGCTGACTCTCGCATTAGGGCTGCTTTATTCACAGATTCCGTAATGCTGCTTCGCGAATTGACATCACTCGGGTCTGTCCTCGTCACAAAGCGGTACAAGTGGGCCACAGATGAGGGACGATTTGCCGTGAGGAGCGTGCACATCTGGAGATCTAGAGTTACAGTCAGATTCGAAACGAATCCCAGTCCATCACACCGTCAACACCAGCCAACCCGTCTCTGCTTTCTTATCCTTTGCATCACCGAAAGTGCTTGAGAATATTCGATTCAATTTCGCAGGAGGAGGACTTGCGAATGCATTCGGGTTGCGTTGTGACAGTAGTTGTTTGATCGACACCGGAAGATGTTTGACCATCGAGAAACGACCCGGATTGGGGATGTTGAACGAGAGCTTCGAAGTTTCAACAGATCTCAACTGTGACCTTTGTCCATTTCACTGCCATTTACGGACCTAACGACAAATCTCTTCTATTTTCGCACCAGTTCCACGGTTAAAAAGGGCTTGCGCCACGACGATGTTGGAGTACTATACTATGATGCGCAGCACCCTACCATCAAGGATGTGAAAGCAAAGATCGATAAGCCAGTACCAGGAACATTAATCATTTACCAAAAACGTCAAGTCGAAAGGCCGCCGAACGCCCGCACAACAGGGCTGCGGGTTAGAAGTATTAGAGAACTAACTAAAGAGGGGATGCGGGGTTGTGAGGGGTATCGGTTGGAGCATATCCAATTGAAAATGCAGTGAATATGATGTAGTGGTCAGTCTCAAGAAGGAGGTATGTCGCAAAAGGGCTGCATGGGTATACCAATCCTTAATTGAAGTACTGGTAACCAAGCGCGGTTGGTGCACCGCTTGGTGCCATAAGCTGGTTGAATGCATTGACGCCTTGCATGTCGTGCATCACACCTAAGAAACGATTGAAATTAGAATTGAAAAGAAGAAAGGCGAATAAATGCTTACCGAATGGGAAGTAGTGGGCAACCCATGGTGTGTTGTCCATGAAAGAGGAGATTTGTTGATGGAAGCTGTTGGTTTGGGCCTGGCTGCACTGAGGGCCACCATTGAAGTTCTGCGAGGAAGGACCATTATCAGTATGTGGTGTTATTAGGTAAGAGGAATGAACCAACATACCTGGCAGGCATACTCAGTGGCCCAGACGGGGAGGTTGAAAGTGTTATGGAAGTCGGTGATGTACTCAATGAAGCCTTGAGGAGTGACATCATAATAGTGGATAGCAATGCCATCAAACTAAGAATTGTGGTGTATCAGGATGGTTGGAAATAAAGGGGTCGAGAGAAGCTCACTGAGCAGCCACCGCAAGCTTTGAAGAAGTCCTGCATCCATATCTTACCCGCGGGTGACGAGGAGGTCGCGGGTGAGATAAGCTGGTAACCTTTAGCTTTGAGGGGCTGAATGTACTGTTGCCAAAGCTGTGCGCCACGCTGGGGGGACATATTAGACTGCCCGCTCTCGTTAGGCCTGTCCAAAGTGTCAAATGAGAATTCAGATAAGAAGGGACGCCACGTACTCATTGAAGCCCAAAACAGTGTTGGCATAACCCTGAACGACAAGCCGCGCGAAGTCATCAATTTGATCCTCACCCCACAACATGGGGATGGCATTGAAGCCGAGGCTCTTGGCTAAAGGGGGAAGTTCGGGACTCCATGTATACAGGCTTTTACCAAATGGTTGAGTTCGGGCAAAAAAAGGTCTTCAGTGTGGTGGACTCACGCGCCGACTTTGCCACTCTTATACTGAGAGAGAGAAGGGTCATTGCCATTGGCCCAAGAAACGCCAACCTTGCCGCCACCGCTGTGGCCAAAACCACTGCCACCACTGCTACCACTGCCGCCGCCGGAACTGCCGCCCGAGCTGCTAGAGACGGCATCGTTGTGGCCTGTGTTCTGGGCAGGGGGGGTTTTGGCAGGGGGGGTTTTGGCAGGGGCGGATGTAGTGGTAGGGCGAGGTTTGCAGCGTTTGGAGGAGCCTCCGCGCTTCCTCTTTGCAATGGAGTCGTGGCCACGGAATGCGTGACGAGCAACGTTGTGAGAGCCTGAAGAGAGGGCATTCACTGGTGTTGCTCCAAAGGAGCACGCAAAAATTGCGAGAGAGGAGATTGCGAGCAAGTTCAAAAGTTTGATAGCGGCCATGGCCAATTGCCTTGCTGGTGATCGTAAAGGAGAGTGAAGGAGTGAGGGGTAAAGGAACGTAGAGAAAGCCTATATGAGAAGCGTTGGTAGGAAGAAAAGAACTATGAGGTTGATTATTCGGCCATTCAAATTTTAAATCACGGTTCTTGCCGAAAATACCAACGCACGGACCAGCTAGTCGATTATTATTTAAATTCAGTAATGATTTCGTGTGAAGTGCCTGATCATGTTAATTTCAGGATGCGTAGTTAGCCTGAGCTAGTACTTACCAATATTTGAAGTCTTGAACCGACTGAGCTCCTTACACCGGTACTCTACTACCGCCTATCTCTCCGACTTGTCTTGTATCTGCCTAGAGATTCGTTGTACATGTGCCGCCAACACAGCTCAGCACCCACCACATGTCCTCGCTGTCATAGCGACATCAACCGTTTGTCCACAATGGGTCGGAGTTTTGTGTTGTTTGCGTACAAAAAGCTCATGCAGCCACAACCTTCATTTTCTCCCAACCTTCAAGTTTGACACGAAGAAACCGGTTCAACAAGTTCAGACCTCGTCCATCCCACTACAAAAACTCACCAGTTCCACCCGCTCAAAATGTCTGACGCCCCCGCCGCCCAAGTTACCGAAAATGGCGCGCCTCCGGCTATGCAAGAGAAAGAAGAAGCCCCTGGATTCAAGGTAGCATTTTTCTTCGTCTTTCGCTCGATCGTTTTATTCAACTACTTACTCAGGTCTTCGCTGGAAATCTTGCGTATTCCACTACGGATGAAGGGCTGAAGGCTTTCTTTGCACCTGTTCAGAGCGACATGTACGTGGCACCTTGCACAGCATTTGCTGGCAACCCATCTTTTGCCACAATCTTAATATTGCATGTTTTAGCCTCTCCGCCCAAGTAATTCTACGAGGCACCCGCTCGGCGGGCTACGGCTTCGTCGCTCTCTCAAGCGCAGAGGCCGCGCAAAAGGCTGTCGACCTTCTTGACAAGAAGGAGCTCGATGGCCGACAGGTAATCGTCGAGGTTGCCAAGCCGTCCGACCAGAAGGACAAGGAAAAGAAGGAGAGGAAAGCCAAGAGGAGACCCGGCAGGCGCGGCAGCAAGGCTGTTCCCGGGGAGGTCTCGGAGGCTGAGGCTAACGGCGACTCTACAAAGGCAGAAACTACCGCTACTCCCGGCACTGACGAGGCAGCCAAGCCCAAGAAGAAGAAGAAGAAATCCACTGTAAATCTCCTTGTCGTACATCCTGCCTAGATTCCCCACTAACCCCTTAATATCTGTAGCGCAAGCCCAAGACCAAGTCTGAAATAAATTTGTTTGAGTCTACTGAAGGAGACGTTTCGGACGCTGCTGCTGCGGATGCTTCCGCAACCAAAAAGGCGGCTCGTACTCGCAAGCCCAAAACACCCCGTCCTCTCCGCCCCGCTGGTGAGGATCCCGTGGGCGAACCGTCCAAGACCATGCTTTTCGTTGCCAACCTTGGATTCAACATTGATGACGCTGGCCTCTCTGCCCTATTCACGGACGCTGGCATCGCTGTTACCTCGGCCCGCATCGTACGCAGGAGGTGGGGACAGCCCAGGAAGAGCAAGGGCTACGGCTTTGTCGATGTTGGTGGCGAGCAAGAGCAGAAAAAGGCCATTGCGGCTCTCGAAGGCAAGGAGGTTGGCGGAAGGGCTATTGCTGTCAAGATCGCCGTCAACACCCCTCATGAGGACGATGTCGAGGGCGAAACGGAAGCGGTTCCCGCTCCTGCTGCCACCTAATGATCACAATACCTCATTTTCGCCAAGTCCCCTATCCACTCCAATTCATGCTGCTGCTACGTTATCGCTTTATATGCCACTGAACTGCTCTTGTTGATAACGTCGACCAATTTGCTAACGTTACCCCGTACGTTTATTAGCCAAGTGGTAAGGTGTCGTTTCCTTAGTTTATAATAACTTGTAGTGTCACGACTCACGACACATTTGTTCCATAATTATGCTTATGTCCAAGATCAAATTTCTGAGTTTTATGACTGAAAACGACGCGTTGTTTGTATAATGTTTATGCCACAATGTCCGACGATGAAGATGACTACCTCTCAGACAAGTTTCTAGTCAACTCAGCTTCGACATCCTCGGCACCCAAATCCTACGCACAAATTCGGAAGGAAGCCGAGCGGCAGGCCAAACTCAAGAATGAGCAGAACAAGCTCAAAAGCCGGCGCCAGCGGGAGCTAGAATCCAGAGAAGAGGGTCTCAGCAAGAGTCTCTTCGAGCGAGTAAAGGAGGAAGAGGATGCCGGTGTTAGCTCGGGAAATAAGGCCTTGTCGATCATGATGAAAATGGGGTTCAAGCCCGGGCAGTCCCTTGGGAAAGCAACTGATACGAATGTCTTTGGCCAGGCCAAGAGTCCCGAACGAGTGGCTTCGCATTCTGGTGCAGAAGGTGTCTCTGCGATTCAAGTCGACTCGGCTGAACCTAAGCTCCACCACAAGATTGAACCGCTACCGTTGAATGAATGGGCAGGTTCGTCATTAGCATATTCTTTCCTTGCAACATCATGAAAATAAGTCGGGTTTTCCCATGGTTGTTGTCTAGGGAAGAAAGGGATTGGTCTAGGGAAACGCGGCCGGTCCCCTACCTCTGCAGAGAGAGTTGCAAAGATGGCCAAGATGGCTGATGAGGCCATTCACCACGATTTCCGCGATCGTGCAAGGCAAGATTACGAGGAGCGACGCGCTGAAGGGAAACTCAGCCCTGCCCAACGTACCTGCGTAACTCTAGACGAGAAAGCAGGGAAATCGGTAAGGTTCATGATCTATTCTTGTGAGCTTGATTATTGAGAGCTACAATATACTTTGTGGGAAAACAGTTCAACGTTCTTTGGCTGAACCCCAGAGACCCCGAATCCTTCCCTGCTGGTCTGACAGATGCTCTCGCACTTCATACAACCTTGGTGATCCCACCACACCATGATCGTCCGGACAACACTTATGAATCTCGTCTCCGACGACAAATGCAAGCCGATGCCCTCCAACCACTGACGTCCGTAGATGATGACATAAAGACCCTTGCGACGAGGAAATCGCCGATCGCAGAACACGATTTCTCGTCGGATGTTTTAGAGGAAACTGTTCAATTCTTGCGTCTCCATGTCTGTTGATTTCCCTATTGCCTACGGACCCTTCTTCTAACCCTCTTGCATTTGCAGGCACAGGATAGATTGCAACTCGTCCTTTCGTATCTACGCGACAAGTACGCCTATTGCTTTTGGTGCGGAACTCAATACAGTGATGACGAGGAGATGGAGGATCAGTGTCCTGGGCCTAATGAAGAATCTCATGACTAATTCCTCGTATTAGCCACCCAACTGTGGTGGAAATCGTACTATCAGTTTACCTTTCACATGACTTCAAAAGCGCCGAAATAAACTCATCATGATCAGGCAACCAGTTACGCTATCGCTTTGAGACCCCAGGTTAACGTTATTATACTTAAGGCTACAATGTCCAGTGATGTAACAAATTATTTGTTATGGGGACCCAAGAAAAGTAGTCGATAGAAAGTGGACTAAGGCAATGAGCGACAAGGCCAAACCAATGCGAAACGTTCTGGACCAAGGGTTGAAATCCATAAACTCGTACAGAATGTATTTAGATGCTGCTTCCTTTTATAATGTACAGCGGCCGTCCATATGTTAAAACGAGTGACCCAACAGTTCAGGCGATGTGGATGATAGTGCGGCGGCGGGGGTGGTGTTCTCTCAAATCAGCAGAGCTGGGTGGCGTGGAGAGTCGAACGCCAGTGTGGTGGCGAGGACGACGAGTAAATGTTCCTACTTCCAGTATATCTGGAAGGCGTTTGCTTTGATAGATCGGGGAATTGTGTTCAGAGGATAATAGCTCAGAGTCCGAATCAGGTGTTAGGGGAAAGACATCTGAACTGGCTGACTGGGGAAATAGAGGGGGTAGTGTTGGTAGTGTGAATGGCATGGGGGACCCTGCGGAGGACTGATATCCGGCGTCGCGAGAAAAAGTGGGCGACGTAGGCGACGTGCCAGGTGTTTTTCGACGAACATAGGTTGATATCGGAGTGTTGGCTGCGAGATCAGTCGTCGAACCATACACGTTCACAGTTAGTTTATTGTCCACCCGCCTGCGCATGTGGGGCGAGGATGGGGATCGAGGAGAAGCAGAATGAGCCTGGAGAGGGTTTATCAATATGGAAGACGGATAAATGAGTGTGGTATGCTCACCCGAGGGGGCGACCAATCAGATTCGGGTGAGGAGGGCGATACTGAAGAAAGACTTCCTCGCCTCGCAGAGGACTGAAATGGTGGCATGAGCAAAATCCATCCATACGCTGGGTGGCTTTCGGACATGACACTCACGGAATTGGGAGAATATGGAGAATACCTAGCTACTCGATTACGGGATGTACTGGTATCCCGCAGAGAAGGAATAGACCTAGATTTGGTAGGAGAAGAGCCCACAATACTTGGTGAAGATGTAGGGGAAGAATATGGGGATGACTGTTCTGGCGTCTTAGACGTCTGATCGAGTCCCAACGAAGCCATGAGTTCCACAAAGGAAGGAAGAGTGGTCATCCTCGAAATTAAAGAGAGAAAAGGGGGCTATAATCTCGAGGTAGACGACTGGCTCTGGCAACTGGCGGCACAAGATTGAGGTCCACTATAAGGGCAACAGATACCTTAGAAACAGCCCACGGTTATGTTGTCAAGATATATGTTACAATTATCGCGGAGTCGAACAGGCCATTTCGTCGCAGACTCCATAACAGAAGATATCAATAGTTCAACGTCGGCAAGGAGATGCATGACACACCTGTTGCTGATTTTGGCGTAGTTGCTATTTTGGGCTCATTGAATATCACAGATCGCCTGGTTCGACGACGGGAAAGGATGGTAATCATAGAAAATAATGGTCGATTCCACCTCACTTGTCGCCAAGGCTGAGGCCTAGGGTAGCTATAGTCAAGGTTTTTCCATGCAACCCAGCAGATATAGCTAAACAAATGGAGGTGTGGAATTTGAAAAGATACGTCAACGCGTCAACCGGGATGTCCAGGCGATACATCAGAGTATGTATATACAACTAACACCCTGTCAGCAATAAGCAATCTGTTGTCCAACTAGTCAACCCTACCCCCCTTCCACAAGTCGCGAATTGGGTGCTGTGTTGCCGCATGCACTCTTCCGGTTAATGCTGTACATTCCCGCCTTGATACATCGATGAAGGCCCTTCCATGTCCGAGCTATGCGGCAAACCAGTCAGCGATGCAAAGCCAGCCGAGTATACATGTTACTAAATAAACTAACGTTACTATGGGACGACCAAAGATTACCACACAAACGTTTTTCCTTAGATGGACAGCTGACTTTTTCCATCACCGTGACCTTAAGTTCGCGATCACTATGAACCAACAAGGTGGAACAAACGCCAACCTAGGAGGCGGAGGCGGGTATATCCCTGCACCACGGCAAGACATGGAGTACATATGTGCTGGTACGATTCAGAATCCGAGTTCGCAAGGCGCTGTCTTATTTCTGAATACAAAGACTGTGGAGCGAAGAATGAGATCAAGTCGAGAGAGCCGATACGTTGTAGAGAGTGCGGTCATCGCATTATGTACAAGAAGAGAACGAAACGAAGTACGTTTTTCTATTCCGTGGATTATCTACTAGAATTCATTCTGTGCTCGCAAATAGTGGTCCAATTCGAGGCTCGGTGACCAAAAGGCACTTCATCCAGTCATAATTCTTCACATTACAAAAGGTAAACTTGTGGATAGCCTTTCGGGATCTGTCACTTGTCACCACCGCCCCAGTTGTCTGATCCATAAATTCAATAGACAAGTCACCACGAGTCGATCAAGGATATTTTCAACTTTTGGGGCGACACGCAGAATCAGTTCGTCTTGCGACCAAGTCGTAATGACTTTGCCATGAGAATCGACACACTTGTGGTCAAATAAGTATACATGTTATTTCCCGGCAAGGATTCAACTTACAAAGAGATCATTTTCACTATCCGCAATCTTCCATTTGTATTCTGATCCCCCAGCTTTGAAGCGACGAGATCTTGTAAGCCATCGCTGTAAATGTTCCCACCCTTCAAATTGAAACTCATGATAAGACTCACTTGCTATTGGACTTCTTGGCCTTCCTCAGATCTCTGATGGACACCTGACCAGCGCTCAGCAAAGGAGAATCATCGCATTGTTTCAGCTAATCACCTCGTCAATGCCAAAATGCACAGTCACGTTTGAGTTCGATATCCACTCGATCTGACCAGCGGTCTCAAAAACAAGAGTGGTCATATTCTTCCGATGAAACGTGGTTACACCAGTGGCGAGACCAGTCATCGGATGGTAGAACTTCAAGAGTATGAGAAGCTACTAGCATGGATGTCGTCGGCGTGGAGGCTTACTCTGTACAGCTCCAACTCGTTGGTCGATCCTTCTGCTTCAATGAGTTGGTATACTTTGAATGTGCGCATGTCAGAGTTAGATCCCGTAGAGTAGGAAAAACGGAGGATGATGTCGGTTGCAGCCATATTTGCAGGCCCTTCCGAGACGACAGCCCGCTTTATATCATTAAACGGGTGACAAAGTTCATCCCGTGCTGCTGGCGGGTCTTGGGTAGTAGCCCGGATAATGGTCATGGATTCAACAGTCCCAGAAGATAACGCAGAGCCAGCAGACAAGACATGTGCCACCAGATCCCATCTTATGGGGCGATACAAGGTTGTACCAATGTATCACAATAGTTCCATACTCAATAAACATAGAAATAAACCAGTGAATAGACCGACATGAAGGATCCGTCACGAGGTAAACCACAATATGAAAGCAGCCACAGGAGAAAGAGTGCTTGTTTTCGATCTCCCAGTTGCGGGGTTTCAACATTGCCCAGGCAAATTCGGAAGAGGGACCGGAAGAGTGGAAATCGGATCTGACCTAGGGTCCCGGACGACTGCGTCAACCGAAAAAACTGTGCCGGTGATGACCGTGGGCGGGCAGGCAGAGCGTTATTTGCGAAACAAAGAAATCCATAGGATGGGAACTGTAATGAATACATCTTCAGTCTAAATGAGTGGGAAGAGATTCCAGTGAATTTCAATTGGAATCACAACACCTGCAACATGGCCTTCCGAAATATTTATTGAGTCTCGGAGTCAATGGTGAAGAAGGCTGTTGCAAGGTCGGGAAAGCTCAAAGAACGTCCCTGCACAAAGAAAAGGCTGTACGCGTATTTTGTGGTAAGTTCCAATCATTTTCCCCGTAGTCCTGAGTTTGGTCGGGGTACCTCCTTGCTCGTCCCAGTGCCTTTGAAGTATATTGAATGATCGCGGTCCCAGTCCTCTGTCGCAAAACGGCGTTCGTGGTGACATACCGCTAGGTTCAAAACGAAATGCCGTCTTTGGTAGAACTTGAATTCAATTCATATTACAATATGTTTGTATTTTCACCGTTACGTCATCGTGATTCCACGTCCCAAACACGTGGAGGGTTGTTGACTTATATTTGGTTGTCAGATTTAGCTGGCACCAGCTCGTAATCCTTCTCACACAAGCAATCACTTTCCAATGCCCGAAGGGAAGGAGCCGAGAGAACGCAGCGTGTCTGGAGAGTTCGACGTAAGCATATCATTTACTTCAATCTGTACCTGGTAATTCAACCAAAGAACAGGACTCTGACTTTGAGTCTCATGCTGGTGATGGTCCTCATCCTCCTGGAAAACCGGGTCGAAAGAAAAACCCCAAGTGTGTCACTTTTCAATTGTCATCCTGGAGGTTCAACATGCTTACGTTTGAACGGCATGTCAAGCTCCCAAGCCGCCAGACGTGACCAGAATCGTATCGCTCAACGCGAATTCCGTTTAAGAAAGCAACAGCGGGTCTGTCTTGGGTCTTATTATCGAGTCTCCTTTTATTTATCCCGTAACGCAGATTCGAGATTTGGAAGCTCGTGTAGAACTTCTCTCGGGAGGGAAAGATGAAGCACTCGGTGAAATGAGGAATATCCTCAAAGGTGAAACCGCATACTCTTATCGAACCATAGCTCATTTTCTCTCCCGGGTTCAGACTTGATGCAGGAAAACCAGACCCTTAGAAACCTTCTCCGCAGTCTTGGCTCTTTCATCGGTGATGGAGCCGGAGGTCTCCTGCCGAAACTAGGATGGGATATGTCGGATTTCAATAATTTCGTCAGCAGATCAGAGACCGATACGGCTTGGGAAAGCTTTCAAAGGCGTAAAAAGTCCCAGTCTGCCCAACCCGCGGTTTCTGGTTCTCAGACCATCCAAGGACAGAAACGTCCTACCGAAGGTGAATCGAATAGCAATCGTTCGAAGAAAGCAAGAGGTCCAAATGACGATACCGAGGGCGATCGAGGTCAAAATGGATATTCTCTACTGGTTCCCATGCATCCTCCTGGTGCCAATAATATTTACGCCTCAGCTTCGAGACCCTCGCACGAAGGCGGTGGCCTTTTCTCCAATGGTTCACCAATGTTCATGCAACCATCGCCAACCACACCCCAATACAGTGGGACCTCGTCATCGAATGTCAATAACTACCAATCTTCGTATATGCCTTCCATCAATATGAACCTTGAATCAACCCTCCCTCCTCTCCCTTTACCGTCTGCTAGTTCAAACACCACTTCCATACAGCAAAGGATGCCGCCAACAAATCGGGTATCTCCAGAACAGGTCGAAGATGATGAAGATCCAAATATAAATGAAGCATACAAACTTATCCAGTGAAGTTATATGGTCCCCCGAAACCATTTCCAATTCTAATAGTCCTCTATTTCGGTTTAGTTATCACCTCGACAACTACAAGAGAAACAGCGCATACTGCCTTCCATCATCCCTTCGGCCCACGTTAGTACAGAGGTAAATCAACACACTCTAACTCCATTTCCATATAGCTGATCGTTTTGCTTCTCACTTCAGAACCGTTCCTCATGGTTTGCCATATATCCTTTCCCGGCTCACCAATCCCTGACCACTAGCAATAGAGAGTGCAATTGACGGGATTCTTCATCCTGAACTCCGTGATCGTATGATCCTCCTGCGAGGTCCGTTCGTCACTCCTCTGATGCAGGTTGATCTTAATGAACGTCCCTCCAGGTCGTTTCGATCTTGTGGATTGCCTTCATGACTATCGAAGTGCTTTGACCCTTCATGGTGATGACGTTTTGGCCCATAGCAATTGGGAAATCGGCGAAAAATGGCTTCGTCAATATGGGTAAGGGAAACCCCACCATCCCGAACAAATCATTGTCTTCAACCTTGTTCCAGATTCCTCGTCGAGCAACCAACTCTCAATATCGCGAACCGTTGGAGGAGTGAACGGGCTGAACCCGAGTTGCGTTTGGATGATTTAGTTACCACGGAGAATACACCCGGTTCCACATGATTATGACTACCTTGCGCCAATATCTGCCTTTATTTTGCTGCCTCTTTAATATAGGAGGTTTGGCCCATATGTATTCCTAATATTAGCAGTCTCATCCTGTAACTACTAGATTCAAAACTGCATTCCGGGATCAGAGTCGGGATGGCTCACTCGCTTATTGGCCTCTACCAGCTACCATGAAGCTTTGTGAACGCCATTTATTTCACCTTTGAGTGCCTTCAATCGAAATTGAAACTACAGTAAAGATCAGTACAATACAATCATTTTTAGCACAGTAACTCACCCTGCATAAAGCGAATTCACTTATGATGCCCCTTCCCCGGCCAGACTCATGGCATCGGTTTTTGACGGTGGTAGGGCGTGCATATCGTCCAAAGGTATTCAGCTGCAGTTGAGCCTGGTGGCGGATTTGGGGGGACAATGACTGGTTGCGGGCAACATAGAGATACGCCCTGCGAGCAACTTCGCTTGCGCGGACAGTGTTTCGAGCTTTTATATCACGTAAAACCCTGATATTGGCCATGGCGCAGACTTGAATATTCACTTTGAATGTTGAGAATCCGAGAGGCTGTTGGTAAACATGTATATACATGGAAGCCGGCTACAACCGAAGTAACAAACTTTCTGCACTAGTAAAAAATACAATCCAGAGGCTTGAATAGCGGACATGGGCAGAGTCCCAGTGCGTCAGAACCATTAATTTCCATCTCTTTCTTGTCTGTTCTGACCTGGCTTCAGTCGTAGAATGACCATATACACAGTCCTACGATTTACCCAACGTCGAACATTTGTCTCCTCGCTCTTTGGCTTCACGTTCTTAGCGACGGTTGTGACCGTATCAGCATCAAATATTCTACCCTGTCCCGCCCGACCAGACAAAGGGCGTTTTGCAGACAGCGATCCGGAGGTCACATTGACGACGGGTGGTGTAACAGTTGCGAAACGACCGAGAAGGTGGATAGAGGAGACGCATCATAAATAAATCACATTGGCAAAGGACATCACAAATCGTTGCACACCTCCATGCTCAAAGCGACGGGTAGAGGACAAGGACAGTGGGAGAGGTTGAAAATATATACTGTTTTGGGTGGCTACAAATATACATTTTGTACCTAAGTCATCTGTCTGTGTGGTCTCTATGGCCAAGATTTCGGTTGCGAGAATCCTCCTCATGAGTACCGCTAGTAAGAATCAGTTAGATGGTAGTATGAACGTTCGAGGTCAGTAAGCGGATTTACGGCAAGGAGTTTTCTTGAATTGGTATGCAAGCCAATAGACCAACGACATTAATAGCAGCCTGGCAGATAAAAACAACTCGTAATGCGTCTGCGTACGAATCAACCGCCGCTTGCTTAAAGGGGGGATCTAGAGTGGGTATAATTGTCGTGGAATGCCTTGGGGGAAGTTAGTGGCTTCCTTACCACGTTGACAAAGTAACATTACCGAATCTCGTAGATGATCTACCATGTAACACAAGTCATCAACGGTCTGATGAAGCGCACAGTTGTTGCCAAGGACTGACCTCCGCCGAACCAGGTCCTTGTATCCGTTCCCTTAGTTTCTGAATTACTACGGCCTGGAGGATTGCGCCGCTCAAACTAACACCTAGGACCTGGCCAGTAGTCCTGAAAAGATATGTAACTGGGAGGCCGTAAATGTCTGGAATTGACGTAAAAACATGGAAGATGGCTCACTTCCAGTTGCTACTGCCATATCTTCTTTGTTGACGCTAGCAATCATGGCCTAGAAAAGGCTTTTCAGTTTGGTGGTAGAGATATTCGGGAACGCAAACAAACAATCAGTGTACTTGTAATTAGACTGGCCATGCCAAAACCCTGAGGAATGATGTCTCCCCACAGATGGAGTGTAGAGGAGTTATCATTCCAGAACACAACGAGGATGCTAGCTAGGATTGTCAACAGTGAAGATGCTAAAGTGAGAGTATAGAGTTTGCCGGTTCTGCGCATCAACCTAGGTATAATCAGAGAAGCAATAGAGTTAGGTCAATAATAGAACTTACCAGCCCGCGAAGACGCTTCCCGTTGACAGGGCAATCTATCCAAATGACAATAAATGAGCATTCTGTATGCGTAAACCAAAATACAATTCCTACAGAATGGGGCAACAAATGCAGCCCTTTTGATTGGTAAGCTAAAATCAGCCCTGAGGCGTAGCACGTAAATCAGCACATACCGGCATTCGTGGTGGAATTGAGCCTTACGGCGGAAAAATACTACGGCGTTCTATTAAATTCAAATATTCGTTGAAATACAATGGGACCTACCAATGGTATATTATACAGCTACGACATGGCACGTGTGTGGGAACCAACAAGTCAGCTAGGCGTTGGTGCCATAAAAATAAACGTACGCACCATCGAAAATGCCGACATACTGGTGACGAGATTCGACAATGAGACAGCCAACGGTGTCCTTTGGGTTATTAAACACAAGGGCATGACTGGATACGGCGCCCAAAAACTCTCGACCAGTACAAACAAAAAACCCCACACGGAGCTAGCGGCCAAGAGGCCCCAGATAAGAGGATGCGACCAGGACATCTCTTCCGTAGATTTGAGACTGAATCCCAGGAGGAGGCACCCGACGGTTCCAACAAGCGTCAGAGAGCCGAGAAAGTCAATACGACGCAGCTTATCGGAGGTGCTCTCATGTTGCAACTCATACGGTAGCTTGACATTGACTTTGAGTGCAACCAAAATGAAGGAGAAGGTAAGGACCGGCGTCTTTATAACAGCGTTAATCTTGGCGATTTTTATATCATCGCCGATGCTGACCTGGAGCAAGAATGCGGATCGCCTGGAAAAATAATTTATGGAGAAAATGGTCGGGACATTATTGGCATGAACACACCATCCAAGGGCATCGTTCATCCATCCGCCTAGGGGACCACCCAATCCTGCACCTAATCCATACAGTCTAACGCCACTCAGCAAGTGGGGAACGTTCATCAGTCGGGCAACTTACATATTAGCCATTCCTTGATAGAGCCCGCGCTGCTTTCTGAGGGGGAGGGAAACTGTATCAGGGATAGGGAATGTGGGGTGTGAACATCGCCACTGACAGTGGTATCAGGTCGGACACAGTGATGCTGGCGACTACGTGGGGCGGCGTAAGTAGCCGACTGAACAGAAACAACAGAAGTATCACCTGTCATGACACTGGCGAGCGAATAAAACAGAAAATATTGAGTAGTTAATTCTCGATATCCAATGCTGCTTAAACTGACCCTCCACCGCCCATCCCGGCTACTGCGCGGGCAACAATGAGAGCTTCCATTGAAGGAGCAAGGCCACAAAAAATTGTGCCAGATCCTGAAGCCGAAGTTAAAAGAATTCAAAAGCGTCACCAGTGATAGTTTACCGAAAAGAGACAGGGCTAATAACATAGCGCCTTTCCGGCCTATGATATCAGATAGACGACCTGCATTAAAAGTATGAACTCAGACTTGATTAGTACAGGTTAAAAAAAGTCCACACCATATAACGGAGTAAAACAGCAAACCGACAATAGGTATGATGTACCAATGTATGAAGATTGATTGGATTTGTTGAAGTGGCTCCCGATAGGCGTCATCAATGTGGCAACAATTGTTCCTGTGCGATATTCTATTTAAGGGGACGGAATAAAACATGTTTCTGTTTACCATCTAAAGCGCCTAGGAAAACGGCAGACCACAGCCCAGCGAGGATCCAGCAAATTTCGACTCTGGAGAATTTATTAGCGAGTGTTGTTTCTACATCTGAGTCTGTAGGTGATATGGCTTCATCGACATCATCAATGGTATGATACGAGGGCGGGACGTCCTCAAGTAATGGCCTTGATTCTCTGGATGAGATCCTGGGATCAAAAGACATGAGGAATAAGAGGAGAATTGGGCGTCCCCGCCGGTATCAGCTTTATATTTCTTGCGATCGCTCCTCGAAAGGAGCTCACTGGTGTCCGCTCGTGATAAAGCAATGGATAATAGAGACGCTCGAAACTTGAAGGATTTAGAGGACACAGGCGCGCGAAGGAACGGGAACATGGACTGTGGAATTAGATTTACCAATCTGTCGCAAATGTTGTATATGTTGGCCCATTAATAGTCCTCGATGTCCAGGATTTCCTCATTTTCCGTTATGGTCGGTATAAAGATGGTTTGGAACCGGCCGAATTCCGCCGGTGACGGGAGCGAAAAAGTTGTTTGGTATGTTTTTCGCTCTTTGACAAGGAATTGCCATTTGTTCCCGAAGCATTGCAATCTCTTGTCTGGATTACCTCCCTGGTCAACTCCCTCAGGAAATTTAAAGGCTCATCTTGCGTGTCGTAGGATTTACTTTTTCGCTGTGGTACCACAAGCGCCAGGGGCCACGATAGGATCGAGATTTTACC
>Ga0210402_10002311_pt1 | contig 18657 bp, 19 predicted proteins | sample IncBWC7MmetaG_FD_161055 | JGI IMG/M metagenome (GOLD analysis project Ga0210402, IMG submission 161055) | Forest soil microbial communities from Barre Woods Harvard Forest LTER site, Petersham, Massachusetts, United States - Inc-BW-C-7-M | ecosystem: Environmental > Terrestrial > Soil >... | reverse complement strand
GCCCGAATCGAAGGGCTCTATCCACGTGAAGTCGCCCGATCCGCTGGCGGCACCGGCGATCCGGCCAAATTTCCTGGCCGAAGAGCGGGATCGCCGCACGATCGTCGAGGCCATGAAGATCGGCCGGCGGATCGTCAACAATCCGGTGCTGGACAAGTACCGCGCGTTCGAGATGAACCCCGGCGACGCGGTGCAGACCGACGACGAGTGGCTGGAGTTCGCACGCATGAATGGCCAGACCACCTACCACGTCACCGGCACATGCAAGATGGGCCACGATCCGATGGCGGTGGTGGACGACGAGCTGCGGGTGCATGGGATTGCGGGGCTGCGGGTGATCGATGCGTCGATCATGCCAACGCTGGTATCCGGCAACACCAACGCCGCTGTGATCATGATCGCCGAGAAGGGCGCCGACCTGATCAAGGCCGCGGCGACACAGTCGGTGCGGGCGGCGGCGTAGTTGTTGCGGAGGCGCTGGCTCATATCGCTGGGATCATACGATAAGCGAATCCGAAAATACTGCGCTTTGTCATCCCCGCGAAAGCGGGGACCCAGGCGGCAACTGGGTCCCCGCTTGCGCGGGGATGACAACAAGAGGTACCGGCCGTGCTGCAGCTGATTCTTTTAATTCCTGCGGGCGCTTACCGGTCCGACGCGCTGCGCAAGCGCCATCGTCGCGATTCGCGCCGGCTCCCGAGGCGAAGGATATTGCCCGCAACCGGCACCAGTGCGGCGAGAGCCAGCGACCCCTGCGCTCCCTGCAATGCCTGCTGGCGAATCATGAGCGCCTCCCTTTCGGCATGGCTCGGCGACGACCTGACAGCGAGCAGCATAAAGGCGATCGCAAGCACAAGATTGACGCCAAGTAGAATGAGGGTCGCATACAGCGGCGTCACATAGAGCCGAAGCACCTGCCATCCGGCGACATCGCACAGCACGAGCACGCTGACTGCGAAAACACTTGCCACCACGCCGAGGGCCGCGCGCGTCCCGTGCCGCCGCAGCATGTGACGAAGCCGCAGTGTTTCGGCCTCGATGGCGATCCGCAACAGATCAACGCTGCGCATGTCTGCGTCCCAGCCTTGCAGCGGCATATCCGACTTCAAAGGAAAGCAGGAGCGCGATCAGCGGCCGTTCCTGCGTCGACTCGCGCAACCACGTCGTGCACACGCGGAGCGCGACCGCCAGCGATTCCACGGCCTGATTGGCAATGGCGTCGAGCGGCCCACCGCTCCGTCGGCTCAATCGCCAGTTCAGCCGATTGATCTGCTCATCATGGGTCATCATCATGCGCTTACTCACTTTCTGACTGGTCCCAGGGTATCCGCCGCACGCGCTCCGCGTTGCCCCATCGGCTTGCATGGCGCATCGGTCGAGTCCTTTCGCGTCTGCATTTCCGACTGGGCGTTGATGACCGCCCCGATCAGGACTGTCAGCGCTGACAGATAGAGCCAGGTCAGAAGGATGACCACGCCACCCAGCGAACCATAGGTTCTGTCGTAGCTGTTGAAGTTCGCCACATAGACAGTGAAGGCGATGGCAGCGATGATCCACAACACCGTCGCAGCGATCGCGCCCGGCGACACCCACCGCCACTGCGGCTTTGCCCGATCTGGCGCATACCGATAAAGCACCGCCAGACCCAGCAATACGACAAACACCAGCAGGGGCCATTCCAGCAGCAGCAGAAGCCACTTGGTGACGCTTCCGACGCCGATAAGCTGCACCACTGCCGGCAGCACGGCCACCAGCGCAATCACCACGAGTCCGCCGAGCGTCAGCGCGATAGTGAACCCGATCGCCAGCAGGTTCAATTTCAGGAAACCGCGGGTCTCTTTTTCCTCATAGGCGATGTCGAGAGCGGTGATCATCCCGCTCATTCCGCGAGAGGCGCTCCAGAGGGCCAGCAGCAGCCCCAAGACAGCGCTCACACCGAGTGTTCCGTTGGATGCACCGGCGAGCTTGTGCAACTCGTCGATCAGCAGTTGCTGTGTTTGCGCCGGCAGCACACCCGACAGCGCGCTCACCTGCTTTTCCACCTGGGACGGATCGAGCACCAGTCCGTAGAGCGCAACCAATGCGGCCAGTCCGGGAAACAGGGCGAGAAGGATCGCGTATGTGACGCCGCCAGCGACGAGAAACAGGTTGGCCTCGGAAACCTCACCCCACGACCGCCACAGTACGTCCAGCCAGCCTTTTGCGGGGATCTTTCCCGGGTGCTCGGCGTCGCGGCCGCGATCATCCGGTGTGCCGCCGGTTCGCCTGCTACCGTTGCCGGCGTTCAGTGCGAGTTCCCGCTTGAGTTCCTCGAGTCGCTCCGAAATGCCCATCAGCCCCGCCACCTCAAACCGTTTCGGCCCATCAAGAGACTGCAGCCCAAGCGGTTGGGCCGCGGTTGGGCATCGTGTGCTTAAAGGGGCGACGACGGCCTCGGGTTTTGCACGGGCGTGGAAACCGCAAACACATTGCGGTGGGCTGGCCAGGCCCGTCATTTACCCAGGCGGATGAGCCTCAGCGCCTGATCACAAAGTAATTTCTTCGAGGCAGTGGAACCGCCTGCTCATCACGACATTCTCAATACGGAACCCTTGCCGGCTCAGCGGTGACGGACAATGACCCATGAATTGCTGCGGTGCATGCCGCTGATCCTCGTGTCCTTCACGGCGGGTTGTGCAACGCCTGGTCCGTCGGACTATGCCGCTGCCGCCGCCGATTATGCACGCCAGGCACAAACGCACGATGCGCTTGCCAGGCAACATGAAGCCGCAGCGGAAATCCTGGAGAAGCAGGGAGACAGCGAGGGGGCCGAAATCTCGCGGCGGGCGATGAACGACGAGAGGCGGGCCGCGCGTCGGGATCAGTTCGATGCGGACAAGGATCAGTGGCTGAGCCAGTGGTGAGCCCGTCAGCTCATCAACCGCGTCGCAACGTCGGCAAAATCCCGCTGGCGATGGCTCCAAGTCCACCTTGGAGTGCCATGCCGGTCCACGCTGCCCGGTCGCCGGTGCGATATGCGACGAGCAGCGACCACATGCCGTAGCCGCCAAATATGGCACTCAGCACGATGAGCATGAACCCGGTCAATATACGTTCATCCATTTTTGACCTCCGCCGCGCCTATACGCGCAAGCGGAACGCACGGTTGCGCGACACCAGCGCACTATCCGACGAACCGCACCATGCGGCCGATCGGCGCGCCCAGCACCTCGTCTTCGCGCATCACCGTCTGGCCGCGGACGATCGTCGCGACCGGCCAGCCGGTGATGTCCATGCCGGCGAATGGCGTCCATCCGCACGGCGATACGATCCAGGATTCCTCGATGCGCCGGCGGCGTTTGAGGTCCACCAGCGTGAAGTCCGCGTCGTAGCCCGCGGCGAGGCGTCCCTTGCCGACCACGCCATAGACCCGCGCCGGACCCGCGCACATCAGATCGACCATGCGGGTCAGCGACAGTCGTCCGGCATTCACGTGGTTCAGCATCACTGGCACGAGCGTTTGCACGCCGGTAAGGCCGGCCGGACAGTCCGGCCAGGGAAGCAACTTCTTGTCGCGCGCGTGCGGCGCGTGGTCGGAGCCGATCGTATCCACCGTGCCGTCGTTGATCGCACGCCAGCCCGCCTCCAGGTGACGCGGCCCGCGTACCGGCGGGTTCATCACGCCGAAGCCCGCAAGCCGGTCGTAGCAATCCGGCGCCACCTGCGTCAGGTGGTTCACCAGCACCTCGCAGGTTGCAACGTCGCGAAAATCCTTCAGGTAGTCGAGTTCCTCGGCGGTCGAGACGTGCAGGATATGCGCCGGCCGCCCTGTTGCGCGCGCCAGCGCCATCAGGCGGCGCGTGCCGAGGAACGCGGTCTCCTCGTCGCGCCATTCCATGTGACGACGGTACGGATCGCCCGATTTGAACAGGTGGCGGCGTTCCTGCAACCGGTATTCATCCTCGGAGTGGTACGCGATGCGCCGGCGCCCAGAGCGCATCACGCGTTCCAGGTGTTCGTCGTCCTCCACCAGCAGATCGCCGGTCGAACTACCGGCAAATATTTTTACCCCGCACACGCCGCGGCCGAGTTCCAGTTGTGCGAGTTCGGGAATGTTCTGCTTGGTTCCGCCGACGTAGAGGCCGATGTCGCACCACGATTCGTGTTCGACGTATTCCTGCTTCCAGGCGAGCCTGTCGGCATCGGTGATCGAGGGCGCGGTATTCGGCATGTCGAACACCGCCGCGAGTCCGCCCAGCACGGCAGCCCTGGTGCCGGTGGGGATGGTTTCGACCGTGCTGTCGCCAGGGTCCCGCAGATGCACATGCGGATCGATCAGCCCGGGGAGCACGTGCAGACCGGTGGCATCGATGGTCTGCTCGGCGGTCGCGTCCGTCGCGACGCCGAGGGCGGCTATGCGGCCATTGCGCACGCCGACATCGGTGCGCTCGACGCCCCAGGGTAGAACGCAATTGCCGTTGCGGATCAGCAGGTCGAAATGTCCGGGCACGGGCTATTCCCTCCACAACCTGGACCAGCAAGTAGCACTTGGGATGGCTGGAGGTCACGCGTGTGCCGCGGCCGATCGCTCCGCCTTGACAAAGAGCCCGTTTATGTCAAAGTTTGACATCACGGCGCAACACGATCGGAAGAACGCATGGCGGCCCGAAATGTTAGCCTGACGGATCACCTGGCTTCGTTCGTGGATCAGCAAGTAACGAGCGGTCGACACCAGAACGCAAGTGAAGTTGTCCGCGAGGCGCTGCGCCGGTACGAATCGGAGCTCGCGGCCCAGCAGGCGTGCATCGAGATGATCCATGGCATCGCACGCGATGGCCGCGAAGCGATCAGTCGCGGCGAGTACGCATTGATCGACGGGAGCGACGCGCGCGGTGCTTTGTTCCGCCGCGTCACCGGCCACATCGACCCAAAGTCGGCGGGCGTCCGGCGCAGGCGTGGCTGAGTGGCGGCTATCCCGGCCAGCCGAGACACAGCTTGCCCAAATCCTCGCGAACAGTCTGCAAGGCTGGGGCAGGGTCGGGCGCGACCGCTACGCCGCCCTCGTCATCGCCGCGATGCAGGATGTCGCCGATGATCCGTTGCGCAATGGATCGAAGCAAATCGAAGGCGCGCTGCGGATTTACCACATCAGGTACAGTCGACGCCGCATGCCGGATGCTTCCGATCGCGTGCGCCGGCCGCGGCATATCCTCGTCGACGAGACCGCGACCGACGGTGTGACTGACATACTTGGCCTGTTCTATGACGGCATCCCAAGCGAACTCGGCGTCAGCCGCATCATCGACCAAATGATGTGATGCCAGTCATGCCGTCGCCAACGTCTCGAACACATCCCCCACCGGCGGCAGGCCAAGAATGTGCCGGCGGTGCCAGAGCGCATAGAACAGCAGCTTCCAGGCCGCAAAGCCGTGCCGCCAGCGGCGGATGTCGCCGAACAGCGCGCGCACCTTGGCCGGATCGGCGATCTCGGCCACGCCCGGCTGCGCCGCCACCAACGGCCCTAGCCGCGAGCCCTCGCCCTTGATCCATTCGCCGACCGGCACCGTGAAGCCCTGCTTCGGCGCGAACGGCCGCGCCACCGGCAGGTGCTTCTCCAGCCATCGGCGAAGAATCCACTTGCCCAGCCCGTCGCGCAGCTTCATCGCATCCGGCAGACGAAACGCCGCGTTCGCCACACCGGGATCTAGGAACGGCGTGCGCCCCTCCACGGCATGCGCCATCAGACAGCGATCCAGCTTCAGCAGCAGATCGTGCGGCAGCCAGTCGGCCATGTCGGTCGCCTGCGCCGCGGCCAGACGCGAGCGGCCACCCTCCGCCGCCTCCGCCTCGGCCGCGGCAATGCCATCGCGCCAGACCGACGGTCGCGCGCGCAGCACATCCACACGGTCGAAGCTGCCGCGCGCCCACATCGTGCGCCCGCCCAGCCACCACGGCTTCATCGCGCTGCGATAGCGGCCGTAGCCGGCAAAGATCTCGTCGCCGCCCTCGCCGCTCAGCACCACCTTCACGTCCTGCCGCGCGCGCCGCGCCAGGAACCAGGTCGGAATGATCGCATAATCTGCCGCCGGATCGTCCATGCAGCCGACAATCTCCGGCAGATGCTGCCAGACCATCCGCTCGGTGATCTCGATCGTCTCGTGCTGCGCGCCCAGCGCCTTCGCCACCGTCGCGGCATGCTCGCGTTCGTCCGCCGCACCCGGCGCGTCGAACCCGGCGGTGAACGCCAGCACCGGCCGGCTGTTCAACCGCGCCATCAGCGCCAGCAACGTGGAGCTGTCGATGCCGCCCGACAGGAACATGCCGTACGGCACATCGCTCCGCTGGTGCAGATCGACGCTCTCCTCCAGCGCGCGATCGAGCCGCGCCAGCGCCGCGTCCTCGTCGATGTTCTCGGGCCCGCCCTCCGGCACGAGCGACACGCGCCGGCGGTCCAGCACGTGGCCGTCGGCGCAGGTCAGCGTCTCGCCGGGCAACAGGCGCTGGATGCCCTCGAATATCGTGTCGGTGCCGGTGGTGAACTGCAGCTGCAGCAGTTCCTCGCGCGCCGCCGGGCGCACCGTGCGCGACACCAGTCCCGCCTCCAGCAGCGCCTGAGGCTCCGACGCGAACGCCAGCCCGCCGCTGACCTGCGCGATATACAGCGGCTTGATCCCGAACGGATCGCGCGTCAGCGTCACCGTGCGCTTCACGCGCTCGTGGATCGCGATCGCATACATGCCGCGCAGCTGCTGGACGTAGTCCGCACCCTCGCGCAGCCAAAGATGCAGGGGCGGCTCGCAATCGCTGTTGGTTGCGAAATTCACCTCCGGCATCGCCACGCGCAACTCGCGATAGTTGTAGATCTCGCCGTTGCACACCAGCGTGGCAGGGCCGGCGAACAGCGGCTGATCGCCGGTCACCAGGTCGATGATCGACAGGCGGTTGTGCACCAGCGCGACACGACCGACGACCGCGTGACCGGTGCCATCGGGTCCGCGATGCGCCAGCGAATCGATCAGGCGCGACAGCGTGGCGGGATCGGGCGGCGGCGCCCCGGAAGCAAGGATCAGGCCGGCGATGCCGCACATCAGGGCTTCTCCACGGTCGCGAGGAACTGCCGCCAGCGCGCCACGACAGGCGCCTCGGCATGTTCCGCTTCGTAGCGGAGGCGACCCGCCTCGGCCAGTGCCGCCGCACGCGCCGGATCATCCAGCAGACCCGCGATGGCGCCGGCCAGGGCCTTCGGGTCCTCCGGCGGCACCAGCATCCCGTCGCACCCGGGCATAATCAGTTCGCGCGGGCCGTCGGTGGCGGCAGCGACCACCGGTCGGCGGGCGGACCATGCCTCGATCACCACATTGCCCAGCGGCTCGTGGCGGGACGGACAGACCAGCAGGTCGGCCGCGCCCAGCAGCGCGGCGGTGTCGGCGCACCATCCGGGCAGGTGCAGGCGGCCGGCAACCCCTTCGCGCCCGGCAAGTGCGAGCAGGGCGGTGCGTTCCGGACCCTCGCCGGCGATGACGGCATGCACGCCGGGTAGCGCCGGCAGCGCGCGGACCAGCACGTCGAAGCCCTTGTTCGGATGCAGGCGGCCGAGGGCGAGCAAGATCCGAACCCCATTCGGCAGCCCGAGCGATGCCGGCACCGCGTTCGCCATGTCCGGCGAGAAATTGGGAAGGTGATGCACCCGCGCGGCCGGCCAGCCCTGGCGCGCGACCCAGTCGACGATGCCCCGCGTGTTGCCGATCAGGTGGTCGCAGCGCCGGTAGTAGCTCAGGTCGTAGTAGCCACCGAGCCGCCCGGCGAGCACCCAGCCGCCGCGCGGCGTGAAGCGAGCCGCGCGGTTCATCCAGGCCACCGCGACGCGAGGGGCGAATTGGTGCAGCACGGTGCGCAGGGTGCGGCCGGTCAACAGATCGAACGGCCCGCCGAACCCAAGCTGCACCGGGGACACGTCCGCGCACGCGAGCCGCTCCGCCCGGGCCGCATTGCGGCGGATCACAGGCAGTACCGTGTCCCCGGCGGCAGCCAGGGCGATGGTCAGCCGCTCGAAGAACAGCTCCGCCCCGCCGGTGGGCGCACCGGCCATCACCTGTGCGATCCTCATGCCGGTTTGTCTTTGCAGGTGGGTTGCCGTGCTCGGCGATGTAAACGAAGCAAGCAAGGCAGTAAGCCAGAATAACACGGATTACACGGATCAAGGCAAGGGATTTTCACGGAGAGAAGCTTCAAGCGCTTTGCGAATTGTATTTCGACCGGAGGTAGCCCAGGTGGTTCATACTTATTCCGTGTAACTCCCTTGCCTTAATCCGTGTAATCTGTGTTATTCTTGCTTACTTACCCGATTGCCAGCCCAGGCCCCGATAGCCACCCCGGGCCTACGCGATTCGCCGGTTAGTCTCTACCACTTCTTGCGGCCTACTGTGCCAAAGCCCACTCTTTCACCATGACACGGTTGGCAGAATTGCCCGAACGGGGTGTGATCGAGGTCGGCGGGGAGGGCCGGGAAGACTTCCTGCAGGGACTGGTGTCGAACGACGTGACGCAGGCGGTGCCCGGCCGCGCAGCATGGGCCGCGCTGCTGACGCCGCAGGGCAAGTGGCTCGCCGATTTTTTCATCCTGGCGGACGGCGACCGCCTGCTGCTGGACTGCGAGCGGGCTCAGGCGCCGTCGCTGCTGCAACGCCTGTCGCGCTTTCGTCTGCGGTCCAAGGTGACGCTGCGCGCAGCGGAGGAACTGTCCGTTTACGCCGCCTGGGATGGCACGCCGACCGAGACACCCACCGGGCAGGCGATCGTGGCGACCGATCCTCGTCTGCCCGAAGCCGGTTGGCGCGTGCTGTCCGCAACGCCGCTGCCCGCCACCGCATTCGAGACGGACTGGGACCGCCACCGTCTGGCGCTCGGCCTGCCCGACGGCTCGCGTGACCTGGAGGCGGAGAAGACCATTTTGCTCGAGGCCGGCTTCGACGAGTTGCACGGCGTGTCCTGGACCAAGGGCTGCTACTTGGGCCAGGAACTCACCGCGCGCACCAAATATAGGGGCCTGATCAAGCGTCGCCTGGTTCCCGTGTCGGTGTCCGGCGCGCTGCCCCCGCCCGGCACGCCGGTGCTGCGGAACGCTGCGGAGGTGGGGACGATGCGCTCGGGCCGCGACCAGTCGGGCCTGGCCGTGCTGCGGATCGAAGCATTGCACGCCACGCTGACATGCGGCGATGCGACGCTGACGCCGCACATCCCCGCCTGGATGGTTCTCCCGGAGGCCGTGGGCCAATGAGCGATTATGACACCGACATCCTGCTGTGGAGCGAGCGCCAGAGCGAACTGCTGCGTCGCCGCGCGACGGGCGAATTGGTGAACGACGCCGAACTGGATTGGCCGAATATCGCCGAGGAGATCGAGAGTGTGGGACGCGAACAGCTCCAGGCGGTCGAGTCGCTGCTCCGACAGGCCATCATTTATCGGCTCAAGGTGATGGCGTGGCCGCAGTCCTCGGCCGTTGCCGGGTGGCAGGACGAGGAGCTGCACTTCCGCCAGGACGCCTTTGACAGATTCACCCCGGCCATGCGGCAACGGATCGACCTCGCGCGCACCTATCGCCGTGCGCTGCAACGCGTGCCGAAGCAGATCGACGGGCTTGCGCCGCAGCCATTGCCCGACGCCTGCCCCTGGCCGCTCGACGACCTGCTGAGCGACGAGCCATGAGCGAGACCCAGGCAGTCGATTGGGAAGAGCGTTATCGCGGCGGCGCCACTGGTTGGGAACGCCGCGGCCTGAACCCGGCCTTCCTCGGCTGGCGCGAGTCGGGCGAGATGGCGCCATGCCGCATCCTGGTCCCCGGCGCCGGCCGCAGCCTGGAGCCACTGGCCCTCGCCGAGGCGGGCTTCGATCTTACGGTGGTGGACGCCGCGCCAACCGCGGTCGCGACGCAGCGGGCGCGCCTTGATCGCATCAAGGTCTCGGCGCGGGTCGAGCAGGCGGACCTGTTCGCATGGGACCCAGATCGTCCGTTCGACGCGGTCTACGACCAGACCTGCCTCTGCGCGCTGCCGCCGGCCTTGTGGCCCAACTATGCGCGCCGTCTGCATCGCTGGCTGCGGCCAGGTGGGTCGCTCTTCGTTCTGTTCATGCAGATGGACGGATCGGGCGGGCCGCCGTTCCATTGCGACCTCGACGCCATGCGGCGCCTGTTCGCGACGCCGACCTGGGTCTGGCCGGATGTGCTGCCCGGACGGGTCGATCATCCGCCCTTCCGGTCGGAACAGCCGGCGATCCTTCGGCGGATATGAAATAGGAGGACGCAATGATCGCTGCCCCGCTCGAACAGGCCCTCGATGCGCGCGTGACCGAGATCCTGGAGCGCTGCACGTCATGTGGGGCATGCGTCGATGTCTGCCCAATGCCGGGCCCCGCCGGGATCGTTGCCAGCGACCCATCGGCGCTGGCATCCGGCGTGCTGGCGATACTGCGCGGCGATGACCACCTGGAGGCGTCCGCTCGCTGGGCCGCCGTGTGCACCGGCAGCGGCCATTGCATCCCGGCCTGTCAGTACGGCGTGAACCCACGGTTCATGCTGGCGATGGCCCGCCTCGCCAAGGCAAGACAGACCGGGGCGGCCGATCGGCGGCGCACCGCCTTTACCCGATTCACCGGCATGACGACCGGCGTGCGCGTGCTGTCGCGCCTGCAGCTTCCAGCCGATCTGCTGGCGCGTTTTCGCCCAGATGAAGACACCGACGAAACGCCGGACGTGGTGTTCTACACCGGCTGCAACCTGCTGAAGACGCCGCACATCGCCCTGCTCTGCTTCGACATCATGGACGCGCTCGGGATCCGCTACCGGGTGATGGGCGGGCCGTCGCATTGCTGCGGCGTCCTGCAGTTCCGCGCCGGCGATCTGGCGACCTCAGGCCGTATCGCCTATCGCACAGTCGAGCGCCTCGCGAGCGCCGGTAATCGCGTGCTGTCCTGGTGCCCGACCTGCCAGGTGCAGCTGGGCGAGATCGTCGTGCCGGGCAAGACCGACACGAAGCTGGAGTTGGAGCCGTTCCTGCTGTTCCTGGCCGCGCGGCTCGATGAGCTGCGTCCGTTGCTGAAGCATGCCGTGAACAAGCGCGTCGGGCTGCATGAGCACCCCGGCGTCCGCGGCGTGAGCGAGGCCGCGCGTGCCCTCCTGCTGGCGATCCCCGGCCTCGACTTCGTCGACCTGGAGCAGCCTCGGATCGGCTGGATGTGCAACACGCTGAACCCGCTGCCGGCGTACAAGCGGCAGGTTCATCAGAGCCAGCTTCAGGCCGCAGCGGACGCCGGTGTCACGACGCTGGCCGGCATTTACCACGCGTGCCATCGCGAGTTGTGTTCGCACGAGCGCGACTGGCCGTTCGAGGTCGTCAACTTCCTGGAGCTTGTCGGAGAGAGCATGGGCCTTGGCCGCCCGGACCTGTTCAAGCGGCTCAAGCTGATGCAGGACGTCGATGCGATCCTGGCGGAGGCAGCGCCGATGATCGAGACGCATCATCTCGACTTCGACGAAGCGCGCAGCGTGATCTTGTCAGACATGCTCGGCGAACAGCCGTTGTCGTTACGTGCTTAGACTAACAGTCTAAACCAATGACCCTCAGCCACCGCTCGGTTCGAACGTCATGGCCGGGTCTGTCCACAGTAATCGGTGTAAGCGCAGACCGGATTGCAATACTCCCCCTCCCCTTGCGGGAGGGGGTTGGGGGGAAGGGTCGCACCATCGAAAGACAATGCGATCGGATAAATACCAAGTCTCACGTCACACCGCGGTCCCCTCCCCCCAACCCCCTCCCGCAAGGGGAGGGGGAGCGCTTTTCTCCAGCCGCACCATTATCCTGACGCATAAGGGGGCTGTCCCGGCCATCACTCGCGGCACCGGTGGCGGCACGGATGGCCGGGACAAGGTACGGACCGCCCACATAGGTGACACTCCAGGCCGGCCTTTGGTGGCTATCCACTCTGGTCTTCGGCGTCCTGCGGGCTCAACGGGGCGTCCACATAAATGTCGGACAGCGGAAGCTCCACTTCGATCTCGGGCATGCGCAGCGCATCACCTGCTGTGAGTGCCCGCGCGTTCCATTCTGGCCCCTGCCGCACGAAGACTGTCGCGGCCACACTATCCTGCTCGAGAATGACGTAGCGTTGGATCGACTCCGTTGCCTGATATTCCCGGAGCTTCTCGATGCGATCGGTGCGCGAAGTGCCCGGACTGAGAACCTCGAAAACGACCACGGCGTTCCTGATCACGGTCTCGTCCGCCGGGACCGGCGTGCAATAGACGAAGGCGTCCGGGTAGCGGATGCGTCCCATGACCTCGATCTTCATGGTGGGTCCCCGCACACGACAGGGCTTACCGCGCAGATGCTCCCGAAGAAGCGCACGCAAGGTGCCGCCGATCGCTTCGTGCGCATCCGTTCCGCACGTCATGGCGACGGCCTCGAAGCCGTCGAATTCATGGCGAAGCTCTTGTTGTTCCTCCCAGGCGAGGAACTGTTCGACGGTCATCGGCTTGCGAAGAGCGACATTCATGTGGGGCAGCCTAGCATGAAATCACCTGCGGCTACTCTTCCATGGAAGGCATTGGTCCGTCGAACACGCTATTCCGCCGCCTGCGCGTAAGTCTCCAGCGGCGCGCAGGTGCAAACCAAATTCCGGTCGCCATAGACGTTGTCCACCCGCTTGACCGGCGGCCAATATTTCGCCGCCGCCACCCATGCCAGCGGGTATGCCGCCTGCTGGCGTGAGTATGCGTGTGTCCATACATCCGCCATCACCTCACGCGCGGAGTGGGGGGCGTGCTTCAGCGGATTGTCCACCTTGTCCAGCCTGCCCGCGGCGATCGCGGCAATCTCCGCGCGGATCGCGATCATCGCATCGCAGAACCGGTCCAGCTCCGGCTTGCTCTCGCTTTCGGTCGGTTCGATCATCAACGTACCCGTCACCGGCCAGGACATCGTCGGCGCGTGGAAGCCGAAATCGATCAGGCGCTTGGCGATATCCTCCACCATCACGCCTGCCTCCGCCTGGAAGCCGCGACAGTCGACGATGCATTCATGCGCCACCATGCCGCCGGGACCGGTGTACAGCACCGGATAATGCCCGCGCAGCCGGCCGGCGATGTAGTTCGCGCTCAGGATCGCCACCTCGGTTGCGCGCTTCAGCCCCGCGGCGCCCATCATGCGGATATACGCATACGAAATGGGCAGGATCATCGCACTGCCAAATGGCGCCGCCGCGACCGGGCCGAAGCCGCTGTCAGGCCCGGCATCCTCGCGCAGCGGATGATTGGGCAGATAAGGCGCGAGATGCGCCGCGACGCCGATCGGTCCGACGCCTGGTCCGCCGCCGCCATGCGGAATGCAGAACGTCTTGTGCAGGTTGAGGTGGCACACATCCGCGCCGATCGCCGCGGGACTGGTCAGTCCGACCTGCGCGTTGAGGTTGGCGCCATCCATGTACACCTGACCGCCACGCGCATGCACGATGTCGCAGATCTCGCGTATCGCCGCCTCGAACACGCCATGCGTGCTTGGATACGTCACCATCAGCGCCGCAAGACGCTCGGCATGCTTGTCCGCCTTGGCCCGGAGATCGATCAGATCGATGTTGCCGTCGCGGTCGCAGCCGACCACCACCACCTGCAATCCGGCCATCGCAGCGCTTGCCGGATTGGTGCCGTGCGCGCTGGACGGGATCAGGCAGATGTCGCGATGGCCTTCGCCCTGCGCCTCGTGGTACGCGCGGATCGCCAGCAGCCCGGAATACTCGCCCTGCGAGCCAGCGTTCGGTTGCAGCGTGACGGCGGCAAAGCCGGTGATCGCCTTCAGCCAGTCCGCCAGGCGTCCGATCAGTTCGGCGTAGCCTTGCGTCTGGTCGCATGGCGCGAACGGATGGATCTCGGTGAAGCCGGGCAGGGTGATCGGGATCATCTCCGCCGATGCATTCAGCTTCATCGTGCACGAGCCGAGCGGGATCATGCTGCGGTTCAGCGCGATGTCCTTCTCCTCCAGACGCTTGAGGTAGCGCAGCATCTCGTGTTCGGCATGGTGCTGGCTGAATACCGCCTGCTCGAGGAACGGCGTGTTGCGCAGGAGTTCCGCGGGGATCGACGGCGGCGCGGATGCGGGCGCGCCGCCCAAGACGGATGCCAGCCGCGTCAGCTCATCGCGCGTCACTGTTTCGTCGAGCGTGATGCCGACGCGCGTGTCGCTGATCCGGCGCAGGTTGAAGCCCTCCACCAGAGCAGCCTGCATCAGACTGTCCGCGCTCGCGGTCTCCAGCGCGATGGTGTCGAAGAACGCATCGTGCAGCAGGCGATGCCCGCCGCGCCGCGCCGCATCGGCGAGCATCCGTGCCTGCAGGTTCACCCGGCGCGCAATGCGCTTCAGTCCCTCCGGCCCATGCCACACCGCGTAGCAGCCGGCGATCACCGCCAGCAGCACCTGCGAGGTGCAGATGTTCGACGTCGCCTTCTCGCGCCGGATGTGCTGCTCGCGCGTCTGCAACGCGAGACGCATCGCCGGCTCCCCGGCGGCGTCGAGCGAAACGCCGACCAGCCGCCCCGGCATGTGCCGCCTGTAGGCATCGCGCGTGGCCAGATACCCCGCGTGCGGTCCGCCAAATCCCATTGGCACGCCGAAACGCTGCGACGAACCGACCACGATGTCGGCGCCCATCTCGCCAGGCGGCGTCAGCAGCGCGAGCGACAGGGGATCGGCGCACACGATCGTCAGCGCATCGACCTCATGCGCCGCGCCGATCTCCGGCGAGAATTCGCGCACCGCACCCGTCGTGCCGGGATATTGCAGCACCAGGGCGAACGGCTGCGCCGCGCCGATCGCCGCCACGTCGCCGGGCGCGACATCGACGATCTGGATGCCGACCGGGCGGGCGCGCGTCGCCAGCACGGCACGGGTCTGCGGATGCAGATCGGTCGCTACCGCCAGCACGTCCGACTTCGTCCTGCTGATCGCGTGCGCCATCGCCATCGCTTCGGCCGCGGCAGTGGCCTCGTCCAACAGCGAGGCGTTGGCGATCTCCATCGCCGTGAGTTCGCAGATCATCGTCTGGAAGTTCAGCAGAGCCTCCAGCCGGCCCTGCGCGATCTCGGCCTGGTACGGCGTATAGGCGGTGTACCAGCCGGGGTTCTCCAGCACATTCCGGAGAATTACTGGCGGCGTGTGCGTGCCATGGTAGCCCATGCCGATCAGCGACTTCTTCAGCACATTCTGCGCCGCAAGCGCGCGCAGTTCGGCGATCGCCGCCGCCTCGTCGATCGGCGGCGGCAAGTCGAGCGCCTGGGTCATCCGGATCGCCGGCGGCACGGTCTTCGCCGCAAGCTCATCGAGCGTCGCGGCGCCGACCGCGTGCAGCATCGCGGCGATGTCGGACTCGGAAGGGCCGATATGCCGCGAAACGAAGCTATCCGCCGCCTCCAGCGCGGCAAGCTCTGCGAGTGCGTCCATCAGTCGAGCGTCTCCAGGTATTCGCTGTAGGCGGCTTCGTCCAACAGCGCCTCGAACGCTTCGGTGTCGTCGATCTCGATGCGGAAGAACCAGCCCTCGCCCTCGGCGTCCGAGTTCACCAGCGAGGGGTCGTCGATGATCGTCTGGTTGGTCTCGACGATCTTGCCGGCAAGCGGCGCATAGACATCGGAGGCGGCCTTGACGCTTTCCACCACGGCGCAGGCCTCATCGGCTGCCACATCGCGGCCGATCTCGGGCAACTCGACGAACACCACGTCGCCGAGCGCTTCCTGCGCATGATCGGTGATGCCGACGGTGGCGATGTCGCCATCCAGGCGCACCCAATCGTGTTCCTTGGTGTAGCGGAGATCGGAGGGCGGTTTTGCCATGCGGAAGGCTCCTATCAGCGGGCGTAGCGATGGGGAACGAAAGGCATCGGCACGACACGTGCGGGCAGGGGCTTGCCACGGACGACGAGGTGCAGGGGAGTGCCATCGGCAGCCAGGTCCTTGCGAACGTAGCCCATGGCGATCGGCGCGCTCAGCGTGGGTGAGAAGCCGCCGGAGGTGATGGTGCCGGCCGCGGTGCCGTCGCCGGCGACGATGTCGGTTTGTGCACGGGCCGGGGCGCGGCCGTCGGGGCGGATGCCTACCCGGAGGCGGTGGGCGCCATGCTCCATCTGGTCACGGATGGCCACGGCGCCGGGGAAGTCCCACGCGAGACGCCGGCGACTGCCGATCGCCCAGGTGAGGCCGGCCTCCACCGGGGTGGTCAGCTCGTCGATGTCGTTGCCGTAGAGGCAGAGCCCCCCCTCCAGCCGCAGCGAATCGCGCGCGCCGAGCCCAGCCGGCGCGACCTCGGGTTCGGCCACAAGGCGCTGGGCGAGCGCTTCGGCGCGGTCGGCGGGGACGGAGATCTCGAACCCGTCCTCACCCGTGTAGCCGGAACGCGAGACCAGGCAGGGTATACCGACCAGCGTGACGGCGGCGACACCCATGAATGGCAACCGCGCAGCCTCCGGCCCTATCCGCGCGATCACCGCGGCGGCGGCGGGACCCTGGAGGGCAAGCAGGGCGCGGTTCTCGATCGACCGAAGCCGCACCCCCGCCGGCATGTTGGCGGCAATGTGGGTGAAGTCGCCCTCCTTTCGGCTCGCGTTCACCACCAGGAACAGGCGATCCTCGCCGATATTCGCCACCATCAGGTCGTCGATGATGCCGCCCGCCTCATTCGTGAGCAGTGTGTAGCGCTGCCGTCCCGGCTTCAGCCCCAGCAGATCGCCAGGCACGAGGCGCTCCAGCGCCGAAGCGGCAGCGGCTCCAGGCAGCACCGCCTGCCCCATGTGCGAGACGTCGAACAGCGCTGCCCGGGCGCGACAGTGCAGATGTTCGGCCATTACGCCCTGGTACTGCACCGGCATGGCGTAACCGGCGAACGGCACCATCCGCGCCCCTTGGGCGCGATGCCAGGAATCCAGCGGCGTGGTCTTCAGTGGCCTGGGCCTGGGGTCGTCAGGCAGCGCATTCTCGATCACTGGTTCGCTCCGCAAGCAAGGTCACAGGCCGGCGATGTGCCGGTTCCGGTGACCCCCCTCTGTCGGGCGACCTGAGAGATTCAAAGCGCCCCGGTGCTGGTGCCCTGGGCGCTTCTTACTCCGTCGGTGCGGCGGGCGGATGGGCTGCCTACCGGCTTTCCAGAGATCCCTGATCCCAGCGCGGTCCCTGTTGCCTGAGCGTTTCCGGGGGCCGGTTGCGCCTTCGGCGGCGGATCGACTCCGCTCTCTCCCGCGCCGGGTGGCTGGGACGGATGGAGGATGCCGGAAATGGCGGGGGTGCACAACAAAAGGCTTCGTCGTTGCCTGACGGTGACGTTGAAATGATCGCCGCGTTCGTCGCTACGGCCGTCGCTGGAGCCAGACGTGCTCCGCCTGTGCGGATTGTCGAGGGGCAGGGAGGAAAATTCACCGCTGAGGCGCAGAGTGCGCAGAGAAGGCGAGATATTGAGCCGAAAGCCGGTCCACGATGCGCAGGTCGCGACATGTCTTCGGCTGACACGCTGCCCGCCGACATTGCTGCTGAACAGCAAAACCGTTCCGCTCTAACAAGCGTGAAGCCGCTGCTGCTCCTTCCGAACTCGACTGCTCTGCGCCCTCTGCGCCTCAGCGGTGAATATTCTCAGTGCTCTCCGCCGCCAATGTTGACGAGCAGGCCGTTGACCATGTCCACTCTGCCCCATCGCCGCACCACCAACCGGTGAGCAAACGGGGCAGTCCAATGATCGAGCAGACGCTGGACATCACGACCAAGGCAGGCTCGATGGAGACATTCATCTGCCATCCCGAGCGCGACGGTCCATTCCCGGCCGTGTTGCTGCTGATGGATGCGCCGGGCGTTCGCGAGGAGCTGCGCGACATGGCGTGCCGGCTCGGCACCGTCGGCTATTACGTGCTGCTGCCCAATCTCTACTACCGCGCCGGCCGCGACACGATCTTCGGACCCGACGTGCTGGAGCAGGGCAGCGCCGAGCGTGAACGCATGCGTGCGGTGCGCACGAAGATGACCATCCCGCCGGTGATGGACGATGTGGCCGCGATGCTCGCCTTCGTCGATCGGCAGGCGGAGGTGAAGCAGGGGCCGGTCGGGGCGCATGGCTATTGCATGAGCGGTCCCTATGCGCTCGCCGCCGCCGCACGCTACCCCGACCGCGTCGCCGCCGCCGCTTCGTTCTACGGCACCTGGCTGGTCAGCGACGCCGAGGAAAGCCCGCATCTGAACCTGGGCAAGGCGAAGGGTGAACTCTACATCGCCTGCGCCGAGCACGATGACCTGGCGCCGCTGCCGATGGTCGAGGAACTGCGTGCCGCGTTCGCGCGCGCCGGCGCCGCGGGCGAGATTGAATTGTATCCCGGCGTGCACCACGGTTTCGCGTTCCCGCAGCGCTGGTGCTACCACAAGCCGGCAGCGGAGCGCCACTGGGAGCGGCTGATAGGGTTGTATCGGCGGCGCCTGGGGTAACGACCGCACACCGGGGACGGGGATGGGGGAAACGGTCGGAATCCGGCACCGCGCCACCGTCGTGGGCTGCGCGGGAGTGACCTGGGCTCGGCGCTTGCTGGCACAGGCCATCACGCGCAGCGGGCGGCTTATGCAATCCACGTTTGATGGCGGATACGTCCCGCAGGCCCGCGTGCAGG